>Ga0268276_1000274_pt1 | contig 62246 bp, 60 predicted proteins | sample saktaG_4_FD_190145 | JGI IMG/M metagenome (GOLD analysis project Ga0268276, IMG submission 190145) | Saline water microbial communities from Sakinaw Lake, British Columbia, Canada - sak_2010_1_5_45m | ecosystem: Environmental > Aquatic > Non-marine Saline and Alkaline > Saline ... | reverse complement strand
AAAAGTTTGGCCACTTCATGTCTTTCCATATATTCAGTCATATCAAAGCGGGTAACTGCTTCTTCTTGACCGAAAAGAATTTCCGCTAAAGTTTTGGCTAATTCTGTTTTACCAACTCCCGTAGGACCTAGAAAAACAAAACTCCCAATTGGTCTTTGATTTGATTTGAGACCGGCTCGACCTCTTCTTACCGCTTCCGCCACTGAAGAAACAGCCGCTTCTTGATTAATAAGTCGTTGATGCATAATTTCCTCTAATTTGACCAATTTCTCAACTTCAGACTCGGCGATTTTAGAAACAGGAATACCGGTCCAGCGGGAAACCACATCTTTAATAACCTCTGAAGTAACATAAGAAGTGGTTTGCCCCTTTTTAGTCTTATATTCTTCCTGCTTTTCTTTTAATTTTATTTCTAAGTTTTCAATTTTTGGCCTTAAGATATTTATTTTTACCCTGTTGCCAGCTTTATCTGCCTCTTTAACCTCTTGATTTAATTGGCTAATTCTTTCTTCAGCGGAACGGATTTCTTCTGGTAAAGAAATCAATGGAAGCCGCACGGCCGAAGCAGCCTCATCAATGAGGTCAACTGCCTTATCCGGCAAAAATCGGTCTCCCACATAACGCTTGGAAAGTTTTACCGCTGATTCAACCGCCTCATCGGGGATTTTTACCCGATGAAAAGCCTCATATTTGTCCCTTATGGCTTTTAGCATTTTAATGGCTTGTTCTTCTGTTGGTTCGGGCACTAAAACTGGTTGGAATCTTCGCTCAAGAGCGGGATCCTTCTCAATATATTTTCGGTATTCGGTTAAGGTAGTGGCACCAATCACTTGAAGTTCTCCTCGAGCCAAGGATGGTTTTAGAAAGTTTGAGGCATCTAAAGCGCCTTCTCCTCCTGCACCGGCGCCAACAAGATTGTGTATTTCGTCAATAAATAAAATTATTTGCCCGTGGGAATTCTTTACTTCTTCAATTAAATTTTTCATTCTTTCTTCAAACTCTCCACGGTGCGAGGCTCCGGCTATAAGACTCATTAAGTCAAGTTGGAGAACTTTTTTATTTAGTAACGGTTCAGGAACTTCTTTTTTAACAATTTTCTGAGCTAGTCCTTCAGCAACAGCAGTTTTGCCCACACCAGCTTCACCAACCAAAGATGGATTATTTTTGGTTCTTCTTGATAAAATGTGAATTACCCTTTCAACAACGTCTGAACGCTCAACCACTGGGTCAAGCAGTCCTTGCGCGGCCTTATCTGTTAAATCAATCGTGTATTGTTCAAGCGTGCTTTTTTTGCTTTCGGCGGCAGCTTGTTTTTCAAACCCCTCTTTTTTACCAATAATTTTTTTGTTTAAATCCTCTTTTTTTAATCCTAATTTGGTTAAAATGCGAGCCCCGAGTCCTTCTCCTTCTTCATATAACGACAAAAGAATATGCTCGGGAGAAATAAAATCAAAACCCAATTTTCGCGCCACTATTAGCGATCTATCAAGAATTCTTTTAACTCTGGGTGAAAATTGTGGAGGAACCTTTGACTCCCCCTTTTTATAAATTTTTGCCAATTCTTCCTCAATTATTTGGGGAAGAATTTTTGTTTCTGTAAAAAATTTATAAATCTCCGGATCCGTCAATAGTCCATGCAAAATATGCTCACTATCAACAAATTCACTTTGGAGTTCTTTAGCTTTTGCCTGAGCAGCAATAAAAACACGGTTTGATCTTTGGGTTAAATGGGTCATTAAATCAAGTTCTCCTCTTTTTTTCTGGTCAATATTTGAAGATAAAGTATCGGTTTTCTGTTGTTTGTTTTCAGTTACCGGTTGATCAGTTTTTGGCTGATTACTCACCTGTCCGCCAGAAATATGAGCCGCAGATGATGGCGGAAGGGTTGCCGATTGCTGATTGCTGACAATTCTTTGAGGTGGATTGCCGATGCCAGAGTAAGCCTGTCCTTGGGGTGGGTTGCCAATTCCTGAGTAGGCTTGGCCGTGAGGAGGATTTCCAATACCAGAATAAGACTGAGAACCGGTTGTGGTTTGTTCTTCAGTTGTTGTTTGGCTAACAACTTGCTGTGAAGAAACATCTTGATCTCTTTGGTTATTATCTGTTGGTTGTTTTTTTAAAAAATCAAAAACGCCTGCCATATTATTATTATGAACAATAAAAAAATATTTGTCAACTAAGAAAAAAATTGATTATACTTAACAAGATATGAACAAAAAACTGTCGATAAAAAAACTTTTTAATTTAATCTTAATATGCGGATTATTTATTTTGATAGTTGCGGGAACTCGTAATCAAATACGTTCTCAAACCCAACCAGAAGAACATTCTCTAATAGAACCAACTCCTACTCCAGACGAAGCAATAGTAATTATTAAAAAACTTTTAGAAATTTTTCTTACCATGCCTTCTATTACCGATTCTGATTCCAACTCTCCTCCTGGCTCTATCACTGGTTCTCCCGCTGGTCCTACACCGGACTCTAGTTCGCCATCAACTCCAAGACCAGCTTTTACGTCTTTAAGGGATATTTTTCAAGAAGTGGGTAACCAAGTCGGTGTTCCACCTTTAATTCTTGAGGCAGTGATGCAAATTGAAATGCCTTCAACCTTCAATTTAACTCCGGATCAAGTAAAAGAGTATTCTGAAGCTGGAAAAGTAATTCCCGGTTGTGGTCCTAATGTTTGTTCGGCGACCGGACCGATGCAAATGACAATTGGGACAGATAATTCCGGTAGTTCATTATGTCCTAATTGTTGTTGGAAAGGAACGTGTCTTAATACCAAGGGTGGCTGCCCTAACGCCTGGTCCAGTTATGGCTCTGGAGACCCATGCAATTTAACAGATAATATACGAGCCGCAGCCAAAAAACTCAAAACTGACAGTCAGGCTACATCTTCAACAGGATGGACAGAAGACCAGGTCAATCGAGCAGCAAGAAGATATTATGGCGATTGCACCGTTGCTTATGCGCGACTAGGAAATAAAACTTATTGCGGATATGTTTGGTGGTACTATAATACAAACTAAAAATTTAAAATTTAAAATTTAAATTTTTCAATAAATACATGTGGAATAAAAAAAATCTTTTATTAGGTGCATTTATATTTATTTTTTTGTTTCTCCTTCTGGTTATTTTATCTTTCTCATCAAGAAAAAAAGGGGGTAATGAGAATATATCTCCAACAGAAACGCTTTTACCCACGAAGGTTATTATTCAAAAAAGAATAACGCCTACCCCAACACTATCAGACGAAAATCTTCAGTTATCAACTATAAAAAACAAACTTATAAACGGATACGAATTTGAGGATGTTGTTTTAGATTATCGCCCCAAAACCGATCTAATTATTGTTTTTTATAATCAGTCCAAATTAGAAGCCCAAGATCAAGTTGTTAAATTTTTTAAAGAAGAAGGAATTAATAATTTAGACGTTATAAACATTGAATATATCGGTCTCAAAAAAGACCCAGAAGAACCCCCGGCAGGATATTTTAGATAACATGAATGAACAAAAATTTCACGTTGGAACAAAAGCATTAATTTTAAATGATGAAAACAAAATTCTTATCTTAAAAGCGAATTCAAAAGAACTTAAGGGTAATTGTTCTGCTCATTGGGATCTTCCAGGAGGAAGAATTAAAATCGGAGAAATTCCGGAAGAAAGTTTGAGGAAAGAGGTTAAGGAAGAATTGGGAATAGAAGGAAAAGACGTTAAAATAGTTAGATTATTTGATGCTTCAATATCTAATCTTAAAATTCCTGTTGGAGATGAAAGTTTTGGTTTAGTTTTGTTTGTTTATCTTTGCAAACTTAAAAAAAAAATTTAAAATTTAATCTAAGCTTTGAGCACACGGAGTATAAATGGGTTTCAATTAAAGAAGCCAGAAAATTACTTAGTTTCAAATTTCATAGAAATTTTATTGAAAATCTAGACAATCTGCTTTTAGATATTAAGACATAATTGTAATTAAAATTCTCAATGATTTGAATCATTATGGGTTAAATATATAAAATAGTATCAAATATTATGGCACAGGTTTCAAGACGATACCTTAACGATAAAACTAAGCAGAGAATTTTTTTTCTTTTTGTTTCAGCAATTGTTAGTTGCAATTCAAAAGAATCAGCGACTTCGTTTCTTGAAGATTTATTCACTCCGACCGAAAGAATTATGCTCTCAAAAAGATTTTCTATCGCTTTTATGCTTCTTAATAATTATAACTACAGAACAATTAGTGATGTGTTAAAGGTAAGTTTGGCAACCATAGGTAATGTTTCCCTCTGGCTTAAAAACAAAGGTGTAGGATTAAAAAATATCATTTCAAAAATTAAAAAGAACGAAGAAATGAAAAAAGTTTGGGAAGAAATTGTTGACGCGGTTGAAGAATTGATAGCCTCAGCTCCTGGTAAAAATTGGGAACAATCAAAAAAGGAGCTTTATAAAAATCGCATAGAACGTCAAAAAGTATTTTAAATTATTTTTGTGTTACAACTACAATGATTCAAATCATTGTAGTTTAATGTATAAAAATAATATTTTATATATCAATTTATGTATTGATTAAGTTTTTGCTTTATTCGAGATAACTTAATTTTTGTTGATTTGTTAATAAAATCTTTTAACCTGTAAGGATCTTGTGTTAAAATATCTTTATGAAACTCTTAGTTACCGGCGGTGCCGGATTCATCGGCTCCAATTTTATTCTGTATTGGCTGAAACATCACCCCGAAGACTTTATTGTTAATCTTGATAAATTAACTTACGCTGGAAATCTTGAAAATCTAAAATCGATTGAAAATAACAAAAACTATCAATTTGCAAAGGGTGATATTTGTGACAGAAGACTGGTAGATGAATTAATAAGAAAGGTTGATATAGTTATCCATTTTGCGGCCGAGAGTCACGTTGATCGTTCCATCTTAGATCCGGCTCCCTTTATCACCACTAATGTTTTAGGTACCTATACGCTTTTAGAGTCGGCATTAAAGAACAATATAAAAAGATTTCATCATATTTCAACTGACGAAGTTTTTGGCGCTTTAGAACTAAACTCAAAAGAAAAATTCAATGATAAAACCCCTTACAATCCTCGTAGTCCTTACGCTGCGTCAAAGGCCGCCTCAGATCATTTAGTTCGAGCTTATCACCTGACTTATGGCTTACCAATAACTATTTCAAACTGTTCTAACAACTTCGGTCCTTTTCAGTTCCCGGAGAAGCTGCTTTCCTTAGCCATCACTAATATTATTGAAGAGAAAAAAGTGTCTATTTACGGTGATGGCTTACATGTCCGTGATTGGTTGTTTGTTGAAGACCATGTGCGGGCGATTGAGCTGATCTTGCAAAAAGGAAAGATAGGAGGAACATATTTAATTGGTGGTTTGACCGATGATATTTCCAATATTGAAATAATTAAAAAAGTTTTAAAAATTATGAAAAAAGATGAGCGCTTGATAGAATTTGTAAAAGACAGACCTGGACACGACCGAAAATATGCGATCGATTGGAGTAAAACTAATCAAGAACTAGACTGGCAACCAAAATACAATTTTGAAGAAGCACTAACCAGAACTATTCAGTGGTATATTAAGAATAAAAATTGGTGGAAAAAGATTAAACACTAGCTTTTCTTCCTAAAAATTTTTTTTATAATGGTTTTACGTCCATTAGCGCCAATCACTTCTATAACAACTTCATTTCTCTGTTTAAACAAAGGTATGGTAATTTCAAAAACATTATCTTTGTTCTGATATGCTCTTTCGCCATTTACGGTGATGATTGCTTCTTTTTCTGTTTTACCAATTAATTTTATTTTGCTTTCTCTTTTAAAAACTGTCTCTTTTGGACTAATTATTTCCACTTTCGGCGGAGAAAAATAAACAACTAGTTGATGACCAAAATATAATGAAAAAATAAGTAAAATAAAACAGACTGATATTTTAAAAATTTTTTTTGTTTCCGGAGTTAAATGGGTTTTGTTAACTCTTTCTTTAAATTTAATCTCTTCGTTCTTTTCATATTGACGACGGAAAAAAGCAATTAACTTGTCTTCGTTAAGACTTAAAAATTTGCCATAAGTTTTAATTATTCCAATAATATATGTTTTTGAGGGAAACTTTTTCCAGTCGCTTTTTTCAACCGCTTCTAAGTTTTTTTTTCGTATTTTAGTTTTTTTTTCAATCTCCTCAAGAGTTAAATTTTTTTCCTCTCTTTCCCTTAATAGAATTTCGCCAATCGTCAACATATAATGATAATTAATTATATTAAAAAGCTAAAACAAATAAAAAGCCCTCATGTCTAGAGGGCTTTTTAAAGTTAATCTCTAACAAAAATCGTTTTAATATTGCTCGCCACCCGGCATTGCTGGCATTTCCTTCTTTTTCTCGGGAATATCGGTCACTAAAGCCTCTGTTGTTAGAATCATCGCGGCTACGGATGAAGCATTCTCTAGAGCGGTACGAACAACTTTAGCCGGGTCAACAATTCCTTTTTTAAACAAAGACCCAAACTCTAATAACAGCGCATCAAAACCATAATCCAGATCTTTTGTCTCTTCCACTTTTCGCAAGACCCAACCCGAATCAACGCCGGCATTTTTGACAATCATCGAGATTGGTTCGGCCATGGCCTTATAAACAATTTCCACCCCTGTCTTTTCTTCTTCAAAACTCATCTTGTCTTTTAAAGCCAAAAGTGGCTTTCTGACTCTTAAAAGAGCCACCCCACCACCGACTACGATTCCTTCCTCTAAAGCGGCTTTGGTCGCGGAAACAGCGTCGTTAACTCGTTCTTTTTTCTCCTTTAGTTCAACTTCTGTAGCCGCACCAACATTAATAACCGCCACACCACCTGACAATTTGGCTAAACGCTCTTGGAGTTTTTCCTTATCAAACTCCGAGGTTGTTTCTTCAATTTCTCGTCTTATTTGAGCAATCCGAGCTTGGATTTTTACCTTCTCCCCTTTCCCACCAACAATACGGCAATTTTCCTTATCCGCCCAAACCTTATCAGCACGACCACAGACATCAATATCAATATTTTCTAATTTTTTGCCTAATTCTTCGGAAACAACCAAGCCGCCGGTTAAAATAGCAATGTCTTCTAACATTTCTTTTCTTCTGTCACCAAATCCCGGCGCTTTTACCACTAAAACATTAAACGTGCCACGAAGTTTATTGACAACTAATGTTGCCAAGGCTTCCCCTTCAAGTTCATCAGCAATGATAACTAAATTTTTGGAAACTTTGACAAATTTTTCTAAAAATGGCAGAAAATCAGAAACAGCCGAGATTTTTTTATCAGTAATAAGAACATAGGCGTCTTCAATTTCCGCTACCATCTTTTCCGAATCAGTAACAAAGTAAGGTGAAGCAAAACCTTTATCAAATTCCATTCCCTCTTTATACTCGATCTCCATTTGTAATCCTTTCCCCTCCTCAACCGTAACAACACCATCTTTGCCAACTTTTTTTATCGCCTCGGCAATCAACTTTCCAATTTGAAAATCAGCCGCGGAAATTGTTGCCACTTGAGCAATCGCCTCTTCATCATTTAAGGGAATTTTTTTGGACATTTTTTTAATTCCAATAACGGCCGCTTCTACTGCTTTTTCCATTCCTCGTTTTAATATCATCGGGTTTGCCCCAGCGGTAATATTTTTAAGACCAAAATTAACCATTGCCTGAGTAAGAAGGGTGGACGTTGTTGTTCCGTCACCGGCAACATCATTGGTCTTAGAAGCGGCTTCTTTAACTAACTGGGCGCCCATATTTTCAAACGGATCTTCCAGCTCAATTTCTTTAGCTACTGATACGCCGTCATGGACAACGTTGGGTGCTCCCCATTTTCTATCAAGAGCTACATTTCGACCACGAGGACCAAGAGTTGTAACAACAGCCTTAGCCAAAATATTAACACCACGAGAAAGTGATTGTCGCGCCTCTTCGGCGAATTTTAATTGTTTTGCCATAAGTTTTTTATAATTTTATAAAATTTATAACGATTATAACTGTCGAAACATTTAATCTACAATTGCCATAACATCTTTTTGTTCAATTAAAAGCCATTCTTCAGAACCAACTTTAGTTTCGTTACCGCCCCATTTTTTATATAAAACTTTTTGACCCACCTTAATCAATATCGGTAAAATTTTGCCATCATCGTTCATTGCGCCTGGGCCAACTGCCATTACTTGGCCAACTTGAGGTTTTTCTTTAACTGTGTCGGGAAGAACTATTCCTGATGGCCTTACCTCTTCTTGCTGGAGAGGTTTAACCAATATATAATCGAAAAGTGGTTTTATGCCTTGCCTGCCGGCAGGCAGGTTTTGTTTAATCTTCATAATTTAAACATAAAAAATAAACTTATAATTTTTTTATTACATTACATATTGTAGAATAAAAAATTTTGTGCTTTAATATATAGCAAAGGATAGTGAAATTGTCAAGAGGTATTTTCGTCTGCTAAATATTATAGGATCCCGCTTAGCGGGATAACATATGGATAATCAAACGCCTTTTTTGGAAGTTCAAAAATTAGAAGAGAAGGTAAAAAACGCCAATTTACCAACCAATCTTTTCGAGAAGGTTCAAGCTCAGATTGAACGAATACAGTTATCTTTAAAATACGGTGGTAATTTAAATCAACTGGAAATTATCTCTAAATATATTGAGTGGATTACTTCACTTCCCTGGATAAATAAAACAGAAGACCTACTTGATATAAAAAAAACCAAAGAAATTATGGATAAAAATCATTTTGGATTAGAGTCGGTTAAAAAAAGAATTTTAGAATATCTATCCATCTTAATTCTTCAGAAACAACGCTTAAAACTTGAATCTTTTCACGCGCCTATTTTATTATTTGTTGGATTGGCTGGTTCTGGAAAGACTACTTTTGCTAAATCGGTGGCTGAAACACTTGGAAGAAAATTCGTTCGGGTTCCCTTTGGTGGTTTATCATCTGCTTTGGATTTGCGAGGACTATCAAAAGTGCAACCCGAAGCTGAACCAGGACAAATCATTAAAGCTTTAAGAAGAGTTAATAGTAAAAATCCCGTTATTCTTCTTGATGAACTTGACCGAGTGTCACCCGAAGCCAAAGGAGCAATAATGGGAGTTCTTCTTGAACTTTTGGATCCGGAACAAAACACCAATTTTATTGATCATTATATTGATTATCCTTTTGATTTATCTTCTGTTGTTTTTATTACTACCGCCAACAACACCACTAATATTTCCACCGCGGTAATGGATCGATTGGAGGTTATTCAAATGCCCTCATACACCGATCAAGAAAAAATCACCATTGCCAAAAGCTATGTTCTTCCTAGGCTTTTGCAAGAAAGCGGACTATCTTCAGAAAATTTGGTAGTAGACGATATCGTCTGGCAAAAAATTGCCCGTCTATCAGGCTACGATCCAGGAATAAGAAGCGTTGAGCGTTATGTAGAAACAGTTGTCCGTAAAACAGCTTTTAAATTTGTCAATGGTGAAGGAACACAATTTATAGTTAATGGAGAAAATGCCAAGGAATACCTTGAATAACAAATTTAAAATAAGATTTGTGATTTTGGATTTTCAGGTATGACGATCGGCAACTTTTGAAGCTCCAAAAGCATATGGTTTTATTTTTACATCATAGCCACTTCCGCGAACCATACCAACAATTTCCGTAATCATTACACGAGTTTCACCACCGCGGCCAATGTCCACATGAATTTCAATATCATATTTAGCAATTCCGTTCTCACGAAATAGTTCAAAGACATTTTCGGCCGATTGCAGTGACAAAATTGCTTCTTGATACATTCTTTGTCTTAAACCCATTTTTTTATTGACTATTTCTCGTTTCCAAAAATATATACCCCCAGCGCCTACACGATGGATAGCGATAGCAACAACAAAATCATAGCTCCCGCTTTTTAATTTTTGTGAATCGGAACCAACAATAATTTTATACTTAGCCTCTTTTATTTCCGTCATGTAAGAAACTATTCTTTTTTTCATAGCTAAAATATCAAGTTGCCCGCATGTTGGACTGTTGTACATAATTAAAACAAGTTAAATTTATCTTCAAGACCTACACACTGTCATTCTGACCCCGCTTAGCGGGGGAAGAATCTAGCGAAAGCGTAATTACGCTCGCTTCGCTCGCTAGATCCTTCGCTAACGCTCAGGATGACAATTTACTGCGTAACTCCTATTATCCTTTAATGTTCCCGATCGGTCTTAAATAGGCAACTGGTTTAGAAAGACCAGCCGCATCAATCGATTTTATCACATCGGAGATGTTTTTGTAAGCCAAGCCGGCTTCTTCAGCTAAACCAGCAGAAGAGACAGATTTTACGTAAATACCTTTATTTTTCATTTCTTGCCAAAGCTTGTCTCCGCAAACAATCCTTTTGGCTTTTGCCCGAGACATGGTTCGGCCGGAGCCGTGAGCGGTTGACCCGAATGATTTTGTCGCCGCTTCGCGAGTTCCAATCAAAAGGTAACTACCTGTTTCCATTGATCCGCCGATAATTACCGGTAGATTAGGAAAGGAACGAGTAGCTCCTTTTCGATGAATCAAAAATCTTCCTTGTTTTTTAGACTTAGGAATCTGATGTTGCTCAAATTTAGCAATATTATGAGCCACGTCATAAACCAACTTCATTCCTAAGGTTTGAGCTTTTTTTCCCAAGACTTTTTCAAATACCATTCTTATTTTATGAGTTATTGCTTCCCGATTAGCAAAGGCAAAATTGGCCGCGGCCGCCATGGCGGAAAAATAATGTTTTGCCGGTGAAGAATAAAGAGGAGCAGAAACTAACTGCCGATCACTCAAGGCAATTTTGAATTCAGACCTATGTTTCTCAAAAATCCTTAAATAATCACTACAAACTTGATGACCAAAACCTCTTGATCCACAGTGAATCATAACTGTGATTTGATTTTTTTTAAAAATACCCAACTCTTTTGCCTTTTCTTGATCAAGAATCGCCTCAACCACTTGGATTTCCAGATAATGATTGCCCGAGCCCAAGGTAGCCAATTGACTAATTCCGCGATCAGCCGCTTCTTTAGAAACACAAGAAAAATCAGCATCTTGAATTTTACCTTGCTCTTCTATGCGAGAAATGTCCTCTTCCCAGCCGATGCCTTTTTTAATAAGATGAGGAACGCCTTCCTCAACTAATTGCTTTAATTCCTTTTTATTAACTTTTAAAAATCCACGTCTTCCGAGACCGGGCGGTACGTAGTCAAAAAGCATGTTGACTAATTTTTCTAAGTGAGGTTTTATTTCTTCATGGCAAAGATTAGTTTTTATTAATCTCATCCCGCAATTTATATCGTATCCAACTGCGCCGGGAGAAATATAACCATGGTTAGAGTCCATAGCAAAAACTGTGCCGATGGGCGCTCCATAGCCTGAATGAGCATCGGGCATGATTAATACCGGTCCAACCAATCCCGGAAGTTGAGCCACGTTTTTTCCCTGAATAAAAACCGCCTCATCCATCTGTTTTAATAATCCTTCTTCGGCAAAAATCCGCAAAGGCGCTCCTTGGTAATCTTTTTCCATTTCATACTCCGCCTCACCGACCCTATTTAATATATAGCCAAAAATATTCACCATATAACGATTTAATAACAGATTAATAACAGAATGCGCAAATCCTATTCTTAGTTTAGAAAAGCTAAAATCAAAATACCAGCAACAATAATCCGATACCAACCAAAGACTACTAAACTATTTTTCTGCAGGTAATTAATAAACAAGCGGATTACAAAAAAGGCGCTTATAAACGAAGTTAAAAATCCGATTATCAGAAAAAATAAATTTTGCGAATTAAAAACCAAGCTAAAATTTGTTTTTAAAAGATCAAAAGCAGAGGCGGCAAAAATTGTCGGAACAGCTAAAAGAAAAGAATATAAAGCCGCTTCGTCTCGCCTGAAACCCAAAAACATCATTGTCACTATCACTGCTCCGGCTCGAGAAACACCGGGAACAATGGCTAAAGACTGCCCTAGCCCGATAATTATTGCTTGTTTATAAGTAATATTGTTCACTGATTTTTGCAGTCTTAATTTTTTTCTCTTAACCAAAAGCTCCACTGTAAAAAATACAAACCCAACAAAAAACATCATAAAAACAATAAGTAGATAAGATTCAAAAAAGATATTTTTAATAATTTTGTAAAAAACAAACCCAATGATTGCTGTTGGAAAAAAAGAAACAACAATATTTTTTAAGTTCTTTTTATGAGTTAATAAATGACGAAAGTAAATTATTAAGACGGCTAAAATTGCTCCTGATTGAATAAAGACTTCAAAAAATTTTTGAAACTCTGTTTGATGAATCTTTAATAACTTGCTAACAAAAATAAGATGAGCGGTTGAAGAAATCGGCAAAAACTCGGTTAGTCCCTCAACTATTCCCAAGATTAAGGCGTTTAAAACACTCATATCTTACAGTATAATACATAAAATGAAAGTCGCTATTGTTCACGATCAATTGCAAGAATTTGGGGGGGCGGAGCGGGTATTAGTCACTCTTAAGAAAATTTTTCCCGAAGCCGACGTTTATACCTCATTCTACAATCCTAAAACTTTAGGTTCTCATGCCGAAAAATTTAAAAATTGGCAAATTATCACTTCCTGGGCAGATAAAATTCCTTTTTTAAAAAAACTCTATTCCCCTCTTCGTTTTATTACCCCTTTGCTTTGGGAACCTTTTAATTTTTCAAATTATGATTTGGTTATTTCCTCTTCAGGTTCCTACATGTCAAAGGGAGTAATTACCCGGCCGAAAACTGTTCATGTTTGTTACCTTCATCATCCGCCCCGTTCGCTTTATTATTATGAGACTGCGATTGAGTGGCAAAAATATTGGCCGATTAAAATTTATGGTCACCTAGTTAACCATGGTTTGCGATTGTGGGACTATCTTTCATCTCAAAGAGTTGATTGTTTCATCGCCAATTCAGAAGAAACAAAAAGACGGATTGAAAAATTCTACCGCCGTGATTCTATCGTTATCTATCCTCCAGTTAGTATTCCTAAAAAACCTTCAAACCTTCAAGCCTTCAAACCTTCAAGCTTTTATCTAACCGTTTCCCGTCTCGCTCGGGCCAAACACATTGACATTTTGATAAAAGCCGCTAATAAAATGAAATTAAATCTTAAAATCGTTGGCGCCGGTCGGGATGAAAAATATTTAAAATCAATAGCGGGACCAAAAGTAGAATTTTTAGGAGAGCTTCCTGATGAAAAATTAACCCAATTATATCTTGAAGCTAAAGCCTTTTTGTTTTCGGCCGCTGATGAAGAGTTTGGTATTGCCCCGGCAGAAGCCATGGGTTACGGAGTACCAGTAATTGCTTACAGTGACGGCGGTATTCCTGAACATATAAAAGACGGACAAAATGGATTTTTATTTAACCAATTAAATGAGGACTCGTTAGTTCATAAGGTTAAAAAGTTTGAAAGTTTAAAAGAAGAAGAATTTATTAAGATGAAAAAGTCTGCCCGAAAAACTGCCGAAAACTTTTCTGAAGAAAAATTTAAGGAAAATATTTTTAAATTTATAAAGACTGTCTTTCAAGAACGACAGTCTTTAAATAAAAATGCCCGAACTTCCCGAAGTTGAAACAATCCGTCTCCAGTTAAAACCTAAAATTATTGGAAAGACGATAAAAGACATTAAAATTTTGGAAAAAAAGCAATTTATTGGTAAAAAGGAAGATGTCGTCGGTAAAAAAATTGTTTCTATCGAACGTTTTGGAAAAATTCTTGTTTTTAAACTCGTTAACCCGTTAACTCGTAAACTCGCCAACTATAAGTTCTTAAATATTCATCTTAAACTTACCGGCGAAATTCTTTATACAAACAATCTTAAAAACTCAGTTTTTAAAGACGTTATTCCTTTTACCAAGACAACCAAAATGCCTTCAAAAACCACCAGAGTGGTTTTTGCCTTTTCCGATGGTAGCGGCTTATTTTTCAACGATATGCGTAAATTTGGCTGGATAAAAATAACCGATCAACCAGAAAAACCACAGGGAATTGACGTCCTTTCTAATGAATTTACAGTTGAGTACTTAACTATAATTACTCAACAAACTAGCAAACCGATTAAACTTTTATTATTAGATCAGGAAAAAATTGCCGGTATTGGCAACATCTACGCTAATGAAGCTTTGTTTTTAGCAAAGATTCATCCTTTAAAAAAATCTAAATCTCTTAGTAAATTAGAAGTTGCCAAACTCTATCAAACGATCAAAAAAGTTATTGAACAAGGAATAAAATACGGAGGTTCAACAAGCGCAGATGAGGCTTATATTAAGCCTAATGGTAGCAGAGGCTCATATCAAACCCATTTTAAAGTTTATCAAAGAGAAAATGAACCCTGCCTTATTTGTAAAACTCCAATAAAAAGAATCAAACAGGGAGGGAGAAGCAGCTTTTTCTGCCCGATGTGTCAACAACCAACTTGATTGTTATTCTGAGGAGGAACGAAGTGACGACGAAGAATCTAGCGTAGCGTAAAATATTACTAATGAATAAAAGTTATTTTGTTTATATCATCGCCAACTACGAAAATACTGTTTTGTATACTGGAATAACAAACAATCTTCAAAGAAGAATCCAGGAACACAAAAACGGAGTAATTGATAATTCATTTACTAATAAATACCGTTTATATAAACTAGTATGGTTTGAAGAATTTACCACGCCCGAAGAAGCCATTATCGTTGAAAAGAAAATCAAAGGCTGGAAAAGATGTAAAAAGATCAATCTTATCAAAATTGAAAATCCTAAGTTTAAAGATTTATCATCTACGCTTCGCTAGATCCTTCACTTCGTTCAGGATGACGGATAATAGATTGCTAGATGATTTTATCTCATTCATAACGAATCGCTTCAATTGGAGAAAGTTCCGCTGCTTTTTTAGCTGGTAAAACGCCAAAAATAATACCTATAGCTGATGAAACGCCAAGAGCGATTAAGATTGATGTTAAATCAATATATGCTGGGAAATAACTTTGAATAAAAAAAACCACCACGAAAGAAATCGTAAGGCCAAGAAATCCGCCCAATAAAGATAGAATCACTGATTCAGCTAAAAATTGAAAAAGAATATCGTTTTTTGTCGCCCCAATGGCCCTTCTTATCCCAATCTCTCGGATTCTTTCAATTACCGAAACATACATAATGTTCATAATTCCTATCCCTCCAACAACAAGAGAAACTGCGGCGATGGCGACCAAAACAACATTGATAATTGAAAAAATTGAAGAAATTGTTTCCATTAGTTCTGTTTGCTCCATAATGCTAAAATCGTCTTCATCATATCTTTTTAATAAAACCTTTTTCACTTCTTCTTTTGTTTCGGGAATAACTTCTTTGTCCTCTACTTTAAAATATATCCCAAAGAATTTCTTGTCTGGGTTAAAAGAATACGAAGCTTTAAAAGGAATGTAGATATGATCATCTAAACTACTGCCTCCAAGACCTCCTCCACCTTTAGATTTTAAAACCCCGATTACCTTAAAATTCTGTTCTTCACTAACAATATTTTTACCAACCGCCTCGCTGGCGGAGCTAAATAATTTTTCTGCCAAAGACTTATGAAGCATGACAATTTTGCTGCCTTTTTGCGCGTCTTTTTTCTCCATTAATCGTCCTTCCTCAAGTTCCAAATTCATAATAGGAACAATCTCCTCGGTTGAGGCTAAAATCTCAGCCACTTCAATTTTTTCACGAACTTTAATTAAAGCCCCGGATTTCGCAAAAATTGGAGCAATATGACTAATTGTTTTTACTCTTTTTATTTTACTGATGTCCTTGTCGTCAAATTTTATGCCACCAATCATTCCCCCGCCTCTTAAAAAAGTATTCTTGCTTCCGGGAATAACAAACATAAGGTTTGCCCCTAAACTTTCAAACTGGTTACTGATATATTTCTTGAGGCCTAATCCAAAAGCAATCATAAGAACAACCGAGGAAACCCCAATTAGAATTCCTAAAGACGTCAAAAACGTCCGTAGCTTATTACGTCGAAAATCCTCAAAAGCGGACTTTAAAATAAAAAGAAAATATTTCATATATTTTTAAGTTCCTATTATCTCCCCGTCCCTTATATAAATCTTCCTTTTCATCCTGTCAGCCACATGTTTCTCGTGAGTAACAACAATAACGGTGATTCCGTCTTTTCGATTTAATTCCTCCAAAAGATCTAAAATTTTTTCCCCTGTTTTTGTATCCAAATTGCCCGTCGGTTCGTCAGCTAAAATAATCTTTGGATTGTTAATTAATGCCCGAGCAATAGCAACGCGCTGTTGCTCTCCGCCAGAAATTTTATTCGGAAAAGAATTGGCTTTATTCTCTATACCAAATCTTTTCATAAGAAATAGGGCTTTTTCTTGTGGATCAAAGTTGATTTTTTTCCTAATGTAAATTGAGGGTAAAAGAATATTTTCTAAGACGGTTAACTTGTTGATTAAATTGAATTGCTGAAAAACAAAACCGACGAATCCATTTCTTAATTCGGAAAGTTGATCGTCACTTAACTTTAAAGCATCTTTCCCCTCAATATATATTTGCCCCCTGGAAGGATGATCTATCAGTCCGATCGTATGCATTAAGGTTGATTTTCCAGATCCAGACGGACCAGCAATGGCAGTAAATTCACCTTTTTTTATTTCTAGAACAATGTTGTTAAGAGCAATAAAAACTTCACCATCTAATTTATACTCTTTGTAAATATTCTGAAGTTTAATCATAAACCGTATCGTTTTTAGAAAGTCCGGAAATAATTTCTACCAAATCATCAACTTCCACGCCGGTAGTTATGAAAACTTTAGTCTTTTGACCATTCTGGCCATTTTTTACCACATTAACATATTTTTTCCCCGTCTCGCTTTTCACAAACTTAATTGGCAGATATAAAACATCTTTTATTTTTTTAGTGACAAAACTCAAGTCGCCAGTCATGCCAATTTTATGCTTGTAGTTAAGATTGTCTTCTTCGAAAATAAATTTTATGTCGTAAACCGCCCCTGTCTCCCCTGCCTTTGGTATAAAAGAAATGTTTTTGATTTTCCCAGTTAATGTTTTTTCGGGATACGGATCTAGCATTAAGTCACCAATCATACTTTCTTTTAATTCAATCACCTCTGACTGATCCGCCGAAGCTGAAAAATAAACCGTCTGAGGATTAATAATTTCAAATTCCGCTTGGGCTGGGGTAATATTCATGCCGGCAAAAGGATTGTCAACCCTTACGACCAAACCTTCAATCGGCGTCCAAAGATTAGCGTATTCTAAAGATAAACTTTGTAATTCTACATCTAATACGGCGTCGTTTAAATCATTTTGAGATTTTTTGATGATTCTTTCTGCTTCTCTTTTAAGACCGTCACTTAAAGCATATTGTTCTTGCCAAGAATCGTCGTGGGTTTGTTCAAAATCATATCTTTCATTAACATAACCGTTAAGATACTTCTCTAGAGTTTTTTTAAGCTCCCTCTTGTCTAAAGAGGCAATCCCCTGGTATTTTTTAACATAGTCTCCTTCTTTTACTCCCACCCAAGCTAAACGACCAGAGGATTGAAAGCGTAAAATAACTTTTTCTTCGGCGTCAATTTTCCCGGAAATGATTAATTTTTCCTCCAAATCTCCACGTTTTACTTTTGCTGATTCAATTTTTTTAATTTTCGGTGAGAAAAAATTTTTATATACCACAAAACCGATTATTATCAAAATAAGGACAATTACAAATGTTTTTATTCTATTTTTCATACGTAAAAGTATAACATCCGCGAAAAATTTATGCAGGAATTTATTCAAGTTTTCAAACCAAGTCTTAAATGCAGGAACTATTATAGTATACTGATTTTGATGAAAACAGTTCAGGCTGTTAAATTTGTTGTTACCAGAACGCTTCAGGCGACAAAAAGACTTTTTATTCTATATGTTTTTCTCAGTGTTATAGTCTCTCTCACCACTATCGTCAACGTTTTCATCTTTAAAGAAGTAATTGATACTGCTGGTGGACAAAAAACAATTTTTGGGTTAAGTATCATGTCATTAGTAGTACTGCGGCTTGTTTATGAAATTATTAATAAAGCAGTTGAGAAGCTTACGGAATACTTATGGAATCTTATTGATATTAAACAAACATTTTATAACACTAGCGACTTCATTAATAAGCTTTCAACGCTTGACTTATCCAACTTTGAGAATCCGCAAATCTATGATAAGATCTGGCGCTCATTTAATCGTATCCCTTGGCAGTTAAGAGCCTATCTTGATGCTATAATTAGACTTCTGGAAAGGAGTATTGAACTCTCAATCTCCATTATTATTTTTGCTGTTGCCTCTCCTTTAGGTGCTTTATTAATTGTTGTTGCTAATATTGTCCCCATAATTGTGAAAGCGAAAATTGGCGAGCAAACATTTAATATTTATAAAGCTGATTCAGAAACCCGTCGCCGTTTTGAGTACTCCTCATCACTTGTACAACAAAGAGATACTTTAATTGAAATAAAGCAATTTCAAGGATTTAGATTTATTAAAGAAAAGCTTCTTTCTATTTGGCGTTTGTTTTCAAAAAAACAAATTGAATTGTTCAAAAAAGCTTGGATAACGTTGACTTTCATTGAAATGCTTCCGGTACTTGCTATATTTGTTTTTCTCTTGATAATTATCTTTCAACTTGAAAGTCGCATCATCACAACAGGTACTTTTGTGTTTCTGTTCACTAATATCTTTGTTTTTTCAGGAGCGTTAAGTGGAATTAGTTACTTTTTGGGAACGTTGCTTGCCGATAGTCATTTCATCCACGATGCAATTGACTACTACAATATAAAAGGAAAAATAACCTTTCTAAAAGTTAGTCCATCTCAAAAAGACGAATTCATTCATAAATTAAAAAATCCGAAGATAGTTATAGAAGAGCTGTCTTTCCATTATCCTAATTCGGAGAAACTAGTGCTTAAAAATATCAATCTAACAATTCCTTACGGGCAAAATATCGCTCTCATTGGTGAAAACGGTGCAGGAAAAACAACCCTCGTTAAATTACTTCTTCGTGTCTACGATCCAACGGCAGGGAGAATACTTTTAAATGGTATTAACCTTAAAGACATCCCTGAAGATATTGTGTTTAAAACATACTCTACCCTTTTTCAATCTTTTGGAAAGTTCTATTTAACCATTAGAGAAAATATGGAGTTGGCTGCGGGAAAAAAACTTGCTGATGAGGAGTATATTAAAGCTTTGAGACTGTCCAACGCTTGGAATTACATTGAAAAATTTCCAAAACAACTGGACCAACAACTTGGACCAAATTACACGGACGGGGTGGATCTTTCAGGTGGACAATGGCAACAGCTTGCTATTGGAAAGGCTTTGGTAAGGAAAACGCCAGTTCTAATACTTGATGAACCAACCTCATTAATTGATGCGAAAGCCGAGATGCAGATTTTCGATCGACTGAATAAAGAAACAAAAGATAGAACTGTTTTCTTTATCTCACATCGCTTCTCTACCATAAAAGATGCCGAACGAATTGTGGTTATAGATAAAGGTAAAATTATTGAAGACGGAAATCACGAAAAACTCATAAAGAACAGAAGTAAATACGCAATGTTGTATACTCTTCAAGCAGAGAGATATCTAAGAGAATACGATTTGAATCATTAGGGTTGAAACTCCCACGACCTAATGGTTCGAGTTTGCTCACCATTCTGAGCTTGTCGAAGAACGGTCAGGGAATCTTTAATTAACGCTTCGTCAGGAGTTGTCACCGCACATGCGGGATCCCGCTGTGGCGGGAAAATCCTGCTGAAGCCTCGCCTAGGCGGGGCGAAGGCGGATTAAATCAATCCAATCAACTTCCGATGTTGCATATTATAAGTTTACTTCTCAACTTCTTTCACCGCTTTTCTGTATTTACAAAAATCACAGTCATCTCCTGAATTTGGTAAAACATCACTCATTAAACACTGATGTAAATCTTTTATAGCTTTTTCTACCCAGCTATCATCTCCATCGTATGGTATTAGTTTTATTTCAAACTCCAGCTTTCCGTCAAAAGCAACTCTATCGGTTTTTCCATTGCAGTAAACAAAATATCCTGTTGAAGAAACTTTGTAATTGTTTTTTCTAAAAAGCCATTGGTAAACCTCCATCTGTCTTTTATAAGATATCTGCCAATCTTCGTCAATGGTGATCTCTTTATTCTTTGAGGTTGATTTATAGTCAACAATAATAAATTCTCCTTTTGGATTTACCCATACATCATCAATTCCACCAGTGATAAAAAGATTTGTTTCCTTATGTAAATATTCAATTCCTCCTCGTAAAGAATCTCTCCATTTGTTTATGTTCTTATCATCAAGAGGTATGGCGTCAACTCCATAGGCTTTCATTAAAGGGTGAGCAGATTTTTTAGCTCGGTGAATATCAAACTCTTTTTTGAGAAGTTTGTCCACAGCAGAATTAAGAGCAAATGGGTATCCGGGCGGTTGAGCAACTCCAAGTCTGCGATCTAGATAAAAACATCTAGAACAATTGAGAAATAAATCTATTTTGGATCGGCTTAAACGAAATGCTTCTTTTGAGTCAGGGTTGTATAAATTGTATTTTCTATTTGGTCTGTAGTATTGGGACATAGTTATAATTTACTAAATTTAATTAAAATTTTCTATTTGTTTAGCCATTTTATCAGCTAAATTAGGATGAAGTATTTTTACTTGGATTAACTTTCCTTTTATAGATTGTATTAGCTTTTCTGGGTCTTTCATTTCTTTTTCTTTTAGATTAAATATCATCGCTCTAATCAATTTTCTTTCTTTTTTGGGTATATTTAATTTTTTATTGATTATTAATCCTAAGACTGACTTCCTTTTTTGGAAAGTATCAAAATAATAGTTTTTGCTTTCGTTAATTTTTAAACCGTGTTTTCTTAAGGTAGTTTTAATAGTAATAAAAGTATTATCTACGGGTTTATTTGCAGAAATTAAAATATCATCTCCAAATCTTGAATAAAAAGCTCTGTTATTTTTGGCAAAATTGTTAATCTGATCGTCAAAATCTCTTAAAACCAAATTAGCAGTGATCGGACTCGCTGGACTACCTTGTGGTAAACAATATTTATATGTGGTTAGTGTTGTTAACATTCTTGAAATATCGGGAGAGCATTTTAACCCTTCATTAAATAAACAGTATGTTTTTGAATGACGAATTGAATCAAAATAATCCTTAATGTCAAAAACATATAAATATTTATGGCCAATATGTATTTTGGCGCAAGTGAATCTTGATTTCTTTTTTACCCAGCCGTGAGCTGCTTCGGAAATTGGAAGTTTTTCTAAGATTTTTTTAATTAATTTTTGAATTTTTTTTAATCTGTATCTTGGTTTTGATAATTTTCTTAATCCACCTTCTTTTTTTGATTGAAAATCTTCGAAATATTGTTCGTTAATATTCTTGCATAAAGAAGTTAATTCTTCTTCGCTAGTTTTTAGTACTTTAGTTAATGAAGTTAAATATATAATTGGTTTTATTTTGATAATAAAGATAAAGTTTAATTTTTAGTGTTGGTTTACAATTTTGTAGCTCGTTGCTTTTAATTATTTTAAAAAGATTTTTAAACAATAAGTTTATCAAGTCACCAATTCTTAAATAAAATAGATTTTCTATCTTATTTTTCTCTGTTCTTTTTATTGTTATTAACTCCAAAATTGGAGAATCCTTATTTTTTAAACAACTTATAGCATTTTCCATATAATTTCACCTCCTCTCTTTCGCTAAATTAATAACCACACTCTGGAAATTTTTCACACTCAACGAGCCAATAATTGAACCTATCAGCAAATACAAATATTATCAACTATATCGTCAATAATTAAGTGTCTGAAAAACAAAATGAGACACTATGTTATTCGCCGATGGTTAAATTGATATCTTTTAGAGTGATTAAAGTATCAATAAAAGTTTTTTTTCAGATGAACTTTAAGTTCACATGGAGGTGAGTTTTTAAAGTGCAATTATTTTCAGGAGACGAAACGCCTCCATTGTTAAGACTACCAAAAAAGTTATCAGAAGTCAAGATTATCTGCTAAAATATTATAGAATCTTTTTCGGAGATTGTTAAATTTTCGAATAAAACGCCAAGCTTCCTTTGGTAATTTTTTTATATTTCCATCCTTGTTTTTTGCAAAATTCATCTGCGCTCTCTCCTTTTAATTTTGTTGATAACCACAGCAACAAAGGCAATCCTTTCGTTTCATGAATTTCTTTACTACCATCGTGATACTCAACTAAAAAATCAGGCAGATAATGTCGAGTAAACCCAAAAAATTTATATGGGATTTTAATTCCGTGTTTTTTAGTCCAACTCTTTACAGCTGGGTCGCGCTCAAGTTCAACCATATATTCCCGCTCAAGAGCCGAATCATAATTCTCCCAACCATCTGGATTCTTTTTTAGTTCTGTTAATCTACCGCGAGTTGATATCATTTATTAGTTAAAACTCCTTCTATTAACTCTGGTCTTATAAAAACATCTCTTATTTGATCAATTATTGCCCAAAGAATTCTTAATTGTTTTTCATCTGCTTCATCTAAATCTTTTCCCAGCAAAAATCTTTTAATTATATGCTGTCTAATTACTTTAATAAGATAGGCTTGTCTGTCGTCCGGATTTCTATCGAATTCAAGCAAAGCTCCTTGAGCAATGGAATGAATTTGTTTGATTAGCTGTTTTTTTAACTCATCTGTGCTCCAATTTTCCGTATTTGTTACTTGAGCTAAGTCTTTAACGTCGATCTCCGGTAATCCACTTTTATCAAAAGTAGTTAAAGTCGAGTCAAGATTCAAACTTTTAATTTGAGCAATTTCTTGAGAAATATTCATTTTATAAAAATCATATTTGAAATCGTCTAAAAATTTTTGCCATTCATAAATTGGTTCAATCACTTCAGGTGGATCTGGAGTTGGGGGTAGTTTTGAAAGATCAATTTTTTCTTCGGCTTCTTTTACTGTTTCTTCTTTTTCTTCAACTTTTTCAATTGTTTCTTTTTCTGTTGGGATTTTTTGCTCGTCAATAACGATATTGGCTGGATCTAATGTCTCGGGGTATTCTGTGGCTTTCAAGTTTTCCCACAACCATTTATGCTTTAAAATTGGATGATCCATAACGTAGAGCGATTCCCACTCTTCTCGGCTTTTCCCCATTCTGCGTAAACCTCGACCAATTACTTGAGGCCCGTATACGGAAAATTTTTGTCCATCAACTTCCTTGTAACTGAATTTTCTAAAAAGTACTTCAATGGCAATATTTCGTACATCCCACCCTTCGCGTAGCATCATTACTGATACAACAGCGTCAACGTCAGGCCGAGGATTCTGATTTAGAGTTCTTGCTTCTTCAATATATTCTTCATCTTGCTCATTATGAACCATAAGAATTTTGTTAATTCCATATTTGCCTCCAATTTTTTCCAACTCTCCGGTAATATTTTCTGCGTCTTTTATAGATAGGGCAATCACAAATAAAAGTGGCTTAAATCTAGGTTGTCCATCTTTGCTTTTGGGAACGGAAATTCTTTGTCTTTTTAGAAGTTCAAGAGCAATTGCCAATTGTTGACGCATTGGTTTGATGCTTGTAATATATCTTCTCGCAGGGATTTTTCGCTTTTCAATTTCCTCCCAAGGAACTTCTTCTGCTGAAATTGTTTTGCCAGTTTCTAAATCCTCGTAAGTTAAATTAACTTTTGTTACATCAGGATGAAATACCACTATTCTTTTTATAATTTTGTCGTGCATAGCTTCCGCTATTCCGTAAACAAAAATCATTTCGCTATCGGGATGTAAACCATCAAGTCTATCAGGAGTCGCCGTCGTATCTAATCTAAAAAATCTTTTAGGTTTAAGTTTATTTATCAAATTGTTGTATTGTTCGGCCTTTGTATTGTGGGCCTCATCATTAAAAATTACCAAAGAATCAACGTTTTCCATGATTACTTTCCAATTATCTGTTCGTTCATATATTTGCTGAATGTTGCCAATTAAAATATTTCCTGCTCGGACGCCGGCAGAACTTTCACCAGCTTTCATAATATGGAGTGACAAACGATCTTTTAAAGGTAAATATGAATTGAAAAAAAACGGAAAGATTTTATAAATATAGGTTTCAGAATTGGGATCAAATTCATCGGTTAGACGAGAACGAACAATAGTGTTTGGAGTTAAGAGTAAAAATTTCGATTGATCGCGGACAATCATCATATAAGCAATCATTGCTCCAATGACTGTTGTTTTGCCGCCACCAGTTACAATGTTGGTTAGAACATCTTTCAACCCCAAAATCTCAAAGGAATAAACACATCTCTCAATCGCCTCTATCTGTACTTTTTTCCACTGTTTTTCATTCCAAAGCTCAAGATTTGGTTTAAAGTGAGAAGAATTAACATGCTTTAAAAAAGTAACTCCAGCAGGAGGAATCCCCTCGTAAGTTTTTCGCCATTCCTTAAAATTTTGTTCGTGTTTTTTAAAAAAATATTGCATATTTTTTATGGATCGAACTCCCATTCTCTCATCTCCAGTCTATCTTCTTCTACCTTAATTTTTGTACCGATAGTTTTAAAATTTCTATTATTAACATCTTTGTAGTTAAATTCCAACTCGATTTTAGATTGTTTTTTTAATAATTTTTTTATCTGTATAAAGCTATAAGGTGATTTTATATCTCTTTTACCAACTTTAATATTCCAATTCCAATGCTGTTCTACTTTGTTTATTTTTTCTTTACCTGCTTTTACCTCATAATTGTTAATGCGTAGATAGAAATCTTTTGCAATACCACGACCAATATTTTCAACAGTAAGATTTATTTCCTTTGTTTGATTATTTAGAATAATTGGTGACAATGGAATTACGATAGGTAATAATCTATCTTTTTCTAATTCTCTTGTTTGATGTACGGCGCATAACGATGCGACAGCTGCGACCGCCGCAGAAATAGCACTAATAGCGGCAAATATAAAAGACCATAAAGAATTTACTCCTTTTGCAATGGATGATAAATGTTTTACTGCTTCAGATAAAAGTTTGTCATTCATATTTAAATGATCTTAATTTTTTTATATAAAATTACTTCTCCTGCTAAATTGTCTTGAATTTTACAGGCGATTACACATTCTCCTTCTTTCTCAAATTTATGTTTCGCTTTGAAAATTGCTTCAAAAATTTCTCCTCGTTTGCTATCTCTTTTTTTCTCACGGGATAAAATATAATTTTTATCAGCGGCAAAATGGCCTTCTTGATAATCAAAATCCCACTGGCAGTTAACCAACCACCCGTCTTCATTGGTTGAAATCGCATCTACAGCTTCAAGTTCATATTCAAGGGTTCCGACTTTTTTAAGTTTAATATCTCCAATTACCGGCGGCTTAGAAAAACGTAAATATAACTCTGCTTCTTCAACGCCTGGCATTCTTTCTAAGATTCTTTTTCTAAATTCCTTTGAGTCTAACGGAATTGCCTCAAGCTCTATAGGCAAATTATTTTTTTCAGAGTATCTCTGTAAGATTTTTATATATTCAATCACTTGTCGAGAAAATCTCCAAGCGATTATTTTTGCCCTGATCATTTTATTTGGTTCAACTTTAGACTTTATTTCATCAAAGAATTTTTTAATTTCTTCGGCTTCAATAGATTTGTTTGGGTCGGCTGGACCAATATAAATTGGTTCTTGTTGAGCTGGTGGTTTATATCCGTGAGTTACGCCTTCTCCGGTATTTCGGCTGGCGCCATATGCTGTCAAAACAAAATTAATAAATTCTTCTTGATCCAGATTTTTGAATTTTTCAACAGGGTAAACGCCTAAATAATAGACAATGATATTAGGAATTTTTTCTACTGTGCCTTCCATCTGTAATCCCAACTGAAACGCTTCCTCCTTAGTAGTTAAATTGCTTTTTACTCCGCTCATTTGCTCACCAATTTTTACTAAACGATCTAAAGTAACTGAAATTGCGACCCGTGATGAATCGCAGCCAATAAATTTTCTTTTCAACTTCATCGCTACTGCGCAAGTTGTTCCTCCACCAACAAAAAAATCTGCTACCACGTCTTCTTTGTTACTTGAAGTTTTAATAATCCGTTCTAGTAATTCTTCAGGTTTCTGTGTCGGGTATCCTATTCTTTCTTGAACGCCTGATTGCAATGAATTTATATCAACCCAATAATCTTCCGGAATCTTTCCCTCATCTAAATAATATTTATAATATTTAGTTGATCCATCCTTATTCTTTGTGCCATACACAAGCCTATATTTTCTTCCATTTTGATCGGTTTCTAACCTACCTCCAAAACTTTCCTTACCAGATTTCATTTCAACTCGAATTTCTTTACTATTAAAAATATATTCTCTAGTTTTTGAGTACCAAAAAATAATATCGTGTTTTCTTCCAAAATGTTCTTTCGATTTACCTCCTTGACTGTACCCCCAAATAATTTCGTTAATAAAATTTTCATACCCAAAAATTTTATCCATTTCCGTTTTTATATAATGACTTGCGTGCCAGTCGCAGTGGACGTAGATGCTACCGGTTTTTTTGAGGACGCGGCGCATTTCCCAAAGGCGGGCGTTTAACCAAATAAGATAAGATGTAATTCCCCCTTCCCAGATATCCTCAAAAGTTCTCACCTCATTGGTATCTCCCCAAATTACGTTGTAATTTCTGCCGCTAAAAAAAGGCGGATCAATATAAATAAGGTCAATTGACTCTGATTTTAATGTCCGTAAAACCTGAAGATTGTCTCCTAAATAAAGTCTATTTGCAGGTGCGTCTTGATTATTAAAAATTACTGTGTCTCCATGATTCCTTGGGTGAAGAGCGGGAATATTGATCCAAGGAAATACTCTATCAAATTGTTTATGCTCATCATAACCTAACGGCGGATTTTTCGGATCAGGTAAGTTATGCAACCTTTTTCTTATATGAGAAGAAACCGATACTATCGTTTTTTGATCAGGTCTTTCTTGAATCTCTGATTCCTTTTGAATTTTTTCCAGTTCTTCTTTACTTTGCGTAGTCATATCTAATATTTTATCACTTTTTCTCTTTTCTATTACTAAAATTTTAAATTGTTACATTGCTTCATTGTTCAATTGTTAAAGAGTTTAGAGAGTTTGGATAGATGATGGAGTTTGGGAAATGATTAAATGTACAATCGATTAAACGATTGTACATTGCGGTTCAATTAATCAATATAATTAAGTCAAAGGTTAAAAATGGGAGTAAAATAATCTCCTTGACAAATGTTTATAAATTTTGTGATACAATATTATCAATCATCAGGGAGAATACGAACAATAGACTACGTGTCTATTAGCAACGCCTCCCGCTTTTTATTGCCTCAATTCCAACTTCTCCTTTTCAAAAATGATAAATGTTTTATATTGTTGAAATGGCTTTAGGAGCGATGATTCTGACTTAATGTTCGGAATAACGATCCTCCCTAACTTGTGGCGCCTCTTTAAGAATTCCAGAAGGCAGTAAAAATCGCCATCGCCGCTAACGATAATCGCTTTATCATAATTAGGGTACTCAATTGCCGCAGAGTAAAGCACCAGTTCAGCGTCAACATTTCCTTTAGGTTTACCTTGATTATCACTAACCGTGGGCTTAAAGATTAATTCGTAGCCAAAATTTTTCAGGCGCCTATAGAGCTTTTCGTTTTGTTTAATATAACCGATAAACAAAAATGCTTTGCTTACACGAAATTTATCAGACAAATATTTTCTGAATTTCTTAAAATCTAATTTCCAGCCTTCGTAGATTAATTTTTTATTCCTATAAATATCTTTACTTGTTCCTAAATTTAAATTCTGACTGTCAATAAACGCGTATATTCTGAGTTTTTTATTTTGATCGTCTTCTCCCTTTTTCAAAAAACTCCACAAGCGGAGTGGCAATAAACGGTGAGGAATAGGTACCGGTAATTGTGCCGACAAGTAATGCGGCCGCAAAAAACCTAATTATTTCTCCGCCAAGAAGCACCAGAGCCAAAAGCATTAAAGCAATAGTTAAGGAATTGTTCAAAGATCTAACCATGGTTTCGGTCAGGGCCTTATTAGCTAAAACAGAAAACAACGTCGTTGTGTCTGTTTTTCGATACTCTCTGATTTTATCAAAAACAACGATAGTATCATGAACGGAAAATGACATGGTCGTAAGAACAGCTGTTACAAAAAGCGTGTCTACTTCCGCACCTAAAAATTTAGACATGAGCGAATAACTGCCAATCACCACAAAAAAATCATGAATCATGGCTAAAATAGCCGCAAAACCATATTTAAAATTCTTAAAAGCAAAAGTTATATATATTAAGATTCCCAAAATCGCTATTAATGAAGCAGTAACTGTTTTTATTGTCGTTTCCTTACCTAGAGTGGGACCAACCATCTCAAATCGTAAAACAATTGGCTTTTTTTTGTGTTTACTTTCAAATTCGTTTCTTATTTCCAGCTCTTTTTTCTCATCAATAGGTATTGTTTTCAAAAGATATTGAGTATTGTTATGATTCTGAAGTAAGAAAATCTTAATGTTTTTTTCTTTAAAAACTGTTCTGACTGTTTTTTCATCAATTTTTTTATTAAATTGGTACTCAATAACCGCCCCACCAACAAAGTCTATAGAAAAAGAAAAGCCATAGACAACAATAGAATATAATCCAACACCAATAACAATGGCAGATATAAGAAAATATAACCATTTGTATTTTAAAAAATTAATCATGTTTGTAAAAAACTTCAATCAATCTTCTGGTAATGACCACGCCCGTAAACAAACTGGTGGCCACACCTATTCCCAGCGTTAAGGCGAATCCACGAATCAACCCAAACTGGGGGAAAAAATCCCAATTTAAGGGGTTGAAAAGAATAAACGCCACCAAAAGAGTGGTTAAATTAGCGTCTTTTATTGCCTCAATTGCCTTACCAAATCCCAATTTTATAGCCACGTCTAATTGTTTATTGTGCCTAAGCTCCTCTTTAATTCTCTCAAAAATTAAGATATTTGAGTCAACCGCCATACCGATTGAAAGCATAAATCCAGCTATTCCCGGAAGAGTCAAAACGACCGGGATCGCCCTAAAAATTGCAAACGAGATTAGTCCGTAAATTAAAAGAGCAACGGAGGCGATGATGCCGAGTCTAGTGTAATAAATAATCATAAACATTATTACCGTCGAAAGACCAATCATTCCGGCAAAAATACTTTTTCTTATTTGTTCTTCTCCTAAAGTCGGTCCTATATGACGTTGTTCTATTAATTTAATTGCTGTCGGTAACGCGCCTGAATTGATAGCGATGGATAATTTTTTTGCCTCGTTAAGATTAAAACTTCCTGTGATTACTGCCTGACCGCCGCTAATTGCCTGCTGAACTGTCGGCGCTGAAAGAATGAATTCATCCAAGAAAATCCCTACTGGTTTACCTACATTTCTTTTAGTCACCTCTTCAAACAACTTAGCTCCTTGATCATTAAATTCAAGACCAACCACGGGTTTTCCGGTGTTATTGTCAAATTGAACGGTTGATTTCTTTACGTGTTTGCCGGTTAAACCTGTTTTCTTTGTTAATCTAAGAAAAATTGGACTATTGGTGGCTATCTTTGCCTCAACGCTTGCTTCTTCTCTAAAATCCAACTGGGCTGTTTGACCAATCAAGTTAATCGCTTCGTTAACATCTTCTATCCCCGGCAAATCAACTACAATTCTATAATTATTGCCAGATTTTAGTGTTTGTATGGTCGGTTCCGAAACCCCAAAAAAATTAACCCTTTTTTCAATAATGTCTCTTGCCGATAATAAAGCATCTTCTCTGTCTGCCAAACTAATTGTTTTCATGTCCGCATCAAAAACCAAATGGCTTCCTCCTCTTAAATCAAGACCCAAACGCGTTTTAAAATCTTTTTGAATTCGTTTGCCAAAAATGGTGATGTCTAATTTTAACGGGTTTATCTTGGTATCTATCTTATAATTGCCAATTTTAAATCGAATCGGCATATTCTCTGGAAGATCAATAAGAACTATAAAAAAAAATATAAGCAAAAAAAAAGGTAAGGCAAGTTTTGTTTTCTTCATAAACGGAAAAATTAATCCGCCTTCGCCCTGCTAAGCGGTGCTTCGGCGGATTTTCTCGCCAAAGCGGGATCCCGCATTTGCGGTAACAGCTCCGACGAAATGTTTGTAAAAATTCCCCGACCATTAGGTCGTGGAAGCTTCAACTTTTCATCAAATTCTCCTCTTCGCCAAGAATCATAATTTTTGGATATTTTAAGAATGACCAAATAAAAGGATCATTGTTTTTCTTTCGGAAGCTAAATTCTTCTTCTGTCATAATGGTGTAATTTATTTCACTACCATAATTTTTTTCTTCTTCGGCGATAATCTTTGTCACCTCGGGTAAAACAACTATCCCAACCAATAGCAAATACACTTCTCCTTCCGGTAGTTTTTGTCTTTTGGCAAATTTATGAGAAAGCACTACGTATTTTAACTTTCCAATTTTAGAAAGATTTTTCAGGATAGTCTGTGTCAAATTACACCTTTTGGTAAAAATTCGCAAAAGTTCGTCATAAAAAAAGTACTTAGGATTTAAAGAATAAATTACCTTGTTGGCTCTTTTTTCTTTTTTCAGCAACCCTTCTTCTTCTAATATGTCAAGTTCTCTTTTTACCGCGTTTATTTCTTCATCTATTTCTCTGGCAACTTTACGTAAATGAAAATTTTGATTTATATTTTGAAAAAAAAGCGCTAAGGTTTTCCTCCTGGTTTTTGAAGGAATAATGTGTTGTAGCATAATTCAGTAGGTTACCTCGTTCCCCACGGGTAATATCTCAATAAAAATCTGTCCCCGATTAAAAGTAACCTCTTGTTCTTTCTTATCATAAAATTTAATTCTCTGGGTGACACTCTTTCTCCTCCATATTCCTTCCGTCGCTTTCCCATCTTCAAAAACAATTGCCTTCCCTTCACCGATTGTTTTATAAAGTAAATGACCGCCCTCGTACCCATCATTTGCTGAGGATTCTTGCATATAAACAACTATTACATTTTTTACTTCTAATTGTTTATCGTTATTTTTATCTTGGTGAGGTTCTCCTCCGTTAAAGCGTTTAAAACTATTTGTTGTCTTGTCATATTGCCACTCGACTGAATAGTCTGATTTACCAACCCAGAAATCAAAAGAAACTTTTGTCAGATTCCCTTTTTCTTGAGCATCTTCCTTAAACTTCCACTTAATAAACTCTTCATCCCAGCGTTTATTATTCTCATCAACGTCGGTCAAGTCCCTCTTGTTTTTTGCATATTCCCAAAGTTTAGCAGTGGTTGAATATACGGTATGTTCTGTTGCTCGACTAGGCAATCTTTCATAGTCTCGCCAATAATAAGGAAAGGGAACGCCAAATTGATTTAAATCATTGTAGGAATCCCAATTAAGTCTGCGGATTTCTCCCAAAGCATCAGCAGGTCCTGGGGTATTAGCTCCACCCACATGAGCGTATAATGGATATCTCCCGTATTCTTGCAACGTATCAACAAAATATATCCTTGCTGATCTAACCGGTCCAATATATTTAGCGTCTTTACAATAAAAAATTGCTAAAAATCTCGTGATCCCTCCTTCGGCAACCGCCTCATAAATAATATCGGCGGCTGTTAGTCCTGATTGCGGTCTTGCTTCCTTGTGGTTTTCAATCATTACTCCAAGAGGCCTTCTTTTTTCCCATAAAGCTCTTTGGTTTTTTGTTAACATTTCACCATTCAAAGGACATTCTTCTGTTTTAGGTACGTTAACACCTTCTGTAACAACACCATTCCCCTTCGGCGGTACATAAGAAGAAACTGGCGACTGCCACCCACCACCCTCTCTGCCAGAAAAAAAAGAGTAAGAAAAATAGGTAGACAATAGATAAACGATAAAAACAGCCAAGATGACTAATTTTCTGTTCATATATTTTAGTAATTAGTAATTTGTAATTAAGGAATCCGTGTTTTTTCCCAAATGCTAATTGCTTATTGCAAATTTCTTTATTTTGCTTTCTTTATCGCTTCCTTCTCTTCTGCCGATAATCCATATTCTTCACTCGCTCCTTTGTTTACTTTCTTGGCATAAACCCTGACTCCTTCTCTCGTATAAAGAAAATTTAAGATTATGCCGCTATCTTCTTGATTTAGAAGGGCAATAATAAAACTTTGCTCTCCTCCAACTCTTTCAAATGGGTTAAATCGTAAAAATCCAATTTTTTGGTAATGGAATTTTTCCTGGTAAAGAATATCTTGTATAGATTTTTTTATCTGACTGATTTCTTTAGTAAAAACATTGTCTTTTTCTATTAATACATCCAAAATTTCATCTATTTTTGTTTTTTTCGTCCTAGAAACAAGGCGATCGTAGTGAGATTTAATCTTATAAACAAAATAGCTAATTATCAATAGCCAAAAGATTAATAAACCAAGAATTGTATTTGTTACTGTCATTTGAACATTTTATCTCCTTGAATGTTTTCTGTCAATATGATAAAAATGAAAATGCGATATTAGTCGCATTTTCATCCCGAGCGCAGTCGAGGGATCTCAAAAATATTTATGCCAAAAAAAACAAAAAAAGAAAAAATCTTAGCCGAATATCGAAGAAAGTTAAAGCAATTGTATTCTGCCCAAAATATAACTACGGCCGCTAACATAAAAAAAACCACTCAGCAAACCCCATTACAAATACAAAAATCATCATCAATGCCAGCACCTATATTAATTAAAGAATCGATTTATCAAGAATCAGAATATGACAAATCATTAGCCAAATTTACTATTCAAGATCTTAAAAAAACTTTTTTTATTAGCTTGTTTATTCTTACTCTTGAATTTGTTATTTTTTATGCTAATCTTAAGGGTATTATGAAATAATCCGCCTAATCTTCCCACTCGCCTTTTTAGTACTATTCGTACACGGCTCGTGGGGCGATTTTAGGCGGACGCAAGAATCTGTAAAGCTCGAAGAAACTCGCTAACAGTTTCTAACGAAGGGGGGTGAAAATAATTATGGTATCAATGTACTGCGTTAAATGCAAAGGAAAAAAAGAAGTAACCAATCCAGAAAAAGTTACTATGAAGAATGGTAAACCAGCTCTAAAATCTAAGTGCCCAGATTGCAGCACTGGAATGTATAGAATTGGAACCGGTTAAGTGAAGTCTAACTTTCTAAAAGAAGAATTTTGCCAGTTTTTTTATTAACATACTACTACTGGTAATATTATTGATGTGGGGAGTAACTATTTTTAAGATAGCCCCGACTTTATTAACTTGTCGTTTTTTATTTTCTATCTGAGGATCGTCTTTTGTAATGGCAACAACGTCGGGTTTTATTATCTCAACTAGCTTTAAATAGTTGTCATAAGAATTAAAAGACGGTAAAAGAACTACCACATCAACTATTTTTAAGCAGGAAAGAATTTCAGCTCGGGCTGATTGAGTATGAAATGGCTCCCTTTTTTTATTTTTTCTTATGAATTCATCGCTTTCCAAAGCGATAATTAATATATCTCCTTGTTCCTTGGCTGCTTTTAAGAAGCAAACATGTCCTATGTGAAGAATGTCAAAACACCCCCCGACCAATACTTTCTTACCCGTTAATTTTGGAATTAATTTTTTTAAATTTTTATAATCAACTATTTTAGGATCTTTCATGAAATTTTTTAATCCATTTTAATAACAATTCTCTTTTGTTCTCTATTTTTTTCTCAACTACTTCACTAAAAATTTTTTTTAGAATCTGACCGATTTTTGGCCCAGGCTTAAGATTTAAAATTTTCATTACATCATGTCCGTCTATTTTCAAATCGGCAATCTTAAATGGCTCCTTTTGTACCTCAACCAAGCGTTTTTTGAATAATTCAAAACGCCACGAGGTCGGTTTAGCGCCGGAGCCAATTCGATCGGCCAGCCGTAAATTAAGCATATCATCAAGGTTTTCCTTGCCCACTTCCCTGATAAATCGACGAATAGCTTTGTCTGTTTGAATCTCCGAAACAGTAAACTGATGATACTTAACCAGACAAATAAATTTTTCTTTTTGTTCGTTTGAGAGTTTTAGTCTGTCAGCAATGGTTTTTACCAATCTTGTCCCGACAATTTCATGATTAAAAAAAGTAATAAGATTGGTTTTTTTATCTTTTTTAAAGGTTTCTACCTTTCCAACATCATGAAGAAGAGCGGCTAATCGAGTAATAACTTCCTTTGAGGGGCAGTATTTCAAAGACATTACCAAATGAGTTCCAACATCATAAATATGATGTCTTTTCGGACTTTTTTGAGGAATAGAAAAACAAACATCAAGCTCCGGTAGAACATATTTTAAAAGACTGGTATTTCGCAAAAAAAGAATCCCCTCCGTCGGATAATTAGAAGATAGTATTTTAAAAAGTTCATCTCTGATTCTTTCCCAGGAAACATTTGTAATTAAATGAGCGTTTTTAGCAATGGCCGCTCGCGTAGTTTCTTCAATTAGAAACCCAAGTTGTGAGGCCAAACGAATCGCCCGAAGCAATCGAAGAGCATCTTCAGAAAATCTTCTGTCAGGATTTCCAACAGCCATAATTAATTTTTCTTTTATGTGTTTTTGTCCGTTATATGGATCGGTGAGTTTTTCACCATCAAAAGCGATCGCATTAATAGTAAAATCGCGTCTGGCTAAATCTTCTTCTACCGTCTTTGCCCAAACGATTTTATCCGGGTGACGAAGGTCGGTATAATCGGATTCTTTTCTAAAGGGGGTAATTTCGAATAATGTTTTTGTTGTAGAGACGACCCGACGGGTCGTCTCTACAGGAATTATTACTGTCCCATATTTATTGTTATAAATCCCCTTAGGAAACAACTTTAATATTTCTTCCGGTTTAGCGTTGGTAGTATAATCCCAATTTTCCACCGGTCGATCCAATAAAAGATCACGTACTGCCCCGCCAACCACATAAATTTGATAGCCGTTTTTTTTATAAAGCCCCATAAAATCGGAAACATATTTTGGTAGAATGAGTTTGTTTTCCATAAAAACATTTTACTATAAATCCAAAATCTATGAAGATAAAAATCAAAAGGAAAATAGACAAGCAGAAACAATTTAGCGATGAACAAATTATTGATTTCTTATTGAAAGATCGCGGCATTAAACATAAAGAAGATTTTTTAAATCCAAAATGTCCGGAAAAAATCTCCTTTAACGAGTTTTTTTCTAAAAAAGAATTTGATAAAGTAATTAAAAAACTAAAAGAGATAAAAGAAAAAGGCGGGATGGTTGTCGTTTATACGGATTATGACGCTGATGGAATAACTGGCGGCGCCATCCTTTGGGAAACATTACACCTTTTAGGATTTAAGGCAATGCCCTATGTCCCCCATCGCAAACTTGAAGGTTATGGATTTTCCAAAAAAGGAATTGATAAAATTAAGAAGCTTTATAATCCGTCTTTAATTATCAGCGTTGACCACGGCATTTCTGCGGCCGAGAAAATCTCCTACGCTAAATCCTTAGGAATTTCTATCATTATTACCGACCACCATATGAAATCAGCCAAAAAACCCGACGATGCCTTGGCCACGTCAGACGTGGCTTTGGCGATTTTTCACACCGATAAACTTTCAGGGTCCGGAGTTGCCTATTTTTTTGCTAAGGAAATTTTTTCCCATTTTTATAAAACCTCCACAGTTAAGAATACCCAAGGAAGAACCGCCGCGGTTTTAGAAAATAGTCTATCTGGAACCGCGGCGGTTAAAGACAACAAAAAAACCTCGGAGGTTAATTGGAAATTGCTTGAAAATAATTTTTCCTTTGATTATCTTTCCCTTGCCTCCATCGGTACTATTGCCGATTTGGTTCCCTTACTTGGCCCATCTCGTTCAATCACTAAATACGGTTTAGAGGCATTTCCCAAGGTTGGACGAATGGGCATAAAACATATTTTAAAAGAAGCCGGAATTGAAAACCGAAAAATTACTCCCTATGAAATTGGTTTCATTATCGCTCCTCGAATTAATGCTTTGGGACGACTTGAACATGCTATTGATGCTTTGCGGCTTTTATGCACCTCCAAGGAAGAAAAGGCGCAAATGTTAGCTGCCAAAATAGGAGAAAAAAATCGGGAAAGACAGGATTTGGTTGGAAAAACCATTGAAGAAGCAAAAAAAATTGTTAGTAGTCAATGGTCGTCCGTCAGTAAAATGCCAAAAATAATTATTCTTTCGTCAGATAAATGGCACGAGGGAATCATTGGCCTAATTGCTTCAAAATTAGTTGATGAATTTTACCGACCCACAATTATTATGGCGATCAACGATGGTTTTGCTAAAGGATCAGCTCGCTCAATTTCGGGATTTGACGTTACTTTGTTTTTACGGTCGCAAAAAAAATACCTGGTTGATATTGGCGGACATAAAGCCGCCGCCGGCTTTACCATAGAAAAAGACAAGATAGATAAATTTATTAAAAAGGCGGAAAAAGACGCCGGAAAGATTTTAACCGAAAAAAACTTGGAGCGAGAAATAAAGGTTGATTTAGCAATCCCCTTGAGCAAAATTAATATATCCTTAGTTAAAAAAATTGAAAGTCTTGAACCTTTTGGCATTGGTAATCCTCAACCGTTGTTTTATTCGGAAGGCAAATTAGTTGACGCCAAACTTTTTGGAAAAAACAACAATCATTTGAAAATCTATTTAAAAGATGACTCTTCTTTTCCTTTGGAATTTGTTTTTTTTGGACAAGGACAAGACTTTCTTAAACTTTCTCGCGGGCAAAAAATCGCTGTTGTTCACAATCTTGAAATAGATCGTTGGAGAGGAAAAGAAAAAATAAGGGGAAAGGGTAAAATAATCCAAGCTAAGTTTAAATAAACAACACCGCCAAAATCTTTTCTGTTGATAAAGAGTTGAAATAAAAATTTTAAGAAAACTATGCCTTTTCGAGTATCTTAATAACGCAGTAGTAATAGGAAACGTGGAATACGCCAGACATATAATTACCAAAAAAGAGGTTATTATGGCAATATGTTTTTCTGAATAAAATCAGTCGGCGAAGTCGGGATTTATAATAAAGCAGGTTTGCATCCCACTTAATAGGGAAACACTTAATCTTTAAATCATTTTGTATATTTATTCTTTTCGACTTCAGGACTCCACAAATTCTCCATTTCAGCAGAGTTAAGAATGTCGAAATCTTGTTCCATTCTTTCTACAATTGCGATAAAGTCGCCATCTCTTAATGCTCTCAGGTAATTAAAGCTTTCTCTGCCGCTTCGAGGGAAAAAGCAATATTTAGAATCTCCATTGGGATCAATTCTTAAAGCCCAGATACCATCAGCACATGGATAATTACCACAGTCATTACTTTGGCAAAAGTCTGAATAGAAAACTCCATTTTCTGGATTAATAATTCTAACTGCAACACCATTTATAGAAAAGGTGCTCATTGGAGTTCCTAATCCTGACCAGGGTTGTATAAGATTTGATGTTACTCTATATTTTTCAAAAATGTGTGCTTCCAACTCATCACAAGGTACATAATGTGAAGACCAATAAGAATAATCTCCTAGATTACTTAGTGGCAAAACTCTGATATCTAGATCGTATCGTTCTGCGAGTTCAATAAAATCATCAAATTCATTCAAATTTTGTTTCATTAGGACAACATTGACGTTAACTGGTATTCCTAATTTTCTCGCTCTTTCTATGCCTTTTAAGACCATCGGTAAACCATCTACTCCTGTATCTTTCTTGTATGTTCCCCTACTTAAAGAGTTTAGCCCAACGTTTAGTGAATCTATCCTAGCTTCTCGCAATTTTTGAGCCATTTCCTCAAGCAGTAACCCGTTTGTTCCCAAATTAACCACAACACCTGGAATTTCTTTGCAAGCTGCAACTATTTCAGATACGTCGGGCCTTATTAACGGTTCTCCACCTGTAATTTTTACAGGAGTGAAACCTACGTCTGTGGCAATTTGAGCAAGTGTTTGTACTTCAGGAGGTAAAATTATATCTGCTTCTTGTCCAGTAGAATAACAAGGTCTTGTATAGGCCTCTCCACCAGGTTGACAGGACTTGCATGATAAGTTGCAATTCGGTGTAACAACAAATCGTATATGCGGACGCGGAATTGTTACTGGGTATTCAGCTTGACTTTCTTTCATGGCTCTATTATAATACAAACCATATGAAATCTCAAGGAAAACCAAAGATTCTTATCATCCTGGGAATTTTATGTCTTTTTATAGTGTTGGTTGTAATTACCTTAGACAAAATAAATCTTTCCAAGAAAGTGATCCCCTCTAAATTAAGGTTAGGTTATATAAAAGCAATGGCAGAACTTCCAGTGTATATCTCTCTAGAAAAAAATTACTTTAGAGATCAAGACTTAGACGTTGAGCTTGTTCCACTTGGATACAAGGAAGAAGTTGACGCTTTAATAAGAGGAGATATAGATATTATCCCTGCAACGAGTCTTACTCTTCCTTTCGGTATTGAAGCTCAATCCCCTAACAAAGTAAAGATATTTCATCTGGGAGGAATTAATGATAATGATAACGAAGTTGTTGAGGGAATTCTTGTTTTTGAAAATTCTCCAATTATAAAAATAGAGGATCTTAAAGGTAAAAAGGTTGGCGTACCTGAAGGTAGCGTAGATTATTTTGTTATGAAAACGGTTCTTACAAAACTTGACCTTGAACCAGAAAAGAACAAAATCCAGATACTACAAATGAACAAAAATGTCCTTCCTCAAGCTTTTATTTCCAAACAGGTAGATGCAGTATACTTGACCCAGCCGCAATTGGCAGTTGTTAAAAGACAAACTTCAGCAAGATATTTAATAGTTAATCCTCGAGCTAAACACGTTCTTAATCCTTTTTGGTCGGGAGGAGGAGTTGTGAGAACTAATTATTTTGAGAACAAAGAGAGGAAACAATTATTTGCAAAATATCTTAAGGCAATAGATACGGCTATTGATTATATGAGGAATAACCCTCAAGAGTCAAAAGGTTTTCTTTCGAAATATGCAAATCTTGAAGAAGACTTAACTAAAGAAATGGGCAATTATTTTAAAATAAAAACCAATGAAAAAATTGACTTTGATAGTTTACAAAAAGTTGCGGATATTTACAAAGACGTAGGAATTCTCAATAATAAAATTGATGTTTCTAACCTCGTACTCCGATAGATAATTAGAACTATTTCACAGTTGAATACTCATTTCTGAATTTTATGTGTTTTTAATATAAAATATAGGCATGATAAATACTATCAGCAACCCAAAATCTATCGAAATCTCAAATTTAACCAAAAAATTTGATAACGAAGATTACGTTTTTAAAAACTTTAACTTGAAGCTAACTAAGAAAAATACCGCCTTCTTTGGACCTAATGGATGTGGGAAAACTACTCTTTTAAGAATAATGTCTGGTTTAGATAAATTTTTTACAGGACAGATTCTTTACAATAATTCTTCAAGCAAAGGAAATCTAAAAATAGGGTATGCTTTTCAAGATCCTTCAAAATTTCTTTTTCCCTGGATGAGCACTTTTGAAAACATTGCCTTTCCTCTAAAAAATAGAGGGGTAAATAAAAAAGAAAGTATTGGTTTTGTTAGAAATCTTTTAAACAAGTTTAAATTAAATATTCCACTTAATTCTTACCCTTACCAGCTAAGTAGTGGACAATGTCAAATTTTGGTAGTTTTGAGGTCTATGATAGATTCACCAAATATATTGTTTTTGGATGAGCCGTTTTCGAATTTAGATTATTTGAACAGAACAAAATTCTTATTTGATCTTATTCATAATGAAGATAATAATTCCACAACAGTTTTTGTGTCTCATACATTAGAAGAGGGAATAATTCTTGCGGATGAATTAATTTTACTCGGCGGAAGACCTACGCAAGTCATTGATAAAATACAAATATCTTTTAAAAAAACAGAAAGAAAACCAGAAATGTTAAATAGTAAAAAACTTATCAACATTAAACGCGATGCTTTAAAGTTATTCAAAAAATATATATGAAAAAGTATCCTCTTGTTGGTTTCGTGTTTTTAATTTTAGCATGGTCTGTTTTAAGTTACGGAAAAATAGTAGATAGGCTTTTGCTTCCCCAACCTCAAGATGTGTTGGTCTATCTTTTCAGCGGTTTTATTATTAAGAAGTTTTTCTTAAATTCTTTAACGGAAACATTAATATTAATTTTTACTTCCTTTTTATTTGGCAGCATTATCGGCACAATTTTGGGTATTATTGCTGGATACTATGAAAAAACATATAAATCTTTTGAATTAATTTTAGACTTTTTTCGTTCTTTACCATCTTTGCTCCTTATTCCTTTATCAATATTATTATTTGGGATAGGCTGGTTTTCGTCCTTTATTGTTATCTCCTGGTCAGTATTCGTTTACCTTTTTATAAGTTCAGCATATGGAGTTAGATACAGCAGAACAAGCTTTCTTGATATAGGAAAGCTTTACAAAATACAGAAGTTGCAGGAATTTTTATGGATAATTTTACCTTCTGCCTTACCAAGTATATTTGCCGGGATGAAAATGGGCTTTAGTATCGCTCTTATTGTTACAATTGGTTCTGAAATGTTAAATGGTCACTTGGGGCTAGGGGGAAGAGTAGTAGATGCCTATATGGTTTACAACACAAGAGAAATTTTTTCGATTATAATTATTGTAGGATTTCTTGGTTGCATAGGAAGTAAGTTTTTTGACTTAGTGGAAGGAAAAATAATTCACTGGAGGGGAAATTAGCCTCAATTTATAGATTATTCTTTATCGTTTTTTAATCTGTTTATGATCTCAGCGAGAGAAAGAAGTTCAGTCTTATCACTAACTCGACCTTTCCATTCTATTCTATTCCCTGTTTTTTTTGAAACAATTAATCGAACTGGTATTCCGATTAAGTCTGCATCGGCAAATTTTTGACCCGCTGGCAAATCTCTCCTATCATCCCAAAGAACTTCAAACCCCGCTTGAGTAAGTTCTTCATACGTCTCTCCAGCATTTTCCGTTTCGGGCAATTCAACTAAATGAACATCAAAAGGAGCAATTTCTCTACTCCAAATTATTCCCTTATCATCATGGGAAACTTCTACCCATGCACCCATAACCCTGGTTGTACCAATTCCGTAACTACCGAACCACACAGGTTTTTTAACACCGTCTGAATCCGTAAAATAAACACCCATTTTCTCGGCAAACCAGGTTCCCAATGGAAAAATATTAGCCACTTCTATAGACTTTGCTTGTATAATTTTACCCCCATTACAATTTGGACAAGCATCACCGTTATTTCCTTCAAATATTTCTTTGTTTTGACCCCAATCACATGCGTTACAAAAATAAATTGTGTCTTCTCCGCTTGCTGTCGGAACCTGAAATTCGTGGGTACGATTTTTGGTAAAAATACCACCCGAAGCCTCCGTTATTTTGAAATCAAATCCTAAACGTTGAAATATCCGAGAATAAGCTTCTTTAACTTTTTCGTAATAAGCCATCAAATCTTCCTCACTAGTATGAACAGAATATAAATCTTTCATTAAAAATTCCCTACCTCTTAGAATCCCGCTTCTAGCGCGAAGTTCTCTTCTGAATTTTGTGGAAAAATGGTAAACATAAACAGGAAGATCTCGGTATGTTCTTGTTCTTTTACGAAGCAAGTCCATAACAACTTCCTCATGAGTAAAGGCAAGCGCATGTTCTCTACCTCTTTCATCCGCAAACTGATATATTATTTCTTGGGCCTTATTCCATCTGTCAGTCTCATCCCAAATACTTTTTGGAGTCATAACTGGCATCAATATTTCTTGGCCACCAATCGCATTTATTTCTTTCCTTATAATTCTATTAATTTTGTTTACTACCCTCAAACCCATAGGAAGAAGAGTCCACGAACCAGCCATTAATTGATCTATAAAACCAGCACGAACGAGTAATTGATGGTTAATGCTTTTTGCGCCTTTGGGCACTTCTTTAATTGTTCCTGGGAAAAGTTCAGACTCTCTCATAATTATGGTTGAATTGTGTTTCACCAGATTGTATTTTACCAAAAACACTAATTTTAAGCAACTATAAGAGCTTCGCGAGTTGCCAAATCATAAATGTTACCGAACATTGAAAATTAGAGAGGCATTGCCAGATATATAAATATTGTTACCCAATTTATTAGTTAGGGACTGCTTCACGGAGTTTACCCTGATCTTGTTCGCTCTGATCGGATCGACAGCCGAAATGTTCATATCATCAATTTGTTCAATTTGTAACTTTATACTTCGTTTAACTAATCGAAAAACGCTTGTCAAGAGGAGAAAAAGATATTACAATTGTTATATTGTTAAATTGTTACATTGTTAAATTGCTGTAATGAAAAATCTTTTTGTTGAACAAACCATAAATAAAATCGGCCAAGAAGTTGAGCTCTACGGCTGGGTTGATTCAAAAAGGGATCATAAGAAGATTATTTTTATTGACCTTCGCGATCGAACGGGCATCGTCCAAGTAGTTGGTGGTGAAGTGTTTAAAAGCCTCTCCTCCGAAGATGTAATTTGTATTAAAGGAATTGTCAAAGAACGACCTAAAAATCTGGTTAACCCAAAATTAAAAACCGGCGCAATTGAAATTGAGGCAAAATCGTTTACCATGTTAGCCAAAGCAAAACCGCCGCCAATTCCTGTTAATACCGAAGGATATGAAATTGATGAAGAGGTCCGCCTAAAATACCGCTATTTAGACTTAAGGCGTCCGCGAATGCTAAAAAACTTAATGTTGAAATCCAAGACCACTGCTTTTATTCGTAATTACTTAATTAAAAAGGATTTTATTGAGATTGAAACACCGATTTTGACAAAAACCACGCCTGAAGGAGCCCGAGATTTTATTGTCCCATCACGACTCCAGAAGGGTAAATTTTATGCCCTACCCCAATCGCCTCAGCAATATAAACAACTATTAATGGTGGCTGGGATTGAGCGATATTTTCAGATTGCCCGTTGTTTCCGCGATGAAGATCCACGGGCCGACCGGGCCTATGGAGAATTCACCCAATTAGACTTAGAGATGTCTTTTGTTAATCAAGAAGATATTTTATTATTAGCAGAAGATTTATTTACAAATTTAGTTAAAGAAATATTTCCAGAAAAACATATCAGCCAAGTTCCCTGGCCAAGATTAACCCATAAAGAAGTAATGGGAAAATACGGGACAGATAAACCTGATTTAAGAAAAAATAAAAACGATAAAAACGAACTGGCTTTTTCCTGGACTTTAAATTTTCCTTTATTTAAAGAACAAACAGAAGAAGATTATTTTTATGGATCTGGAAAAGAAAAATTCGCTCCTTCTCACCATATGTTTACCTCTCCCCACCCCGACGACATTCCTCTTTTGAACAAAGATCCCTTAAAGGTTCGCGGACTTCAACACGATTTAGTTCTTAATGGTTTTGAAGTTGGCGGCGGCAGTATCAGAATCCATGATTCTAAAATACAAAATAAGGTTTTTGAATTAATTGGTTTTACTAAAGAACAAAAGGCCCAGTTTGACCATATGTTAACCGCCTTTTCTTATGGAGTTCCCCCTCACGGCGGTATCGCCCCCGGCATTGATCGTTTCCTTATGGCTGTTCTTGGAGAATCATCTATTCGCGAAATCATTGCCTTTCCCTCTTCGTCCGGAGGAAAAACAGCCGTAATGGATGCCCCTTCAGAAGTTGAGGAAAAACAACTTAAAGAATTAGGAATTAAAATTGAACACGTTAACCCGTTAACGCGCTAACAAGTTAAAATTACAGATTTAAAATGCGTCTTAAATTTATTCTTTTATTCATTTTCTACACTTTGTTCTTTTTATTTTACCCTGGTGATTCTTATTATTTTCTTATTTTTGCTAATCAGCGTGGTTTGTTCTCTCATCAACCAACAAGATTAAATTTGAAAAGCAATCCCGTACCCTATCTTAAATACCTCTATGATCCAATTGTCAGCGCTGAAGGAGTTTATATTGTTGATCTTGATTCTTTCACTCCGGTTTTTGAAAAAAACTCTTACCAACGATTTTTACCCGCCTCAACGACAAAAATTATTTCAGCGCTGGTTTCTTATGAAAATTTCAAAACCGACGAGATTCTTACAGTAAACCGAACAATCGAGGAAGGACAAGTCATAGGTTTAATTCTAGGTGAGAAAATCACCTTTGAAAATCTACTCTATGGTCTCCTGGTTCACTCTGGAAATGATGCCGCTTATGTTTTGGCTGATAATTATAAAGGAGGATTCAATAAATTCATTGAGGCAATGAATAAGAAAACTCAAGAAATAAGAATGAAAAACTCATTCTTTAAAAATCCGGCTGGCCTGGATGATTTTGGCCAATATACCACTCCTTACGACTTGGCTTTGGCCGGTCGGGAACTGTTAAAAAATAAACAATTAGCGAAAATTGTCTCCACCAAAAGCATTACTATCTCTGATGTTGATTTTAAATATTTTCATGAGTTAAAAAATGTCAACAAACTTTTAGGAGAAATTCCGGGAATTGGAGGACTAAAGACAGGATTCACCAACGATGCCGGCGAAAACTTGGTCTCGTTTTACAAAAAAAATCGCCATCAATTCTTAATTGTAATTTTAAAAAGTCAGGATAGATTTAAAGATACAAAGAATGTAGTTGAGTGGATAAATAACAACGTAGATTATGTAAATGTTTTTTAATATGTTGGCAGGTTTTATTCCATGTATTCTTCTTTAATCGCCGGCACATAAGCAACGAATCCATTCTCACCTAAAAATACATACACCGGCTGCAGGTATTCTTGATAAACGTCTGGGTCGTAATAAGCCAAGAACATTTTTTTAATGGTAATTTGATTATTATTTCTTCCTGCTGAAATAATCGCTCCTCTTTTTTCCTTCAATTCCTGCCAGGCTTGTTCCCCGGTTTTCAACGGATAAATTCCCACTTTTTGTTCTTCTTTCTCAAAAAAATTTATCTGCGCTTTCAAAGTTTTATACTGTTCGCCTTGAGACAACACCACTACATAATTTTGACTATTAAAATACTTTGGAGCTACAATCGGAAAAGAGTCTATGTCCGGCCTGTAAAAATCAATTTCCACCGCGTTGGCATTGTTTCTGTTGTCAACGACATCAAATTCTTTTGTTTGAGAATTGTAGTATAAAAAAATAAGATTGTCTTTCCCTTGAGCTAATTCTTCAGGATATCGACCAAGGACCCGCAAAGATTCTTTTACTTTTTCTCTGATTAAATCGTCGCTGGCGAAGACTGCATTCTGGAATATACTTTCATTATCTGCATAATTATATTCATATTCAAAATTAAATTTTGTAATATTAACAACCAACTTCTTTTCTTCATCTTGAAAAATAACATTTTCTCCGTCGATTATATGCTTAGTAAGCTCTGTGTCAACACCTAAGTTGTCAGCCATTAAATAGGCTGTTTGTAAGTAACCAAAACGGGGAGAGGTTTGAGAAAGGTAATAAATCTTAGCTGTTTGGGTAGCTGTTGTAGGCTCACCCTCTATCGTATCAAAAATAAACTCAGGACCGGATGGATAATCAATAGAGTGAGAAAATTTTATTTTAGCTATTTTTCCAAAGATGGGATCTATCGCTAAGGGTCTTAGTGGCGGCGGAAACATAATCGGCAACATTAGTTTTATTAAAAAATAAAAAAAGATGAAGAAAATAAACCCAAAAATCACCATGGGAGCAGTTTTTCGAAAATAATAGGAAATTTCAGTTAGGGTCATATTACTAATATATCCATTCTTCTGCTATAATTCAAGCTATGGTAAGAACACGGGTGGCAATATCACCAACAGGATATCCGCACATAGGCACAATCTATCAAGTATTATTCGATTACGCATTTGCCAAAAGGCATGGTGGTAGCTTTATTGTTCGAATTGAAGACACCGATCAAAAACGGTTAGTCCCTGATGCTGAAAAAAAGGTTTTTGAGGCATTAGACTGGTTCGGGTTGGAAGAAAACGAAAGTGTTAGAAAAGGAGGCCCTTATAGTCCTTATCGTCAATCAGACAGTTTAAGCCTATACCAACAATTCGCTAAAGAATTGGTAAAAAAAGGCCATGCATATTATTGTTTTTGCTCGAAGGAACGTCTTGAAGAAATAAGAAAAAAAATGCAAGCTGAAAAAAAAGTTCCTATGTATGATAAGCTTTGTCTCCGCTTGTCAAAAGAAGAAATCAATAAAAAAATAAAAGAACACAACTCTTGGGTTATTCGTTTAAAAGTACCAGAAAATAAACAAATAATTGTCAAAGATGAAATCCGTGGAAAGATTGTTTTTGATTCTAATACGGTTGACGATCAAGTATTGTTAAAATCTGATGGTTTTCCGACCTACTTCTTAGCAGTCGTCGTTGATGATCATTTAATGAAGATCACTCACATGGCTCGAGGAGAAGAGTGGTTAACTTCGGCTCCCAAAGTTAAACTTTTATATGAATTTTTTAATTGGAAAGAGCCTGTTTTTATTCACACGCCAATAATTCGGAACCCAGATAGATCCAAATTTTCAAAACGCCAAGGACATACTAATGTTTTGTGGTATCAAAAACAAGGATTTCTGCCTGAGGCAATTCTTAATTATTTAGCATTAATGGGGTGGAGTCATCCTAAAGGAAAAGATATTTTTTCACTTAGTGAATTTATTAAATTATTTGATTTTAAAGATATTAAAGTAGTCGGCCCTATTTTTGACCTAAAAAAACTTGAGTGGATGAATGGAGAATACTTAAGAAAGTTAAAAGTTAATCCGCCAACTGGCGGATTAAAGTTAAAAGTTTTAGAATTTATTGGGAAAAAATATCCAGAAGACATTGTTGAAAAAACCATCCCGTTAATTCAAGAAAGAATTAAAAAACTTTCTGATTATTTACCTCTTTGTGAATTTTTCTTTAAGCCCCCGTTAACCTACGAGGTGAACTTAGCTGACAAGAAAGGATTATTGAAAAAAATTTATGATGAGCTGGGAAAGATTGAAAATTGGAAAGCAGAAGTTATTGGCGAAAAAATGCAGGATCTGGCTAAAAAAGAAGGAATAAAAACCGGTGAGTTTTTTATGATTCTTCGGGTGGCGATAACCGGCAAAAAAATCTCTCCCCCGCTTAATGAATCAATGGAAATTTTGGGTAAAAAAGAGTGTTTGGAGAGAGTAAAAATTTTAATGTAAAAACTTTATTGTTTTAAATCACAAATATGATGATAGAAGGTTATACACTATGGCAAACGCTTGGTCACAAAGAGAAGGAAATTTGGAATCATTTGGTAAGACCGGAAGTGTTTCGAGAATCTTTACTACTACCCCATCCCGATTCTCACAAAGGCGATAACGGACGGGTTTTAGTTGTTGGTGGCTCACCTCTTTTTCACGGTGCCGGACATCTAGCGACAAAATCGGCAGATAAAATAAATAGTGCTATTACTACAATCATTGATTTTTCTAGTCGCACTAACGACATGGTTTATTTTTGTTCAACACCCCACAATTTACTAATTCAACAAGCTCAATGTGATACGTTCATTGGTATAACCCGTTCCCAGTTTGATGCCTATTTCTCTAAATGTGATGCGGTTTTGGTTGGTCCTGGTCTTATGAGAGAAGCAGATATTGGCAGGCCAGACACAGAAGGAGAAAGCAACTTTACTAGAATGATTACTGATCGAGTTCTTTCAAGCGATAAAAAGACAGTCTTGGACGCCGGCAGCTTACAGGTCATTTCTTCAGAAAGCTTAAGAGGAAAAAATAGAGTTATCATTACACCGCATCGGGTCGAAATGAAAAATCTTTTCGGCTTTGACAATGATCATTATTTTTTTGTCTCCCAGAATGCCGAGTTTTCACAAATAGAAACAGTTGCCCAAAGAGTCCAGGCAATAGCTGAGGAATTTAAAATTACTATTCTTCTTAAAGGCCCAATTGATATTATCGCCGGAAGCTCAGGCTGGTTTTTTTCACCGGGAGGAAGCCCCGCTATGACTAAAGGAGGAACTGGAGACGTTTTAGCCGGAGTTTGCGCCGCTTTGTATTCGCGCATTAATGAACCACTGGTAGCAGCAGCCGCGGCAAGTTACATACTCAAAAGAACTGGCGAAAATTTACAGGAAGAAAAGTCGCAGTTTTTTGATGCTGGAGATCTTGCTGATAATATAACCAGAGTCTTAATACAAATTTTTGCCAAGTGAAATAAAAGATATGGAAGAAGGACTAACACCTTTAACTACCGAGAACCTTCTCCATCGGTGGCCTATAGAAATCTTAGATCCTACTTTAGGGGAAATTGAACAACAAACTATTCTGTCTTCTGGAAAATTTCTTAGCTTCCTCCAAAGACTTTCAACCTCTCCATTCAAAATTGAAGGAATTAAAATACCTTGGGCCGTTGTTAGAGGAAGGTTAGGAGAGGAAAAATTTCTATTTGGAGCAGTTCAAATAGACGCCACAGATCAACATGGTGAAAAACTGCAAGCAAACATCGAGATTATTAGAGGAGATGCCGTAGGAGTTATACCCGTAGTGATTGATAAAAAGACGCGTCAGCAGTATGTTGTTTTGGTAAAGCAAAATAGATTGCCGGCTGGTGGAGCAATTGTTGAAATTATGGCTGGAATGATGGACGAGGAAAAAGACGCTCGGGCAGTGGCGGCTCGAGAATTGCAGGAAGAATTAGGAATGGAAACCGATCCCCAAAAACTTATTCCTCTTGGACCAGCAGGAGAATTTATGCACACTTCTCCAGGAATTTTGGATGAGAGAATCGGTCTTTTTGCCTATCTTACAGAGGTAGACGATATTGAGACTTTCAAAAAATCAATAGAACAAAAATTTCGCGGTGACGAAAGCGGGGAAGAAAAAATTCTGGCCGAAGTGGGAACAATAGAAGAACAGCTGCCAACTTTAGCTAACGATTGTAAAAGCCTTATAGCCATACATGAGGTTTTAAAACATCCAATTATTAGACTAGCCAAATTAGATAAGCAAATTGTTGAAGAAACAATCACCTCAGACAACAGCATTGAAAAAAAAGCAATTCGGGTGGCCGAATGTTTTAGGACTCTGGGTGATTGTTTGCGTTATGTGGGATTCCACCAAGTACAAAAAATTGTTACCGATGTCTTAAAAAATGCCTCTGATACTTCTCTCGTTTCTATAACAGATCAAATAATACAGACTGTTTCTTTTCGCGAAGAACTCTTAGATCGCTATGTCTCTATGTCACTCCCCAGATTTCGAAAAGAGTTTATTGAAAATCTGGAGAATGATTGGGTAATTTTAGAGACATTACGTGATGGAGAAGAAAATCTATTGGGCAAAAAAATACGACAGACAATCCCGGAAATTTTAGGTTACGCCCGTCAACAACCATCAGACAGTCTTATGACACAAGATTATGCTTCTCCTTCTTTTAATCCACCCGGTTGGGATTTCTCGCTGTTTGAAAAAGTGATTGAGCGCTCAGTGGGAGAAAAATTGGCCGGCTTAATAAAGAAAGATTACCGTCTTTTTAACGAGCAAGACTTAAGTAGGGAAGCTTTTAGCCAAGAAACTGATGTGGCTGAAAAAATTAAAAACCTCGGGCTACTATCACTTTTTAAGGCAATTGTTTTGCATTTGGATATCGCCAAAGGAGGAACAAAGGAAGATAAAAAACGCTTGGTTCAAAGATTAGGAATTGATCCTCTCCGACACAATGAGGCGGCGGCACTAATCCTTAAAAATACTTTGCCTTCTGGCGCTAAAAACGGCGGAATTCTAGAAAATTTGGATGTGTTATGCCAAGCTTCTCTTGACGAACAACAGAAACAATTATTAATTGATTGGGCTATCCATATGGTTGGCTTTCACGGCTTAATTGGACAAAAAGTTAGGGGAGAAGTCACCGGATACGTCTTTTCTGACTTTACCGATTGGGTCCGTAAAAATTATCAAGAATTGGTTAAGATTTTTGGGGTTTTGTCCCACGGAGAGATCATGTCAGAAAATTTACCGAAATTTTTGACAGATTGTTTCCATTTTGTTAATGTCATCGATACGGCTAGTGTCCGGGGTGGACTGTATACCGATGTATTGAGAGATCAGTTTCTTGATGTTGAAAAATCATTTCAGTCGGTGATTACATCTTCCGATGAACAGTTTAAAACCTCCTGGGATGATATTTTTTCGGCAGAGTCTGGATTAAAAGAAGGACACGAAGCCAAATTACGCTATTTTGCTGGTCGGTTACAGAAACTTAGAGCAGGCCCAATCCGCAGTAGTACAGAACCAGCGCGTTGGACTTTCAATACTTTAGCCGGATTACCTGAGGATGTTTTTGAAAAATTTCTTCAACTTTCTTCTCATTGTCAACAGTGGTATACTGAAAACGCCACCTCCTGTTTTACACCCGAAGATCAGATGAAACTCCTTTTTTTAGGTATGCGAATTGCTGAGGTGTCAGGAAGAATAGATACCTCAAACAATTATGATCTCTCCTTTGTTAGACTTATGAACAAGATTCGCCGACCCGATGGTACTTATGATTTTTGGAAAAGGAAAGTAGTGGAAGTATTTATAAAAAGACTAAGTTGGCAAGATCTTATGGATGACAATAAAATCCGTGGACTAGTTAAAAACAACGAAGAAATTTCAGATCAACAGCCAGCTTTGACGGGATTTATTGGAAAAATGAGTCGGGATAGAAACGTGGTTGAAGTAAATTTTGGCCTTAGCGAAGAAACTGAAGCTGCATTTTATTATCTTAACACCTTACGTGATCGAACTGATCCCTTGTATCAAAATTTAAAAGATAGACTTTGTACTATGTATAATCTAAAAGCAGATGAGTGGGACCGAGTAATGGACCAAGGAAGCTATATTGAGGGGATGGAATCAGAAGAGGCCCTAAGCGATAAAGCAGGGATTGCCCATTGGTTTCCAGACGAGGCAAAACATGTCGTAAGTCTTGGTGCCGGCGGAGGAGAAGCCGAGTTTGCCTGGGTGAAAAGTTTGGGTACAGATGGCCTATTGTATGCAATAGACATATCGAGAGAAATGGTTGATAAACTAACTAGAATTGCCGCCGAAGAATCTCGAATAATACCAGTGCTGGGGGACGTATTTAAACTGAAGGAGTGGGCAAAAGAAAAAGGTATTCCTTACGGAGAAATAGATGCGATAATTGCCTGCGCCTTTACCCATGAAATCTATAGTTACTGTGGGAGCGAGGATGGAAAAATCAATGACGAGTTAGGAAGACAAAAGGTAATTGAGATGTATCAACAGGCATTTGCCGCTCTTCGAGTCGGAGGTAGACTGATTATTCGAGATATGATGTGGCCACAAAATCCGGAGGAAGAAGTAATTCTGCGTTTAGGCGAGTCTATTGAACTTGGCGAGGAAAATCCACTAATGTTTGTTGATCGTTTTCTTGATGAATTTGAGGGTAGCGTCTTAACTCCGGAACGGCAAGAAAATATCAAACAACAAATTAAAGAATTAAGGACCCAAGGCAAATGGCAAAACAAGTTAGCCACTTTACGTCTTACTAAGGCTGAGGCGTTTGAAATCATATATCATTACAGTTGGCATCATCACTGGGAACAGGAGAAAAGGGAACAGTATGGGATAGCGGACGTTGATACCTACGAAGAAATGTTAGTAAATAAACTTACAACCAACGAGCATGGAGTAAAGGTTAAAATTGCCAAAAGCTACCAGCAAAAGGGTTATGAGCAATTTTTATCTAGACGAATGCACTTGGAAAACAACAATGGAGAAAAACTCGACTACCCTAAAGGAACAGGTATTATTGTGCTTGAGAAAACACAACGTTAACGATCATCTTAAACCAAAACATAAAAGTTTTTAATAATAAACTTCCGGCCAGTGAGGATCGGTTTCAACAGTTAATTCAAGATAGATTTTTTTATTAGTGGCTAACTCTAACTCTTTTCTTGTCATGCTGCCAATTACTTTTATTTTTCTGCCGTTCTCACCTATTAGCATTTTTTTATAACGATCATCCGTGGTTAAAATCCTGGCTTTAATATAAGTTAATTTATTATTTCTTTCTATAATTTCGTCTACCAAAACCATGGTTCTGTAAGGCACTTCGTTGCGGGTTTGTAAAAAAACTTTCTCCCGAATAATTTCAGCAATGAAGGTTTTACTATCAATGTTCATGGCCGGGAATGGGAAGTTTTTGATATCAATTAAAGGTTCTTTTTTTTCGGGAAGATATTGGAAGATTTTTTCTAAAAGAACTTTCAGATTTTTTTTATTGAGGGCAGAAACCTGAATAATCTCTTTAAATTCTTCTTCTAAAAATTTATAAAGAGGCAGGTATTTTAGTTCTTGATCTGTTTTGTTAATGACTAGAATTTTGGGCTTTTCAATTTTTCGGACAATACCCAAAATCTTTGCTTCCTCAAAGTCCCGTTTTCTGGTCGGGTCAACTATATAAAGTACTAAGTCAATATCTTCTTCGTAAGCTTTTGCCGCCCGTAAGTTAATTTTCTTTGAAAGAGTATCTTTAGCCTTATTAAAAATTCCCGGCGTGTCAACAAAAATAACTTGTCCTCTTTCCTCTTGATAAAAAGCCCTTATAGGAAAGCGGGTTGTTTGGGGTTTTGGGGAAGTGATGGCCACCTTTTGACCAATGAGATTGTTTAAAAGAGTTGATTTACCAACATTTGGCCTGCCGATTAATAATACTACTCCGTTTTTCATGAAGTAATTGTATCATACTTAAGGGCTACCGAAGGCGGCCCTTTTTATTTTATTTTTTTGGTGAAGCACTCCCCGACCTTCTGGAACACCACGTGGGGTATCCCACTGTGGCGGTCGGGGCATCAACCACTTCGGACATTCAGAGTGCGAAACCCCGCACCGTCCCGCTCAGCGGGACTGGTGCTGGGGTAAAACTACGATTAACGTGGTAAAATATCCTTATCTTAAAGTGATATTTTTAGAGAAAGTAGCAGACAGAAAAAATGCCCGAATAAGAGAAAAATATTTAAAGTCAACAAGTGGAAGAAAATTTTTAAAAAAGAACGTATTTAAGGAAAAATAATATATGCGGGGTCGTCTAATGGTAGGACAGCAGCCTTTGAAGCTGCTTATCTTGGTCCGAATCCAAGCCCCGCAGCAGTGAAGTAGACCCCGCAGAGCGAGGTCACTTCACTGTCCTGAAGTGAGCTTTGCTCTACTTCAGGACCTTTAATGACTCTATAATTAAAGAGTCAATATGAAAAAACTCCAATACTGTGTTTATGTTTTGCATAGCTTAAAAGATAATAACCTCTATATTGGCTACACTACCAACCTTCACCAAAGATTAACTTCTCATATTAAAGGTGGTTCAAAGTCAACCGCTCCACGTCGACCGTTTAAATTAATTTATTGTGAATATTTTCTTTCAAAAACAGATGCTATAAATAGGGAAAGATATTTAAAAACCTCTACCGGAAAAAGAATGCTTAAATTATTGTTAAAAGAAAGTTTAAAAGAGATAAAATAAAGGTAAAACAACATTAAATTAAACCAGGTTGTGTGGTTGAAATAGAAGCAATTGCAGTAAAAAACAAGTAATCAGAATGTAAATAATAAACAAAATGAAAGACAACAAATTAACTATTAAAATCAATAAATCCGTTCATGAAGTTTTTATGTTTACTATAACTCCACCAAATTCCACTTTATGGATTGATGGCGTAGTAGAAGAAAAAACAAACGAATGGCCTATCCGAGTAGGAACGATATATAAACTTAAAAATAAAAAGGGAGAGTATTCTGAAGTAATTGTAACTAATATAAAAGAAAATCAAATTGTAGAGTGGGTTTCAAAAGATAAAACCTATCATTGTAGATATTCATTTAGAACGATAGATAAAAATATTACTGAACTTGAATATTTCGAATGGGTAGACAAAGGTGAATTGAAAGAACCTTTTACTTTAGTGATGTTAGAGAAACTAAAACGCGTATTGGAAAGTTAAATAGTAGTTCGACTTCGCTCACTATAAATCAACCGATACCGACAGGCAGGTGCAGAATTGTGTCTATCTAAAAATTATTATAAAATTACTTTACGAAATTTTTCTAAGTTTACGTCTTTTAGAATCAATTGAAAAATTAAAAAATATTTAAAGATAAATTGTCAAATTTAGCATGAAACGGAATTATTATCCTTTTTTAGACGGTCTACGGGCTTTAGGATTCATGTTTGTCTATGTTGCTCATATAGGCCAAAAATATAAAACGTTTTATATCGCTGGAAAAGTTGGCGTTACTTTATTTTTTATAATTAGTTCCTTTTTATTTTCAACATATTTTATTTCTCATGTTGATTTGATGAATACTGTTAAAGCTTGGATTGTGTATGCTTTTAAACGAATTCTTAAGCTTTATCCAATCTATGTATTTGTCTTATTGATTGAATTTGTTGTCGGAAATTACAGCTTTTCAAAAGTTTTGTCTCATTTATTCTTGCTTGATGCACGACAGCATTATTGGACAATCCCAGTAATGATACAATTTTATTTACTTATACCTTTTGTTATATTTTTGTTGAAAAAAATTCTTAAAAAGGGAACTTTAACTGTATTATCGTTATTGTTTTTTATATTTGTGATTTCTGGTATATTTTACAGCCAAATTACATTGCCTTTTTTGAAGCCAACTGCAAATCAGATAAATATTCTTTTTTATATACCGTCTTTTATTATCGGCATTATTATGTCGCTTGTTTATTTGACAATTATTAATAAAAAAATACAGCTATCAAGAAGTTTATATCTTTTTATGTTATATATTCCAATTATTGTTTTAATTGTTCTAATGCCTCATTCCTATAAGATGTTTAGCTTAACCAAATTTAGTAATAATCTTTTTTTGCCATTTTCCATATTTGGATTTCTTTGGAGTTCAATTATTTTATCTTTGCTGCTTTTTAAAAGTAATTTATGTTTATTTTTTGAAAATAAAATAATCCGTTATTTGGGAATAATTAGTTACAGCGCATATCTTATACACATTGTTGTTATTAAATACACATATTTAATATTGCCGAACAGTGTATTAATTGGCACAGTTGCCGGTTTTATAATCGTAGTAAGCTTCTCAAGTCTGCTATATAAGTTTATTGAAAAACCAGCTTCCAATTTATCGAGAATATTCATCAAGAACTAAGAAAAAAAGGCCTGGTTCTACTTAATCCAAACCCCGCAACTAAAAAGGTACTCAAATGAAACGTTGTTAATTATTAATGTAATTTATGGTTCTATGTCAAATTGTGTGGTAGCTGTTTATCTTATAGTCATCCTGAACACGTTCGACAAGCTCAGTGTAAACTCCGTGAAGGATCTAGTCCCGACGATACGTCGGGACGTAATAATACGCTTTGCTAAATTCTTCGCTATCGCTCAGAATGACAAAAAAAACATTAAAAATCCTGTGCCACAGATTTTAGAAAGACTTTAGAAGACTGAAACAGTTAAAAGTATCGTTTTCTTACCACGAACTATTTAACACAACCGTAATTTATTTGATTTATTAACTACAATTGGTGTATTATTATTTAATATGAATATTAAAAGATTATTATTGTTAATATTATTTTTCTTTTCTATTAGTTTTATTGCTCCGGGAACTTCAAAAGCTGTTGATTTACAGGAAATGTTAAATTCGGAGGATTCAATTGTGGTAAAAATACAGGAAGGAATTGAATATTTCTTCGCTTTCAGAGTTGAGAAAAAAGTGGAGGTATTGGAGAAACATGCTGAAAAAAGGTTGGTCAGGGCACAAGGTTATGCGAAAGATGGAAATAATGAAAAGCTGCAAAACCTGCTACAAAACTACCTTCAAATAAAAGAAAGACAGAATAACTTATTAGGAAAAACCAACGGCGGGGAGATTTTGAAGAAAGTTGAAGAAAAAACAATAGAACAACAAAAAACAATAGAGGAGATAAAAACAAAGACTGACGAAGACGTAAAACAAAAAGTTGTTCAGGTTCAAGAACAGGTTGTAAATCAGACAGCGCAAAAGATTATTGATGTAAATGGATCGGAGGGGGCAACTGAATTTTTTCAAAAAGTTGAACATGTGTGGGCTCCGGGGACAGGACCGGGAGGAGAATCAGGAGTGATTATCGAGGGAGGAACAATACAGTTTGCTCCAGGAACTTCAAGTGGTGGAAACGGTGGGGCTGACATTAAGAATGTGGAAGTTAAAACTGGGGGAGGTTCAAATAGTGATGGTGGAACAACTGTAGAAGGTGGAAATCCAGGTACTACTTCGGGGGGAAATACAGTAGAAAGTGGAAGTCAAAATACGGATTCGGGTACTTCTCCAGATGGTAGTAAAACATGGATTGACCCGTAAATAAAACTTATTAACGTGAGATTGTCTTTATTTGTTTTTGCTGAAATTAGGTATAAAGATGAAGCAATGGTTTTTAAAATAAATATTTAAGAAAAGATGAAAAGCCTTGTTTATATTTCAGGAAAAATCGGAACAAAAAACCGAGAGTGTTTCGTCGGAGATCAAAAAGTCGATTGCCCGCAAACTGGTAGGACACTTACTACTGTAGGTGATAAACTTAATCTCTTGCCACAAATCCCTTCTCTGGAAAAACGCAGCGATCCAATTTTCTTTACGATTCTTCTGTCGATCATTGTCTTTTTTTCCGCCATAGGAATATTTAAAACAAAAATATTTGGTAAAACCTTAGAAGAATACATCAAGCCTATTTGGTATCTTATTCTTATTTCCATCTGTATTGTCGCCTGGCAGTATCTGTTTGGACTCAAGATCGATGATAATTTAATGTCAATAAGAATTAGCCAGTGGATTTGGGAAATATGCGTTGCTATTTCTGCTTACAAATTAATTAAAGGTTCAAATTTTAGTTACGGCAATTTATTTTTCTTGGGAGTTTTGTATAGTTTTATTATTCATGGTTTAAAAGTGATTATTAGATATATTTTTTACGAAAAGACATTTTTATATCTGGCTGACAGATTTATATATGGAAGTTTACTTGTAATGGTTATTGCCTTTGTTTTAGGATCTGTACTTCTTTACTTTCGGAAAAAGAGAGCTATTAAATTTTAAATCAATTTCCTTCCGAGCAATCTTTAGGACAATTTTCCCTCGTTTCACCAAAGTCTGAATCACACATATTATTACCGCAAACAGCCGAAGTGGATTTTTGGTTATTAATAGTTGACGGTAAAAAGTTTGAGTTTTTATTAAAAAGCGTTGCGATAGAACCAATCAGGACAAAAATTCTACTGCCATCACCGGAAATTACTACACCGCCTTTAACGTCTCCTCCTACCTCACTACCGCTTTGAAATTCCCATAACGGTTTGTCAGATTTCTGGGTGTCAAATGGATAAACATGGTTAGAAGTTTTTGCTGCTAGATATTTTCCATCATCGGACAAAGCAATTCCACCTACCCACTCTTCTTTCGTTTGAAAACTTAATACTTTCTGACCTGTTTCACTGTATACGACTGCGATCTCATTTTTAGCAAAGGTACTATCAAAAAGAACCGGCCCATTATCGGGAGAATCAATAATTGCGGCTCTGGCTTTTCCTAAAGCATTTGAGGCTTCAAAATAGTAAAAGTTAGAACCCAGTTTATTAGGAATAAATTTATAAATATACTTAACGCCATTTTTATAATTCAAATAGATATAGGTTCTAGCTCTATCCAGTATTTACAACCCTTCGACTCGCTACGCTCGCTCAGGGCTGTAGCCCAAGCTCAGAACTGGAGTCCGAAACGAGGCGAAAACACTGAATAAGGAACAAAACAATGAATCAAAAGGAGTATAGTAAAATTCATGAGTTATTATTTTTATATTCTTCGTTGTTCTGACAATTCCCTTTACTGCGGTCAGACAAACAATCTTCAAAGACGAATACAAGAACATAATTCCGATAAAAATAAATCAGCAAAATATCTAAGGGCAAAAAAACCTGTAAAGCTTGTCTACTTTGAAGAATATCCGACTTTACAACTGGCGATGAAACGAGAATGGCAAGTGAAAAAATGGATAAAAGTTAAAAAAGAAGCATTGATTCAAGGAAGCAAAATTCTATTAAAAAAGTTATAACCCTGAGTGAATGAAGTAAAACTTATTCTTACCTTATTCAATTGCCTGCGGTACAACCTTACGTAAAAAAGAAAGATGTCGTAAAGATAGTAATAAACGGCCTAGATAGTTAAAACATTAAACAAATATCCGATAAGCATTATTCCGCATATTGTTATCAGTAAAAATAAAAAAAGCAGTTGCCATTTCATCACTTTTTTGAGGATTAACATTTCCGGAATGGAAACAGTTACAATAGCCGTCATAAAGGAAAGCGCCGTTCCCAACGGTACTCCTTTTCCAACCAAAGCCTCCATGACGGGAATAACACTAATAGAGTTCGCATAAAGAGGAGCTCCAAGTAAAGTTGCCAAGGGTATTGTCCACCATGCTTTTACTGATAAATATTTTTCTGCTATATTTGCTGGAACAAATCCATGAATAATGGCGCCGATACCAACACCAAGAACAATATAAGGAAATACATTTTTGGTGATTGTCATTCCGTCTTTCCAAAAATAAAAAAGAAGTTTTTTGAAAGAAAGCGAAGTTCCTCCATGCTCTGCCTTAACCTGGTGGCGTGATTTAAATTTCAAAAGTTCCTGTTTGACGTATTTTTCAACATGTAATTTCTGAATAAGCATTCCTCCTAACACCGCAATCGTTATTCCAACAACGTTGTATAAAACGGTTATTTTCATTCCAAACATAACAGGAAATAGGTAAAGCGATGATTCATTTACCAAAGGTGAGCTGATAAGAAAAGCAAAAGTTACACCAAGCGGTATTCCCACACCAATAAAACCTATAAACAAAGGGATAGACGAGCAGGAACAGAAAGGAGTAACAACTCCTAAGAATGCTGCAAAAAGGTAATCCAAGCCAAACCAGCGGCGTTTCATCAATATATCCCCTACCTTCTCCATAGGGAAGTAGTAGCGAGTAATAGCCATAATATAGTTGATAACGACCAATAGCAGCCCGATTTTTATCGTGTCGTATACAAAGAAATTGACAGCATCGCCTAAATAGGAATGGGGAAGAATCCTTAACCACTGATGGGTGACAAAATCGGCAAATAGTTGAATCGGGTAAAAAATATCCATGGTTATTCTTTAGACTCTTGTAGCAAACTTTTTACCTTTTCAATTCCAGGAAGGTATCCAACCATAATAGGTTTCCCATTAACTGCCAAAACCGGAGATTGCATTATTCCCATCTCAACAATTTTAGAAATATCAGTGATATATTCTACTTCTTCTTTCCATCCCAGTTGTGAAACAGCTTGCTTTGTCATTTCGTATAACTTCTTACAAGTAGGACAACCGGACCCAAGCACTTGTATTTTCATAGTTTAAATAATAAATTAATAATGTGTCTCCCTTTTTTAGTAAGTGAATAATAAACATATAATCCTTTTTTCTTATCAGTGACAATTTCAGCGTCTTTAAGGTCTTTCAAATGATGAGAAATAAGACTTTGCGAAAGATTAACATACTCCATCATTTCACAAACACAATGTTCGCCTTTTTGCAAAACACAAAGCAATTTTAATCTACTTTCCTCTGAAACAATTTTTAGAAGCGAGGATAGCGAAACAACTTTTTTTGACTTGTTGCTTGACAATGTACAACAATTATATGAACCCATATTCATATAGTCTAGTGATAATAGAATCTTTTGTCAATAAACAAAATGGGGTTCAGCCGGCACACCCAATATTAGAAAACGTTTTCCGGCGAAAGATTGGGACTCGCTTACTTTTATAACCCTGAGTTTATTGAAGAGTTATAGCCAGTTACGAGTCGAAATAGAACTTCTGATATAATTTTTTTAATGAAATTTAACATTCTCCAACAGGATCCGTTCCGTATACTGTCTTCCACAAAATTTGTCGTTGAAAATTTGCAATATATAGAAATAAACGAAGACAGCTTTGATTTAATATCAAAAAAAATTACCGAACGACTTCAACAAGGTTTAGATACATATAAAATTGGATTTGGAACTGCAAAAAATTATGAAGAAGATCTACAGCTTATTTTCCTTGAAGATGTTATCAATTTCTGTTTCTGGTCAGAAAAAGATAAACCTTTATGGCGGGTGAAATCGCCAGAAGGAGAGATACCTTCAGGAGGATGGTTCTCACTTGTAAATTGTTTTAAAAGAGCGATCAAAAATAAAAAAGCAATTTTGAACCCAGAATACTTGATCGCATTAACACTGCCGGAAGTAAGAGAAATATTTAAAGGTATAAATGGAGTAGATATTCCATTAGTTGAAAAACGGTTAGAGAATTTGCGCGAAGTAGGAAAAGTTTTAAAGAATAAGTTTTTCAGTAAATTTGTAAATTTATTAAACGCAGCAGATTACGATGCGATAAAAATAGTAAAATCCGTATATGAAAGTTTTAGTTCGTTTAAGGACATTGCTCATTTGAATGGAAAAGATATTTTCTTCCTGAAGCGCGCTCAAATTCTTGCACAAGATCTTTCTTATTTAACACAAAAGTATAAAAATAGAAGAATAAACAATCTTCATCTTTTAACTGCCTTTGCAGACTATAAACTACCACAAATGCTAAGAAAGTGCGACGTCATTAAATACAAAGATAATTTAGCTAAAAAAGTTGATAGCTATGTATTAATTCCTGCAGGGAGTAGAGAAGAAATTGAAATTCGTTCAGTAACTGTTTGGTGTATAGAATTAATTCGTCAAAAGCTTGAAAAATATACTGCCGCTGATATAGATAATGCATTGTGGTTAATTAGCCAAAACCAGACAAATGTTAAACCATACCATCGAACTTACACAATCTTTTACTAAGATAAAAAGTTCTAGTATAATCAATCCTTCGACAAGTTGTTACAGTGAGCACTTCGACTTTGCTCAGTGTAAACTTGCCGAACTGCTCAGGACAATAGCCAGCACTAGAAAAATTTTTAGCCTCAAATCAAAATATCAAATTAGCTCAAACCCTCTTAGAATTCGGACTTTTGATATACTTTCTTCATGACAATAGATCTTTCTAATAGAAAAAATATGTTTTATTGGCAAACAAATAGACCTCTGACCGCCGAAGAAACAAAAAAAATATTTATAGAACGGCATGAAAAACTAGATGAAGAAACTTTAAAACGAATTGTGAGTCACGGAATGAAAACAGCTGGGTACAAAGATAAAGACACGAAAATAAAAAAAGCAGATCCTATTATAAAACGGGGTTCGGTCAATTCAGTAATTCCTATTTTATTACAAAGCGGCCGAAAAATTGTTTTACGGATTCATCCTAAAGGAGTGAAAAACGGATATTTCTGGGTTGAAAAAGTGGCCACTTCTTTAGCTAAACAAGTAGGTATCCCCACTTATGAAACCATTTGTGTTGACGATTCTCAAAGAATGGTTCCCTACGATTTTATGATAGTGTCTTCCGTCATGGGTCGGCCAATACAAGATTGTCAACCATTAACACAAGATTTAGAACGGAAACTTGTTACGCAAACGGGTAAATACGCCGCCATGATTCATAAAATAAAGCCTGTTGGTTTTGGCTTTTTTGATAATCAGTTGGCAAAAAAAGATGAAGTATTACAAGGTCAATACAAATCATTTAAAGAGCATGTGTTTGCCGCTTTATTTAACGACCTTAAATTTCTTGTTGATAATAACGTTTTTGCCCAAAAACAACATAAGGAAATAATGAATTTATTTGATAAAAGCGAACAATTAATGGTATGCAAACAAGGTTCTTTGATTCATAACGATATTGCTGATTGGAATGAATTGTTTGATGGAAAATCAGTCACCGGAATTATGGACTGGGATGAATGTTTCAGTGGTGATCCAATGATGGAAACGTCTGCCTACAGCCTATTTTATGGAGAGCCCAGGCTTACTTGGTTTAAAGAAGGATATAATCGGATTGGCAAATTAGAAAATAACGAAGATAAATTTCAATTTTTTAAACTACGATATTTAATTTCCAAAATGCATTTAAGAAAAAAAAGGTCAACCATAGAT
>Ga0268276_1000273_pt1 | contig 62729 bp, 54 predicted proteins | sample saktaG_4_FD_190145 | JGI IMG/M metagenome (GOLD analysis project Ga0268276, IMG submission 190145) | Saline water microbial communities from Sakinaw Lake, British Columbia, Canada - sak_2010_1_5_45m | ecosystem: Environmental > Aquatic > Non-marine Saline and Alkaline > Saline ... | reverse complement strand
ATGGGATGACGATATTCATGGTCGTCAGGTTGTCCGCTGCGCTATCAGCAACCCTGTAGTACTTGTAGAGAAAACCGGGGTTTATCCCATCTTTATTGTACCAAAAGGCGGCAACATATCCGTCATTGTCGTGATCGGAATAGACGGTGCCCATGTCGCCCTCACTACGTTTTGTCGTGTTAAGATACAGATAAATGTCTCCCACTTTACTGATAAGGTCAATTTTCCCGCAGAAGATTTCCAGATCACCGAAATCGGTGCCCCAGACGCCGTCAGAGAAAAAACCCGCTCTCACCTGGCCGATACCGGTCACGAACTGAACATAGGCCTTGTCGAACTGGACATTGTTCACAGCTGTGGGGTTGTCGCCTCTCATGGCGGTTGTTCCCCAGATGCCGTCCAGCGCGTCGAATCTGGTGATTACCTTCAGGCCTTCCGCGACCTGGAATGTGGTCCCCACACGCATCCTCTGGTCATAGTACGCGCTTGGGGTGCTCTCCTTTTGCAGAGCCGAATTGCTGTCATACCAGCCTCTTATACGGTACGAACCGTCAAATGATACATCTACCGCCATCACGGGCGCTGAAAATGCAAATACCAGCCCGAGTGCGAACAAAATTACCAATAACTTTTTCATTATATTTTCCTCCTGAATTTTTTGTTGTCTTAAACCCTTAAGGTTACATCTTAAACTCAAACTCCCTCTTTTTCTCTCCCCTGTCACCTCCCCCTTCTCCATATTCGGGGCTCGCGCCACACACGCCACAGCCCCACGGAGACAGCGTAAACTGCCGTGTCGAATCCTCTAACACTGCATTCGTTTTAATGTCAAGATATTTTTTGATATTTTTTGCTCTGGTAATGGGGTCAGACTCCATTAACCATTTTTTCCTTGACATCCATCCCTTTTTTTGATTACCTCACTGCGCTCTGCGCTGAATATGACCTTTAGTCATATTGTGACCTTGGGTTGGGTGTATGATCGGACGAAGACACGAAAACAATATATAATGGAGGTAGCAAAGAAATGGCGGAACAGAAGGTAGAACTGAAGGCAGTGTATCCTGTGCCCGACGCGGTAAAGGCAAAGGCACATATCAAGGGTAAGGAAGAGTACGAAAAGCTCTACAAACGCTCCATCGAAGACCCTGATGGTTTCTGGGGTGAGATCGCCGGGGAGTATGTTGAATGGTTCAAGAAATGGGACAAGGTCGAAAACTATAACTTTGATTATAGAAAGGGCGACATCTTTCTCAAGTACTTTGAAGGCGGCAAGCTGAACGTCTCCTATAACTGTCTTGACAGGCACCTCGCGACGAGGGGCGACAAGGTAGCCATTCAGTGGGAAGGCAACGAGCCCGGTGAAGAAAAGGCCTACACCTATAGGATGATGCATGAAGAGGTCTGCAAGTTTGCCAATGTCCTCAAGTCTCACGGGATCAAAAAGGGAGACGTTGTCACCCTCTATATGCCGATGGTTCCCGAACTGGCCATTGCCATGCTGGCGTGCACGAGGATCGGCGCTATCCACAGCATCGTCTTCGGAGGATTTTCCGCGGACGCGCTGAAAGACCGCATCCAGGATTGCCGGTCGGTGCTTCTCGTTGTGTGCGACGGAACCTTCCGCGGCGCCAAGGCCGTTCCGCAGAAGACCAGCGCCGATGAGGCGCTCAGGGAATGTCCCTCTGTGGAGAAGGTCATCGTCGTCAGGCGTGTAGGAGACAAGATCAAGTGCGACTGGACGGAAGGGAGAGACTCCTGGTGGCATGAAGAGATGGCAAAGGTCGATGCTGACTGTGAGCCTGAGTGGATGGACGCCGAAGATCCCCTCTTTATCCTTTATACATCCGGCTCCACCGGAAAACCGAAGGGTGTCATGCACACCACGGGCGGATACCTTGTGTTCGCGGCATATACGCACAAGATGGTCTTTGATTATCACGAGGAGGATATTTACTGGTGCACCGCGGATGTCGGCTGGGTCACGGGTCACAGCTACATAGTCTATGGCCCGCTCTGTAATGGGGCGACGTCGGTCATGTATGAAGGCGTTCCCAACTACCCGGACATGAGCCGGTTCTGGAAGATCGTGGAGAAATACAAGGTAAGCATCTTCTACACCGCTCCGACAGCCATCCGCGCGATCGCTAAAGAGGGTGATGCGTGGGTCAAGGAAGCTGACATCTCGTCCCTCAGAATACTCGGCACGGTGGGCGAGCCGATCAATCCCGAGGCTTGGAACTGGTATTACAATCTCATCGGTCGCGGCGAGTGCCCCATTGTTGATACATGGTGGCAGACAGAGACGGGCGGAATCCTGATCACCCCGCTTCCGGGCGCCACGGATATCAAACCGGGCATGGCTACCGTTCCCTTCATGGGTGTATGGCCTGTCCTCGTGGACGATGAAGGAAAGGAATTTACCGAGACAGTGGCGTCGGGCGCCCTCTGCATCAAGAAGCCCTGGCCGGGCCTGATGAGGGGTGTCTATGGCGATCCCACAAGATTCAAGGAGACCTACTTCGAGCAGTTCCCGGGCTACTATGTGGCAGGTGACGGCGCGAGGCGCGATGAAGACGGTTATTACCAGATTACCGGGCGTATCGATGATGTTATCAATGTCTCCGGTCACAGGATGGGAACGGCAGAGGTGGAAAGCGCCCTGGTCAAACATCCGAAAGTGGCGGAGGCGGCCGTTGTGGGTTATCCTCATGATCTGAAGGGACAGTCGATCTATGCCTATGTCACACTGAATACCGGTGTGGAAAAGACGGATGCGCTGAAGAAGGAGTTGACGGTTCATGTGCGTAAGGAGATCGGTCCTATCGCGACTCCCGAGAAGATCCAGTGGGCGGATGCTCTTCCCAAGACGAGAAGCGGAAAGATCATGCGCAGGATATTGAAGAAGGTTGCCGCCAGCGAGGTCGACGACCTGGGCGACATCTCAACACTGGCGGATCCTTCCGTCGTGGATGACATCGTGAAGAACAGGCTGTAAAAGAAAGGCTGTAGGCTGTTAGGCAGAATAAACAAAAAAGCGGGTGTTCCGGCATGATCCGCACGGGTCGTGCCGGCATTTGTCCGCGAGAGGAGGTCAAAAATGAACATAGTAGCATGTATAAAGCAGGTTCCTGATACCGAGGCGTTTATCAAGGTGAAGGCGGACGGTTCCGGTATTGAAGAGGGTGGAATCAAGTGGGTGATGAACCCCTATGATGAGTATGGTGTTGAAGCAGCCCTGAAACTGAAAGAGGCGAATGGCGGAGAAGTGACGGTTGTATCCCTCGGTCCGGCGCGGATAATGGAGACAATCCGGACCGCCCTTGCCATGGGAGCGGACAAAGGGGTGCATATCACCATCGACGGGGCGGACGCGTATAACACGGCAGCTGCCCTGGCGGCAGCCATAAAGGAGATCAACCCCGATGTCGTTTTCTGCGGGCAGAGGGCGATTGACGATGACTCCGGTCAGGTGGGTTCTGTCCTGGCTGAGATTCTCGGGATTCCTCAGATCACAATCGTAACCGGATTCGAGGTGGCGGGCGGCAAGGTAAAAGCCATCAAGCCCATAGAAGGCGCGCAGCTTGTCATAGAGAGCTCGATGCCCTGCGTTGTTACCGCGCAGAAGGGATTGAATGAACCACGTTACGCGTCCCTCCCCGGCATTATGAAGGCGAAGAAGAAGCCGGTTGATATGAAGGACGCGGCGGCCCTCGGTATATCCGTTGAGCCGAAGGCGAAGATTGCAAGAATGACTCCCCCTCCGTCAAGGGCCCCTGGAAAGATCATCGAAGGTGATGATCCGGCCGCGAAGGCTGCTGAGCTGGTCAAATTGTTGAGGGAAGAGGCCAAGGTAATTTAACGGAAAAGGGATGGAGGAAAAAAAAATGGCAAAAGGTGTATGGATAGTTGCTGAGCAGAGAAATGGCGCCCTTCGCGGTGTCTCATTTGAGATAGCGAGCGTGGCGAGAAAACTCGCGGATGAACTGGGCGAGGAGGTATGCGCGGTTCTGGTGGGATCCGGAGTAGAAGGATTTGCCCCGGAGCTGGCCAAATATGGCGTGGATAAGGTCTATGTTGCGGATGACGCCATGTTCGCGGATTATACGACAGACGCGTACAGCGAGGCGGTCGCGAAGGTTGTGAAGGAAAATGACGCGTCCATTCTGCTTCTGTCCGCGTCGGTTCAGGGCAAGGATCTTTCGTCGAGACTGGTGGGGAAACTGGCCACCGGGATGGCCTCGGACTGCACGGATGTAAAGATAGCCGATGGCAAGCTTCTCGCCATCAGGCCGATGTACGCGGGTAAATGCTTCGGGGAAATTGTTGTGGAGAGTTATCCCCAGATGGCGTCTCTGCGTCCGAAGGTCTTCGCCGCGGTGGAAAACGCAAAGGCTGGCGCGGTGGTGAAGTTTGACGCGGGTATCGCCGCTGACTCGCTCAAAACAAAGGTGCTTGAAACACAGAAGGACGCGAGCGGCAAGGTCGATCTTACTGAAGCGGATATCATAGTTTCCGGCGGACGCGGAATGAAGGGTCCGGACGAGTACAAGATCATTGAAGAGCTGGCTGATGTTCTCGGCGCGGCAGTCGGCGCGTCAAGGGCGGCAGTTGACGCGGGATGGAGACCGCAGTCGGATCAGGTGGGGCAGACCGGTAAGGTGGTTTCCCCGAACCTGTACATTGCCTGTGGTATCTCCGGAGCCATTCAGCATCTTGCCGGCATGAGCTCTTCGAAATATATCGTCGCGATCAATAAGGATGCCGAGGCCCCGATTTTTGCAAAGGCCGATTATGGTATCGTGGATGATCTCTTCAAGATTGTTCCTGAGGTGACCGCCGCGGCGAAGAAGATACTTTAAGGCTTGAAAGGGGGTGGGTGATTTATCCATCCCCTTTTTTTCAGACAGGATTAACCGGGGAAGGGTTCGGTTTTAGTTTTAACTCGTAACTTAAGACTTCTTACCCCTGAGGGATTATCATATATGGAGGTGGAGGCATTATGGCACACGGCGCAGATGCATACATGGTAGGAAATGAGGGAAGAGAGATATTCTGGAATGCCCCCTTCCCGTCTGAACTGATTCTTTTTATATTTGCGGGGATCGCCATAGCGGTGTGTGCCTATGGTTTTTACAGACGCTGGCAGCTGTGGAAAGCGATCGGCCGGCCGGAGGGCAGGATCGATAAGCCGGGGGAGAGGATCAAATCCCTCCTTCTCAATGGCCTTCTGCAGATAAGGACATTCAGGGAAGCGTATCCCGGCATCATGCACGCCCTTATATTCTTTGGCTTTTTTGTCCTGATATTCGGCGCGGCCTTTGACGCTACACACTTTCACATGCCCTTCCTCGTTCCTTTCTTCAACGGCGGATTTTATCTCTGGTTTTCATTCACGATGGAGGTATTTGGGCTGACCGTTCTCGCCGGCATCGCGCTGGCAGTCTGGAGACGATATATCCAGAAACCGGAAAGGCTGGAATACAGGGGACAACCCGATACCATCGCGGATGATGCGATTATCCTGACCCTGATAGCCGGCATTATTATAACTGGATTTCTGCTCGAGGCTTTCCGGCTGCATGTGAATGTCAATGTGGACGGGTACACTTGGGGCGCGTGGTCGTTTGTGGGATATGCCCTTGCGAAGACCCTCACCGGTGTAAGCTACAACACTGTTGAGATTCTTCACCAGTGGACGTGGTGGATACACGCGTTTCTGGCCTTCGGCTTTATCGCGTATCTGCCCTATTCAAAGCTGATACATATTGTCCTCGCCCCGGCCAACCAGTATATGAGATCGCTGAAACCCACGGGATATCTTGAGCCGATCGCCGACTTTGAAAATGCCGAGTCGTTCGGTGTGGGGCAGCTTGAGGATTTCACGTGGAAACAGATTTTTAATTCCGATGCGTGTCTGAGATGTGGAAGGTGCCAGGATGTGTGTCCCGCCTATCTGTCGGGCAAACCACTGTCCCCGAAGAAGCTGCATCAGGATATCAAGGAATACTGGCTGGAAAGGGCACCTGTCGTGATGGCGGCAAAAAATGCAGCCAAAGAGGGGGAAGAACCCGTTATACCGGAACCGGAAAAAGTGATGGTGGGCGGAGTTATCGATCTCCACGAACTGTGGGCGTGCACAAACTGTATGGCCTGTATGGAGGTCTGCCCGGTATTTAATGAGCACGTTCCGATGATCGTCGGCATGAGGCAGTACAAAGTGCTGATGGAGGCTGACTTTGCGCCGGAACTGCAGCTGACTTACAGAAACATGGAGAACAATTCCAACCCTTGGGGGATAGGGGCCCACATGAGGGGAGACTGGGCCAAAGAACTGGGTGTCAAGACGCTGGCCGAGGACCCGGATGTGGAGTATCTATATTATGTGGGATGTTCCGGGTCTTTTGATGACAGGGGCAAAAAGGTCACTGTCGCGTTTGCCAAACTCCTGAAGGAGGCCGGCGTAAGTTTCGGCATCCTGGGTGAGGAAGAGGGCTGTTGCGGCGATTCCGCCATGAGGGGCGGGAATGAATACCTCTCGCAGACCCTGATGCAGGTAAACATAGACGCAATGAACAAGTATGGAGTGAAAAAAGTTATCTGCACCTGCCCCCATGGATATAACACCATAAAGAAGGACTATCCGCATTTTGGCGGCAATTTTGAGGTCTATCATCACACAGAGATAATCGCAGACCTGATAGCTAAGGGCGGGGTTAAATTGAAGGAGCAGGTCAGTGGCCTGTTCACATATCACGATTCCTGCTTCCTTGGCAGGTACAACGACATCTACGAACAGCCGAGGAAGATACTCGCGGCTGTTCCAGGCATGAAACTGTCCGAGATGGCCAGCAATAAAAACAGGAGTTTCTGCTGCGGCGCCGGTGGCGCGAGGATGTGGATGGAGGAGGATATCGGAGAGCGGATCAATGATATGAGGACGGACCAGGCCATCGAAGTAAAGGCGGACACAATAGCGGTTGCCTGTCCCTTCTGCCTCACGATGATGTCGGACGGCATCAAGGATCGCGAGATGGAAGAGAAGATGACAGCCCTTGATATCGCCGAGATAGTCTGGGGGGCCATGGGCATTGAAGAAGCCGTGGTCGATGTTTCTGAAGAAAAGAGTGTGGAAGAGAACGCCCCGAAAGAGGAAGCTCCAGCCGGGACGGATTAGAGAATTTTGTCAGCGCGATGATTAAGGCCCCCTGATCCTCCAGGATCAGGGGGCCTTTTTGCTTAAATGGAGTCTGGCCCCATTTACCGCAAACAGAGAGATGATCCAAAAAGATTTTTTGTGGCTTTTTCGAGAAAAATATATTAAAGACCCCAAGTGTAAGGGGGGGCGTGAATCAAGGCAAGAGAGGGTTGCTGGATCGGGCGTCCGATTGTAATTAGGTGTTTTCTCAGCTTTTTAACATTTTCATCCAAAGGAGGGAAGGAACTTATGGCAAACGCAATCAAGTATGATGACAAACCCTGGCTTAAATCGTATGAAAAGGGGGTCCCGGAATTTGTTGATTATGAGGAAGTATGCATGCCGGATTTTCTTAACCGGTCGGCCCGTGATTTTCCCGAAATAGACGCGCTTATTTTTCAGGGATATAAGCAGACCTACAAGGAGCTCAAGGAGATGGTGGATCGTTTCGCGACCTGTCTTGCGGACTTCGGCGTGCAAAAGGGGGACGCCGTCGCGATACTCCTGCCCAACCTGATTCCCTGTGTCGCGGCCTACTTCGCCATTATGCAAGTAGGTGGAGTAGCGGTCATGAACAACCCTCTCTATTCGGATGTCGAGCTTGAACATCAGTTTAATGATTCCGGGTCAAAGGTGCTCATAACCCTCGATCTCCTCGGAAACCGGATGATCGATCTTCGTCCGAAGACAAAGATCAAACAGATTATCTATACCTCCATCGGGGATTATCTTCCCTTTCCCAAGAGTCTTTTGTTCCCGCTTGTGGCGAAGAAGAAGAAACTTGCCGCGGATGTTAAAGAGGCCCACGATGTTTACAAATGGAAGGATTGTATCGCGAAATACGCACCCAATCCACCTTCCGTGAAGATCGATTTTGAAGATGTAGCCATGTACCAGTATACCGGCGGCACGACAGGGGTTTCCAAGGGTGTTATGCTGACCCACGCCAATCTGAGCAAACAGGTGCAGCACCTGGCCGCGTGGTTTCCAAAGTTTGGCAAAGGAACAGAGAGGATGCTGGGGGCGCTCCCCTTCTTCCATGTCTTCGGTCTGTCCACGGCAATGAACTTTTCCGTGTACATGGGATGGACCGATATCCTCGTTCCCAAACCCCAGCCGGAGCCCCTTCTCGAGGCAATAGGAAAATTCAAACCCACCTTTGCGCCGCTTGTGCCGACCATGTACATAGGGATGTTGAACCATCCTGATATCAAGAAGACGGATATGAGCTGCATAAAGGGCTGTTTCTCCGGAAGCGCGCCGCTTCCGGTCGAAGTTATCAATGATTTTGAAAGGGTTACAGGGGCTGTTATCGTCGAGGGGTTTGGAATGACAGAGACGACACCCGTCACACACATAAACCCGTTCGCGGGCGGAGCGCGCAAGGTTGGGAGCGTTGGACTTCCCATCTCCGACACGCTCTGCAGGATCGTCGATCTGGATGACGGTGTTACGGAGATGCCTGTGGGCGAGTCGGGAGAGCTGATCGTCAAAGGGCCGCAGATCATGAAGGGCTACAAGGGTATGCCTGATGAGACGGCTAACACCCTGAAGGACGGCTGGATCTATACCGGGGACATCGCTACGATGGATGAGGATGGATATTTCTACATCGTGGACCGCAAGAAGGATATGATCATATCGGGTGGTTTCAATGTCTATCCGCGTGACATAGACGAGGTGTTTTATGAGAACCCGAAGGTTCAGGAGGCCTGCTCCATAGGAATCCCCGATCCGAAGAGGGGGGAAAGCGTCAAGGTCTTTGTGGTGCTGAAGGAAGGTGAAAGCGCCACAGAGGAAGAGATGATAGAGTTTTGTAAGGGCAAACTGGCCGTCTATAAGCTTCCGACGGAGATAGAGTTCCGCAAGGAACTTCCAAAAACCAATATCGGCAAAATCCTCCGCAAGGACCTGAGGAAGGATGAGCTGGCAAAGAGGAAGAAATAGGGCATGGGAAAAGATATTTAAGAATTCGGGCGGGGGGACTAATCTTCCCGCCCGAATAGTTTGTGGGCGGAGGCCGGACGAAGGTGCCGGTGAACCCTCTGGCGCTGGGTGGCATGCGGGGCACTTTGTTATGATGGAGGACGCGGAGGCATTTAACGCGGCGTTGAGGGAATTTCGGGGTCGCTGGAGGGATAATGACCAGGATATTGATTGTCTATCATTCGCAGACTGGAAGCACCGAAAAAATGGCCGGGGCGGTCGCGGCGGGAGCGGCAAGTATGGAGGACACAGAGGTGATTATAAAAAAGGCGAAGGACGCGTCTCTGGAGGATCTTCTCGACTGTGACGGACTCGCGATCGGAACTCCGGAAAACTTCGGGTACATGTCCGGCGCCGTCAAGGACTTTTTTGACCGCACCTTTTATCCCGCGGAGGGGAAGGTTTTCAGAAAGCCCTATGTTGTTTTTATCAGCGCGGGAAATGATGGAACAGGGGCACTGAGCAGTATAGAGCGCATTGCCCTCGGATTTCAGTTCAAGAAGGTTTATGATCCTGTTATCGCGAGGATGTCAAAGGGGGGCGTAACGGACGAGATTCTTGCGCGGTGCCGGGAATTGGGCCAGACAATCACCGGCGGCATTAACGCGGGGATATATTGAATCTTGAATGCCTGTAATCACTCACGTAGTCGGGCTGTCCCGACAAGTCGGGATTAGCCTGAAGGCTGTTAGTTTTTTTTGTAACCTGAATGCCTACGGCCTTGCCCTGCCCTTTGCCCATAAATCGCCACCTATGAGCATAAACCCTTCACGCATTAATTGTAAAAGCGAGGACCCCTGCCACATTTAATAACCCGGATATCGACGTCTATATAGCGACGGGCAAGGGAAAGAACAAGGATAAGAGGTCCCTGGATGAACGCAATCGAGGTGTAAAGAAACCGGAGTTCACCTGCGATGCGGATAAGAACAATCCTGATTGTACCACTGGTCATATTTTGAACGCTGCCACAATTATTTCCTTGACAACGAAGGTGTCGTGTGGGAGAAATCCGGACTGGGACGGGAAGGTTCTAGAATATGGAATTCATACTCGCAATCATCCTGGTATTATTTAGAGTGTGGATTTTCATAATCAGTCATTTGTAGAATTTTCACAGTTGTTTTTGTCGGCTGGGTGGCTGTTTTTTTGACAACGACATGAAGTTATACTTTATGTTTCCAGCACTTAAGGCAGCCTAATTCTTTTCTCAAACTACAACAAGGAGGGTAGATTATGAGTAGCACACAAGGAACTGGGAGGGAGTTGCCGTATAGCGGGGGTATACTGAAACTGCGGTTACCTTTCATTCACTACAGATTTGAATATCAGGATTTTATCCAGGGCGCGATCTTAAGCTGCATACCGCTAGGTATTACGGCAGCCATGGTTAAAGTCTTGGGGGTCCCCATCGAAGTGGCTGTTCTCATGGTTGTAATCAATAATTTCCTTTATCTATTGCATACTTCTTTTGGTGATCCATCGATTGCCGGCTGGATTACTGCCGGAATTCCGCTTTATATTACGTATCTGACCGGCTTTGAAGCGGGTCCAGAAAGGATCTTGGCACTTGTAGCCCTGCAGGTGCTTGTGGGTTTGATTTTCCTTGTCCTGGGGGTGAGCGGTATCGCAAAATATGTATTCCAGCATTTTCCAATTTCCATGCGTGCCGGTATTCTTCTTGGCGCCGGTTTTGCGTCTCTCATGAGGATCTTTGATCCCGCACAGCCCTTTATGGGTAAGATGCCCATCGCCTTTGTTATTGCCTCACTTGGAAGTTTCTTCATCCTGTTTTCCGCCAGGGCGATTTATTACAGGGCACACCACAACTGGTTTGCGTGGGTAGCCGGTTTCGGTATCGCACCCGGATTTGTTATTGGTTACATTGTGGGACTTATTACGGGGGAAATACCTCCTCCCAAGGGGATATTTGACCACTTTATCATCCAGATGCCTTTCGGGGAGCTGCTCACCTCATGGAGCGCCGTAGGCCTGGGGTGGCCTTCAGCCAGCATGTGGGTTGCCGCGATCTCCCTTGCCATTGTGGCGTATGTCCTTGCCTTTGGGGATGTTGTGGTGCTGCAGGCCATGATTGAGAACTGCAACGATGTCAGGAAGGATGAAAATGTTGTTTTCGAAGTCCCGAGAAATCATGTCATCACATCTGTCCGTAATCTCGTTGAGGGTGTATGTATGCCTTATCTTGGGCTCTGTGGCCCTCAGTGGACAGGCGGACAGGCGCTGGTTGTGAACCGGTTTGTACATTCAACAGCGGCGCAGGAGCCTTCTTACTGGGGTGGTGCCACCTCCATATTCTGGGGTATGAGCATCGCGATGCTCTTTCACCCGTTTGTACAGATTATTCTGCCGGCCAAGCTGATCGGATTCGGCCTGACCCTTCTGATCCAGGGATATCTCTGTGTATATATTGCTTTCGCAATGTGCACAAACAATGTCCAGCGCGGTATCGCGGGTGTTATGGGTGCGGCCCTGGTTTCGGCCAACTACGTAAAACTCTGGCACAGCGCGTTCTGGTCCGGACCTACACTGGCTCTTATTATCGGCCTAATCCTCTTTTTACTGCTGGAATACGGCCATCAAGAAAAGGATAAAAAAGTATAAGTAAACTTCATTCAACGCGGAGAATCTTACGTGGTTAGTAAATCGGCCAGGCTCGTTGCTGGAAAACCTGGCCGCCTTAAACGAGCCAAACCGTAAATCAAATCGGGTTAAGCTTTACATAAAAATACGGATTTACTAATCAGGGGTAGTCTGGTATGGGATGGAAGAGAGAGGTGAAAGATAATCTGCTTCTGTTTATGAAGGCAGGCCTTCCTTTCACAGTGGCAGGGATAGTCATAATATTTCTCGGGCTTTATTTTTTAAAAGAGTGGTTTGCGGACAGTGAATATCTGGTGGCAATTCTTTTTATCTGGCTTGCCCTGTTCTGGTTTATTTATCAGCCTCTGTTTAAAAAACGAATACAGAAGGTGAAAAACGGGCTGAGAAGGCATTGAGGTTGTGGCGCAGCGACAACCGGGAATTGGTTCTTGTACGCATTCAAAAGGAATGCCCTTGTGCCTTCAATGGCACAGAGGCTCTTGGGTGCAAAGAATTTTTTGAAAGACAATTTAAAAAAGAAAGAGGAGGAAAGAAAGTATGGATTTTGAATTAAGCAGTGAGCATCAAATGTTACGTGACATGACGTACCGCTTTGCCAAGGACAAGTTTACCCCTCTGATTGAAGAGTGCGACCGGGAAGAGAAGTACACGCGTGATCTCGTCACGGAGGCTGCGGAAGTGGGCCTCGTCGGTGCGTGGATTCCCGAGGAGTACGGCGGAGCAGGGATGGGCAGCTTGGGGAACGCCCTCATCACCGAACAGATTTCCAGGGTGGACATGGCGATAGGCCACAATATCTGGGCCGCGAGCTTTGGCTGTGAGGACATTCTCCATTACGGTTCAGAAGAACAGAAAAAGACATATCTCCCGAAAGTATGTAAGGGTGAGTGGATAAGCGCCGGGGCCTTTACGGAGCCCAACGCCGGTACGGACGTTGCCGGTTATCAGACGCGGGCTGTCAAAGATGGTAACGATTTTGTGATTACCGGTAACAAAATATTCATTACCAACGCCTCATACAGCGACTTTATGCTGGTGCAGTGCATCACCAACCCCGATGCGAAGAGGCATGACCAGTTCAGCCAGATCATTGTCCCGACTAACACGAAGGGAGTGACCACAAACCATATGACAGGAAAACTGGGACTCCGGTCCAGTGATACGTCAGAGGTCGCCTTTGATGAGGTACGCGTCCCTCAGGCCAACCTTGTTGGAACGGAAGGGAATGGTTTCCGCCAGCTCATGAATCTCTTCGACACGACCCGCGTCTGGATTGCCGGCCAGTGTCTCGGCCTCTCTGAGGCTTGCCTCGAGGCGAGCGTAAAGTATGTCAAGCAGCGAATGGTCTTTGGCAAACCGCTCGGCAGTTTCCAGATATCCCAGATGAAGCTGACGGAGATGGCGGTTAATATTGAAGCCCTCAGAGGCATGGTTTACAAGGCCGCTTGGCTGGTTGATAACGGGAGTCCTGATTTCACACTCTCGGCGATGGCGAAGTACTTCGGCGGAAAGACCGCTGTTTCCTCCGCCAACTACGCCGTGGAACTCCACGGGAGCTATGGCTACTTCGAGGACTATCCGGTTCAGAAGTGGTACCGTGACGCCAAGATCCTCGAACTCTACGAGGGGACGAAGGAAGCGGAGATCATGACCCTTGGGCGGCATGTTCAGAAAGATTAGGATGCCGCGCTGTACCGCAGATTCGTTTTTCGGTAAGTAATGTGTGCTACGGAATGGGAGGGTCCTCGTGTAAGCCAGGCGAGTATCCTCCCCTCCGGGCATATAAGGGTGAGGAGAATAGCCTGTCCGTGGGTACCGCGGATTTCGATTTTTATATTAGAAAGGAGTGTTTTATAATGGAAATTAAAAAAGTTCTAATGATCGGCGCCGGTCAGATGGGGAATGGAATTGCCCAGGTTATGGCTATGTCCGGCCGCCAGGTGGCCATGTTTGATGTTAAGCAGGAATTTGTCGACAAGGGTATTGCGACCATCGAGAAAAGTCTGAACAGAAGTGTTGAAAAGGGTAAAATGACGCAGGATGAAAAAAAGGCCATCATGGGCCGTATCACTACAGGCGTAGAATGGGGTCCCAAAGACTGTGATGTGGATCTGGCCATGGAAGCGGTTATCGAAGACATGGATCTCAAAAAGTCTATTTTTAAGAAGTTGGATGGATGGTGTCCCGAGCGAACCATCTTTGCTACCAACACATCCACGCTGCCTGTTACGGCTATGGGAGGTGTTACCAGTCGGCCTCACAAGATGATAGGCATGCATTTCTTCAGCCCTGTTCCCATCATGAAACTAATCGAAGGTGTTGTGGGCCTGGCAACCGATGAGGAAACCTACAAGAGCATTGAGGCTCTGGGTAACAGTCTTCCTAACAAAACGTTCATCAAGGTCTCTGATTCCCCCGGGTTTGTAGGTAATCGTATTATGGTTCCGATGATGAATGAAGCCATCTTTACACTGTTTGAAGGTGTGGCTGAGCCTGACGTTATAGATAATGTAGCTCTTCTGGGATTCAATCATCCCATCGGTCCTCTTCGTCTTTGTGACGCTATAGGCCTGGACACCATCCTGCATGTGATGGAGATCCTTTACGGCGAATACGGAGATACCAAATATCGTCCCTGCCCCCTGTTGAGGAAATATGTTGAAGCCGGCTGGCTTGGCAAAAAAGCAGGACGGGGCTTCTACAACGATTATAAAAAATAATAACGGGAGGTGTAAGTATCATGGCAGAATATAAGAATTTGCTATTTGAAAACCAGGACGGTATAGGCATTTTGACCATGAACAGGCCAAAGGCCCTGAATGCTCTGAATTCGGAAACCCTGAGCGAGCTTTCGTCATTGGTGGATGAAATCGCCGCGGATGATTCCGTTAAGGTTGTCATTATAACGGGAGCAGAGAGATCCTTTGTTGCCGGTGCCGACATTGTTGAGATGCTGAATTTCACCGCCGCCGAAGGACGGGCTTTTGGACAGCTGGGACAGGCTACATTCTTTAAAATTGAAAAAATGAATAAACCTGTTATTGCTGCTATCAACGGGTTTGCCCTGGGGGGCGGCTGTGAGCTGTCCATGGCCTGTGACATCAGAATTGCCTCGGAAAAAGCCAAGTTCGGCCAGCCTGAAGTGGGTCTGGGGATAGTACCCGGATTTGGCGGAACCCAGCGTCTACCGCGTCTGGTAGGCAGAGGTAAGGCCAAGGAAATTATCTTTACAGGCAATGTTTATGATGCTCAGGAAGCCTTAAGGATCGGGCTGGTAGAGCAGGTTGTGGCTCCGGAGGAGCTTATGGAGGCGGCCAAGGCCATGGCTAAGAAGATAATGAAGAATGGTCCCTATGCAGTAAGGCTTTGCAAGGATGCCATTAATATGGGTCTGGATATTGACCTGGCTTCCGGGCAGGAATATGAAGCGACACTCTTTGCCGTTACCTGTGCAACCAGTGACAAGAAAGAAGGCATGTCGGCATTTGTGGACAAAAGGAAACCAGTCTTTTCCGGAAAGTAAGTTGTCAGTTTGAGGGAAACCGGAAATCTGGCATGTGTCAACTATTCGCTGGTTGTGAGGCATGGAGTGCCGAGCGGCCAGCGAATGGGAACAAAAGCTTTTTTATATGTGTTAAGAGGAAAATTCTTATCGAAAAAGGAGGAACTATGGCAATGATAGGAGGCAGAAAGGAACTGTTAGAGAAGTTTACGCAACAGGAGATGATGTGTTGCGCTAGCGCCAGGCACATCCCCAATGACGCCATTATGGACATTGGTGTGGGATTGGGTCTGGTTGCGGCAAATCTGGCTAAAAGTGTTTACTCGCCTGAAGCCGTCTTCATGTATGAGAGTGGCTCCATAGATGCCACCGTTGTGGGTGACAGGCTGCCCGAGGGCATCGATGACTCCTGTATCCAGGCAGATACGCCCTGTATCACCGACGTACTTCACGTGCTGGGATGGGCCACCATGAGTGGCAAAAGCACCCATACCCTGATCGGATTTGCCCAGGTAGATAAATTCGGCAATGTGAATACCACCTGCATGGGTAATTACTATGACCCTGATGTCAGATTCCCCGGCAGTGGCGGAGCTCATGATCTGGGCACCGGTGCCCTTCATCCGATCCTGCTGGGCCCGCAAACCAGGAGAAGCCTGGTGGACAAGCTCGATTACAAGACTACGCTGGGCTATGGGGAGGATGGCCATTTCCGCGACAGGATGTGGTACCCCGGGAAAGGCCCCATGGTGATAGTTACAAACCTGGGAGAATATACACCAGACCCTGTAACACATGAGTTTATCCTTACCGGCGTTATGGCCTACAGCACAGTGGAGGAATGTGTGGAGAATTGCGCCTGGGATTTGAAAGTCTCACCCGATGTAAAAGAGATTGCACCTCCAACAGCTGAAGAGACAAGGATGCTCAGGGAAGTACTGGACAGTGAGGGCAAGAATACCGGCTGGACCAAGCTGGTCAATAAATAAACCAGATAACTATATAAGTTAGGAGGTAGATGATGGCAAAGTTGAAATTGATGCGGTTGGAGGAAGCGGTCAAGCGTTTCATCCACACCAGAACGAGTATCGCCTCTTCTGGTTTTCCGTTGATGCGAAAACCCCAGATCTTCTGGAGAGAGATTCTCAGGCAGCACCTTAATGACAGGATGGACCTTCAAATCATCAGCCCCGGAATGGGGGATGAGACCAATGGTTATATGGTAGCCGCGGGACTGGTTGAGAGCTGCGTCACCGTGTTCATCTCTCAGGAGAGGCCGGGGACAAACCCCAGCCTGCGGCGGAGCATAGAGACGGGTGTCCCGCGCAGAATAAGGATTGAGGATTACAGTAATCTGAGCATGAATTTAGGGCTGGCAGCCTCTGCTTTAAATGTGCCGTTCATGCCCTGTCTTTCCGGACGATGGGGAGATTTCAGAAAACCGGGCTTCGGCAGAAGGTTCAATGAAGATGGCACCATCCCTGTTCATCACTATCCCAAGGACATTGTGATGAAGGATCCCTTCGGCTCGGAGGTTGACGTAGCCCTGATCCAGGGAATCTATCCCGATGTTTCCGTCCTCATGGCTCAGGCCGCTGATCCCTACGGCAACGCCCTGGTGGTCGGCCAGCTGTCTTATGACGCGTGGTTACCATTCGCGGCAAGGAAACATATCATCGTCGTAGCCGACCGCATAGTGGACACCGCCGCCTGCAAGCAGTTCCCCAATCTCACGCTGGTACCCGGATTCGCGGTCTCCGCCGTGATTCCATGGTATGGCGGTTCCTGGCCCTGCAATTCCGTAGGACACTATGGCGAGGACTTCGATCATATGAGGGAGACGCTGAAGCGGAGCAAGACCCAGGAGGGAGCTGAGGAGTGCATCCGGGATTACTGCCTGTCCTACAAGGACCATGACGAGTACATGGAGATGATAGGTAAAGACAAGATGACGGAACTGGAGGCGACTCCAACTCGGTATCTTGTTGATCCCTTCCGCGAGTGGTTTATGAATGACACCGAAGTGGAGAAGCTGATGAAACAGGCTGAGGCAGAGAGAGCTAAGGCCGAAGCAGAAAGCGAAACCAAGTAAATCGGTTGTTTTAATATCGACACCGACTGGGCGAGGTTACCCTCGCCCAGTTTTTATTCATTCACCCCCCCCTGGAATTTTTTAACACACAGAAATACCACCCGGGTGATTTATTGAAAATCAGGCTTGACAATAGCTTTTGTTTACAATAATATCGCTGGAATTTCTGATAAGTTCCTGTCGGCAATTGTACTCCCGCTGCTCATCAAAAGAGGAGATTCTTACGAACTTCTCACACGGGGTTGTATAAGTTGTGAACGGGGCGGTTATGAGCATGTTATAATCATGAATTAAAAAATAAGGGGTGAGTTTATGGATAAATCTGTAAAGAAGAGAATAGCTTTTTGTTTTCCCGGACAGGCAACACACTACCCTGGCATGGGGAAAAAAGTTGCCCATGCACACAAAGAAGCCATGGAGTTCTTTGAATGGGCTAATGAGCTCACCGGGGCTCCTATCTCCAAGCTGTGCTTTGAAGGCCCTGAAGAAGAGCTGGTACTGACGGAGTTTGCTCAGCCATCTATCCATACTACCAGTCTGGCTATTCTCCAGGTCCTGGAGAAGCAATACGGTCTCAAAGCCGAAGTTACAGGAGGATACAGCCTTGGGCAGTACAGCGCTTTGGTCTATGCCAAGGCCCTGAAATTTGAACAGTCGGTGAAGGTAGTAAAGTACAGGGGCTTCTTTATGCAGACTGCCGTACCCGTGGGAACCGGGAAAATGGTCGCCCTGCTTGGCATAAACGCGGAAGATGTGGAACAACTCGTCCGCGACTGTGAACCGGCAGGTCATATCCAGATCTCAAATTACAGCTGCCCGGGTGAGTGTATCATATCCGGACATAATGCATCCATGGATCTCGCCCATAAACTGGCGATCGAGAGGGGTGGCAAGGCCATATTTATACATGTCAGCGCCCCTTTTCACACCTCGCTGCTCATTCCGGCGGCGAAGAAACTCCTTGTGGAACTGGATAAGATAGACATAAGGGACCCGCAGATACCCTATGTTGATAATGTTCCGGGAGGCTATTTTATACCGGGAACGGACGGCGTTAAACTATTCCTGATGACACACGTTTATAAACCGGTGAGGTGGGAGACATCCATGTACGCCATGCTGGACCAGGGAATCAATACCTTTATCGAACTGGGATCGAGAAATTTCCTGACAAAGGTGAATAAAAGATGCTGCATTGCAAAGGGCAAGGAGGACGAGACGCTCTGCCTGAATGTAAGGGACCCGGAGGGTATAGATAACATGCTGCGAGTTATGGAAGATCCGAGTCTTTATAATAAAGAGATCCAAGCTCCATACTAAATAAATCATCGGCTAATCACTAAAAAGGCCCTCGGGGTGATCATTGGCCGAGGGCCTTTTCTATACTTCTCAGCACATCACACTACTTCATTTGCGGATTATGCCCATGACCCTTATGGGAAGAGAGGGTCCAGCGTTACCGGCTGAGGTATTGTTTTCGGATAATGTGTGAAGGGCTTATACGCAGAGGCGGGTGACTTAACTCTGTACGGCCCAAGCTATGGGTAAAGGGCAGGCCTATCCTCCTGAGTCGTTCCCATTACCCGGATGAGCGGTTCCAGGTAATCATCCGGTTTCTCGTATCCGAGGAGCAGAAGAATCGTTGAGGCGATGTTTCCGAGTCCCGGGTCCGGGATTCGGGCAAGTTCGTAGCGGCCGGTATCGGGGCCATGTATAATGAAGGGAACCGGATTGAGGGTGTGGCTTGTCTGCGGTTTGTACTCTCCGCCTGCTCCCATTACGGGCCTGCCTGTCTTTTCGTCTACGGCTGTCATCTGCTCGCAGTTTCCATGGTCGGCGGTTATTATCACCGTGCCGCCGAGCCTGTTTGCCGCTTCAATCAGCCTCCCAACCGCCCTGTCCACGGCTCCCACAGCTTCTACCGCTGCGGGGAGTGATCCTGTGTGTCCCACCATATCTCCATTTGGAAAATTCAGACGGAGGAATCTGTATTTACCGGATTGCATGGCCGAGATGGTTTGAGATGCTATTTCATCGGCCTTCATCTCCGGCGCCCGGTCAAAGGGCATCCGGTCGGATTCAATCTCCACCCATTTCTCGATTTTCTCGTTAAACATGGAGGAGTTGTTGCCGTTCCAGAAATAGGTTACATGACCGAATTTCTGCGTCTCGCTTATGGCGTATTGCGCAACGCCGTTCTCTGCCAGGTATTCCGACAGCGTGCGATCTATGGCAGGCGGCGCGACGAGATATTCCGGGGGCATTTTTGTGTCTGCGTCATACTCAAGTATGCCGGCATATATGACATCGGGGCGGCGGTCGCGTCTGAACCCCTTGAAATCGTCTTCAACGAACGCCCGGCTGATCTCAATCGCCCGGTCACCCCGGAAGTTGAACAGGATTACGCCATCCCCGTCCCTGATTTGAGTGAGGGGTTTGTCCGGGTTATCGGGCGCGTGGATTACCCAGTGTGAGAGATACTGATCGTCAACGATTTCTTTTGAGCGCAGATTCCTTATGGCTGTGAGACTGTCGGGGAATTTCGGGCCGATACCCAGGACATGGGCGTTGTAGCCCCTTTCAACGATGGACCAGTCTGCCTCATAGCGGTCCATCGTGGTCACCATCCGGCCACCTCCGGAGGCAATCAGATACAGGCGTTTTTCTCCCGTCTCCACGGCATGCGCGCGCAGCGACCAGAGATAGTCTTCCAGCTCACCGAAATAACGAAGGGCGCTGAGGGGGGGCACATCCCGTCCATCCAGGAGGCCGTGCACATATACCTCCTCCACGCCTTCCCTGTCACACTGTCCGATCAGTGAGATCAGGTGCGCGATGTTGCTGTGGACATTTCCGTCTGATATGAGGCCTATGAAGTGCACGGGGGTTTTTGCTGCCAGTGAACGGGAGATGATCTTTTTCCAGGTCTTTCCCTCGAAGATGCCTCCGCTTTCGATCGCGTCCTCCACGAGTTTTGCCCCCTGCGCGAATATCCGGCCGGCCCCCATGGCGTTGTGTCCCACTTCGCTGTTTCCCTGGTCTCTGTCCGAGGGCATTCCCACCGCCGTCCCATGCGCCTTGAGTCGGGTCGTTATCTTTTCACTCTCCATGAGGTGGCACAGGTTTCGCGGGGCCGCGATATCGATGGCGTTTCCGGGGTATCCGTCCTTTTTTCCCCGGTACAGGCCCATGCCGTCCAGGATGATCAGGAGCAGGGGCCCCTTTACGCCTCCATAATTGGACAGTTCGGTCAGTGTAAAATTCATCGCGACCCTTTTCGATAACTACTCAGGTTGTTTAGACTGTAGGCTGAAGGCATTTAGGTTGCAAAAAGCTAACAGCCTTCAGCCTGAGTATTTGCTAACTATCTCGCCCCAAGCAGCTTCCTGGCAATAACCATCCTCTGGATTTCGTTGGTGCCTTCGTATATCTGGCATATCTTTGCGTCACGCATATGTCTTTCAGCGGGGTAATCTTTGCAGTACCCATAGCCGCCGAATATCTGAACGCCTTCCACCGCGGCTCTCATGGCCACGTCGGAAGCGTACATCTTTGCCATCGCCGATTCTTTTTCGAAGTTGTAGCCGTTATCTTCCAGCCAAGCGGCCTTGAGGAGGAGCATTTCCGCCGCATCCAGTTCTGTGGCCATGTCGGCCAGTTTCCACTGGATTGCCTGAAATGATGTAATGGGTTTTCCGAACTGCATCCTTTCCTTCGCGTACGCGAGAGAATCTTCAAGCACGGCCCTGCCTATGCCGCATGCCTGGCATCCAATCCCTATCCTGCCCGCGTTAAGGCCCTCCATCATCTGCTGAAATCCCTCTCCTGGTTTTCCCAGGAGATTCCCGGCGGGAACTTCCGCGTCTTCAAAGACCAGTTCCGCCGTGCCGGAGGCGAGTATGCCCATCTTGTCCTCTATGGTTCCGACAGAAAAGCCCGGGGTGTTCTCCAAATCCACAATCAGATTCAAAATGCCCTTGTAACCCTTTGAGGGGTCTTCGGTCGCGGCCAGGACGCAGTACTTTGCCACGTTGCCGCTGGTGATAAACTTCTTGACGCCGTTTACGATGTACTTGTCACCCTTCAGCTCCGCGCGGCACCGGAGAGACGCGGCATCACAACCCGCTCCCGCTTCCGTAAGGCCGTAGCACCCCTCTACTTCACCGCCGGCAACAGGTGCCAGGAATTTTTTCTTCTGCTCGTCCGTGCCGTATGTCTTTACGGGATGACCATACAGAGAATTGTTTACCGATGTGATGACGCCGCAGCTCGCGCAGCCTCTGGAAATCTCAATGAGCGCCATGGCATATGTCACATTGTCCATGCCCGCCCCGCCAAACTCCGTCGGAACGGATACACCCATAAGGCCCATCGCGCCTAGTTTCCTGCATATTTCTTCAGGGTGTCTGTGTGTCTCGTCTAACTCGGCGGCAACGGGTTTTATCTCCTCGTTGACAAACCGAGACACCATGTCCTTTACCATTTGTTGTTCTTCCGTGGGCGCAAAATTCATGAGAGCACTCCTTTTTCAGTTATTCTAAGGCGGCAAAGCCGCAAAGGCATCAGGTATCAGGGCTGATACCTGATGCCAACATCTGTGCAAAAAACGCAGTTGTTGAGGATAAAGACCCTGACAGACTTTTACCTGCCACTGTAGTTCGGGTTTCTCTTTTCAAGAAAGGCCTTCATCCCTTCCTTCTGATCCCGCGTGCTGAAGCACTGAGCGCAGCACTCACCCTCGAGTCTGGTGGCGATACCTTCTTCCACGCTGAATATAATATTGCTATATTCCATTGCCATGGATCCCTTTATTCTTCGCTGTAATCGTAAAAACCTCTTCCCGTCTTTCTTCCGAGGTATCCCGCGTCCACGTATTTCCTGAGGAGCGGGCAGGGGCGATATTTCGAATCGCCGAGTCCTTTGTGGAGGACTTCCATGATCGCGAGGCATGTATCGAGGCCGATAAGATCGGCCAGCTTCAGTGGTCCCATCGGGTGGTTCATTCCGAGCGTCATAATGCTGTCGATGGCCTCCACGGGACCCACTCCTTCATAGAGGGCGTAGATCGCTTCGTTTAACATGGTTATGAGCACCCTGTTCGATATGAATCCGGGGGAATCGTTGCATGCAATGGGAATCTTGCCGAATTTTGTGGAGAGGGCTTCCGTCAGAAGAAAGGTCTCTTCCGATGTGGCAAGGCCTTTGATGATTTCAACAAGCTTCATGACGGGCACGGGGTTCATGAAATGCATACCAATGACAAGGTCCGGCCTTTTTGTGGCAGCGGCAATCCTGGTGATCGGGATGGATGATGTGTTCGAGGCGAGCACAACCCCCGATTTGCAGGCTGTGTCCAGCTTTCTGAATATTTCGAGCTTCAGATCTTCCCTTTCTATAGCCGCCTCCACTACAAAATCCGCGTTTTTCATATCCTCGAGACTCGTGCTTTTTTGTATGCGGCCGAGGATTTCCGCCTTCTTGTCTTCCGAGAGCTTATCTTTTTTGATCAATCTGTCGAGGTTTTTAGAAATAGCGTTAAATCCCCTCTCGACGAATTCATCGGCAATATCGTTCATAATGACATTCAGACCACCCTGATGCGCGGCGACCTGAGCTATTCCGTTTCCCATCTGACCGGCTCCTACTACGCCGAAAGTTTTTATCTCCATAAATTCTTTTCCTTTCCGTTCCTGCTATCTGGGGACATGATCCCGATTTGATGGAACTAAATCCGGTCATGTCCCCAAGCAAGATATTTGTTTACACTCTTTCAAGGACGATGGACATTCCCTGGCCGCCACCGATACACATAGTGGCAAGTCCGAGGTCATAGTCTTTTTTCTGCAGCTGCATTGCCAGAGAGTAGGTGATTCTGGCACCGGTGCATCCGATGGGATGGCCTATGGAAATTCCGCTGCCATTGACATTGCATTTGTCGAGATCAATTGCGAGCTCTTTTACGCAGGCCAAGGTCTGGGATGCAAAGGCTTCGTTGAGTTCTACGTAGTCAATATCCTTCATGGTAAGGCCAAGTTTCTTGAAAAGCTTTCTCGTAGCAGGAATTGGTCCCAGCCCCATATAGGCGGTATCCACGCCACCCGACGCGTATCCCTTTATCTTTGCAAGGGGCTTCAACCCAAGCTCTTTTGCCTTTTCCGCGCTCATGACAATAACGGCTGCTGCGGCATCATTTATACCGGATGAGTTTCCTGCCGTTACGGTTCCATCCTTCTTGAAAGCGGGTGGTATCTTGGCCAGTTTTTCCATTGAGGTATCCATGGGTCGTTCATCCACCTCAAAGATCGTGGGTTCTCCCCTGCGCTGGGGGATAACAACGGGCACTATCTCATCGGCAACGGCACCGCTCTTGATAGCTGCCATTGCCCTCTGATGGCTTATGAGACTTATTTCATCCTGCCGTTCTCTTGTGAATCCGTATCTGTCCGCGATATTTTCCGCTGTTATTCCCATATGGTATCCGTGAAAGATTTCATAGAGACCATCATGGACCATCATGTCTATAATCTGGCCGAAGGGCATACTCATTCTGTATCCCCAGCGGGCATTGGGTATCGCATACGGAACGTTGCTCATGGTTTCCATGCCGCCCGCTATCATAATATCGGCGTCACCTGCCTTGATTGCCTGTGCGGCCAAGGCAATAGCCTTCATTCCTGAGGCGCACACCTTGTTAACCGTAATCCCACCCGTTTCTTCAGGAACTCCGGCATAGATCATAGCCTGCCTGCCTGGATTCTGTCCTTCGGCTCCCTGGATGACGTTGCCCATGATACATTCGTCAAAATAAACCGGGGTAAGAGAGCCGTCATAATCATAATACTTTTCGTTTATGTCGGTCCTTTCGATGCCGGCGAATACGGTGGGACAACATGATTTGACAACTTCATCAACATCTGGCCTTAACCCGGCCCTCTTGATGGCCTCCTTAATGACAAGTGCACCCAGATCAACGCACTTTACACCCTTGAGGGAACCGCCGAAGGTTCCGACGGCAGTCCTTGCTCCACTTACAATTACTACTTCTTTCATAAAACTTCTCCTTTGCTTGTTATGAGCAGGAAAAATTTTCAGTTTTCCTGCTCTCTTTTTGGTTTCAGTCAAATTCTTCCACAAATTCCACTTCCCTAGGGGATTTGTAGGAAGAGAGGTATTTCCTGCAGTGTTTCATTATATCCTTTTCGCCGATGGAGGAGCCCTGTTTTTTTATGATAAGCGCCCTTACAATCTCTCCTCTCATGAGGTCTTCCCTGCCTGTTACCCTCGCGTCCTTTACTTCCGGGTGCATTCTCAGGACGTTCTCAATCTCCGCGGGATATACGTTAAACCCGCTGGTGATGATCATTCGCTTCTTGAGTCCTTCGAGAAAGATATATCCCTCTTCATCGATTCTTGCCAGGTCTCCGGTATGGAGCCACCCATTCTTTATTACCTCCGCGGTCGCCTTCTCATTTTTGTAGTATCCCTTCATGACATTGAGGCCTATGATTACAAGTTCTCCAGTGTTTTCTGACGGCAATTCGGCGCCTGTTTCATCAAACACCTTTGCTTCAACACCTGGTATCAGCTGGCCGATGGACCCCGGTTTCTGTACTTTGTCTATCCTGTTTACCGAACATACAGGGGAGGCCTCGGTAAGACCATACCCCTGAACCAGCGTGACTCCGAACTTCTTTTCGAACATCGGTATATATTCCGCAGGTATTGCCGACCCGCCGGTAATGCATAATCTCATGGAACCGATGTCATAATCGTCCGCGCCCTCAAACAGCAGCATTCCCAGAAAGACCCTCGGGACGGCCGCTATATATGTGATCTTCTTTTCTTCTATGGTCTTGAAGATGTTTTCAAGGTTGAATTGATCAACCATAACGACGCTGGCGCCCATCTTCAGAACCATCAGCATGTTGGCGGCGGCCCCGAAGGAATGAAAGAGCGGGATGAGACAAAGGCCCCTGTCTTCCACCGTCCCTTGGCAGATATCCTCGAGCAGGGGAGTCTGTGTCGACAAGTTGCGGTGGGTGAGAACGGCGCCGAGCGGTTTTCCCGTCAGGCCTGAAGTATAGATCATAACAGCGGGATCATCACCCGTGATCTCGGGCATGTCAAGTTCGGAGGCATTCATCTCCATGGATCCGTCTATTGAAAGATTGCCATGGGAGTCGTCGGTTGTTATCAGGTGTTCGCACTGCGGCAGATTTTCTCTTATCTCTTCAAACCTTTTCGCCGATGACGGGATGGTGATAAATGCCCTGGCATCACAGTCGTTAAGAAGATACAGCAACTCATGGGGAGTTGACATTGTGTTGATGGTTACAGCAACTGCACCGAGCCTCAGGATGGCAAAATAGGATATGATGAATTCCGGTATATTGGGGAGCATCATTGCCACTTTGTCCCCCTTTGCCACACCGAGCGCCTTCAATCTGTTTCCAAAGGCGTTCACTGCCCTGTCCAACTGGGCGTAGGAGACGGTTTTGTCTTTATATATAATGGATATCCTGTCCGGGTATCTACTACAGGTATCTTCCAGCATTTTTCCCAGATTCTGTTCCATGTAAGGACCTCCTGTTATTAGAATCACCCCACCTATCACAACAGGCGATTTACTTCAACAAAATTGAAAATATATATGTATACATGATCCTGTTTGCGTTGCCTGATGGCCGATTATCTTGACATTCTGGTGTTGTGTAATATACATGTCACAAACTTCGGTGCGGCGGATTTTTTGCCATGCTGTAAAAAGAAATTTTTGTGGGTGAGGATATGGCTGTAATAATTGATGGTAAGAAGGTATCACAGGATGTAAGAAACGAAATCAGAGAAAAGGTCCTCCGATTGAAAGAGGAAAGGGGAATTGTACCCGGGCTTGCAGTTATCCTTGTGGGCGATGACCCGGCCTCGCATGTTTATGTCCGGGGGAAAAAGAACGCGTGCAGGGAGGTGGGATTTCTGTCGAAGGAATTCAGGCTCCCCTCTGATACGAGTGAGACAAAGCTTCTCGATGTCATTGACGGGTTGAATCACGATCGTGAGATACACGGGTTTCTGGTGCAGCTCCCCGTTCCGGAACATATAAGAACAGATGCCATCATTGAAGCGATAGATCCCAGGAAGGACGTTGACGGGTTTCACCCCTATAATGTTGGCAGGCTTTTTTCCGGCAATCCATATCACAGGTCTTGCACACCGGCTGGCATAATGGAGCTTCTGGATCGATATGAGATAGAGATAAAGGGGAAAGAAGCGGTTATAGTGGGAAGAAGCAATATAGTGGGGAAACCTCTTATCATGATGCTCCTCGAAAGACACGCGACGGTTACCGTCTGTCATACGAGGACGAGGAATCTTCCCGAGGTTACGAGAAGGGCGGAAATCCTTGTGGCCGCGGCGGGGAACCCCGGGATGATAAGTGGTGATATGATAAGAGGTGGCGCGGTGGTGATTGATGTCGGGATCAACCGGCTTGATACAGGCAAACTGGTGGGAGATGTTGTCTTTGCCGATGCGTGCAAAAAGGCCTCATATATCACCCCTGTTCCGGGGGGTGTCGGGCCGATGACGATTGCGATGCTGCTGAGGAACACGCTGGAGGCGGCGTCTGTTTCATTGCCCGGGTAGTTGCGGTTGCCAGAAGCGTTCAAGGGGTCGAGTGAAAGGACAGTAACCCGGAAACTGGAAACTTGATAGGCCCGTAAAAAGTCAGTTTTCTTCGCTCAGAATCATTTTGGGGATGCTGTTATTGCCAGGCTAACAATCTAAAACTCGTGCTAACGCACTCAAACAGTTAGATTTTTGGAAGAGCCGGTCATTACCAGCATCTTTTCCCCAAAAATACTTGGCTTCGCTACGAAAAGACTTTTTACGAATGCATCAAACTTTAAACGCAAATTTAATTGAAAAGGGTTTAAGCCCTCAACACGTAACATGTAATTTTTTCATCCGGAGAACTGATGGACTTTAAAATCATTTCGGGAATTATCGGGGGTCTGGGGCTGTTTATATTCGGGATGTATCTCCTGAGTGATTCCCTGAAGAAATTGTCTCAAGGGCTGCTGAAGGCAATGCTTGAAAGGATGACGTCGGACAGGCTCAGGGCGACCATGATGGGCGCTCTTGTCACCGCGGTGATACAAAGCTCGAGCGCAACCTCGGTTATCATCATAGGGTTTCTGAATGCGGGGTTTATCCCTCTGGCGGCGGCCCTTGCGATCATGATCGGCGCCAATGTGGGCACCACGGTTACCGCGCAGTTGATCGCCTTCAAGTTTACGACCATGGCGCCCCTGTTTGTGTTTGCGGGCACTGTGGTCTTTATTTTCGCAAAGAAGGATAAAAACAAAAACAAGGGTCTGGCGCTCCTAAGCTTTGGATTGTTGTTTCTGGGACTTGCGATGATGAGTTCCTCAGTCAAACCCCTGGCGGATGATGAAGCAATAAAAAACATTTTTGTACGCTTTGGCGCCAGTCCTTTCCTTGGGATATTGACGGGGATGATTGTGACGGCTGTGTTACAGAGCAGCAGTACAACCACCGGAATGATCATAGCATTCGCGTCCGCCGGGGTGCTGGATCTTACGGCATCCGTTTACTTAGTCTTCGGGGTTAATATTGGCACATGTATTACCGCGGGGCTCGCCAGCATTGGAGGCAATCTGTCCAGTAAGAGGCTTGCCCTTGGTCATACGCTCTTTAACGTAACCGGCACCCTGATCATGCTGCCCTTTATTCCTCTCTATCTGCAGTACATCCCCATGACCTCCGGTGATATCGCGAGACAGATCGCCAATACCCACACGATCTTCAATGTGATCAATATGTTGATCTTCCTGCCGTTTGTGCCTCTTTTCGTTAAACTTTTGAACAGGGTGATTCCTGGAACGGATTATGAGAAGAAGGCAACAAAACACCTTGACAAGAATCTGCTTATAACGCCCAACCTGGCAATTAAGGCGGTTATAAAAGAGATGGTTGTAATGTTGAGCATATGTCAGGAGATGTTTGAAAAGGCGGAGAAATGTATTATCAACTACAACCACAAACTCAGCAACGAGATAGCCCTTGATGAAGATGCTGTTGATGAAATGCAGAAAAATATCACCGAATATCTTATCAGCCTTACTAAAGAGGAGCTGTCTGACCGGGGGAGGAATTTGATTCCCGCGCTGCTTCACAGTGTGAACGATCTCGAAAGGGTGGGGGATTATTGTGAAAGTATCGTAAGGTCATCTCAGAGAGGGTATGAACATGACTTGAAATTTTCCAATCCCGCGGATATGGAGCTGGGCAAGTTGTTTGAAAAGGCATACGTTCTTATGAGGCAGACAAAGAAGGCTATCGAAAACGACGACCACAAGGCGGCCGCCATCACACTGAATCTTGACAGAGAGATACATGATCTTGTAAGGCAGTGCAGATCTAATCATATAGACAGACTTGAACGGGGTGACTGCATAAGCGACGCCGGTCTTGTCTATTCGGACGTGCTTACGGCCATAGAGAGAATTGCCGATCATCTGTGTAATATTACAAAGGGCATATTGCATCTGGGGAAGAGATAACGGTTTACGGTTTAACAATTTGGGAATTTTTCAACTCAAAATCTGTAAATGGAGGACGCCGTGGTAGAGAATATATTCTGGCTCGGGCATTCAACGATCAGAATAGACGGAGAGAAGGTGATTTATATCGATCCCTGGAAACTCAGAGATCCAAAAGGGGCGGATCTTATCCTGATCAGCCACAGTCATCACGATCACCTGTCTCCGGAAGACGTCGGAAAGATACAGAAAAATGATACTGTTATTATCACCACGCGGGATTGTGCCGGTGAACTTTCCGGGGATGTAAGGATAGTCAAACCGGGTGACGTAGTCCAGGTCGGGGAGATACTGGTTGAGGCGGGGCGTTCCTATAATATTGGCAAGGCCTTTCACCCGAAGGAGAACAACTGGCTCGGGTTTGTGGTAACGGTGATGGGGAAGAGGATATACTATTGCGGCGACACTGACCTTATCCCGGAAATGGAAAGCATAAGAGCGGACATTGTTATAGCTCCTGTCGGCGGGACCTACACGATGAACGCCGAAGAGGCCGCCCTCGCGGTCAATATGATAGGCCCCGGGGTGGCCATACCCGTCCACTATGGTGATATTGTAGGTTCCATAGAGGACGCGGAAAGATTCAGGGATCTTTGCGATGTGCCGGTTGATATCAAGCAGGCATGAATTTTTCCGATGGCACTTGACAGGGCTGGATTGATGTTTATTTTATGCTCTGTTGAGGTTACAAAAGACTTTTTAACTTTAAAAACAAGTTTAAGGGAGGAGAATAAGAATAATGAAGATTAGACCATTACATGACAGGATCATCGTTAAGCGCCTTGACGAAGAGGAAACGACAAAGGGAGGGATCATTATCCCCGATACCGCCAAGGAAAAACCCATGGAGGGGAAAGTAATAGCCGCTGGAAACGGCAAGAAGACGGATGACGGTAAACTGATCAAGCTGGATGTAAAGGCTGGCGACAGGGTGCTGTTCAGTAAGTATGCCGGGACTGAGGTTAAGATAGATGGTGTTGAACACCTTATCATGCGTGAAGACGATATACTCGGAATAATTGAAAAATAACAATCTGATTATAAGAAGGAGGAAGAGTTGATGGGAGCTAAAATTTTAAAATATGATGAGGATGCCAGAAAGGCCATCCTTGAAGGTGTCAATGCACTTGCTGATGCCGTCAAGGTGACGCTCGGTCCCAAGGGACGGAATGTCATATTGCAGAGATCCTTCGGAGCACCCACTGTAACAAAAGATGGTGTTACCGTAGCGAAAGAGATAGAGCTGGAAGACAAGTTCGAAAATATGGGCGCACAAATGGTCAGAGAGGTTGCCAGCAAGACAAGCGATGTGGCTGGTGACGGTACGACGACGGCGACGATTCTCGCTCAGGCCCTCTACCGCGAAGGCGTCAAGGCCGTTGCGGCCGGCAGCAATCCCATGGATATCAAGAGGGGAATCGAAAAGGCCGTGCTTGTAGTTGTAAAGGAACTCCAGGGGATGAGCAGTCCCACGAAGGACCAGAAGGAGATTGCCCAGGTCGGAACCATCTCCGCCAATAATGATGAAACGATCGGCAATATCATTGCCGAGGCGATGGGAAAGGTCGGCAAGGAAGGCGTCATCACGGTGGAAGAGGCTAAGGGTCTCGAGACGGAGCTGGAGGTCGTTGAGGGAATGCAGTTTGACAGGGGATACCTGTCCCCCTACTTTGTCACCAACGCCGACAAGATGGAGGCGGTCCTGGAGGATCCCTTCATCCTGATCTATGACAAGAAGATAAGCAATATGAAAGATCTGCTCCCCATCCTCGAGCAGATTGCCAAGATGGGCAAACCGCTTCTGATCGTATCGGAAGATATTGAAGGGGAGGCCCTTGCAACGCTGGTTATCAACAAGATCAGGGGCACCCTGAACGTAGCCGCTGTAAAGGCCCCGGGCTTCGGCGATAGGAGAAAGGCGATGCTGGGAGATATCGCCGTCCTGACCGGCGGAATGTTGATCTCGGAAGATATAGGTTCAAAGCTGGAAAATGCCCAGATCTCAGATATGGGAAACGCGAAGAGGATTGTCATAGACAAGGATAATACGACGATCATAGGCGGGGCCGGCGAGAGGACCGCCCTTGAGGGTCGCGTGAAACAGATCAGGGCACAGATTGAGGAGACCACCTCCGATTATGACCGGGAGAAACTCCAGGAGCGTCTGGCGAAACTGGTTGGCGGTGTTGCCGTTATCAAGGTCGGAGCGGCCACGGAGACGGAGATGAAGGAGAAGAAGGCGCGGGTTGAAGATGCGCTGAATGCCACCAGGGCGGCGGTTGAGGAGGGGATTGTCCCCGGCGGCGGTGTGGCGTACATCAGGACCCTTCCGGCCCTTGAGAAGGTGAAGCTGGAGGGAGACGAGCAGATCGGCGTGAATATCGTCAAGAAGGCCATCGAAGAGCCCATGAAGATGATCGTTGCCAACGCAGGCTTTGAAGGTGCTATCATCGTGGAGAAGGTAAAGGGCAAGAAGGGTGACTACGGTTTCAACGCACGGACCGATCAGTACGAGAATCTTGTCAAGGCGGGCGTTATTGACCCCACCAAGGTGACAAGGTATGCGCTTCAGAATGCGGCGAGTGTCGCAGCCCTGATGCTCACGACCCAGTGCATGATTGCCGATAAACCTTCCAAAGATGAGGGTGGAATGCCGGGAATGCCTCCGGGTGGTATGGGCGGTATGGGCGGCATGGGCGGCATGATGTAATATCGTAGTTCAGATTTATGATTCACAAGAGGCTCCTTGTTTAACGAGGGGCCTCTTTTTTTGTGATCCTCTTTCCGAATGGCGCTGTAATAATTCCCTTTTCTGTTATGATGGCGGTTATGTATCGTCTGGGGGTCACATCAAAGGCGGGGTTGTACGCGTTGAATCCCTCCGGAGCGATTTTTGCGCCGTGAAACTCCAACACCTCTTCCGCTTTTCTTTCTTCAATGGGGATTTCCTTACCGGTTCGCGCATGACAATCTATTGTGGAAATGGGAGCCGCCACGTAAAATGGGACCCTGTTTGTCTTCGCCAAGACGGCGAGGCTGTATGTCCCGATCTTGTTGGCCACATCACCGTTGGCCGCGATTCGATCCGCGCCCACCATAACAAGGTTGACCATACCACGCTTCATGAAGGAACCCGCCATACTGTCGGTTATAAGCGCGGCTGAAATGCCTTCATTTTTCATCTCCCACGCAGTCAGTCTTGCCCCCTGGAGGAGGGGTCTGGTTTCGTCTACCAGGACATGAATATTTTTCCCCTCTTCATGAGCGGCGCGTATAATGCCCAGCGCGGTTCCATATCCTCCGGTCGCGAGTGCCCCGGCATTACAGTGAGTCAGGATAGTATCCCCGTCTTTTATCAGGCCTTTTCCATAAATCCCCATCTGCCGGTTGGCCAAAATATCTTCTTCCAGGATACACAGGGCCTCTTCTGTCAGGGCCTTTTTTACCGCATCCGCTTTTATACTAGGGGTGGACGCGATCTCCTTCTCAAAACGGGACTTCATCCTGTCTATGGCCCAGAACAGATTTACAGCGGTGGGACGGGTTCGGGAGAACTCGTCACAGATACTGTAGAAATCCTGCTTCATCTGTCCTTCGGGTGCATTCAGTGTGCCGAGGGCGATCCCCATAGCGGCCGCTATTCCCACGGCGGGCGCGCCCCGTATGGCCATGGTAGTGATGGCTTCTACGACGTTCTGATATGTTTGGCAGGTAAAATATCGCTCTTCATGCGGGAGGGCCCGCTGGTCGATCATAACCACGGCGCCCTCGTTCCAGGATATCGTCTTGATCATAGCATCGGGAGTTTCTTCTTTAGTAACTCGTTGACGATTTTGGGGTTTGCTTTGCCACCGGTGGCCTTCATTGTCTGCCCCACGAAGAAACCGAAGAGCTGCCCCTTGCCGCTTCTGTACTGCTCCAACTGTTTCTGGTGGGCATTCAAAACCCCTTCCACGATCTTTTCCAGCTCCGTGGTATCGGTAATCTGAACGAGGCCCTTTTCTTCCACGATCTCCCCCGGGGTTTTCCCCGATTTCCACATATCCTCGAAGACCTCTTTGGCAATCTTTCCGCTTACTGTTCCGTCTTCTTTAATATTGATCAGTTCTGCCAGCATCGAGGGAATTACCGGACTTGCTGTTACATCCAGTTTGTCTTCATTCAGATGTGCCAGGAAATCGCCCATAATCCAGTTGCTCGCGGGTTTCGGCCTTCCACAGAGCCGTGCCGTCTCTTCATAATAATCCGCCAGATCACGGCTTGCCGTCAGAACAACGGCATCATAGGAAGGGATGCCATATTGTTTAACAAACCGCGCTCTCTTTTCCACGGGAAGTTCTGGAAGGGTATTTTTTATCTCCTCTCTCCACGCGTCGGATATTACAACAGGGACAAGATCGGGTTCAGGGAAATACCGGTAGTCGTGCGCCTCTTCCTTTCCTCTTAGCGAATGGGTGACACCCTGTGAGACATCCCACAGGCGTGTTTCCTGCGCGACACGGTCTCCTCCCTCCAGGATGGAGCGCTGCCTCTGTATCTCGTATTCGAGGGCATGCTGTACGTTGCGGAAGGAGTTCATGTTCTTGAGTTCCGCTCTGATTCCGAACTCTTTTTCTCCCTTTGGCCTCAGGGAGATGTTAGCGTCACAGCGAAAACTTCCCTCCTCCATATTCCCGTCGCATATATCAAGATAGACCAGTATCTCGTGCAGTCTCCGGAGATAATGAACCGCCTCGTCCGTGTTTCGCATATCCGGTTCGCTTACTATCTCTATCAGGGGAACCCCCGCCCTGTTGAGATCGACGTAGCTGAAAGGGCTGAGATCATCATGTATGGATTTGCCTGCGTCCTCCTCCATGTGTATGCGGGTAATACCGATTCTCCTCTTCGCTCCGTCGATTTCAATATCGATATATCCGGCTTCAGCTATGGGATGGGCAAACTGTGTGATCTGATATCCCTTTGGAAGATCGGGATAGAAATAGTTTTTCCTTGCCCATGTGCTTGTCCCGTTTATCCTGCAATGGGTCGCGATAGCCATTTTCACCGCGTATTCCACAACTTTTTTATTGAGTACAGGGAGAACGCCTGGCATGCCAATGCAGACGGGACAGGTGTTGCTGTTGGGCTCCTCGCCGAATCTGGTCGAACAACCACAGAATATCTTGGTTTTGGTGAGGAGCTGGGCGTGCACTTCAAGTCCTATGACCGGTTCGTACTGCATCACAGTTTGGGCATCCTCCTCTCTATCTTCGAGTTTTTCTCATATGCCGATGCTATCTGGAGGAGCTCCCCCTCCTCAAAGTGATTCGCCATGAACTGGATCCCCATAGGGAGACCGCTCTTTGTATAGCCGCAGGGGACGGATATCCCGGGTATCCCCGCCAGGTTCGCCGACAGGGTAAATATGTCGAAGAGGTACATCTGCAGGGGATTGTCCACCTTTTCCCCTATCCGGAATGCGGGGGTGGGTGTTGTGGGCGTCAGGATAACATCACATTTTTTGAATGCCCTGTCGAAATCGTTTTTTATCAGGGCCCTGACCTGTGACGCTTTTTTATAGTACGCGTCGTAATATCCGGAGGAGAGAGAATATGTGCCTAACATTATTCTCCTCTTTACCTCTGCCCCGAAACCGGAGGAGCGGGTTTTCTTGTACATGTCCAGGATGTCTTCTCCGTCTGGTGCCCTGAACCCATATCTCACCCCGTCGTACCGGGCCAGATTCGAGCTGGCCTCTGAGGGCGCTATGATATAATAAACCGCGACACAATATTCGGTGTGGGGGAGCGAAATTCGGGTGCATTTTGCGCCGAGACCCTCCAGGATTTTAATGGTCTTATCCACTGCGGCCTCAATCTCCGGGTCGATCCCACCGACAAAATATTCCCCTGGGACGCCTACCGTCCAGCCATTGATATCCCTGGAAATAAACTTTTTGTAATCGGGAACCTCCGCGGGGACGGAAGTGGAATCGCCGGTGTCATGACCGGATATGACATTCATCATAATGGCGCAGTCTTCCACATCTTTGGTGATGGGCCCTATCTGGTCCAGGGAAGAGGCAAAGGCTACCATGCCGAAGCGTGAGACCCTGCCATATGTGGGCTTCATCCCCACGACGCCACACAGGGCCGCGGGTTGTCTGATGGAACCGCCTGTGTCGGTGCCCAGTGAGGCTATACATTCATCGGCGGCAACAGCGGCGGCCGAACCGCCACTGGAGCCTCCGGGTATACGCTCCAGGTCCCATGGATTCTTTGTTATACCAAACCGGGAGGTCTCGGTAGAGGAGCCCATGGCAAACTCATCCATATTCGTCTTCCCCACAAACACCGCGCCGACATCCTTCAATTTCCTGACTACCGTTGCGTCATAGGGGGGTATGAAATCTTCAAGGATGCGTGAGCCGCAGGTTGTCCTGACACCTTCCGTGCACAGGATGTCCTTGAGGGCTATGGGTATCCCGGTCAGTTCACCGGCGGTTCCCTCTTTTATCCGCCTGTCCGCCTCGCGGGCCTGCCCGATGGCGGTCTCCTCCATCAGTGTTATATACGAGTGCACCTTTTCTTCTACAGATGCTATCCTTCGGTATACAGATTCTGTAATCTCAACGGAGGTGAGGCTTCCGTCTTTCAACTTTTCCTGCAGTTCATGAATGGTTAACCGGTTGAATTCCATGTTATTTTCCTGAGACACTATTCTATGATTTTGGGAACACCGAAAAAGCCCATCTTCCCGTCCGGGGCGCCCTCAAGCGCAATCTCCGCCCCCAGGGATTCTTTCCCTGTATCATCCCTGAACACATTGCCGAGAGAGATGGCATGTGTCATGGGCTGAATCCCCGCGGTATCCATGCCGTTCAATATGTCCATATACATCAGTATGCTGTTGAGCTGGGAGGTGAATTTTTCCTCTTCATCTTCACTGAAGTTCAGTCTGGCAAGGTGGGCGACATGCCTCACCTCTTCCTTCGTTATCTTCACCGCTGTATCCCTCCTGTCCGTGTGGAGACTAATCATGCTCTATTTCCGATAAGATCGGGATTCGTTTCCGCACAGACACTAATCCGCGGAAACTCGGCGGACTTTTATCATATAACCATGTAAGTTGCAAACCATACCAGGCCTGATTTCAGATTGACAAAGATTCAAACAATAATATATCATAGTCCGAATTTCCTGGAATAATGGTGGGGTTATGTTTGGCATTGGAATGCCGGAATTGATAGTTATACTTGTTGTCGCCCTGATTGTTATCGGGCCGAAAAAACTGCCCGATCTGGCAAAATCTCTCGGCAAAGGTCTTGCGGAGTTCCGCCATGCCACCGATGATGTAAAGGACAGCCTCAATGTGGACCAGATCAAGGATGATGTGGACGATTTCAAGGATTCTGTTCTCTATGGACGAAAGAAAGAAGAGGCTGAGGGCAACAAACGGAAGGCGGAGGAAGATACTGCGGAGACAGAAGATAAGAGCTCGGAATAATCCGCTGTAAATCCTATTTTCCCCTTTGCACCCATGAACTTGAGTGATCATCTTTCATTATCCCACAGCTCAGATGATTTTCCCGGGCAGAAAACGAAAGAACATTGAAGGCGCTGATAGGGTCTTTAAAAAGTAAACCCTTGAATCTTTTCTCCGGCTAAATTAGAGAAGGACCAGGCATAACAGCATAGTGTGAGCTCGCGTTATGACAGATCAAACAAATGAAACAGATGAAAAGATGCCATTTACACTCCACCTGGAAGAATTGAAGTCCAGGCTGACGCGTGTGCTGATTGCGATTGGCGCCGGGTTCGTTGTATGCTATCTCTTCAAGGAAAAGCTGTTCTGGGCATTGACGCGTCCTCTCGCCGCCGTGCTTCCCGAAGGCAGTTCCATGATATTCACCAGTCTTCCCGAGGCATTCTTTACCTACCTCAAAGTATCCTTTCTGGCGTCTATTTTTCTTGTCAGTCCCTACATTCTCTACCAGATATGGAAATTTGTGTCACCGGGTCTTTATGAATCCGAAAAGAAACCGGTGGCACCCTTTGTCATCTTTTCCACCATATTCTTTTTGGGAGGGTCCCTTTTCGCGTATTACATTGTCTTCCCATTCGGTTTCAAATTCTTTGTCGGGTTCGGGAATGATTTTATACGCCCCATGCTTTCGCTGAAGGAGTACCTCTCCTTCTCCATGAAGCTCCTTATCGCGTTTGGGGTCATCTTCGAGCTCCCCATCTTTATGTTCTTTCTGGCAAAGATAGGAATGATAAATTCAGAGATCCTGAAAAAAAAGAGAAAATACGCGATCCTCCTGGTGTTCGTTGTCGCCGCCATCTTTACTCCTCCGGATGTTGTGACGCAGGTGCTGATGGCCCTGCCGCTGATGCTCCTCTATGAAATCAGTCTCTGGGTGGTGAAGGCGGGGGAGAAGAAACGCGCCCCCAAGGAAGACGACGAAGAAAATGATACGGAAGCTGAGAAGAAGGAATGATGGATAATGAAGGGCAACAGGTGAATAGCACGGGGCAAAGAAGAAAAAAGAAGAGGTGGATGACAAGGAAGGTTCTTGTCTGGATCTCCCTGGCGATACTCCTGCCGATCCTGACAGGGGCGGGATTCATCTATTTTCTTGTGGGTGGACTGCCCAGCATCTCATCGCTGAAGGACTACAGACCCAGCATCATCACCCGGGTATACGCGGATAATGACCAGCTTATTGACGAGTTCTATCTTGAAGACCGAAAGGTAGTCCGGATTACCAATCTGCCGAGATTTGTCATACAGTCATTTGTGGCGACCGAGGACGCCCGTTTTTTCCATCACAAGGGGATAGATTTCCCGAGCATTATCAGAGCCTTTTTTAAGAATATGGAGGCGGGGTCAATCGTTCAGGGGGGGAGTACCATAACCCAGCAGGTGGCCAAGGGCCTCTTCCTGTCTCCCGAGAAGAAGTACATCAGAAAACTGAAGGAGGCCATTCTGGCCTACAAGATAGACCGGTATCTGAAAAAATATGAGATCCTCAACCTCTATCTGAACCATATATATCTGGGACATGGGACGTACGGCATTGAGGCAGCGTCGCAACAGTATTTCGGAAAGCCCGCCGAGCAGCTTACCCTGCCGGAAGCCGCCCTCCTCGCGGGGCTTCCCAAAGCCCCCAGCCGGTATTCCCCTTCCCTCCACCCCGACCGTGCCCGTCAGCGACAGATCTACGTCCTGGAGAGGATGGCGGAGGATGGGTACATAACGGAGGAGGAAAAGACGACCGCTCTCGCCGTCCCGATACAATTGAAGCAGGCTGAAGACAAAGAGAAGATAGCGCCTTACTTTACCGAGAATGTCCGCCGGTATATTCAGGCCAAGTATGGCAGTGATGTCCTCTACAGCGAAGGGCTTGAGGTATACACCACGCTGAATATGGTCTCTCAGGCGGCGGCCCGTGATGCCGTGGCGCGGGGGCTCAGGGAGCTGGACAAGCGGGAGGGGTATAGGGGGCCCCTGAAAAGGGTGCCGGAAGAGGAGATAGACCCCTTCGTGAGAGATATGCAAATCGGCATGGATGAGCCGCTGGAGGGCCGCATCATACAGGCTGTCGTGACGGATGTGGACAACGGGAAAAAGATAGTGAGATTGCGCGTGGGCGCTCATGAAGGCATCATGACGCTGGAGGAGATGTCATGGGCGCGGGTCCCCGATCCGGAGGTGGCCTCCGGGGCGGTCAAGGTGAGGGACCCGGCGGATGTGCTTAGACGGGGCGATGTCGTGGAGGCGCGGGTTCTGAGTGTTGCGGAGGGCAAACTGGAACTGGCCCTGGAGCAGGAGCCCCAGGTACAGGGCGCCCTTCTCGCCATGGACACCAATACGGGAGCGATAAAGGCGATGGTCGGGGGCAGGAGCTACAGGAAGAGCGAGTTCAACCGTGCCACACAGGCAAAGAGACAGCCCGGGTCCGCCTTCAAGCCCTTTATATTTACCGCGGCCTTCGACAAGGGGCTGACCCCCGCGACCATCATTATGGACAGCCCCGTCATCTACCGCGACACCCTGAAGGACAGCCTGTGGAAGCCACAGAACTTCTCGGAGAAGTTTTACGGTCCCACGACCCTCAGGACCGCCCTTATACAATCGAGAAATCTGGTGACCATAAAGCTCTTAAAAGAGATAGGGATCGATTATGCCGCCGATTACGCCGTCAATATGGGGATAACCACCCCCCTCACAAGGGATCTTTCCATGGCCCTCGGTACATCCGGGGTCACCCTGCAGGAAATGGTGCGGGGCTTTGGAATCTTCGCCAATGGCGGCAAGAGGGCACAACCCTTCTTTATAAAAAAGATCCTCGATCGGACCGGCAACATCGTGGAGGAAAACGGGCCGAAGGTGGAGCAGGTGATCGACCCCGGGATCGCCTACATAACATCCCACCTCCTCCAGGAGGTCGTCAAGGGGGGCACCGGGTGGCGGGTCAGGGTTCTGGGCCGGCCGGTGGCGGGGAAAACGGGCACGACCAACGATCTCAAGGACGCGTGGTTCATGGGGTTTACCCCCTCGCTTGTTGCGGGTGTGTGGGTCGGGTTTGACGACCTGAAGCCGCTGGGTAAATATGAAACCGGTTCACGTGCCGCCAGCCCTATCTTCCTGTATTTTATGGAAAAGGAGCTTGAAGGCACTCCGGTTGAATCCTTCTCACCTCCCGAGGGAGTCGTATTTGCCAAAATAGATCCCGAGACGGGGGCGCTGGCTGGTCCCGACTCCGAAAAATACATATTTGAATGTTTTCTGGAGGGAACGGAGCCTACCAAGACTGTACCCGAAAATGATGACAGCAAAGACAAAGGATTCTTCAGATATGATCTTGACTCGGGAAATTAACGGTTGAAAGAATTCTTTTTTATGGCTGAAAATTCTCTTGACAAAAGAATTTTTTCATATAGGGTTGGGCCTAATTTCGTTTGAGGAGAACAGTCAGTGATACGTCCATTTGAGAAAGCGGTTACAGTTTTGGTAAGCGTACTCGTACTCGTAGTAGTACTTACGGGGACCGCTGCTTGATCCGGATGGACTAAAAAAGAAATCAAGCCGCGGACCCCGAGGTCCGCGGCTTTTTTGTGGAAAAAGCCGCGGCTCGCTTAAAGAGTCTGCGGTTTTTTTATTTACCTGTTCCCACACAAACCGTAAGAACCGGTTTTATAATAAAAACATTACCAGGAAGGGGAGAGATGGAAAAAACGGGAGCTGAAATACTGCTGCAGACATTGAGAGAAGAGGGGGTGGATGTTATCTTCGGATATCCGGGGGCGAACAGCCTGCCCATTCACGACAGTCTGAATAAAAGTCCGATAAGACATTATCTTGTAAGACATGAACAGGCGGCCGCTCATGCCGCGGATGGCTATGCCAGGGCAACCGGTACGGTCGGTGTATGTATGGGCACTTCGGGCCCAGGCGCCACCAACCTGGTAACCGGTATAGCGACGGCATACATGGATTCAACTCCCATGGTTGTCCTCACAGGGCAGGTAACGACAGAGCTTCTGGGAAGCGACGCGTTTCAGGAAACGGATATAATAGGGATTACCCTGCCCATCACAAAACACAGCTACCTGGTAAATGATCCGGGCGAGATAGAATCCACTGTAAAACAGGCATTTGAGATTGCGAGGAGCGGCCGGCCGGGGCCTGTCCTTATAGACCTTCCGAGAAACGTAATGGCTGCAAAGTGTGACCAAAACGGAGTGAAAAATATTGCGATACCTAAAAAAAGGCATGCGGGGAACAAAAAAGATGGCGAAGAACTGCAGCGGATCGCCACCTATATGAATAGGTCTGAAAGGCCGGTTATCCTCATCGGTGGAGGCGTGAAACTCTCCCAGGCATGTGAGGAACTTGCCGGATTGATTGAAAAGGGAAACATCCCATTTGTTTCCACAATGATGGGCATTGGTTCGGTATACACTTCAAATGGGTTCAATCTGGGCTTCATAGGCACGCATGGAAATGAACTGGCCAACCGTATTGTGCACGATGCAGATTTTATCCTGACGATGGGGGCCCGTTTCAGTGATCGCAGTACGTCGATCGTGAAAGAATTTGCCCCGCTTGCCACTATTGCCCAGATAGATATAGATCCATCCTCCATCGGCAAGGTCATAACGGCTGATATATCCCTGGTGTGTGATATCCGCGAAGCCCTTACGAAGTTGACTCCACTCGTGGAAAGAAAAGATAGGAGCGGGTGGTTGAACAGGATAGAGAAAGAAAGGAATGCCCTGGGGAAGGACAGGTCAATGAAAGAATGTGGACCGGCCGGGGCCTTTATCAGAGATGTCCAGACGGCCATGCCGGAGAAAACTATAGCTGTTACGGATGTGGGGTTGAACCAGATATGGACTGTCCGATCGTGGGAAACAAAGACACCCCGCGGCATGATTACGCCGGGTGGATTGGGTACGATGGGATTCGGCCTCCCCGCGTCGATCGGTGTGAAGGTCGGAGTGCCGGATCACGGTGTTGTAGTCTTTACAGGAGACGGTGGATTTTTTATGAACATACAGGAATTGGCGACGATCAGTTATTATAACCTGCCTGTCAAGATAGTAGTCTTCAACAACGGCCATCTCGGTATGATACGTCAGATACAGGACCTGTTCTATGGCGGGCGCTTCAATGATATAGAGCTGGGCAACAAGGTTGATATAGTTGCTGTAGCTAGGGGCTTCGGTATCCAGGCCGACAAGGTCTCTGTTGAGAATTCCGGGTCAGGCATAGAAAAGATGTGCTCCGCCGATGGGCCTTTCCTGCTGGAGGTGATCGTTGATCCCGATACGTATGTCTTTCCTATCATACCGCCTGGGATGTCGAACATAGATATGATAGGTGGCAGGCAGGGGTAAGTTGTCGGGGGGTAGAAAATTGTATCCCTCGGCGCAATTATTGATTTTAGAAATCCTGTTAGTCCTGTCAAACTTTTTGAATATTGATACGAAAGGATAGTAACAATGGAAATGAGAGAACATATAATAGCGATACTGGTTAGCAACAAACCAGGCGTGTTGTCCCGGGTTACCGGGGTGTTTGGAAGGCTTGGTTATAATATAGAGAGTCTCTGCGTGGCGGAGACAATTTCTCCTGAAGTTTCAAGAATAACGTCTATCACCAACGCGAACTCGGACTTTATCGAAAAGGTAAAGAAGCAGTTAACCCGGCTGGTCGATGTCCTGGATGTCACCGAACTTATCCCGGGACAGTCCGCGCAGAGGGAAATGATACTTATCGGAATCGACCTGGATCAAAAAGACAGGACTGAGATAGTGAGATCTATTGGAATGTTTGACTGCAAAATTATTTCCATGCGTAGTGATTATTGTATTATCCAGGTTGCGGGAAGCAGGGAAGAGGTGGAAACCGTCATCAACTTTCTCAGGCCTTTCGGTATTGATAAGATTGCAAGAACCGGTGTGCTTGCCTTACGGCATAAAGACAGTAGCTCTTGATCAGCAGGTTGTCTGAGAACCCGGGCCTGTTACTGGCAGCAGCGAATCCCCCATGCCGTGTCAGCCAGGCCGGAATCTTATCGCCGCCAGGGCCTTTTTCGATAAAGCCGGGATCCAGATCAGATGACACGATACTTGCAATTCCATATCATCTGGTTTAGTCTTGCCGCCGATTATTACCTGCTCAGTGGTAAAACATCATCATCCTGTAAAAGCGGCAAAGAAAGCTTCCCCAAAGATGCGAATTGACAAATCACCGGCAATCATAAGTTCCATGTTCGACAGAATCGCCCCTACCTACGACCTGCTCAATGCCGCCCTTTCATGTTCAATGGATAGCCGCTGGAGAAAAACCGTCATATCGTCCCTTGATATCAAGGATGGTGACACGTTGCTTGATATCGCAACCGGTACCGGGGATATGGCGTTTCGTGCTTGCAGGACTACCGGATGCACGGTCACCGGCATGGATATATCCCGCAGGATGCTGGAGATTGCCGCACGAAAAAACAGGGAGTTTCGCGAGCGCTTCCATATCGCTGTGGGGGATGCCATCGCCATGCCCTTCTCAAACGAAACCTTCGATCACGCAATGACAGCCTTCGGGATAAGAAACATGCCAGACCTCCCCGCCTTCCTGGACGAGGCTTTCAGGGTACTGAAAGATGGCGGAAAGCTCGCGGTGCTTGAGCTCTCGGTCCCTTCTCATCTCCCCTGGAGGTGGGTGTATCTTGCCTATTTCAAGACTATACTCCCTGTTATCGGTGGACTCGTATCGGGGGACTTTCAGGCCTACAGGTATCTGCGAGATTCTGTGATGGGATTTCCCCCTCCCGGCGAGCTTGAACGCCTGATGAATAAGGGTGGATTCGAAATCATACAATCACTTCCCCTGTTCCTCGAAATCGCTCACATCTATCTCCTAAAGAAAGTGGCTGCTGAGGTATGAACGCCGTTTAATTAAATATATCCGGATCAGGATCTTTGAAGAATGCCTCGTGCAGCCTGGCGATGACCGAAGGAATGTCGGATTCATCAACAACAAAGGTAAGACTGATCGGTGACGCGCCATGCGCGACCATGTCAATATTGACACCATCTAGATTTCGAAACACGACTGGCGCAAAATCGCGGGTGGTGCGGATATTTTCACCAACCAGAGAAATGGTGGCCTTTTCTCTGACAATATTCATTGTTCCAAGGCGTGTCAGTTCATCTATAGCGTGCGCCATGTTCTCTGAAGCGTTGACCGCCATCGCAATATTCGTCCCGGCAGTCGTCACGATACAGGGTATGACTCTCTCCCTGTCGAGGATATCGAAAACCGATTTCAGAAAACCGGCTGGATCAACATAATGGTCCGAAACGATATTCATGATACATACAGGCTTGTTATACGCGATGGACTTGACGAGACTTGTTCCCCTCTTCGCGCGCGCCGTTATTGTTGTACCCCTGGCATCCGGCTGTCTGGAGTTGTAGATGTTAACCGGGATATTCTTCCGGCGCGCCGGTTCAATAGTGCCCGGGTGCAGGACCTTCGCTCCGGAAAAGGTAAGCTCAGACGCCTCCTCAAAAGAGATATTTCTGACGGTGCGTGCCCCCGCGAAGATGCGTGGATCGGCTGTCATAATACCATTGACATCTTTCCATATCTCTATGTTAGAAACATCAAGCGCGGCGCCTGCAAGCGCGGCGGTAAAATCAGACCCCTCAAATCCCAGAGTGGTGGTGGCCCCGCCACGGGTGGAACCGATAAATCCCTGTATAACGGGGACATGGCCGGATTCCACCAGAGGGCGCACTTCCTCCTGAATGCCGCGGAATGTAAATTCATCTATGGGCCTGGCCCTGGTAAACCTTTCATCCGTAATAATAAAATCTCGAGCATCCAGCCATCGAGCATTGATACCACGCCCCCGAAGAGCAGACGCGATTATAGTGGTAGCTACCAGTTCGCCATATGAAAGAATTCTGTCCTGACTGCGTGGCGTAAGCTCCTGCAGTATGGACAAGCCTTCCAGCAATCTCTGAAGTTCCTCAAAATATTGCTCAAGGGTTGTCCGGGCGTCGCTGTCTTCAAAATCGGGTATGAGACCCCTTGCCATATCAAGATGGTATTCGTGGATCTCACCCAAGCGCAGAAGGGCCTTTTTGTCCATCCCATCCGCCGATAATCTCGCAATCTCCAGCAGTTTTCGCGTTGTCTTGCCCATGGCGGAATTGACCACCACCGGATGTTGCTCAATCCTGGAATCTATGATTCCTATAACCCTCTCAACAGAAGGTATGTTCTCAATCGAGGTGCCCCCAAATTTCATCACAATCATTGTTCTTTCTCCATCTTCTCTTCGGCAAACAGGTCATAATCATCTGCTGAAACTACCAGGCATTTCACAATATCACCAATCGTCTTTTCTCTTGCCGTAACGTAGGCGATGCCGTCTATGTCAGGCGCCTGCCTTCTCGCCCTTCCTATATAATCATATCCCGGAAGGTCCGACTCCTCTTCTATGACTATTTCCATTGTGGAACCGATAAGCGCTTGATTTATCTCACGGGAGATCAATGCCTGCTCCTCCATTATAATCCCCCTCCTGAGTTCTTTTACACTCTCGGGGACATGGCCGGGGAGCGCGTCTGCCACGGTTCCCTCTTCTCTCGAATACTCAAACACCCCCACATGATCAAATCTTGTCTCTCTTACAAACGCGAGGAGCCTGTCAAACCTCTCCTGTGTCTCTCCAGGGAATCCCACAATCAGTGATGTCCTCAGGGCCACGCCGGGAATAATCTTTCTGGCGCTCGCTACAACGTTTCTTATAAGTCTGCTGTCGCCCTTTCTGTTCATGGAGCCCAGAACATCGTCATCTATGTGCTGTACAGGAATATCGATATAGTTGCATATTTTTTCGACATCATGGATAGTCTGAAAAAGTTCGTCATCCAGATCCGCGGGATATGTGTAGAGCAGCCTGATCCACCTGATCCCGTCTATCAGGGCAATTTCTCTCAGCAGCGAGATCAACCCGGATCTATAGCCAAGGTCTCTCCCGTAAAGAGTTGTCTCCTGGGCCGCTATAATAATCTCCTTAACGCCCCCCTGCGCAAGCGTTTCAGTCTCCTGTAGTATATCATCCATAGGTCGGCTTCTGAACTTTCCCCTGACGAGTGGTATTACGCAGTAGGAACAGCGGTTGGAGCATCCCTCGGCGATTTTCAGATACGCGGTATAGGGTGGCGTCGACAACAGACGCGGGTGCGAGGAGCTCATAAGAAAATCAGGTTTTCCTATGCAGGAAAGCTGCCCCGGTCCCCCCTTTTTTTGAAGAGATGCCACGAGATCGGCTATGCGGGAAATCTCACCCGTTCCCAGGAAAAGATCAACTTCAGGAATCTCTTTTTCGAGTACGGCTCCATATCTCTGAGGCAGGCATCCCGCGACTACCAAATGCCGGCACCGTCCCCTCCTTTTCAGCTCCGCCATACGGAAGATTTCATCAATCGACTCTTCCTTTGCCGGAAGGATAAAGGCGCAGGTATTGATGATTATTATATCCGCGTCTTCAGGAAGGGAGGCGATTTCAAACCCGCGTCCAACCAGAGCGGCGGCCATCACTTCTGAATCTATGAGGTTTTTGGGACATCCCAAGCTTATGATATGGGCTTTGTTTTTCAATTTATCGGGGAAGCTTTCCGGCCAATATCTTGCGGGGTTTGGCGCCGTCTGATGGGCCCACAACACCTTCCGCCTCCATTTTTTCCACAATGCGGGCGGCCCTGTTATAGCCTATCTTCATATATCGTTGAACCAGAGAGATGGAGGCCTGCCCCAGATCGGTAACCAGTTCGACCGCCTCATCATATTTTTCATCAAATTCTTCTTCCGCCCTTGCCCCTTCTTGTTCCGGGCTATAATGGGATATCGATTCATCGTAGGAGGGCTTCCCCTGCTTTGCAATAAAGCTTACAATTTTTGTAATCTCTCTGTCAGAAACAAAAGCGCCATGGATGCGCACAAGGTTGGATGTACCAGGTGGAACAAAAAGCATATCACCCGCCCCTAGGAGTTTCTCGGCACCGAGCTGATCAAGTATCGTCCTCGAATCAACTTTTGATGATACCTGAAACGATATACGCGTGGGGAAATTGGCCTTTATGATACCGGTAATAACATCAACGGAGGGTCTCTGTGTAGCCAGGATGAGATGTATCCCCGCGGCTCGTGCCATCTGCGCGATCCGGGCAAGAGATGTTTCAACGTTCCTCTGGGCCACCATCATCAGGTCGGCCAGTTCATCTATAATAACAATTATGTATGGCAATTTCTCCGGGGTCATTTCGGATTCTTCTCCTGAAGTCGGGGCAGAAACCCCTGACATCTGCTTTTTGGCCTCGTTTTGCTCCTTCTCCACCATTCTGTTGTATCGCTCTATGCTCTTAACGCCCATAGCGGCTATTACGGCATACCGTCTTTCCATCTCATCGACGGTCCATTGCAGCGCCTTTGACGCCTCCTTGGGATTGACTACCACCGGGTGGAGGAGATGCGGTATCCCTTCATACCCTGACAATTCAAGTCTTTTCGGGTCAATCATTATAAACTTTACTTCGTCCGGCGTTGCCTTGAACAGTATACTGCATATCATGGCGTTGAGAGATACACTCTTGCCCGAACCGGTTGTCCCTGCGATAAGAAGATGAGGCATCCTGGTAAGATCAGCTATCACCGTTCTCCCCGTGATATTCTTTCCAAGTGCTATAGGTAATTTGTATTTTGATTCCAGGAATTCTTCACTCTCTAGAACATCTCTGAGATATACTGGTTCTCTCTCCTGGTTGGGAATTTCGATACCGATTGCGGCCTTACCAGGAATAGGCGCTAATATCCTGATACTCTGCGCCTTTAATGCCAGGGCCAGGTCATCGGAAAGATTGGTTATCTTATTTATCTTTACACCGGCTGCCGGTTCAAGCTCGTACATGGTGACAACAGGACCCGGTTTCACCTCTGTGACGTTGCCTTCCACCCCGAAATCCGCCAGCTTTTTCTCAAGGATACGAGAATTCATGATAAGACTTTCTCTCTTCATTCTCGTATTTCTGATCTCTACCTTGTCAAGAAGGTCCAGTGAAGGAAGCGTAAAAGTTCCTTCCAGATGCAAAAATTCGAAGGCGGCCTGCTCGTCCTTTTGCTTCTCTTCCTTCTGCCCAACCTCATCGGAGATAACCGGAATATTTCTCGACACTCCGGATTTTTTATGTTTTGTGACAGCCTTTTTCCTTCTCACTCTCCCCATCCCGACCACCACAAATGTCTTGAGTCTCAGCAGTGTGCTCGACAGCAGTATTGCCAGTCTCCTCACAAGTTCTACAAGCGAGACATCAAGCGTAACCATTAAGGATATCATTAGGATAACAACCAGAACAATGTCGGTTCCCATCTGGTTCAGGTAGGAATACAATACTTTCAACGAATACTTCCCGAGAAGTCCGCCCGCGTTAAAATCCACGCCGGAAAAAGAGATAGAGCCATACTCTTCCGTCAGAAGCGCCGATATGGCAAAAACAAGGCCGATAAAACCAAAGATGGGAGAAAAGGCCAGCCCGAACTTTCCGCCGAGAAACAGTTTGAAAGAAAACAGCACAAGCAACACGGGCACAAGATAGGACGTCATGCCGAAAATTTTGAGCATGCCATCCGAGAGATAGGAGCCTGCAAGGCCTCCGTAATTGGCTACCGCAACCTTGCCGGCTACATAGTGCGTGAGAGAGGGGTCATGGGGATTATAGGAAAAGAGGCATAGAAAGACAAAAGCAGCAAGGGCGAGGGATACGACACCTGTCATTTCCTTTATCCGTCTGTTCTCTCCTTCTGCGTGTTTTTTGCTCAAATTCAACCCCCTGATGGCCAACAAGACTAATTTAAATTGCCTTAATAATCAATGTGGAAATTCCAAGAATCCAGCAGTAATAAGCAAATATACTCAACTTATGTTTGCTTATTATAAAGAGCAGAAGTTTCAGCGTCAGAAAACCGGTCACAGCGGCGACAACCATCCCGGTAAAATATACCGCTATGTCACCCGGAGGTATCATCCCGATGTATTTTGACTCAAGCACAACTGCGCCTAATATTGCGGGGATGGAGAGTAGGAATGAAAATCTGGCCGCTGTCTGGCCATCCAGTCCCCTGAAGATGCCAAAGGCTATCGTGGAGCCGGATCTTGATATTCCAGGGATCAGCGAAATTCCCTGAACAATCCCGATCACCACGCTGTCGATTATATTCATGTCCTTTTCCACCCTCCTGCCGTCATGAAATCTGTCAGACATAAACAGCAGCAACCCGGTAATAAGCAACATAAAAGAAACTGTCGTTGCGGATGTAAAAAGATCGTGTATTCTCTCCTCGAATGACAGACCTATAACCCCTGTAAATACGGTCCCTGTGATGATATAGAGGGCCATTTTTCTCCCGGAACGTACCTGCATAGGGTCTTGGCCTCTCTTGGTGTTCCGGAACCATCCGACCGGTATGAGTGATATCAGGATATCCAGAATTTCTTTCCTGAAAAAAACCAGCACAGCCAGAAGCGTCCCGAAATGCAGCATTACATCAAATACTACTCCCGGCTGCTGAAACTCCATAAAACTTTGCACTATTACCAGATGGCCGGAACTGCTCACAGGAAGAAATTCCGTCAGCCCCTGTATTACACCAAGCAGGATCCCGTCCCAAAGATTCAAAATTGTTCCTTTCCTGTCGCTCAAGAGAATATGGCGTTAATTGTCAAATCCCGACAAGTCGGGACACAGGCACTTGACGCGCGCGATTTTTGTACTTAATAACACAAATGAAGTCAATGGATAATATATAATCTGCATGCTAACATAAAATCATAAATAATTCATTGACAGCGATCCCGTTGAGCAATACACTTTATACACTGTTTTATAAAAAGACTACGAGGAGAGACAAATGGTTAACAAAGTTATATTGATTGGAAGACTGGGAGCGGATCCGGAGGTAAAATACGCCCAGGATGGTGCAATGGTAACCAATTTCAACCTGGCCACTGATGAACAATGGAAGGATAAGAATGGGGAAAAGGTTCAGAAAACAGAGTGGCACAAGATCGTCACTTTCAGAAAACTGGCGGAGATCTGCGGCAGCTATCTGGCCAAGGGAAGACTGGTCTACATAGAAGGCCGGCTGCAAACAAGGACTTGGGATGACAAGGATGGTAACAAACGTTACACCACAGAGATAGTTGCCTCCAACATGCAGATGCTGGAAAGGAAGGAACAGGGCGCCTATCAATCGAATGGGCAGGCAGAAAGACAGGGTAAGGGGATCTCATCCCCTGCGGGGTCGGCGATATCTGAAGATGACGTCCCCTTTTAACGGGTTTGATTTGCCGGAGTTTGGTTGATTAATAACAAAATGCCACTCCGCGTTCCGCCACAGAGTGGTTTAGTTATAGCCATTCAAGGTCTGCAGTTACCGGTTCACGGTTGAAAAAACAGGGGACTGTGAACCGACAGCCGTCAACGGTTGTGCTTATTTTTTATCATCATTGATTTTCCTGTGATCTTCGGTGTTTTCCACCTCATCGGAGTCCTGGAAAGACTTCTTAAAATTTTTAATACCCTTGCCGATGGCTCCCCCTATTTCAGGAAGCTTTCCCGCGCCAAAGATAATAAGAATAATCACCAGGATAATCAACAACTCGGGCATGCCTATTCCGAACATACTTGATTCACCTCTTGACACAGAGCGCATTAAGCCCCGTCTTTTAGTTTTTTGAAATCCTCTCCCGATAAATCGGGACCTTCAATGGTCTCTTTTCTCTGAGATTAGGTTATAAGATTGTCCTTGTCAACACCTGTTTCACATATCCGCCGGCAGTGTCAGGAGTACAACCTCCCCGTGCTTACCTATAATGCCGAGTGGCTTTCCCTGAAAACTGATATCCACACCCGCCGCATTGCCAATGATCAGCCCGAATTTCTCCGACGCCTTTTCTGTAATCCGTTCTCCCGGCCTTAACATTACCTCAAATGGAGGCTTTTCATCCCGGTTTATCTGTATCCAGGTCAATTCCGACGCTTCTATTACAAGGGTATAAGGCGCTTCTTCAGTCGGTACAGCCTCATCTGGAACATCTTTTTCACCGACCACAGTTTCGTCGGAAGTGGTTTCTTCCGTTGGCCGCTCACCTTCAATCTCCGGCTGTCTGTCTCTTTCGATCACCTGACCTGTGTCTTTTATGTCATTCACATCAGAAATGTCTGTTGATCCGGATAAATCGGAACTTTCCGTCTCCAGTGTCTTGTCATCTTTCTCCAGTGCTGGCACATCCCCGGAGAAATCCTGAAGCTTCTCGGCACTTTCAATCTCCCCGACAGGCGCCAGTTCTTTCATTTCCCTACTGTCATCGAAACTCCATTGATGGAGGTAGAAAAATCCTGTGATTACTATCACACATGATGCAATCGTCAGCCAGATCCAGTATTTCGTGTGACGCTTTTTCCCTGCGAGTTTTTTTAATATTTTATTCCGGTTTTTATCGGGTTCCAGACTCTCCAGATATTTATCATAGAGTGAGAGTGCCTCTTCGCCACCAATATCAAGTGCCCGGGCATACGCACGGATAAAAGCCCTAGCATATATTGGATCTGGAAGCAGTTCAAATTTTTGCTCTTCGATAGCCTTAAGATTTGAAAGACTCACTTTTGTGGAGGAGGACATATCCTTTAAAATAAGTCCCCTGGATTTTCTGATCGCTTTCAGATCCAAAGTGGGATTTTCCAAAATGACATCCATTTCTTTCAAATCAATGCCATTTTCCTTCTCATCCATAGCAGCCGACGCACCGATTCCTTTAAAAATATTGAAACATCTATCATTAATCAACAGGTGAAGCAACAGAATTTGTTTCACCTGTTTTGCAAAATCGTGTTAAGTATCTCCCTATAATACCCGATCAAGGAGAAGTATGATGACAGAATATGGGGAATTTGCCATATCCATCGCCAGGGTTGCCGGATCGCTTCTGAAAGATAGATTCAGTGAAAATCACGAGGTAGATTACAAAGGGGAAATCGATATCGTTACGGAGGCGGACAGGATGTCCGAAAAGATACTGATAACAGAAATCGTCAGGAAATTCCCCGATCACAATATACTGTCGGAGGAGTCGATAGAGATAAAAAAAGGCTCCCGATACAGATGGATAATTGATCCTCTCGACGGAACGACCAACTATGCCCACGGGTTCCCCGTTTTTTGCGTCTCCATTGCTCTGGAAAAAGACGGAGAGATCATAACAGGCGTAATATACAATCCTGTATCAGAGGAATTGTTTGTGACCGAAAAGGGTGAAGGGGCATTCATGAACGGTTCGAGTATTTCAGTTTCCAAGACTACGAAGATTTCGAGAAGCCTGCTGGCAACCGGCTTCCCTTATGACATAAGGAGGGACCCGAATAAGAACATCAACTATTTTGGTGGAATGGTCCTGGAGGCACAGGCTATTCGTCGTGCCGGATCCGCAGCACTTGATCTGGCCCACACAGCGGCGGGCCGCTTCGACGGTTTCTGGGAACTCAAACTGCATCCATGGGATACAGCAGCCGGATGGCTCCTCGTAAATGAGGCGGGCGGAACCATAACCGATATTTTCGGCAACCCCTACCGTCTCGACTCTCCAAGCATACTGGCGTCAAACGGGAAAATACATGACAGCATGATCCACATACTGGGTAGTATCAACCCGGCCGACAAAAGACTTCTCTGAGCACCTCCAAAGTGGCGGGCCGCAATATAAATTTTCTCTACTGTCATGCCAACGATACTCCGTCATTTCGAAGGAGTTTTCACAACTGAGAAATCTTAGATTTCACCCTGACGGGCACTATAGCTTCCCGCGGTCGAAATGACATTTCTTGATTGACACGACACTACGGAAAAATCTTAAAATCATGATGGGTGGCACAGGAGTATTACAAAGGAGGCGCCCAAAAGCCCCACGATGCACCTTCGGGGCGAGACCTTATTAAGTGGGTTATTATCGTATCTTTAGTTTTTTTATCTTAGAATGAAGAGTATTTCTGTTTATACCGAGGAAATCGGCGGCGGCTGTTTTTACATTATTAGAGCGTCTCATTGCAATCTTTATCAGGGCCTTTTCGACCATTGACAGGACTTCGTCATATATCCCATCGCTGCCGTTTCCCCCGCAACCAAGAATCGTAACGACCTTGTCAATCCTCTTCTCGAGAATCTCTTCTATAAGAGGAAAAGATGTTTTATCAATCTCTTCACGAATTACCGCTTTGATCTGCTCCCGCTTGCTCATAAAACGTTCTCTTGAGGTATATGAATGAATAGTTTAACAGACAACCTTCAGGGCAATTGCCCCCAGAAGAATAACAAACGCAACCCACGCGGATACTATATCTGACATCTTTTTTACCGGATGTTCGATAACATTCCGAACACCCTCTTCGACCTTTTCATGGTCGACATACCGGACAACATCTTTCACAAGAGAGGTAAAATTCCCATGGGAGTTGGCCAACGTGTGAAATCCTTTCGTAGTGGTCAGCAACAGATAAACCTTCTTATGCAAAGTCAGAACGTCTACATTGGTAATATCTTCCCACCGGAGCTGCTTTACCCTGAAAAGCTTTCTTATCCTGATATCATCATCTCCAATGGTTGTCCTGAGCCGGGCCGATCCAAGAAAAATATAAAGGGTAGGGACCAATATAATGGAAAGAGCCACAGTCTCAGAAGAAAACGCCCTGTCAAATATAGAGGTCACCAATAACACAAGGAGAAACACCGAATCCAGAAAAATGGGGAGAAGAAACGCCCCTCTCGTTTTATAGGTGTTTGCTTCCATGGCAGGCTACTCTTCTCTTACAAAAGTACCGCTTTTGCCCCCGCTCTTTTTCAGCAGCTTTATATCAGACAGCACAATCGCCCTGTCCGCGGATTTGCACATATCATATATCGTGAGCGCGGCCACGCTCACCGCCGTCATGGCCTCCATCTCCACGCCCGTTCTATGAAAGGTCTTGGCCATTGCATTAATAGCGATTTCACCCTTCTCAATATTACTCGAAAAATCAATGTCAATCCCGGTAAGCTCGAGGGGGTGACACATCGGAATAATGTCGCTTGTTTTCTTGGCAGCCATGATTCCCGCGATCTTCGCGGTGGCATAGACATTACCCTTTGAAACACCACCCGATTCAATGGCTCTCACGGTATCGGGCCTCATCAGTACTCTGCCGCTGGCAACAGCCTCCCTCAGGGTGGGTTCCTTGGCAGTTACATCGACCATCTTCGGCCTGTTATTTTCATCAAGATGCGTAAATTCCATCATATCCTTCCATGTAACGGAGAAAATCTAACACAGCCCATCCATTCAGTCAAGAGAGTTAGAGACCACGGAAATAATATCCTTAATGTGTTATGTTTGTTTAATCCTCCGATAGATCCATCCATTCAAGTAGAAAAACCGTGCTGTCCATCCACCGAGGCGGATGATCTTTTTAGCTATCCCGTGGACTGTCTCTTGCCGGCTCACTTTTTTGTCTGAAAGGTAGATGGCAAATAATCCACGGTTAACCATCCAATGAAATTTCGGATTGGGCAATCCGGAGATGTTTATGTCTGCCTGATTAAAAAAATGTGTCAACCGTCTCAGTAACTCTTCCTCATCCTTGTAATAAGAACAAAAATTCAGGTCCCCCTCAATGAGATCTTCTTCCTGATCGATAAAGTAATCCAGAAGGATATGGAACCCCTGAACCCATGGAAAATAAGCCTCTTTTATGCGAGACACCAGATTATCAGAACACTGCTCATGGAGCGCGCAGGCAACCAGACAGAAGATACCAAGAGTTGAACCACAACATGCCGAAAATTCATACCATCTCATTTCCGGCAGGTCATCCCGGTGTGCCTCAAAGCACGCCTTCAAACGAGGGACGCGATCTTCCTCTTTCACATGCTTATTCACCTGTAGGTCACAATAATAACCCGCCAATTCATAGAGTGCTGGAGAGACTTTATCATATGCGGGCAGTTTTTCTAATACATCCTGACATGTCGTCACGAGCGATACCAGATATCCTCCATCATCCTGCTTGTCCCTGAATCGATAATAATCGGTACACTTGGTCCCGGGCGTTAACGCGTGAAGCATCGACTCATGAAGCGCGCGAAAATCGGCGGGGTCTGAAGACGTACTGCGATCACACAGGTTATCGAGATAATCGCTGATAGTCTGATACGCGACAATAAAACGGATGGCCTCTTCGCGTTTTTCACCTGCCAGCAATCCATAGGCAGATCCACCCTCACAATGAAAAGTTTTTGTTCTTATGCTCATCAACGCCTGTCTCCGAAATTCCGGATCCGGAATCTGCTGCGCAAGGGTTTTCCACTTATTCAAACAGCGATGAGTATCGGGAAGCACGTTGAACCAGGCTTTTGCCATCATGGTCCATGAAGAGACCGGAATTGTCACTGGTGTAAACCCCTTTCGCTTTCAGTTTATCTCCATTTTTATAAAAAGCAACAAAATAAGGGAATTTGTCAGAAACAAGTGCTGTCAACAAATAAAACCGTCCGGTTTATAATGGGTCACCAAGAGGTACCCAATTCTTCTACATAAAAATAAATGGCTTTTCGTTTCACTTTCTGCTAAAAGGCACCTCCCCGGTTTTGACCAGATCAAGCCGGGGTTTATATTATTTAAATGGAGACTTAAACAACAAATATGCAAAAAGACCATATCAGAAATATCGCAATCATTGCCCACGTCGATCACGGAAAGACGACTCTTCTCGACGGAATGCTCAATCAGAGTGGTACTTTCAGAAAAAACCAACTGGTAGTGGAACGCGTCATGGATTCTATGGATCTCGAACGGGAGCGGGGCATCACGATCACGGCGAAAAACACTGCTCTCTGGTACAAAGATGTCAAGATCAATATTGTTGACACACCCGGCCATGCTGATTTCGGTGGAGAAGTGGAAAGGAGCCTTAATCTGGTCGACGGGGCGCTCCTGCTCGTTGATGCCAGTGAAGGCCCACTGCCTCAGACCCGTTTTGTTGTCAAGAAGGCGCTTGCCAAACATCTGCCCATTATCGTGGTCATCAACAAGATCGACCGCAGCGATTCCAGGATAGCAGAGGTCATCAATGACGTGTACGATCTTTTTATAGATCTTGATGCTACTGAAGAGCAGATAGAGTTTCCCATACTTTACACCAATGCCAAAACGGGAGTTGCCCACAGAAAACCGGAGGATGCCTCTGTCGATTTACAGCCGTTGTTCGATACAATTATCTCTCATGTTCCAGCACCACAGGCGGATGATGACGCAGGTCCGCAGTTTCTGGTAACAAATCTCGACTACGATCCGTATGTCGGACAGATTGCCCTTGGCCGATTGACGAACGGCATCCTGGAGATGAACGCGAGTTATTCCCTGTGCGGAGTGGAAAAAGTTACACCGGGAGTAAAATTTTCGGCCCTTTATACCTTTGAAGGGTTAAGAAGACTACCGGTTGAAAGAGTGGAATCGGGAGATATTATCGCTGTTGCCGGCGTTGATAATGTGGTAATCGGCGACACGATATCCTCCCTTGAACAGCCAGTACCGCTTCCCCGCATCTATATTGATGAGCCTACGGTCTCAATGAATTTTTATGTCAACAACGGCCCCATGGCCGGAACTGAAGGCAAGTACCTGACGTCCCGGCACCTGAAAGACCGTCTGGAAAAAGAAACCCTGCGGAATGTTGCCTTGAAGATCAAGCCCCTTTTACGAAACGACATATTTGAGGTCTGTGGCCGTGGGGAACTGCAGATGGCCATTCTCATCGAAACCATGCGCAGAGAAGGATACGAATTTATGGTATCCAAACCTCAGGTGATCACAAAAGAAGAGAAAGGTCAGGTTCTTGAACCTATCGAACGTCTTTTGGTCGATATTCCGGAAGAGTTCATCGGTATCATCACGGAAACAATTTCCAAGCGGAAGGGACGCATGACAAACCTGATCAACAAAGGCAGTGGACATACCAAACTTGAGTTTATCATACCGTCGCGTGGATTAATCGGTTTTAGGAACCACTTTCTAACCGAGACAAAAGGCGCCGGTGTTATGAATACGATATTTGAAGGATATGGACCGTGGTTCGGCAAGATTCCTCAGCGGGCGAATGGAACGCTGGTTGCCGATAGAGCGGGAAGGGTTACACCTTACGCGTGCCTCGCCATGGAGGATCGGGGAGAGCTCCTGGTCGAAATTGGAACTGAAGTCTATACCGGCATGATTATCGGAGAGCGAAATAAGCCCGGTGACCTGAATGTAAATATCATCAAGGAAAAACATCTGACGAACATGCGCAGTTCCACATCAGATGCCACTGTAAGCCTGCGCCCGCCGCGACGCCTGTCGCTGGATCAGTTCATAGAGTTCATTGCCGAAGACGAGCTGATCGAAGTTACCCCCCAAAGTATCCGACTGCGCAAGATGGAACTGGATAAGAGCAAACGACACTCCAAGTTGAAGGCTTAATCTTCGTTTCCTCCTTCCCCCTTGACAAAACTGACCATGGATGTCCCTGTATTTCCCTGGTGGTTTGTGAATGTTGATGCCGCAGACGCGCAGAGAACTTAATTTCTGCGCGCCCGCAACATTTAAATGAACTATTCAGTCTATTTGCCTTTTAAAGGAATGACCGCCTTGCATGCAGCGTTCACAATCGGATAAACGATTGGTGATGAGGTAAGCGCCGGGTGTGTGCCCATCTCGAACTTCACCATATCATCCGCTGTCATTTTATGCGCGATGCAGGCGCTAAGCACATTGATCATCTCTCCAACCGGCTTGCCTCCGGATATTGATCCTCCGAGAAGGGTGCCGGTATCTTTGGCAAACGCGAGTTTTACCTTTGTGAGTGTGGAGTTGGGCATGCCTCCCGGATGGGTATCGGGTGCCTCCGCCGTTCCTATTACAATCTGAATGCCTCTTCCCTTTGCGACCCTTTCAGTCATTCCCGCGACACCAAATGCCCTGCCATTTATAACTGTGGAGAACACGCTTATGGCCCCATGATTATGGTGGGTTGGCGAAAACAGATTTGCCCCGGCTATTCTCGCCTCCGAAGTGGCTACCGACGCGAGCATTATAGCGCTTGGCCTTCCGTCGAAGAAGGATACCTTCCTGGCGCAGTCGCCACAGGCGTAAACATCGGGGTCGGTGTAAGTCTGCATGTAGCGATCGACCTTTATAGTGTTATGAAAGCCCAACTCAAGTCCGGATTTCTTTGCAAGTTCAGTGTTGGGAACCGCGCCGATTCCAAGAATTACCATATCCGCCTTGATTTCTTCGCCACTTGCCAGCTTCACGCCGGTTACACTGTCATCACCAAGTATGACCTCTACTCTCTCATTGACCAGTATCTTGACACCCGCCTCTTCCAGTTTGACCTGTGCTTCATCGCAGAACTCGTTGTCCATTGCCATCTGGAGACAGTGGGGAAGCGCCTCCACTACGGTCACATTGATGTCTCTTCCCTTCCTGCATTCATCGGCAAACTCCATACCGATAAAACCGCCGCCGATTATCACGAGATCCTTTGCCTTGCTTAAGGCATCCATAACATCGGACAGGTAGTCAAACTCTTTCTTCACGGGGAATACATTCTTCTTGTCAACCCCGGGAATGGGCGGCACAAGCGGGCCGGAACCTGTGGCGAACACCAGCTTGTCGTATTCTATGGTTTCTCCATCTGCGAGAGAAACTATCTTGTTCTTCCTATCCACATCTATGGCCTCTCCCTTTATGAGTTCTATCCCGTTATTTTCCAGTAGTCCGTCCGGGATGACGTTGTTTTCCGGGCCTCCTACCGTGCCGTAGATATAAGGAATTCCGCATGGAATAAGAATAGTGCCTTCCTTCCTGATGAGGATCACCTTCTTTTCAGGATAGTGACGCCTGCAGCTTATACCGGCTGTAATTCCGGATAACCCTCCCAAAACAACTACATCAGCCTTCTTCATTCTTGATTTTCCTCCTTCTATATTATTTTCTTGAATAATTTACTACATTTGTTACAGTTGGCGCATGGCTTATACAATATTTTTTTGTATGTATCATTGATATGTGACATTGATTTAAATCAATTTTCTGTACGAAAGGAAAACTTATGGATACCATCGAGTTTCTCAGTTCTGTTCCTTTGACCAGTGGTCTGTCGAAAGAACAGCTTGAGACCCTGGCAGGTTTCACGCGCAAGAAGAAATACAGAGCGAAACAACTCATTGTAGCTGAAAATGACAAGATCAGCGAATTTTATATGATTGCACGGGGAAGGGTAAAGATGTTCAAAAATTCTGTTGACGGCAGGGAACAGACACTCCGTCTGTTTGCTCCGGGTGATCTGTTCGGAATGTGTGCAACTTCCTCAGACTTTATATTCCCGGCAAATGCCATGGCCATTGAACAGAGCACGCTCCTTATCTTTCCCGCCGACGCGGTTGAGACATTAGGCCGTCAGGACCCTACGATTCTCTTCAATATGATATCTGTCCTGTCCTGCATGCTCAAGGATTCCATGACCATGATCGAAACATTGTCACTGATGAAGATTCCTCAAAGGGTCGCCTCATTTCTGCTCTTTTCAACCCTGAAAAAAGATTGTAGGAAGGGGGATGATATGGAACTGGCGGTTAATCAGAAAGAGATAGCCAAGATATTGGGGACAACCCCGGAGACACTGTCACGTATACTGAAAAAGATGGTGGCAGAGCATATAATAGATGTCAAGGGGAAACATATAAGAGTGCTTGACTGCGAGAGCCTTGAGGAGCTTGCGGCCGTATAGTGCCGCACAAAATCCGGCGGGTTTCCACGGCGGGTTTGTCATTTTGTTTTCATTTTCAGCCATATTCTGGTATGAAGCCCTCTGTTGAAACCCTAAGAGGCTCCGGTGAGTTGGGAATGTATATGGTATGGTTTGTACCCGGCCATAGTTGAAGAGGGAAAGGACTGTCTTAAGAGTCTTGGAATATTAGAATAAAGGAGAATTTGTATTGTAATGAAAGATGTTGTCATTGTATCCGCGTGTCGAACCGCGATAGGAAAATTTATGGGCAGTCTGAAGGACGTAACGGCAAGAGATCTTGCTATAACTGCCGGGGGGGAAGCGGTTAAAAGGGCCGGTATTCCAGCAGAAATTATTGATGAGGTAGTTATGGGAGAGGTTTTTCCCGGAATGCAGGGTTCACTTCCAGCCAGGCAGGTGGGAATGAGAGTAGGTCTTCCTCACAGGAGCGCGGCTGTGTCTGTCAATCAAAACTGTGCGTCGGGAATGAGAGCGATGGAGATAGCCTGTCATAATATCATGCTTGGCAAGACCGAAATCGGCCTCGTGATAGGAACTGAAAATATGACGGGTGCCCCCTATCTGATCCCCAAGGGAAGGATGGGTTATAGAATGGGACCTGGCAAGATAGAGGATCATATCATCTATGATGGTCTGGTCGATGAACTTGTCCCGGGACATATGGGAATAACGGCAGAGAATATAGCCGAGAGATACGGTATTACCCGTGAAGAATGCGACAAGCTCGCCCTTATCAGTCACCAGAGGGCTACCAGGGCCGTCAAGGATGGCACATTCAAGCGCGAGATAGTCCCGGTGGAAATCAGGTCAAAGAAGGGTGTTAAAATATTCGATACCGACGAGCATATGATACCCGACGCCAGTCTTGAGTCCATGGCAAAGCTGTCACCCGCATTCAAGAAGGATGGAGTAGTGACAGCAGCCAACGCCTCAGGGATCAATGACGCTGCCGCGGCGGTGATTATCATGTCTAAGAATAAGGCCGATGAAATGGGGATAAAACCCCTTATGAAACTGATAAATATCTGTAGCGAGGGTGTTGATCCCAAGGTCATGGGGCTGGGGCCGGCAGTCGCCATTCCAAAGTGTCTCAAACAGGCCGGCATGAAATATGAGGATGTGGATTACTGGGAAATCAATGAGGCCTTTGCCGCGCAGTTCCTTGGCGTGGGCAGGATGTTGAAAGATGATTCTGGAATCGATCTCAGCCTGGACAATGTCAACCTCAACGGTTCCGGAATAGCGCTGGGACACCCGGTTGGGTGCACCGGACTTCGCATAATAGTATCTCTCTATTATCAGCTGGAAAAAATGAACAAAACCATTGGCGGGGCATCCCTGTGCGTTGGGGGCGGACCTGCCATGGCATCTCTGTGGACAATAGATGTATAGAAAAAGATTCATGGTTGTCATTGCGAGGAGCAAAGCAACAGTAACAATTTATCGCTGAGGTTCAAGATCTGAGTCTCGCCGTTTACCGTTCACAACGACGAATGCAAACAAAGGGATTAGAAAATTATGGTTGAAAATAACTTTAGCAGGTTTCGGGGTGCCAACAGGTACATTCTTGATGACGAACTTGCCGAGATTGTTAATGTCTCAATGGCCCTGGAGATGCCTCTTCTTCTCAAGGGTGAACCGGGAACGGGCAAGACCATGCTGGCTTACGCCATCGCGGAGAGCCTTGGCATGCCCCTGATCGTCCTGAATGTAAAATCAAGCATGAAACTGGTGGACGCTCTGTATCAATACGACACACTGACGCGCCTTAACGACAGTCGCTTCGGTGATTCCAGTAAGGATGTCAGTAATATCGAAGAGTATATAAAGATGGGGAAGATCGGGCAGGCGTTTGTCGCGGACACAAGAACGGTACTGCTGATTGACGAAATTGACAAGGCCGACACGGATTTTCAGGATGACATGCTGGATGTCCTGGATCAGATGGAATTCGATATTATTGAGATAGACAAGACCATCTCCGCGAAGAACCGTCCCGTTATCATCATCACCTCAAACGCCAAGAAGGACCTCTCCGACCCCTTCCTCGGACGCTGCAATTTTCATCATATTGCCTTCCCGGACGCGGATACCATGCGCATGATTATCGGCGTCCACTTCCCCGATCTGGGAAAGGAGACAACCGATGCCTGCATCAAAACCTTTTATGGTCTGAGAAAACTGGATGGCATAGAGAAAAAACCCGCCACGAGAGAACTCATAAACTGGATACGGGCGCTGAAGGCCGATCCTGATTTCAAGCTGTCGCTTCTTGACCGGGGTGATGTTCCCTATCTGGGCGTTCTTTACAAGAAAAGCCCGGACCTTAAAATAGCAAACGGAGCGATTGCCCGGCATCGTTGATGGCGTAGATTTACAGGAGGGGACATCTTGTTTGTCAGTTTTTTTTATAGCCTGAGGGAACGGGGGGTCCCGGTAACCCCCACGTCTTTTCTCAGGCTGCAGCGAGCCCTTTGTACCGGTCTCATTTGTTCCCTGAATAGCTTCTACGTCGTTGCACGCGCTATATTAGTCAAGAGTGAGCGATATTTTGATGTATATGATCAAGTGTTCGCGCACAACTTCAAGGGTGTGGAATTGCCCGATCCCGACGAGATAGAACTGAGCGAGATGGCAAAGTTGCTCCTGGAAGAATGGTTGAAAAATCCGGCCGCTGTCGCCGCTGCCCTCGATGTAGATGAGAAAGACCTGAGCAAACTTACCCCGGAAGAGCTGGAGAAATATTTTCTCGACCGTCTCAAGGAACAGACCGAGGCACATCACGGGGGAAACAAGTGGATAGGCACAGGTGGGACCTCGCCTGTGGGACATTCCGGTCATCATCCAGGAGGTATGCGCGTCGGGGGCGTTTCGCGAAATAAATCGGCCACAAAGGTAGCTCTCGACCGGCGATACAGAGATTATTCCCAGGAAGGTCCCCTGACTCAGTCACAGATGGGAGAGGCACTGAAAAAGCTTCGCAGAATGGTGCCTTCCGGCCCTATGGATGTGGTCAATGTGCAAAAAACGATTTATGAAACCATGCGGAATGCCGGTGAGATAGAGATCATTTTTGACCGTCGCCTCGCGGACAGGCTGAAAGTTGTCCTGATGATAGACAACGGCGGCTGGTCCATGGATCCCTATATCTCACTTGTGCAGACACTCTTTGATTACACGAGAAATCAGTTCAAGGACCTCAAGACCTACTTTTTCCATAACACCATTTATGACAGGGTCTGGTCGGACGCGGCCAGATACCGCGAGCCGGAACTGG
>Ga0268276_1000272_pt1 | contig 62813 bp, 59 predicted proteins | sample saktaG_4_FD_190145 | JGI IMG/M metagenome (GOLD analysis project Ga0268276, IMG submission 190145) | Saline water microbial communities from Sakinaw Lake, British Columbia, Canada - sak_2010_1_5_45m | ecosystem: Environmental > Aquatic > Non-marine Saline and Alkaline > Saline ... | reverse complement strand
TGCCCTAGATGTGGGTTGGTCATGGATAGAGATCTGAATGCTTCAAAGAATATCCTTCGACTGGGATTACAGTCCTTGGTTGGGATACAACCTAGATGCCCCCGAATTCATTCGGGGGAGTAGTCACAGGCGGCAATGAGGGCGCTGGAGAGGATAGGGTTCAGGGAGATGAAGATATGAGAATAATAGTGATCTTATGTATGATGGCGCTGGCTGCACTGGCGGTCCCTACGGCGGCGGAGTTTCCACCGCCGGTTCCATCGGGGTGCGCTGTAAGTGGGACCTTCGCCCCGCATCCGATGGGCTACTTCCAAGATTTTCAGATCAGCTACCGCATCGAGGGCGTCCTGGCGGAGGCGTTCGACGATCAGGTGAGCCAGGTGCGGGCGAGTCGGCATTATCACCTGTTGGAAGTTGTTTCGGGAGCGACGGAAGTCCGGGTCTCAGGGTCGGCCTCTGGTGGATCTCTCGGAGGAAGCCAACAATACGCGGGGAGTCTGAAGGTCGAGCTTCGGGTCGGTGATGAGACCGAGAGCAGCGATATCCCCATCGAGAGAGGTTCGTACCCGCCCTATTCGTTCGACGTCTCGCTGCCCATCCCCGCAGGCATAGACCCCTCGGTGAGTTTTAAGATAACTACGGGCATGCGTTGGCCCAACGGCTTCTTCCCGATCGATGTCAGCGGGGACATGAGACCGTGCCCGGCGGAGGGCTGCTCGGACTACTGTCCGTCCTCGAAAGAAGTCCTGGAAGAGGAAATCCTAGAGGAAGAAGATGAGCCGATCGAGCTATCAGAGAATGCGAAGCTCCTCAAGATATTGGACCAATACAACTCGAAGATCCCCCTTGGAATCGCAAGTTCGGGCTCCAAAAACAATCTTCTCAGCTGGTTCAACAGCACGTATGACGATTATACGTGCGGGGCATACCAGCTCAGAGTGTTGCAGCTCCTTGATTCGCTGAAATGGAGCGACGACCCCCATGAGAGGGCGCTCTTTGATGGATGGGATTATGGACCAATCGAGGCCCTGTACGGAGGCCACCAAGCGGTGGTGATCTACCCAAAGGGGACGGACTGGGCTGATACGGGGATAGTCCTCGATCCATGGGTCGATCAGAGACCGAAGATGTATGATATACATACATGGGCGGGGATCTTCAGTCCGGAGAGTTATGTCTCTTCAATAATCGGCTATGGGGGTCCTCTATCGGGTCCTATGGAAGCGGGTTCGTTCCACGGCATTAGGGGAAGTAGCTTGTATGAAGGGGATCCAGGACGTCAAGTTTATCCGACCGTCGGCGGTAACTACATCGATCCCAAAGTCACGCGCCTCAGCGAAGCCGAGGAGGAATGGATCCAAAAGAACCTGGACCCGGAGAAGAGAAGACAGTTAAGTATACGTTTTCCAGAACGTTTTCACCAGCGTATCTGGATCCAGATGAGGATGGATAAAGAGAAGAAGAACGGGAGCGTCATGGGCTACTCTCCGCTGAACCTCTATCTGGTGGACGACGATGGCAATATCTCCGGATTCCCCGGCGGCGTCCCCACCGCGGAGATGGATGAGATCTCGATGAAGAGGTTCCTCCTGGATGACGGGACGTATTGGACAGAGCTACAATATCCTCAGGAGAGATCTTACAATCTGGTCGTAGAGGGGACCGATGATGGAAGAGCCGACCTCTTCATGGGGTACGGGATGGAGGGTGTAGAGGATCGTTCCGTATTCAGATACCATATGACGATCGCTTTGGATGAGTGGTTTGAAGCGCCAGCAGATTCCAGGGGTGGCCCGCTCTATTCCGGCAGCAGATCGGTGGAGGCGGAAGAGATCCAGGAGATAAATCGGTCCTGGCTCGAGACCAAGCCCGATATCGTCGCGCCCCAGGAATATGAGGTTATCATCGAAGACGGGGAGATCTCCGCCAGTACGAAGGCCGCCGGCTCCGGCCCAACCGTCGAAGAGGCAGCCGAGCCCGCCATTGCGGATCCGAAACGTGGGGTAGATGCGGTCGATCATAACGCCGGCGAGTTCGTCCAGTGGGCGGCCCGCGCCACCGCCAGCAGCGAGTATTCGTCCACCGGGTGGTCCGCCCTCCAGGCGACAGGAGAGCCCGACACCTATCCGTCCCACGGGGATATAAGAACCGCCTGGGCTTCGCTGGAAGAAGACGCCGGAATCGAGTGGCTCGACCTCGAATATGAGGTCCCCGTTCGGATAAGCCGGATTGAGATCTACGAGACCTACAACCCCGGAGCGATCACAGGAATTGAGATCTATGATCAGAACGGCGGACGCCAGCTCGCTTGGGAGGAGTCGATGGAGCCAGCGAGGACCGCCCGGATCTCACCCATCGAGATAGACGCCGACTTCCCCTCAGACCGGATCAGGATCATCCTGGATACGAGGAGGGTCTCCGGCTGGAACGAGATTGACGCCGTCGCACTGACGGGCTCTCGGCCTCTCCCTCAATCCGACCTCTGGAGCTATGGAGACGTTCTGATCGACGCCCCTCCAGGCGGCTGGGAGGGGGTCGAACCGGGAGAGGCGATATAGAGGAGGGCGATGCTGGAGATGAACCGACATATGGCCTCCGGGGGGGCCGGGTTATCCACCCTGACCTCGTCCCGACAGCCTATCTCTCGCCATCGCCAGATGTCAATGGCGGTCAAAAGTATCCAAAAGTGGCGGAATAAATCTATCCACCTGTCAACTACTAAGTTTCAAACTTAGGAGTAATGTGGATGATAGATGCGCCGAGGTACTTAGATATGATAGATTTGTACAACCAGGGTTTGACCCTCTCCGAGATCTCCAGAACAACTGGACACAGCCGGACGACGGTAAGGAAATATATAAAATCCGATATACCCCCTTCCCCGAAGAAAAGGTCAAAGAAGCCAAGCAAGCTTGACGATTACAAAGAGTACATAATCAACCGCTTGAATGCGTATCCTCTCTCTGCTGCACGCCTATATCGTGAGATCACGGATATGGGATATACCGGAAAATATACAATTGTGAAAGATTTTGTTAGAGAAGTAAAACCGCCATCATAAGTCCCCGCTGTATATCGCTATGAGACCAAGCCTGGGGTTCAGGCTCAGGTAGATTGGGGTGAGTGCGGACCTGTCGAGATCGATGAAGAGCAGCGGAAGCTCTACCATGACCCCCCAGTCAGTTAGGCACATAGAACCGGAGCATAGCGATCTGTTGTGTCTAATTATGCACATTGGCTAGTAGTGATAACCAGCATCATTCGCCTCATTTGTTCCCCACATGTGCCTAACCAATTGGGAACTCAGGCTCTACTGTTTTGGCATGATCCTTGGCTACTCCAGGACGAGATACGTAGAGTTCAGCCTTCAAATGGATGTCTTCTCCCTGATTCAAGGTCATATGAATGCGTTTGATTACTACAGAGGCTTTCCGAGGGAGATCCTCTACGACAACATGAAACGTATGTGTTTAGCTCCAGTACCCATTTCGACCGAAAAAATAAAGCTATCGTTCGCAGTACCTCTCTGCCGAGGGTGCTTGCTCTCGATTAGTCGAAAGCTCCTCGCGATCCCGAAACCATGGTCTCCTAGCCTATAAACCCTGCCTGATTCAAAGCCCTTCGCCGAAATCGAGGACAGGCAACGGCGCAGGAGACGCCAGCCAGCTGCAGCCGTGAGCCTCCTCGCAGCCAGCCCCGGCGGCGATGGCGCGGGTGATGCTGGAAAGCTGCCGCAATGGGCCTCAACGCAAGTGACGCAGGCAAGCCGCGGCCGTTGGCCTCAACGCAGGCAGCCGCCGGGCTGGGCGGTGGGAGACCAGGCCCTCCGGTCTCAGGCAGCCAGCCGCCGCCCGGCCGGGGGATCGGGCTGCCAGGGCCTCCGGCCTCAGGGGGGCCGCGGCTCTGCACGGCGGCGGGGATGGCAGAGGTGATGCCGCCAAGGGCCCCGCCCGAGGGCCTCCTCGCAGATGACCGCCGCATAAGGATGAGCGGGCCGGCGGCCTGGCAGTGCCGGCACCCGGCCCCCCCCGGCCCCTGGGAGACGAGGTGGCATCCTGGCTTTTGGGATCTGAATGGGTTTATACAAGGTGGCATTCCCCGGATGTGGCCATTGGATTTCTATGAGAGGGGAACGAATATACATAATCGATGAGCAACATCTCGAACTGGGCGAGGCTTGACCGAGATCCAACTCAAAAAGAAGATCCTCGATCTGATCAAGGAAGAAGTGGCAAAATTGGCCCAGCCAGGGGGCTTGATAGAGAGTACTTCGATAAAGATAGGCTCCGGCAGGCAAAGGAGCTCCAAGGCGTTACTACAAAAAGAGGATAAAAAGAGGATACTTGATAAGTATTACAGATCTATCAAGCTGGACAGGATGGTGAGTGTAGAAGAGATACTCGATCTTGAGGAAGAGTCCTGGGGATACTGATAGACACTAATATTATAATCTCTTTTCTATTCCCAACAGATAGATCTGAACTGGCCAGAGAAAAATCCCCCTGATGCCGCCCTTCAGATGCCCGCTGGCAGCCTCCCTCATCCCAAACCTCTTTACTCCAACAGCTCCAAATAAACATCCCATGCTCCCCCCTTCCGACATCCATGAGGCAGCCCGCCTCCTAGAGCGCCGAATCCTCAAAACCCCCCTGATCTACTCCCCCACATTCAGCCAAAAGACCGGCTGCGAGGTCTACCTGAAGCTCGAAAACCTCCAGCGCGGAGGCTCCTTCAAGGTCAGAGGCGCTACATACAAGCTCCTCAAGAACGAATCGAAGATCCAGGCAGGGGTCGTTGCGGCATCCGCTGGAAACCACGCCCAGGGCGTAGCGCTTGCCGCGAGGGAGGCGGGCGTCCCTGCAACCATCGTCATGCCCAGCTGGGTCTCGCTTGCAAAGCAGGAGGCAACCCGGAGCTACGGGGCGGAGGTGATCCTGAAGGGTGAGACGCTTGTCGAGTCGATCGCCATCGCCGAGGAGCTAGCCCGAGATGGGAAGGCATTCATCCATCCCTTCGACGACATGGAGATCATCGCAGGCCAGGGGACGATCGGCCTTGAGATCCTTGAGGATCTTCCAAAAGTTGATGCAATAGTCGTTCCAGTCGGCGGCGGAGGCCTTATCGCAGGAATCGCATCCGCCGTCAAAGCGGAGAGGCCTGACATCAGGATCGTAGGCGTCCAGGCTGGTGCCTGCCCCTCGGCCCTGGAGGCCTTGGGACAAGGGCAGCCGGTTGACGTCCCGGCCGCGCCAAGCCTCGCCGAGGCGATCTCGGTTACACGGGTAGGCAACCTGACATTCCCCTTGATCAGGGACCTCGTCGACGAGATGGTCCTCGTCGGGGAAGACGAGATCGCAGCGGCGGTGCTCGCCCTGCTGGAGCGAAAGAGGGTCATTGCCGAAGGAGCTGGGGCAACGCCTCTTGCAGCCCTGATGGGACCGCTCTCGCTTGCGCCAAAAAGTCGCGTCGTTCTTGTGATAAGCGGCGGAAACCTCGATAGCCTTCTGCTGGATCGGATAATAAAGAAGGGAATGGCTCTTCAGGGGCGCATAATGCACCTCTCGCTCGCCATTCTTGACCGGCCAGGCACGCTCGCCCGAGTGCTTGGGATCCTTGCAGGCCAAGGGGCAAACGTCCTTCACATCCACCACATCAGGGGATACAAGGACCTGCCGCTCGGAGCCGCCCGGCTCGGGCTAGAGCTCGAGACCCGGGGGCCAAAACACCAGTCAGCAATCCTCGCCCGTCTGGAGGAAGAAGGCTACCCACCAGATGGCGTCCCCCCAACCTTGCAATGATATGCCGCCCTTTCGTCGATCGATTCCCACAGGCCTAGCGCGGGCCCGCTCCCTCAGGCATCCACAATCTTTGCCATGCGCTCCAAGGCCTCTTTGAGCCGCTCCTGGGATGCGGCATAGGAGATGCGTACGTAATCCGATCCCCCGAGTCCAAATGCCGATCCGGGAGTCACGGCTATCAAAGCGTCGCTAAGCATCCTTCTTGCGAACTCGTCCCCGCCTCCGTAGTCGGATACGTCGGGGAAGAGATAGAAGGCGCCTCCGGGATTGGTGCACCTCATCCCCATATCCCTGAGGCTGGCGATCATCAGATCCCTACGTGCTCGAAACTCCCCCACCATCGACTGGACCGGATCCTGGGGACCTCTCAGCGCAGTCACCCCTGCCCTCTGGACGAAGGTGGTTGCATGAGACGTGGAGTGGGACTGGAGCCTGCCTACCCAGCGCAATATCTCGGGAGGTCCAGTCAGGTATCCAAGACGCCATCCGGTCATGGCATATGCCTTGGAGAATCCATTGATTGTGATCGTTCGGTGCTCCATCCCAGGCATTGAGCCTATGCTGATGTGATCCCGGTCGTATATGATCTTCTCATAGATCTCATCCGAGATGACGTAGAGCCGATTGTCCACGACGATATCCCTGATCTCCCGGAGCACGTCTGCCCCCAGCACCGACCCGGTGGGATTGCTCGGGGAGTTGACGATGATGAGCTTCGTCTTCTCGGTTATGAACTCGGCAAGGTCGTGAGGCATGAACTCCTCGTCGACGTCGGCCCAGACGACACGACCCCCGGCGAATGTGACACATGGCTCGTAGCTGACCCAGGAGGGGCCGATCAAGACGCACTCGTCCCCCTCGTCCATCGTCGCCTGGATCGCGGCAAAGACCGCCATCTTGGCCCCTGGGGTTACGATCACATCGTCGGAGGAGACCGTGATATGGTTGTCGTACCAGAACTTCTCGGCAATCGCCTGCCGGAGCTCCGGAATTCCATTGGAGGGCGTATAGTGAGTATCCCCCCTCTGAACAGACTGGCAAGCAGCATCGCATATATGCTTTGGAGTATCGAAATCGGGCTCTCCCACCCCGAGATCGATCACGTCCAGGCCAGCCGAGGTGAGCTTCTTTGCCATGGCCGAGATCATCATGGTAGGAGAGTCTACGATCGAGGACATCCTGGTCGAGACCATTCAAATGCCCTCCAACCGTTTCATCAGTTTTATCGCGGCCTCAACCGCCCGCTTGGCATAGTCCACGCGCCGATGGGCATCCGGCCGCGACATCCTGGGCCCGGATATGCCGAGCGCGACAGGCTTGTCGTACTCCAAGGAGAGGTCCATCAGCTTTCTGGCTGCGTGCTGCACCACCACCTCGTCATGGGCAGTCTCGCCCTGTATCACACAGCCGATGGCAACGACCGCATCCACATCATCGCGACGGAGCAACCTCCTCGCCGCGATGGGCATATCATAAACCCCGGGAACGTAGAGGACATGTGCCACCTCCGCCCCCAGGAAGGCTGCATGCTCTTTTCCTAGCAACTCCATCTGATAGGTGATATCCCTATTGAACTCAGATACAACAAAACCAAGTTTCGCCATAGCTCCTAACACCGCCAGAGAGGTGGCCTTAAGGCTTCTCGCATTAGGTAATAAATCCATCGATAGGCCGAGGGATCAAAATACATTTATCCTAGGCAATTGTGCCACCACATGATTCAGTATGAGCCTTATATACGTCAATGGTAGCTATGTGCCAGAGGGAGATGCTTCAATTTCGGTCTTCGACCACGGCTTTCTCTATGGCGATGGAGTCTTCGAGGGCATCAGGGCCTACGACGGCCGGGTCTTCCGGCTAGAGGAGCATATAAAGAGGCTCTACGACTCCGCAAAGGCGATCACCCTGGAGATCCCCATGACCCAGAAGGAGATGGCCGAGGCCATCCTCGATACCCTGCGGAAGAACAACCTCAGGAATGGATATATCCGCCCCATAGTCACGAGGGGCGTGGGAGACCTGGGCCTCGACCCCCTCAAGTGCAGCAAGCCAACCGTCTTGATAATATCCAAGGAGTGGGGAGCCATGTACGGCGACCTCTACGAGGTCGGCCTGACCGCGATCACCGTCACCGTCAGGAGAAACTCCCCTGCAGCATTGCCTCCGAACATCAAGTCCCTCAACTACCTGAACAACATCCTCGCCAAGATCGAGGCGAACGTCAAGGGCGGGAACGAAGCGATAATGCTCGACGCCGAGGGCAAGCTCTCCGAGGGAAGCGGCGACAATATATTCATCGTGAAGGAGGGCAAGATCTGCACCCCGTACACGATGAACAACCTCGAGGGCATAACCAGAGATGCGGTCATCGGCGTCGCAAGGAGGCTTGGATATGAGATCCTGGAGAAGAATCTCGGCCTATTCAATCTCTACACGGCAGACGAGATCTTCGTCACAGGCACTGCCGCCGAGGTCGCCCCGGTCACCAAGGTCGATGGCCGGGTCATCGGAGGCGGCAAGCCCGGGCCAATTACGCAGAAGCTGATCGAGGCCTTCAAGGAGGAGACGAAGAAAGGCGGAACTCCGATCTAGGCGAGCTACTCCGATACCGCCTTGACGCAGACTTTGCGCCTGCGCGGTCCATCCAGCTCCACGAGGAGGATCCTCTGCCAGGTCCCAAGCACCAGCCCGCCATCCTCGATCGGGAGGACGACGCTGTTTCCAAGGAGCGCAGCCTGTATGTGGGAGTGGGCGTTGTCGTCGATTCGATCGTGTTGATAGCCTAACCCCTCCGGCACGATGGCGGAGAGCCTCTCCAATACGTCCTGCACGAGGCCGGGCTCCTCCTCGTTCACCATCAACGCGGTCGTTGTGTGGAGGCTGTAGACGAGACAGATCCCCCTCTGAACCCTTCCCTCCAGAGCCCTCTGGACCTGTCCAGTGATATCGATCAGCTCCTGCCGCCTCCTTGTATCGATCTCGATCAAGTAGATTCACCGATCAGCCCCTCGGCGCCAAAGGATAAAAGGGTCGCTGTATTCAGGAGATGATGGAGCGATTCCTGCCTGCCCACTGGATGGGATTCAGCTCGAATCGATCCCGAGGATCCGTCCATCGCTCAGGAGGCGATAGGTCTCCCTGGCAATGAAGAGCTCCTCCTTTGTGGGGATGATCATAACCCTCGCCCTGGATCCTTCCTTGCTTAGATCGACTGCCCCTCCCCCGATCTCCCTCGCACAGCCGAGCTCGATTCCCATGAACTCCAGGCCAGAAGAGGCCTCCTGGCAGATCAAGAGCGAGCGTTCCCCAATGCCGCCGGTGAAGACCACGGAATCGACGCCGCCCATGGCAGCGGCGTAAGCTCCTATGTACTTCTTCACCCGGTAGATGAAGATCTCTAGCGCGAGCAATGCCCGGTCATGGTGAGGATGATCGAGGTTTAGAACCTTCTTCGAAATGTCGCTGTAAACCGCCTCCAGGATCTCTCGCATGTCCGAGCTGAATCCGGATATTCCAAGAAGGCCGCTCTCGTGGTTTAGGAGGCAGCCCACCTCCTCCAATGCCATCCCCCTCTCCATCAAAAAGAGGGGGATTGCCGGATCCAGGTCTCCGCAGCGGGTGCCCATGATCAAACCCTCCATGGGAGTAAAGCCCATCGACGTATCAATCGACCGGCCTCGATCGATGGCCGCGATGCTCGCCCCGTTTCCAAGGTGGCAGCTGATCAGCCTTAGCTCCGCAGGCGGACGTCCAACCAGCCTTGCCGCCTCCTCCATCACATAGCGATGGGAGGTGCCGTGGAAGCCATAGCGTCGTATGCCGTATTTCCGGCATAGCCCATGAGGGAGGGCGTAAGTATAGGCTCGACTGGGCATCGTATGATGGAAGGCGGTATCGAACACGGCCACCTGAGGGACGCCTGGAAGGATCGCCGAGACGGCCTCGATCCCTGCGAGATTTGCGGGATTGTGAAGTGGCGAGAGATTGGAGCATCCCTCAAGAGAGGCAATCACATCCCGATCGATTGCGACAGAACCTGAGAAGCGTTCACCGCCGTGGACGACGCGATGCCCCACTGCCTCGATCAGATCGCATGACTCCAGAGCTCCCCACTTTGGATGTAAGATGGCTCGAATAACGACCTCTACCGCCCCCCTATGATCACGAACTGAGGGTATCTCGCGAACGATTTGCTTGCTACAGGCCTCATGGACCAGTCGGGCACCTCTGTCGATTCTCTCGATCATCCCCTTCGCAAGCCCATCCTCGCCATCCATCTCGAAGAGGCTGTACTTCACCGAGGAGCTGCCGCAGTTCAGCACAAGAATCCTCATCCCATAACCACCCAATGAGGCTCGTAAGAGATCAATCGTATTAAACCATGGCGAGGAGATCACCATGATGGAAAGAGGGGGCCCTTCCTCAGTTAATTTTAATAGCCATTGAACCGTGGCAAAGCCAATGATCTCGAAAGCCTTCATTTTCCGTAGGGCAACACATCGGAAATCTCTATCGGAGGTACATGAGACGGATTGCGCCCGCCGATGGAGATCTTAGGGCCAAAGGCGACGAGGACCGCTCGGAGGAAGATAGCATCTCCCATTCCGAACTTGAGTGGTCCTTGGCCTCCCTCAAGCCGGGCGACCATCTATGCTTGATATACAATTCATTTCATGAGTGGAGGGCGACGGTCGTGCCCTTCGTGGCCTCGGGACTGCGCCGAGGGGAGATGTGCCTCTACATCCGGGGGAAAGAGAGCCCTGGCGATCTTCGTGAGCTCCTGGAGGAGGAGGGGATGGATCCAAAGGCTGCGGAGGACTCAGGACAGCTCGTGATCCTCGATTGCCGAGAGGCCTATGTCGGGGAAGGGGAGGTAGACCCTCGGCACACAATCGCCCTCTTGAGATCCTTCGCCGAGAGGGCGATTGCCGAGGGTTATCCGGCCTTGAGGATAAGCGGGGAGATGAGCTCGCCATTTCAAAGCGCCTCATCTCGGCAGAGGTTCTTGGATTACGAGTCCAAACTCGATGAGCTATTCGACCGCCATCCATGCCTTGGTTTGTGCCAGTACGACCGCAGTAGATCTGATGCAGAGCTGATAAGGGATGCAATCACAACGCACCCCCAGCTGATCCAAGGGTATAAATTATATAAAAACAAATATTATATTCCTCCCAAGGATCTCCAGAGCCCAGAGAGCTGGGAGCGAGAGGTCGAGCATCGTCTCGAAAATATCCGAATAGACGGGGAGGGGGAGGAGCTCTTCGGCCAGCTTGCCGAGAACATCGATAACATTTTCTTTATAAAAGATATAATAAATAATAAATTTATCTATATCAGCCCTGCTTTCGAGAGGCTATTTTGCAGGCCGAGGGTTGCCCTTTATCGAGAAGCAGACGATCTTCTGGAGGCGGTCCATCCGGAGGATAGGCAGCTTGTATCCGCTGCCCTGAGATGCCAAGAGCCGGGAAGGATTAACGAGATCGAATATAGGATCGTGACGGGCCAAGGGGAGATACGCTGGATGCACACCCAGGCCTTTGTCGTGTTGAACGAAGAGGGTCGAGCCTATCGCTTGGCTGGGATTATCAGTGACGTCACCACCCATAAGCTGGCAGATGAGCGCTTGAACCGCCTCAACCAAGTTCTCCGGGCCTTTGGGAGGGTGACTGAGCTTGCAGCCCGCGAGAACGATCGTGTGGGCCTTCTCTCGAAGGCATGCAACGAGCTCGTTGCAAGCGGCGGATACGGTCTCGTCTGGATTGGGGGCCTGGACGGAGAGAAAGTAATCCCGCTTGCCCGATGCGGCAAGGGAGTCCAATACCTGGACCGAATCACCATCACCTGGGATGAGGGAGAGACCGGCCAGGGCCCCACCGGAAGGGCGATACGCAGCCGAAAGACGATCGTCTGTCGGGACCTGGAGGGCGATCCTCGATTCAAGCCCTGGAGGGAGGAAGCTCTCGCCCAGAGATTCGCGTCATCGATGGCCGTTCCCATAATCCACGGTGAGCGCCTCTTCGGGGTTCTGAACCTCTATTCCAAGGATTCCACCGCCTTCGACCAAGAGGAGGTCGAGCTCATGGAGGGCGTTGCCGGCAACCTGGCCTTCGCCCTATGGACGATAGATGAGAAGGAGAGGAGGAAGAGGGTGGAGACGGCTCTTGGGGAGAGCGAGGAGAGGTATAGGTTGGTTGCTCGAAACATCCCGGTCATGGTCTACTCCGCCCTTCCCGATGAGCATTCCACCTGTCTCTTCGCCTCAGGCAGGATAGAAGAGCTCACAGGATACCCAGTGGAGAGATTCTTTGGGGATCTAAAGCACTGGAACGAGATGATCCATCCGGATGACAGAGAGATGGTCTGGGAGGGGATACATCTCCACAGAGAGAACAAGGCCCCCCTGGATCTGGAGTACAGGATAGTCACAAGCGATGGAAGTACCAAGTGGATCTCCGACAAGGCCAATCCCGTAATCGATGGAGATGGGGTCATCGAGAGGATCGACGGCTTTAGGGAGGATATCACCGAGCGAAAGATCGCCGAGGAAGCCCTTCAAGAACAACTCCACCTCCTCCAGCAGCTCATCGATGCCATCCCAAATCCGATATTCTACAAGGACGCCGTGGGCTATTACCTGGGCTGCAACACCGCCTTCGAGTCCTACACCGGCCTAAACAGGGAGGAGATCCTGAGAAAGACCGTCTTCCAACTCTTTCCCCCGGATCTAGCGGAGATATATCATAGGGCTGATGAGGAACTCATCAGGGCTCAGGGCAAGCAGATTTATGAGGCATCGGTCGAGCATTCAGACGGCACAAGGCACGAGGTCATATTCAACAAGGCGACCTTCTTCGATACAGAAGGCCGGCTTGCGGGCCTTGTGGGGGTGATACTGGACATCTCTGAAAGGAAGCGAGCCGAGGATCTGGTGAGGGAGTCGGAGAGGCGTCTCGCAGGTATCATCGACTTCCTCCCCGATGCTACATTCGTCGTCGATGCAAACGGCAAGGTGATCGCCTGGAACAGGGCCATCGAGGCCATGACCGGAGTCAAGGCGGTGGAGATGCTCGGAAAGGGAGAGTTAGAGTACGCGATCCCCTTCTACGGAGAGAGGCGTCCCATACTGATCGACCTGATTCTCCAGCCTCAGGACGAGGTGGAGAGCGAATATTTGAAGATCGAGAGGCTCGAGGACAAGCTCGTGGCAGAGGCATATGTTCCCCGGATGAATACCATCCTCTGGGCAGTGGCAGCCATCCTCTACGACTCCGAGGGCAACCGGATGGGGGCCATAGAGTCCTTGAGGGACATCTCCGAGAGAAAGCGAGCGGAGGATCTGGTGAGGGAGTCGGAGAGACGCCTTGCTGATATCATCGATTTCTTGCCCGATGCTACACTTGTCATAGATGTCGAAGGCAAGGTGATCGCCTGGAACAGGGCCATCGAGGCCATGACCGGAGTTAAGGCGGAGGAGATGCTCGGAAAGGGGGAGTTAGAGCACTCGATCCCCTTCTATGGAGAGAGGCGTCCCATACTGATAGATCTCGTTCTCCTTCCAGAGGATATGGTAGAGAAAAACTACATCTCCGTGGAGAGGGATGGCCAGATGCTCTTTGGCGAGAACTACATTCCCCAGTTGGATACCATCCTCTGGGGAGTTGCAGCGATCCTCTACGACTCTAAGGGGAACCGGATTGGGGCAATCGAGTCGATTAGGGACATCTCCGAACACCGCAAAGCGCAAGAGGAGCTTCGAAAGGCGAAGGAAGGAGCGGAAGCTGCATCTCGTGCCAAGTCGGAGTTCCTGGCGAACATGAGCCATGAGATCAGGACGCCCATGAACGCCGTGATCGGCATGGCGAGCCTCCTCCTCGGAACCTGCCTGGACTCGGAGCAGAGGGACTTCGTCGAGACGATCCGATCCAGCGGCGACTCGCTTCTCTCGATCATCAACGACATACTGGACTTCACAAAGATTGAGGAACGCAAGCTGGAGCTGGAGAGCCGGCCTTTCTCGATAAGGGAGGTGATCGAGGAGGCCTTGGATGTGGTCGCACTCTCCGCCTCGGAGAAGGGGCTGGAGCTCGCCTACTGTCTGGAGGAGCTAGTACCCCAGGTATTGATAGGAGACCCAACCCGCGTCCGCCAGATACTGGTAAACCTACTAGGAAATGCCGTCAAGTTCACCGAGAGGGGAGAGGTGGTGGTCACGGTCCGGCCAGGGGATGGAGATGACGAGGTACATCTGGCCGTTTCCGACACCGGAATAGGCATGCCTGAAGAGTTCCTTGAGAAGCTATTTCAGCCGTTCAGCCAGGTGGACTCCTCATCCACCCGCCGCTACGGAGGAACGGGTCTCGGACTTGCGATAAGCAAGCACCTCGCGGAGATGATGGGTGGCCGCATATGGGCTGAGAGCTCCACAGGCCTTGGGAGCACGTTTCACGTCACCATTAAGGCGCAGGGAGGACCGACCACCTCACCTTCGAGAGGGCTCTTCCTGGAGGGGAAGAGGGCATTGATCGTCGAAGGGAATCGGACGACCAGGGAGGCCCTTGCCGGATGGCTTAAGAGCTGGGGAATGGCTGCGACCGCAGTCGGGGAGGCGACGCCCGATCTGCTCCAAAAGCCTTTCGACGTTCTCTTGATGGGATCCAACGTGGCTGAAGAGCTCGCTCCATACGTGGGAGACCGGCCGCTCGTCCTGCTGACCCGGGTAGGCCAGAGGCGGCGCCTCTCCGCGCTATCCAGGGTGAGATGGCTTGCCAAGCCAGTCAAGTACGAGAGCCTCTCAAAGCTCCTCGCCAATATCTTCCTCCTGGAAGACGAACTGCCATCAGCAGAGCAGGCCCCGGTCAATGGGAACGCTGCACGCTTTGCGGAACGTAAGGTCTTGCTCGCTGAGGACAATCCCGTCAACCAGAAGGTAGCACTCAAGATGCTCCAGCGACTTGGAATCTGGGCGGATCTTGCAAGGAGCGGACGTGAGGTATTGGAGGCGATGGAGAACGCCGACTACGACCTGATATTCATGGATGTCCAGATGCCGGATATGGACGGCCTCGAGACCACGAAGATGATTCGGTCCACCGGGAAGAAGGAACCCTACATAGTTGCCATGACCGCTCACGCCCTTCAGGAGATCAAGGATAAGTGCCTTGATGCAGGCATGGACGATTACATAAGCAAGCCTGTGAGGATCGAGGAGCTCAAGGCACTTCTTGAGCGGATTCCTGTATAGAGGCGAAGATCGCCAGTCTGGCATTGGCACTTGTCCCGCTTATTCTCGATTTGGCCAAGGTACTTGTTTATCCGCTTATTGATATCTTATACGTACTTTATTCTGGAAATTAATCGTATCAGCATATCAATTTCTGGATTAGTTAGATATACTTGCACGTACTATGTTCATGCCATGAGGACGCTTGAGAGATCACTTGAGCTGCGAGGCGATATGGAGCTGGGTGCTGCGATGGAGATCCTTGGGGAGGTCTTCGGCCTTGGGCTGCGAGAGGTCGAGGAGATGATCCTAGCAAGGACAGAGGATGACCTCTTGCCCATCAGAGGACAAGCTGACCCTTCCCGTAGAGCTCCCAGGCGACCTTCTCGATCGCATCCTCTCCCTTGATCTCGGCGCCGAAGTCGAAAAGATGCGCGATCCTCTTCTCCCCATAGGCCTCCTGGAGCTCATCCATATACCTGGCCTGGGAATTGCGCCGGCGTGCGCAGTACGAACAGTCGCAGCCCCCCTCCATCACGTGGTTGATGATGATGGAGTCGACGAAGACACCGTGCCCCTCGACCGTTTCGATCAGCCTGCGAGTCTCCATGACCGCTGCCTTCTCGGGAATGGTGACTACGGATATGGTCGATATCGACGGATCCAAGAGGGCATCTCTCATCGTCTCCGACTTCGCCCTCAACCTCCTTGCCTCCTTTAGAATGGCATCGCCAAAGCCCGGCTCGAGCATGTTCAATATACCCATCCACTTGGACTTGATCCCAAGCAGGCGGGTTACAAAGCCTGTGGTCACATTTGGAAGCTGGAGAAGGGGGAGAACCATCGCTGTTGGGGCGGAGTCTATCACGACTACTGCATACTGATCCTCAGCATACACATCGTAGAGCTTCTCCATAAATATCATCTCGGCAACGCCGGGAAATGAGCCGAAGTCCTCGGGCCTGACCTCCATCTCGAATAGGCCGAAGAGGGCTGTCAGCATATGCTTGTATCTCGAGAAGAAGCTCTTTGCCTCGCGGTCGATGTCCGGCTCGTAGGCATATAGGCCGTCCGCAATCCTTCGTGGATGTCCCCCGATCTCAACCTCAAGTATATCCGAGAGTGAGTGGGCGCGATCCATTGAGAAGGCCAACGTATTGAGACCCTGCTTAGATGTCCAGAGGGCGGTTGAGGCGGAACAGACCGATTTGCCAACGCCGCCCTTTCCAGCCACGTAGATGAGGCGCATGGACTCCTAAGAGACGCTTGCAGGATTTACCTTTTATGATCTCATTGCCCTCCTGGAAAGTATAAATATAGTGGCATTCGATCTAGAATCGAAACGCGAGGATTCGGTCATGACGAGAAAAATCAAGGTCGAGGAGCTCACTCAGAGTCCCATCGAGCGGCAGGAGATCGAGCTTGTGGAGCGCAAGGGCATAGGCCACCCAGACAGCCTGGCCGACGGCCTGGCCGAGGAGATAAGCCGCGCGCTTTGCAAGGAGTACCAGGACCGCTTCGGCCGGGTCCTGCACCACAACACCGACAAGATACAGCTTGTCGCCGGAAGGTCGAGCCCGGCATTCGGCGGGGGGGAGGTAATCCAGCCGATCTACATACTGCTGACCGGGCGGGCTACGAAGATATGCGGAGATAAGGAGATCCCAGTCGACACTATCGCCATCAGGACAGCTCGAAAGCACCTGGCAAAGGCCCTGATCAACCTGGACCTTAACCATCAGGTGATACTTGACTGCAAGATAGGCATGGGCTCCGCCGACCTCTGCAACATATTCGATAGGGACGCCTTGACACTTCCAAGCGCGAACGATACCTCTTTCGGCGTAGGCTACGGCCCGCTCTCCGAGACCGAGCGGATCGTCTTCTCGACGGAGCAGTCCCTTCTCGATCTGAGGAAAAAATTCCCGGCCATTGGCGAGGACATCAAAGTCATGGGGCTCCGGGAGGGAGACTCGATCAGCCTGACGATTGCCTGCGCAATGGTGGGGAGGTATATCGACGACATCGACCACTACGTACAGATCGAGGATGATATCGTCCAGGAGCTGATCGACAGAGCCTCGGCGATGACCGATCGCCGGGTGGAGATCCAGATGAACGTGGGCGATAACGTGGAGGCTGGATCGGTCTATCTTACGGTCACTGGAACTTCGGCGGAGATGGGAGACGACGGAGCCGTTGGAAGGGGCAACCGCTCAAACGGCCTGATCACACCTTGCAGGCCGATGAGCCTGGAAGCCACATCGGGCAAGAATCCAATCAACCATGTGGGAAAGCTCTACAACCTGATCTCGACGCTCATCGCAAACCAGGTGGCAGAGGAGGTAGATGGCATAGAGGAGGTCCACGTGAAGATACTCTCGCAGATCGGAAAGCCCATAGATCAGCCGCATCTCGCAAGCATCCAAGCTATCCTCAAGGACGGGAGAAGCCTCTCCTCAGTCGAGGGTCAGGCGATGGAGATCTTCAACGACTGGCTCGATAACATCCCCAAGGTCCAGCAGATGATATTCAAGGGCGAGCTTCCGACCTATTGAGGAGGGAATTGCAGGCCGCATCCCTGCCCCTTCGAACGTAGGTTAGGCCGCATTTTAGAAGTCGAAGAGGGAGCGCTGCCCCTTCCCCCCTTCCTCCGCCGGTGCATCGGCCTTTGCCGATGCCTTGCGGGCCCTCTTTCCTCCACGCCTTGGCTCCTCCTCCTGCTCGACACCTTTTTGGGACGTCTCAATCGACAGGCGTTCTTCTTCCGCCCTTCCCTCGACACCTTTTGGGGACGTCTCAATCGACAGGCGCTCTTCTTCCGCCCTTCCCTCGACCTTCTTTTGGCCTGCAGCCTGTAGTTCGACCCCGCCCCAGGAGGACTCGATATCGGCTATCCGCTCCACCTCTCGCAGCCGTTGTCCCTCCTCGAAGATCGCCTGCACCTTCTTGGTGGATGGCGTGCTCTTGATCAATAGGGCGATCTCATCGGCGTTGAGATCAAGAGTTGCCGCAACCTGCGCCGCGATCTTCTTGCCCTTGAGGAGGCTTCCGATGAAGTCCATCAGCTCGAAGCGGGCAAAGGACGTCCCCACATGGCAGTGGCGCGCAACCTTTGACGCAGCCGAGTCGCGGACGTTTCTCGCCCTGCGGGTCTGGCCAAGCCGCCTCCATAGGCTCGGGGGCTTGAATGCAATGTACCCCCGACGCCCCTCCCTTCCGGCTGCCTGTATGCCGCCCGTCATGAAGAACGTCGCATACCGCCAGAGGCCATAGTTCTGCCTCCTCCTCACCCGGCCCAGAAATACGTCTGCGCGAGAGAGGCTCTCCATGCCACGGAACAGGTCCTCACCTCGATAAACTTGAGGTAGGTTCTCATCGATCCAATGCACGAGGTCCTCAGGGCTCTCGTCGAGCGAGTAGGAGGAGCGGAGAGCCTCGGTTGGGGAGTCACCTTTGAAGATCGAGTCCAAGACCTTGAAGATCGAGGCCTTGGCATCCCTCTCGGAGGTTGCCACATCCTCCAGGCTAAGCTTTGATCCACCCGCCGCCGCCTGGAGGTCGTTTACTGCGCTTCTAAGGTCGCCTCCGGCGTTCTCGGCAATCTTCATCAGCGCTTCGGGCTCGCAGTCCATCCCTTCCTCGCGGCATATATTCCTCAAGAAGGAAGCGACCGTCGTTGCCCGGATGGATCGAAACTGTATCGCCTTGCAGGCATCCCTCAAGGCCTTGTCGATCTGATAGAACTCGTTTGCGATGAGGATTACCGGTTGGCTCGTCTCCCTGACGAGCCTGAGCATCGCCGATGCCCCGCCCCGGTCGGCGTTCCCGTGGAGGTTGTCTGCTTCGTCGAGGACTACCATCCTCTTTCGTCCAGAGAATGTCGCTATGCGCGAGGCAGGTCCGGCAACGCGACCGATCGCTGAAGCCGTACGCTGATCGGAGGCGTTCATCTCTATGCAATCCCATCCCATCTCGGCGGCCAGTGCGAGCGCAGCCGAGGTCTTTCCTACGCCCGCCGATCCATAGAGGATGGCCGCCTTCTCAGCAGGCTTTCCATCCTCCCAGGCCCGCGCCCATGAGCGCAGCTCGGCTACGGCCTTGTTGTTGCCCAGAACGCGATCGAGTGAGGCGGGCCTGTACTTCTCCGTCCATTCAGTGAGAGCCATCTCGGATCGTTTCTTGTGTCCTCTACCAGATGCCTTCTCTCCCCGTGACCTCCAGGAGTTCTATCTCCCAGACGGTCATCTCCATCCTATCGAGGTCCTCACTTCGAAAGGCCTTTCCGGCGTGGCCAGCCATCCCGCTCGACGTGAAGGCATCGAACATCCTCCTCTTGGCATCTATATCGTCAAAGAGGGATGCCCTGCCCTGGACGACGACGCTCCTCCAGCGTCCCCCATCCATGGAGTCTACCTGGAAGCATACCATGGGATTCGCGTGGGCCATCTCCAGCTTCTTGCCATCGCCGCGGGAGTGGAGCAATATCTTGCCCGAATCGAAGACGTAGGAGATTGGGATCACATAAGGGGAGTCGCCCAGCGATAACCCTAGATGACCCACCCTGGCGGAGGAGAGGAGACTTCCGCACTCCTCCTCTGACAGCTCTCGGGGTTTCATGGTCGATCGCTTATGCCTGGCGGATTAAATATCTTGGCTTCCCTCAGTCGAGCAGTCCCTTTGGCACCTCGATGCTTGCGATGGAGTGCTTGAATATCAAAAACGTCTTGGGTCCGGCGTCGAGCAGGATCTCATATGCGTTGAAGGCGAGCATCTTGCCAGTCAGGGGTCGCCCGTCGTTTAGACGGATGATCACTTGCTGGCCGCGCAGCTTAGGCAGGAACTGGGGCTGACGTGGCTTGGAGGCCTCTTGCCCCGCAACCTCCCAGGTACCCTCTGTATCTTGGGTTTCGCTCATCAAAATCTCCCTCAGTAGATGATCATACTCCTGCTATTATAAACTGTGCTATGGTCGCCTCTTCAAGGGCTATCCAAAAAGGTTTTACCCTCGCAATGCCTTTGGCTTTTGGATGTTCAACAAGATCCTGATCGCCAATCGCGGTGAGATCGCTATCCGTGTTATGAGGGCCTGCAGGGAGCTTGGCATCTCAACCGTGGCCGTCTACTCCGAGGCGGATAGGAACGCCCTATTCGCAAAGTATGCGGACGAGGCAGTTTACGTCGGCCCGTCACCTTCGTCTCAGAGTTACATCAAGATTGACAATATAATCAACGCTGCCTTTGAGACCGGATCCGAGGCCATCCATCCAGGATACGGCTTCCTGGCCGAGAACCCAGCATTCGCCCGCGAGTGCGAGGCCAACGGCATCGTATTCATCGGCCCTACGAGCACATCGATAGATGGCATGGGATCCAAGATCACCGCCCGCCAGACGATGAAGGCTGCAAGCATTCCGATCGTCCCCGGGGTGGAGAGCGGAATCTCCAGGGCGAGGGAGATGTTGGAGATAGCAGACGAGATCGGCTACCCGGTCATCCTCAAGCCTGCCGCAGGCGGCGGCGGGATAGGGATGAAGATCGTGGAGCAAAGGGGCGATCTGGAATCGGCCTTCACATCGGCCCAGTCGATCGCCAAGTCCACATTCGGCGACGACACCGTCTACGTGGAGAAGTACCTCCCAGAGCCTCGGCACATCGAGTTCCAGATAATGGCCGACAATTACGGGCGTACCGTCTACGTCGCAGAGAGGGAGTGCTCCATCCAAAGGCGCCACCAGAAGCTGATCGAGGAGGCCCCATCCCCCATAATGACCGAGGAATTGCGCCAGAGGATGGGCGATATCGCCGTAAAGGCGGCGAAGGCGATAGACTACCGAAGCGCTGGAACGGTCGAGTTCATGTACTCCCGAGGTGACTTCTACTTCCTGGAGATGAACACGAGGCTACAGGTCGAGCACCCGATAACCGAGATGATCACCGGTATCGATCTCGCAAAAGAGCAGATCCTGGTCGCCTCGGGAGAGGACCTGGGATTCTCCCAGGATGAGATCTCAATTCGCGGCTGGGCCATAGAGTGCCGCATAAACGCCGAAGATCCCCTGAAGGACTTCGCTCCCTCGCCCGGCCGGCTCAAGCGCTACCGGAGCGCCGGCGGACCTGGGATCAGGGTGGACAGCGGCGTCTACACCGGATACGTCATACCCCCCTACTACGACTCGCTCATCTCCAAGCTTGTGGCCCATGGCAGGAACAGAAAGGAGGCCATCGTCCGGATGGAGCGGGCACTCTACGAGTACATCATAACCGGCGTTGCAACGAATATCGCCTTCCACAAGGCGGTCATGAGGAACCCGCGGTTCCAGAGTGGCGATATCAACACCCACTTCATAAAAGAGGAGAACATCCTCGCAGACGTGAAGAGAATCGCCAAGGAGGAGGAGGAGAAAGGCCTCACGCTCGCCTCGGCCCTAAGTGCTGACAACCGGAAGGTTGCGGCCATCTCCGCTGCAGTTGGGATGTACCTGACCAAGGAGAACATACCCCAAGAGAAGATGGCCCAGGAGTAAACCGGTTGGCCAATCCAGAGATACTCAGCCTCCTGCTGCAATGCCACGGCCGGTTCGTGTCGGGCCAGGAGATGGCCACGGCCCTTGGAGTGAGCCGGACTTCCATTTGGAAGGAGGTGAATAGCTTGCGGTCCCGCGGCTTTGTAATCGAAGCCTCGTCCCGGAAAGGCTACCTTCTCACCGGCTGCCCCGATATTCTCGACCCAACCCTCATCCGTTCCGGCCTCAATACCGAGAGGATGGGAAGGGAGATCCTCTGCTATCAAGAGGTTGCCTCCACAAACGCCCTCGCAAGGGAGATCGCGGAGACGGCGGTCGACGGGACGGTCGTCCTCTCGGAAGAACAGAGCGTGGGCAGGGGCCGAATGGATCGGGGATGGTCCTCTCCGCCAGGCGGAATATGGATGAGCCTGATCCTTAAACCTCGAATCCATCCAATGCTTGCCCCGCGGATCAACATCTGCGCAGGCATTGCCCTTGCAACCTCGATCAAGGATCTCTTCGGCCTGGATGCGAGGATCAAGTGGCCTAACGATATATTGATAGGGGATCGCAAGGTTTCAGGCATCCTCACCGAGGTTGGAGCTGATATGGACCAGCTGCGCTACGCAGTCGTCGGATGGGGAATAAACGCAAACGTCGATATCGAGGCCCTCCATCCCGACTGGAATGCAACCTCCCTCCAGGCGGAGCTTGGCCATAGCGTCGATCGATCGGAGCTAATTCGCTCCATTCTGGAGGAGATGGAGGGCTTCACTCGCGCTCTTACGGATGAGTTCCGTCCGGTGCTCGATCGATGGAGGAGCCTCTCAGCGACACTGGGACGGGATGTGAGGATAATTACCCATGAGGAAGAGATCATTGGCAAGGCAGTCGACGTCGACGACAAAGGAGCACTCCTGACAGAGCTTCCCTCCGGCGAGATGAGGCGCATAATGGCCGGGGACTGCATCCACTTGAGAGGACTCGATTGTTTCCTGGATGGGAGGGAGCGATGAGGAGAAGGAAGGTACAAGGCATTGCTAGGGATACTCTATTCTTCATAATGGAAGCGAGCAGGTCGACGCTGCCATTGGAGTTCGCAGGCCTCCTGAGGGCAGACGAGGAGATAATCACCGAGGTCCTGATACTTCCGGGGACGGAGGCGTCCAACAGAAGCGCGCTTGTCAGGATGTACATGCTTCCGAACATGAGGATTGTAGGGTCGGTGCATAGCCATCCTTCCTCCAACCTCAACCCATCGAGGGAGGACCTCATATTCTTCTCAAGGGCAGGGTACTACAACATAATCGTCGGACCACCCTTCGACGAGAGGAGCTGGCGCTGCTACGACTCCACCGGAAAAGGGAGGGACCTTTCGGTGCTCGACGTAGACTTGGGAGAGGACGATTATTTGGATGAGGAGGACCTCATTTGACCCGGATCGTTGCGACAGGCACCTTCGACCTGCTCCATCCAGGCCATATCCTCTATCTGGAGAGGTCCAAGGCCCTCGGAGACGAGCTCGTGGTGATCGTCGCGCGTGACGTCAACGTTAAGCACAAGCCCAAGCCAATCGTCCCCGAGGATCAAAGGCTTCGAATGATAGGGGCCTTGAGGGTGGTCGATCGAGCAATCCTCGGAGACGAGAGCGACATCTATAAGCCCCTCAAAGAGATCGAGCCCGATATAATCACGCTAGGCTACGATCAGCACTTCGACCCTTGCGCCCTCGAAACGGAGCTCTCCCGTCGGGGCCTGAAGGCGAGGGTTGTGAGGATAGAGGCAAATGATCCATGCTACCTCTGCAGCTCCAGGCGGATCGTGGGCAAGATACTTGAGACGAGATCCCAAAAGGCGGTCTGATATCGCCCGGCGGCCGAGGAAGCACGGCTCCGCTAGTTACTTATATCTGACTCCCTTGTATGGCCGTCGTATGGTCAGGGTAGCAGTAGGCGGCACATTCGATCCCTTACACGAGGGGCATCTGGCCTTGCTCAAGAAGGCCTTCCAGGTGGCTGGCCGTTACGGGACGGTGGTGGTCGCCCTCACCTCGGACGAGATGGCAAAAAGCCAGAGAACCCGGAAGGTCCGCGACTTCCAGACCAGGGAGAGGAACCTGAGGGAGATCCTCTTGTCGAGGCTGGGCGCAAGCAGGTTCGAGGTGGAGAAGCTGCACGACGTCTTCGGTTCAGCCATCGAGGAGGATTACGACATAATCGTCGTCTCCCCTGAGACGTTGCCAATGGCCTATCAGATCAACGAGATCCGACGCGAGAACAAGCTCGATCCCATCCGCATAGTCAGCATCGAGTGCCAGATGGCCGAGGACAACGAGCGCATCAGCTCAACGAGGATCTGCATGGGCGAGATCGACGGTAAGGGCAAGCTACTTATCCAGAGTGGATGAGCCGTCTCGTCGAGGAGCGATTGTAATGGGCCTCCGTCCCCAATGCAAAGGCAAGAGCGTTAGTTCGTCGGGTTCGCATCGATCACATCCCTCTTCGACGGCGAGACCTCGCCATAGCATATAGCATTCTATCTCCTGCTATTCCTCTCGATGATCGGCTGCCTGATGGTGCTGGTCCCATCGAGCTATCCCATTCCACACAAAGAATTTGATGATTAGTTTCAATATACCAAGATGAAAGTTGGCGAGGCAAGGAACCAATTCCTTCTCGACTACATCGGCGCAGCAAATGATATCGAGGTTGGAAACGGGCGAAATGCCTGGATCCTGATGGCATCCTTCGCCCTGGCATTCCTTGCGATACTCATCCTGATGATATCGAAGGCCGTATGACCGGATCGATCTCTACCTCACAGCCGTCTCACAATGGAGATCCTCCCGATGCGCCGTTCGAGCTGGCCTACGAGAACGGATGCAGGCGTTCGCTTGCCGATGATCCTCGTCTTTCCCGCCACAATCGCGGGAAGTATCCCCTCCGGTTCATCGGCGAAGACTTCGGTTACGCCAAGCCCCACGGTCTCTCTAACGTGTGAGTCGCTTCCTGCAACCATGGGAAGGCCTCTTCTCCTCGCCTGCCAGTAGGCAAGGCCGTTAGCAAGCCCTATGAAATGCCGGGAGTTGAATACCTCGACAGCATCGACCGGAGGGATCCTCCAAAGCGAGTGGCGAAACGGATGATAGGGATGCGGGGCAATCGCGATTCCGCCCTCTTCATGGACGGCCTCGATCGTCTCCTCGGCGCTTCTGTCCCGCGGCGGGAGATCCTCAATCCCGAGCGCCAGGAGGTGCCCATCGCTCGTGGAGATCTCGGTCCCCATGATGATGATCAAATCGAGCCCCAGCTTGCGGACGGCCTTCCTTGCGGCAATCGATCCATCCAGCGTGTTGTGATCGGTTATCGATAGGCCGGCAAGCCCCCTCCTCGCCGCCATCCGGAGGATGTCTTCAACATCGTCCCTCCCGTCGGAATGGCGGGAATGTATGTGGAGGTCGAGCCTCATACGTCACCAGGATGGGTTATCTTGCCCTTGAGAGCGGTTGCAGCAGCTGTTGCAGGCGATGCGAGGTAGACGAGGCCGCCCTTTCCCATGCGGCCGGGAAAGTTCCGGTTGGACGTTGCAAGACATACCTCGCCTTCGCCAATGACGCCCATGTGCGCTCCAAGGCAAGGCCCGCATCCGGGAGTGCCGATCATGGCGCCGGCCCTCACAAGCGTCTCGATTACGCCTCCTGCGAGCGCCTCCAGGTAGACCTCGCGGGACGCGGGAATGACGAGGGTGCGAACCGCAACGCGGCGCTTGCGCAATATCGATGCCGCGATTTCAAGATCCTCGAGGCGACCGTTGGTGCATGTGCCGATGAAAACCTGGTCGACCTCGGTCTCTGGGATCTCCCTTACTGGAGACACGTTGTCGACCCGAAAGGGCAGCGCGACCTGTGGCTCGAGGTCGGATATATCGAACTCTCGCATATCGCCGATCGATCCCGGATCAGAGAGGACTGGGCTGTAGCCCTCCACTGCCCTCTCCTCCAGATAGAGCTCGGTCTTCCGGTCGGGAGGAACGATTGCGGCCTTCGCCCCCATCTCGACTCCCATGTTGCATAACGTCATCCGGCCGGAGATGCTTTGAGCCTCGACAGCTTCGCCGGCGTACTCGACCGCCCGATATGTGGCGCCGTCAGCCCCCATCTCCCCGATCACCTTGAGCGCGAGATCTTTTGCCGAGGCCCAGGGACCGATACGGCCCGAGAGCACAATTTGAATCGTCTCCGGGACCTTGAACCAGAGCCTTCCACTGCGGTATATCTCGGCCATGTCGGTTGCCCCAACGCCAGTCCCAAAGGCCCCGAATGCCCCATATGTGCAGGAGTGGGAGTCCGCCCCCACTACCAGGCTTCCAGGAAGGGCAAAGCCCTTCTCCGAGAATACCTGGTGGCATATTCCTGCGCCGCAGTCGTAGAGGTGCTCTATCGATTGATCGCGGGCCCAAGCCCTCACCTCTGCCTGGAGGGTTGCCGTAAGCTCGTTGTTCGCAGGGACTATGTGGTCGAAGGGGATCACTATCCTCGACGGATCCCAGACATGCCCACCTCCCATATCCTCGAAGGCCTTCACAGCAAGGACGCTCGTCCCGTCGTGGGACATGCAGCGATCTATGGCCGCGTCCACTATATCTCCGGCCCGAGCCTTCTCTCCAGATGCCCTGGAGAGTATCTTCTCGCTGATTGTTGGCATGATCTCTGCCTGCCTCAGATCCCGTCCCGTGAAGGGAGCATGTAGGCTATGTCCTCGGTCGGGTGGCGATAGAGCCTGGCAAAAGAGCGCTTCTGGTCGAGGATGTGCCCGATCAACCCGATCGTTCGGCCAAGCGCGAAGAGGCCATTGAGGTATCCCAGGCTGACCACCTGATCAATCTCCTCCTTTGTGAAGACCTGGCAGGAGCTCATCAGGTCTAGGAAGAGGATGCCTATGCAGCCATCGACGTTCAGTATGAGGTTGCCCTTCTTCGCAGTCGTAAGAAGCTCCACCTGTTGTGCGTAGTCGAGAAGCTCGGTTGTCGCAAAGTTCTTGTGGGCGTACTCGACGAGGAGCTGCACACGAACGTCCGGGTTCTTCACGCTCTTGATGCGATGGCCGATTCCTGGGATGTTGAGCCCCTTCCTCTTCATCTCCACCACGAACTCCTCGGGGGCGAGGCCGCTCTCGCGGGCACGCTTGAACTCCCTTGCCGCATCGTCGATCGCCCCTCCGAAACGAGGGCCGATCGTGAGAAGGCCGCTAGCCAGGCTTGAGATCAGGTCCTTTCCAGCGCATGAGGCAACGATTGCATTGTGGGCACCCGAGACGGCTGGGCCGTGGTCGGCCGTGATCTGCAAGACTAGCTCGATGAACCTCGCCGCGTAATCGGGAAGCTGCTTCTTGAACCAGAGCAGGCCGATTGCGCCTCCGATCCCAAGCCCCTCCTCGATAACCTCGCTGATCGTCTTATTGGCGTAGAGGAGCTCCTCTCCGCGGTCGTCGGAGATCGTGCAGATGAAGGTCGTCGGCCTTCTGATCATTCCCGAGGCGAGCGCCTTCGAGTAGTCGACGGGAATCGTCGGCACCTCGGGCTCCTCCACATCCTTTGCAAGGCCCTTCTCCTTCAGCTCCTTGTAGACCTGGCCTATCATCTCGCCGTAGTCGTCAAAGGACGTCGGAACGTGTGCTCCAGCCTCGCGCAAGGCCTCGTTCTTCGAAAAAGCGGTCTCCCTCTGGGTATCGGCCTTGGCACCTGCATGGCCGAACTGGACGCTTGCAGGAAGGACGCTCGCGCATGTCCCAGTTACCCAGGCCACGAGGGGCTTTTTGATCCTACCCTTCTTGAGGGCCTCAACGATCCTGTACTCGTCCTCTCCGCCGAGCTCGCCAAGACAGGCGATCATGGCGATATTCGGATTTGCCTCGAATCGGTGGATGTGATCGAGCATGGTGCTTCCGGGATAGCGGTCTCCACCTACAGCGATCCCCTCGAAGATCCCGTTTGAGTTTCTGGAGATGATGTTGAACGCCTCGTTGAGCATGCCGCCCGACTTGGAGACGAATCCCACGCATCCGGGCCGATAAAGCCTGGAATCTACTATGTTCTCTATCGTCCCCGCGGTGTTTCCTATCCGGAAGGCCCCTGCCACGAGTCCACCGACGGTTGCCGGGCCGATGACGGTCTTTCCAAGCTTGCGAGCGGTCTTTGCCATTATGCGAGCCTGCCTCTCCGGCACTCCCTCTGCGATCACGGCCACCGTATGGATGCTCTCCTGCTCGAGAGCCTCCATCGTGGTATCGAAGGCGGAGCGGTGTGATGCGAAGTTGACCATCACCTCGACCTCGCGATGATCGGCCGAGGCCTCGGATATGGTCCTGTACATGGGAAGGAGGATCTCCTTCGCCCCCCAGAACGCCTTGTGGGTGCCCGATTGGTTGGGATTTATTATAGCTGCGATGCTAGGTGTATTTCGCCGGCAGATGTAATCGAAATCAAGCATCCTCTGGATCGCATTGACCTGGAAGCCATAGACGAAAGCGGTCGTCTCCCAATTGAAGAGCTCGTACTCCATTCTCATGATCCTCACCCCTCCAAAGCCATGGGGACGATCCTCGTCATATGCATCTCCGGCCCGAAGACCTCGATAGGAATATCGAGCTCCTGGCCAAGACTGCGCATCAGCTTCAAGCCCTGCTCGTAGTTCGGCCCTCCCCTGCGAACGTATATCTTCACGCCGCTCTCCTTGAGCCGATCCCTATACTCCCTCAAGGCCATCACAATCCCTTTGAAGGTGCTCGCAACATCGGTGAAGTTTGCGATCGCCCCTCCTATGAGGAGGATCCTGCCTCGCGGATCCCTCACCCTGGTCATGAGGTCCAGAATGGTCGCAGTATAGTGATAGGTCTCCTCGGTGTTGGGGTCTCCGCTGTACTCGCCGTAGTTAGCAAGGTCGCACGAATGGCCGAGGTCGCATATGGTATCTGCGTATATGACGCTTGCCCCGCCGCCCGCGATCATCGTCCAGACCCTTCCTGCAGGATTGAGTATTGTGAGCTTCAGGGATGATCCGGTCTTGGAGTCGAGATCCTTGATGTAGCTCTCCTCCAGGGTGGGGGTGCGGCCGAAGGGCTCTGGAAAGGAGAGATCCAACCATCTCTCACGACACCAGAACTCCTCGGCATCGTCGAGCTTTGCGACCATATCCAGGGGCATTATCGTTCCGTCTGTAATCGTGAAGGGATTGATCTCCAGATAGACGAAGCCGCAGTCCACGTAGAACCGATAAAGGGCCGAGATGAACTCGATCACCTTCTGTCTCTCCTCGCCCAGGTCGGCGGGAACGATTGCGGAGATCGCCCCCGAATCGAGGCCAGAGATTATATCGGCTTGGGCCTGGAGGACGCGATCCCAGTTCTCCTCGACTGATACGCCACCTTCCGTCGAGAAGTAGATAGCATCACCGCTGTATTCTGATTTTATGGCGACGTAATACTCCCCCTCATGGGGAACGAAGGGCTCTATCAGGAAGTGGGTGAGGTTGCCGATGACTCCTCCGATCTCCACCTCGCGGCCCATATTCTTCGCCAGATAGCCCTTGACGGCATCCCAGTCGACGTCCAGAAGGATCAAGCCGTGAATGCCTCTCTTTCCGAAGAGCTGGTCCGGCTTGATCACCAGCCTCTTCCGGAGCAACCACGAGTTAAGGGCGACCACCTCCTCGACGTCGGTATCCGGGCCAACTAATACCACTTCGCCCTTGTAAGCGAGACCATCTAGGTAATGGGGAAGAGATCTAGCCAACATCCTCTTCGCATCGAACTCTCTAATTCCTCTCTGTGCCATCTAAAACCTCCTTTCCGCACACCCTTAACCATGCTTATTTAGAAATCTTTCCTAGGCAAAAGCACCCATTCTAGCGAAGGATGGAGGAAAGGCTGATATAATCATATGGATTGACCGAATCCATGGACTGCCCTTGCTGCGGAAAAGGCGGCGTTCGCACGGCTGAGGATGTCATCGCAGGCCTCGACCGGCTCTATATGGCATGCCCCGATTGCGCGCCGGATCCTGGACTGGACAAGGGAGCTCCCCTTTCGAAGCTTCGCGGAAGCGAGGAGGAGCGCTGCCCTGGATGCGGTCGCCGCCATCTCGATTCGATCATGCTCAATGCGCTCGATATCCTTGCAGAGGAGGGCGTTCGCGATGAAAGTGACACGCTTAGAAGCGTCGGTACACCCCTTGTCGAGATAGGCTTTGTCCTCCCCTATCCCCCCCGCCTTGGCCGAGAAGAGCTCTTGATCGCAAGCGGCGGAATAAACAGATCCGCGGCCCTCCATCTGATGGAGGAGATCCCCGAGCTGAAAGGCGTAATCGGGGGCGTAGGCCTTCCCGGAGTCTATGACATAGGGCAGGGCGGTCGAAGCCTGGACCTCCTTGCCGGATGCGATCTCAGGGGGGATATCGCGTCAAGCCTCTTTGGCGACCTTCTCATCTACAAAAACCAGGCCCACATACACATTGAGTTCCCGCGGCCGGGATCTCCCAAGGTGCGCATAGTCGAGGAGGTGATGCTTGGAGGGAGGGCAAGGGGGGTGATAGACGGCCTATGTGGCCCAGGAACGCTCGGCCTAGTCGCCGCCCTCGCAGGGGCAGAGAGAGTCGTCTTGAACGACGCCTGGCTTCCGGCAATCGAGGATGCTATGCTCAACCTCTGGGCCAATCGAGAGGCTCTGGGCATCACAAAGATCGAAAGGATCGTGAAGCCTTCCAAAGCCATCGGATCTGATCCTGTCCTCGTAGGAAGGGCCTCTGGGAGATGCGAGATCGAGGTCTATCACGGCGACCTTGAGAGGCTCTTCTCCCTGGCCGAGCCAGGGGACGTATGCCTGATAGATCCCTTTCCCGATGCCCCAATAGAACGCCTGAAGGCCGCCTCCCGATGCTGCGACAGGGTCGTCATCGTATGAGAGGGAAGAGGATTGCGCAACTGCTCAATTGCTTGAAGGCTAGCAATCTCCCAATTGGACGTATCGTCAACTTCGGCACGCCTAAACGCCGTTGGAAGCGGTATATGAACCCTCAGGGGGACCGCATGTCAAATGGCGGGCAGCGCATAAGAATGTTTAGCAAATAGCGATTCAATCCCTAAGTCAGAAATATGCCCTTTCTCCCAGCTGCAGCAAGCTGCGGGGTATCACGTTCTAAGATGAACGCGATAAAGGATAATATTAGCGTTCATTCGCGTTCATTCGCGGTTAAAATAGGGAGAGATAGTACTTGTTCAATATATTGAGGAGAACGGATAATCCCAGTTACGAGATCGGATAATCCCGCTACAAGATCTCCAAAAAGATGATCTGATGGGACAGCGCGGATTTGAACCGCAGTCCAAGCGTCCCAAACGCTCGAGGATGGCCAGGCTACCCCACTGTCCCAAGGCAGCGCCCATATGGAGCGCTCGCTTAAATCCTTTGCCCTCAGGAGAGGATCTCGTTTCCCTCCGCTCGGCCCGCCCTCTCGCCAACCCTCTTTGCCAGATAGACAGTCGAGAGGCCGCCAGCTGCCGTCAGGAACCAGAGTTGGATCAAGCGACTGAGGATGGTTGCCGCAACCGCGTCGTGGGTGCGGACCCCAACCGCTGCAAATAGAGTAATCATCACGATGTCGACAAGGCCCACGCCGCCGGGGAGAAAGAGGGGGAGCATCTGCATGAATATCATCACTGCGTAGACGGCTAATATGGCCCCCAGAGGCACGTCCACGCCCATCGATCGAAATGTGACGAATGCTACGAGGTTCATGCATATCCAGGCCATAAAAGCCCAGAATACGCTTATCAGAATGGTCCTCTTGTGCCCCGTCAGCTTCACCATCGAGGCGTTGAACTGGCGGACCATGCCCTTGCATGCGCTCCTGTTGATGCGCAGGCGAAAGAGCCACTCCAAGCCGTTGATGAGGCCGTCAGTAATTCTCTCAAGGAGGGATGCGGAGAAGCATATGCCGACGAAGACCAGGTTGATGAAGACTAGGAATATGGTTATGCTCGAGCATGCGGCAAGCGCCCAGCGCGGAACGTCTGCCATCATCACCATGTATGTGAGGCCGACGATCGTGCCCATGAAGAACGGGACGGCCGTTATTATGCGGGAAGCCGCAACCGTGGCCGAGGACTGGTCCAGACGAGAGTTATCGGCGAGCTTCTCCATGAAGTAGATGCGAGCGGTCTCTCCGGAGAAGCTTCCCGAAGGTATGAGGTTGTTTAAGAAGATCGATGACAGGTAGATCGAGAAGACGTCCCTTATCGATACGTGGTAGTCGAACTCGTTTAAGACCTTCTGCCAAGCTAGCGCGTCGCAAAGAACTCCGAGAAGTGCTAACAGGAACCCTATCGAGAATACGGCCAGGTTCACGCTCTGGAGCGTCTCCATCGTCTCTCCGAAGCCCACCCTGTAGAGGTAGAGGAAGTAGACGCCCATCCCTAATGCGATCAAGGCGATGGACTTCCTCGCATGGACCGTCGGCAGCTGGATATCCTGGCTCACGATTCTCCACTTGGACCTTGCAGATAAAAGGTTTATCTATCCGGGGGTCCGGCAAGCTTCGCTCAGGCGCTGCCTCCTCCATGATGCTTATCTATCATGAAGGCTTGGATTCGATGGATGGCCAGAGATCAGAGGGATCATTACTACAGGAAGGCCAAGCAGGAGGGCTATCGAGCCCGATCGGCCTACAAGCTGCTCCAAATGAACTCGAAGTTCCACCTCATAGGGAAGGGCGACTCCGTAGTCGACCTGGGCGCTGCCCCCGGCGGCTGGCTCCAGGTGGCAAAGGAGCTTTCGGGCGGGAAGATCGTAGGGGTCGACCTCGAGGAGATCTCATCCCTGGAGGGCGTAATCACGATCAGGGCGGATATCACCGCACCGGAAACGGCCGAGCTGATCCTCGAAGCCCTGGGAGGACCTTGCGATGCCGTGATCAGCGACGCTGCCCCGAACCTAAGCGGCGTCTGGGATGTGGACCACAGCCGGTCGATCGACCTTGCGAGAAAGTCGCTTGCCCTTGCAAAGAGGCTTCTTCGACCGAGGGGAAACTTCCTAGTCAAGGTATTTCAGGGAGATACGTTCATCGAGTTCTTGAATGAGGTGAGAAGGGAGTTCTCTCGGGTGCAGTCCCACTCCCCCAAGGCATCCCGAAAGGAGAGCGCCGAGATGTACATCGTCGGCCGAAAGCTCCTATCTGGGCCTGTGCGGGCGGGAGATATCGTGGATGTCGAGATCTCGTTCATGGGCTCAGGGGGAGACGGCGTCGCCATGGTGGATGGGTTTGCCGTGATCGTCAAGGGCGGAGCGATAGGCGACCGGCTCAGGGTCAGGATAGAGGCTGTCAAGCCGAACTTCGCCTTTGGAGAGGTAATCGCGAGGATTTAGCCCAATTCACCGGAAACTGTTTTAAATCTTGCACTACAATTCGCCAGCCGTGACCATCTTCAGAGCTTATGATGTGCGAGGTCTCTACAAGACCGAGCTTAACGAGGAGATCGCCGGGCGGATCGGGAGGGCCTTTGGATCTTATGCGGATGGTGGAAGGGTGACGCTTGGGCGAGACTCGAGGACGAGCGGCCCTTCCTTAGAGGCGGCCTTTCTAGAGGGAGTGCTTGCCACAGGCGCCGAGGTGGACAGCTACGGACTCCTTCCAATAGCCGTCATCTCCTTTTCGACATGGAAGGGCGGGTACAAGGCCGCTGCCTACATCTCTGCCTCGCACAACCCGCCCGAATACAACGGCATACGGTTTCGAACGGGCTATGGATACGGCATGCTCTATCAGAACACGGCGATCATGGACTTCTACAGGGATGGCAAATTCAGGGCCGGCGAGGGAATCGTTCGCCATCACGACGCAAAAGAGGCGATCGATGCCTACAGGGATTATGTATCCTCGAAGCTCGACCTCAGTCGATCGCTCAAGGTCGTGCTCGACATGGGAAACGGCTCTGCCTGCACGATGGACGGCTTCTACAGGGATCTGGGCTTTCAGGCTACGGTTCTCAACGGCCGGCCCGACGGCGACTTTCCAGGACGCGGGCCCTCGCCGAGCGAGGAGACGCTTCAGGAGGCCGCCCGGGCGGTCGTCCAAGAGGGAGCCGACTTCGGCTGCGGATTCGATCCCGATGCAGACCGGGGGATCGTGATCGACGACCTCGGCCGGATAGTCCCGCCTGAGAAGGTCGCAATCATCCTTGCTAAGAGGAGGTACCAGAAGGGCGACCTCGTGATCTCTGGGTTCGACTGCTCGATGATGCTTGAAAAAGAGCTCGTGCCTGCTGGATTCAGGGTAGAGCGAGAGCGGGTGGGAGATGTGTTCGTTGCAAACAGGGTAAAGGACGATGGAGCGGTTCTCGGAGTCGAGAGGAGCGGCCACTTCTTCCTCCCGGAGTTCCAGTACTCGGACGATCCCTTCTCTATGAGCTTAGCGCTCGCCGAGATCGTATCTGGCGGGGAGAAGCTCTCAGACCTCGCAGACGAGATACCCGACTATCCATACAAGCAGGTGAGCATCCCCTGCCATGCGAGCATACCAGATGTCATGAAGGCGCTTCTTGAGCGGCTATCGTCGCTTCGGCCCGATACCACGGACGGGATCAAGATCACGACTGAGACATACACCATCCTCATCCGGCCCTCCAATACCGAGCCGCTTGTCAGGCTCTACATCGAGACCGCGGGTGGCGATATGGCGGAGCTATTGGAGCGATATAAGGGATACGTCATGGAGGCGGTGAAGGCCTGCGGGTGAAGGGGAAGGCGGATGTCATGGTCTGCTGTCGGATGATGCGAGAGGCGTAATGGACGGCAAGAATCTACATGCTATAGATAGCGAGCGGTACCAGTTTCCAGGATCATATAAACTCCGGTATGAAACCTCTTCGACAAGAACAGAATAATCCCGCTAAGGACAATCCAGATCTGATAGGATATATGAAGACGGATCTATTTGTATGATCTGTACCATCGCTCATACATTTTATGACTCTCGAAGCAGTGAAGCACATAGATCTTATCTCCTTTGATCTCGCAAACGATCCTCGCTTGTTTGGTCACCTTTTCTACATGGCAAGGGATCCCGTGCTTCATCCGTTTGCGGGGAGGCACCACTATCATCTTCTCTAAGCGTTTCATAAAAAGGATCTTCAGCTCCTGCGGTAGATTCTCGAGCTCCTTTTTTGCATAATCTGAGAAGACGAGGTCCATAGATCGTTAGGACTCAGGCTCAAGGATCTTTTTTATCTCTTCAAATGAATGGGTCTCGGCCTTTCCGGCTTCCAGCTCGCCCATCTCCGTCATAACCCCTCTATGTACCAACATCAGCTCTTCTTCCTCTATAATCCGCTTATATGCCATTATAGCCTGACGTATGACCTCCGTCCGATTTCCCGCATAGCCTTTCTCGATGATGCTTTTTATAGCAACTTCGTACGGAGCCCCAAGATTAATATTCATAGTTCATCATCCTACGCATATTAAATGAACATTGAAGTACATAAGGATTGCTCATGCCATCATCCATCATTGTCCATTACCCCACCAACCCCCCTAGTCCACATGCGATATACAGGTCCAGTGGTAGTAGCCAAAGATCGCAGTCCCCGTGACCTGATCGTACTCATCGAGCTCAAAGCCGCAGATCTGGCAGACCTCCCCGTCGGGCACCTCGATCTCGGCGTCGTTGCAGAGGACAACAAGCATGGACCGGTGTATTGGTTCGTGAAGGATAAAACCCTTTTCCCAGCGGAAGAGACCATCTAATCGATACATTCATAACGCCCCGATCCACCCTACTCTCCTATCCGAGGTGTAGGTTATTGAAGATAATCGGTCTTGCCGACGACGAGGTGGATAAGGATCTCAGAGCCGCAGGCATTGGAATGTCTGTTGCCGAGGCTCGCTCCATCGCCGCCGTCCTGGGGAGGGATCCCACCCTTCCTGAGCTGTTCAACTATGATGCCATGTGGTCCGAGCACTGCTCGTACAAGAGCAGCCGGGCAACGCTCAAGGAGTTCCTTCCAACCGACGGCCCAAACGTCGTCATGGGTCCTGTTGAGGATGCCGGCATCGTTGCCATTGACGACGAGTGGTGCGTCGTGATATCCCACGAGAGCCACAACCACCCAAGCCAGATCCTGCCAAACGAGGGCGCGGCAACCGGGATAGGCGGAATCGTCCGGGATGTAAACTGCATGGGGGCAAAGGTTGTTGCAACTGCCGACCCCTTAAGGTTCGGCGATCCCTATGGCCCTTCCGCCAACAAGGTCCGCTGGGTTGCCGAAGGGGTGGTAGACGGCATCTGGCAGTATGGTGACGCCTTGGGAGTCCCCATCATGGCCGGGGATATCGTATTCGACGAGAGCTTCGACAACAACTGCCTGGTGAACGTCGTTGCAATAGGCGTTGTAAAGAAGGACGAGATCATCCGCTCCCGCGCTCCATTGGGGGCTGGGGAGGGTGGTTATGACGTGATCCTCGTCGGAAAGCCCACCGACTCATCCGGCCTTGGCGGCGTCATCTTCGCTTCAGAAGCCCTTCGCGAGGAGGAGGAGGCAACAAATCGGGGCGCTGTCCAGATACCGGATCCGTTCCTGAAGAACATCCTCTTCAAGGCAAACGAGGACCTATTCCGCCTCGTCCGCGAGAAGGGCGTCGAAATCGGCTTCAAGGACCTCGGAGGCGGGGGCTTCACCTGCGCCTCTTCAGAGATGGGAGCTGCCGGCGGCTTCGGCATGGAGCTAGACCTCGACCTCATGCACACAGCAGGGGAGTTTCCACCTGAGGTCCTCTGCATCGCAGAGACCCAGGAGCGATTCCTCATAATCTCCCCGCCCGAGCACCGCGAGAGGATCCTCGAGATCTACAACAAGGACTGGGACCTTCCCGGGGCTGCGGGCGCAAGGGCGAGCGTCGTTGGAAAGATCTGCACACACGATCGTTATATTGTGAGGTACAAGGGCGAGAAGGTCATCGATGTGCCGATCCAGCACCTAACTGGCGGCATCAGATACGAGAGGGAGGCGCGCCCAAGGAAGATCGATCTCTTTGAGCCCGATCTCGTGATGCCAGAGGATATGAACGCCGTCATGCTGAAGCTTCTCTCCTCGCCGAACATCGCATCGAGGGAGCACGTCTACCGCTACTACGATACCGAGGTCCAGGGAAACGCCCGAATCCGGCCTGGCGAGGCAGACGCAGGCCTCATCGTCCCAGTCAGGGGAAAGGAGTTTGGAATCGCTCTAGCCGTTGACGCAAATCCCTTCTACGGTCGAATCAGCCCCTACTGGGCAGGAGCCACAGCTGTAGCTGAGGCCATGAGAAACGTCGCTTGTATCGGGGCCACCCCATCGACCCTCACCGATTGCCTCAACTTCGGAAATCCCGAGAAGCCTGAAGCCTTCTGGGAGTTCCGAGAGGCCGTAAGGGGGCTTGCCGACTCGGCAAAGAGGCTCTGGATGAAGGGATACCCGGGACAGCCTGTTCCCATAGTCTCCGGAAACGTGAGCTTCTATAACGAGGCAAAAGAGGGCTCGATCGATCCCTCGCCTGTTGTCGCCTGCGTTGGGATCATTCTCGATGCCGATAAGGCGGTCACTATGGAGCTAAAGGAGGCAAAAGACAGGATCTACCTGATCGGAAGGCGCTATGACGAGCTTGGCGGATCCGAGTACTACAGGGAGATCTTTCATGAGACCGGCGCAAACGTCCCCCAGGTGAGGTTCGACGAGGAGAGGGCGATGATCCACGCAACGATCGACGCAATCGACCGCGGCCTTGCAGTCTCCGCCCACGATATATCCAATGGCGGCCTTGCCATAAGCACTTCTGAGATGGCGATAGCCCAAGAGGTCCGCCTCGGCCTCGACCTGGAGATCGATGGATGTGGCGACGCGTCCCTTTCGTCAGACAGGCTCCTATTCTCGGAGTCCTCGGGAATCCTTTTGGAGGTTCCAGAAGAGAGGGCACCCGAGCTCGAGGAGCTGATCAGAAGCTTTGACCTCGAGCCGTTCGACCTTGGAGCTGTCACGATTGATGCGAGGCTCGTCATCAAGAGGCGGGGGGCGCCACTCGTAGACCTTGACCTTGCCGAGGCGAGGGATGCTTGGACCTTGGGCCTTGTGGAGGCGATTGAATGAGAATCGCTGTTATTCAGTTTCCGGGAACCAACTGCGAACACGAGACGCTGGTTGCCGTAAGGGATGCGAGGATGGATGGAGAGATCTTTCGATGGAACCGGCCAGAGCAAGAGCTCTCTCTGTTCGACGGCTACATCGTTCCCGGCGGGTTCTCCTACCAGGACCGTCTTCGAGCAGGCGTCATCGCCTCCAAGGAGCCGGTTATGGCAACCCTCAAGGAGGAGGCAGCAGAGGGCAAGCCGGTAATAGGCATATGCAACGGGTTTCAGATACTGGTCGAGTCGGGAATGCTTCCGGGATCTGGCGAGATCAGCCTCGCCCTTGCCCAGAACGTCATGGTTAAGGGAGGAAGGATCGTTCGCCGGGGCTACTACTGCAGCTGGACGACTCTCAGGCACGAGTCGCTTCCCCGCCGCTCATCCGGAAGCTTCCTCCTAGACGGCGGCGCCCTCCTGCAGATGCCGATCGCTCACGCCGAAGGAAACCTCGTCACGGCAAAAGAGGGACTCATCCAGGAGCTCAACGATGAGGACCAGGTGATATTTCGATACTGCAATTCCTCGGGCACCGCCGTCGAGGAGTTCCCAGTCAACGTGAACGGCTCGACGGAGAACATCGCCGGGATATGCAATCCAGAGGGAAACGTGCTTGGCATGATGCCCCACCCCGAGAGGGCGATCTTCTCCTGGCAGCTTCCTCCACCCGGCCGTAGACCGCCTGGACCAGGTCCTGGGAGAATGGTGTTCGAGTCGATGAGACGCTTCATAGAGGTGTCCAAATGAGGATAAATCTCAGGATCTGGCTCAAGATCCCGGATGCAGAGGCTGCAACCGTCAAGAACACCCTCGTCCGAAGGATGGGCTTCGAGGGAGTGATCGATGACGTCAGCCGCGAGCGGCTCTACAGCATCGAGGCAGATGTTGGAAACCCCTGGAGGCTTGCAAAGCATATAGTCAGGGAGCTCGTAAACGAGAACAAGGAGGAATGCCTGGTCTCGATCAGTGATCTCGAGCTCGATGATGGATACGTCCCCGTCAAGGTCGGGCTGCATATCGAGGATGGTGAAGCGATATCCACTCGAAACCGCCTTGTGCACAGGCTTGGCCTTTCGGCCGTAAAAGGAGTCGAGCGCTCCAACATCTGGAAGCTCTACATTCGGTCGGATGATAGGGAGGCGATTGCGGATGAGATCGCAAGGAAGCTCTTGATCAATCCGAACAAAGATAGCTACGAGATCCTCCGCGCAAGGGCGCGGGCCGTTGGGATGAGGCCGTAAAACGTTATAAGATGCAAGATCCCTAGTAGGTCCATATGACCTCCTATCTGGAGCATCCCCTGCTTCGGCCTGGATCCGTCGAGAAGAGGCTCTTTCAGCTGGACCTTGCCGTAAGCGCCCTCTCCCACTCGACGCTCGTCGTCTTGCCAACGGGTTTAGGAAAGACCGTCGTTGCCATGATGGCGCTTCTTGCGCGGCTGGAGAGGGGGCGCGTCCTCTTCCTCGCCCCAACGAGGCCGCTGGTCGAGCAGCACGCGTCTTTCCTGAAGAGGGTTCTCCTCGACTCCGTGATCGTTGCCCAGATCACGGGGGAGACACCTGCAGAGGAGAGACGCGCGCTCTTCGAAGAGGCAAGGGTCGTTGCAGCAACCCCCCAAGTTATAGAGAACGACCTCTTGTCGAGGCGGATCGACCTTTTAGACGTCTCGTTGATCATCTTCGACGAGGCCCATCGGGCTGTTGGAAACTACGCCTACGTCTACATCGCCACTCGCTACGCAAGGGAGGGAAGAGACCGCCTCGTCCTCGGGATCACTGCAAGCCCCGGAAGCCAGGAGGAGAAGATCCAGGAGATCTGCGCAAACCTGGGGATCGAAGCGATAGAGACCCGCTCTGAGGACGATCCCGACGTCTCTCCTTTCGTCTACCAGAGGGATATCGAGTGGGTCAAGGTGAAAGTTCCCGACGAGATCATCCGTCTTCGCCGAAGGATCGAGGAGGTCTTGGAGGAGAGGATCGAGGAGCTAAACCGCCTTGGAATACCTGAGCAGGTCTATGGGCCGCTTGGGCGAACCGCACTCGACCCCAAGGCCCCGAAGGGAGCGCTTCTCGAGCTCCAGTCGAAGATGAGCGCGGCTGTAGCTAGGCAGCCCAACCAGGTGCTTTACAGGGGGATCTCCATCCTCGCCGAGGTGATGAAGCTCAAGCATGCAGTCGAGCTTGCCGAGACCCAGGGGATGGATGCCCTTGCCCGCTACTTCGCCCGTCTCGAGGGGGAGGCCAGATCTCGCGGCGGCTCGAAGGCCTCGCGTCGGCTGATGGAAGATGTGAGAATCCAGGAGATGCTCTCGATCCTTGCGACGATGGACCTCGAGCATCCGAAGCTTGCCGCTGCAAAGGAGGTCCTAGATGAGCAGATCGAGAGGAAGCCCGACTCGCTCATCATGGTCTTCACGAATTATCGGGATACCGCATCAGCCCTTCTAAGCTCCCTTGCGGGATCGCCTGCAATCCGGCCGGTCAGGTTCGTAGGCCAGAGCTCGCGACAAGACGACAAGGGGCTGACACAAAAGAAGCAGGCCGAGGTCCTCGATAAGTTCCGAAAAGGGGAGTACAACGTCCTCATAGCAACGTCGGTAGGCGAGGAGGGGATAGACATCCCCGCAACCGACATGGTCCTCTTCTACGAGCCGGTCCCGTCAGAGATCAGGAGCATACAGAGGAAGGGGAGGACCGGACGGGCGAGGGCGGGCCGCGTCGTCGTGCTCATGGCAAAGGGCACCCGCGACGAGGCTTATCGCTGGATAAGCGACCGGAAGGAGAAGAACATGCGCCGGCAGATAAGAGAGTTCTCGCTTCCGGCAGCCGAGCTCCCAAAGGATGAGGTCCCCTCGCTCGATGCTTTCCCTTCACTCGACCGCCCGGACGGTCGGGCGGAGGAGCGCGAGGGCGAGGGTGAAGGCGAGGGTGGGGTTGCCCACCCAATGGAGGGAGCGGACGGGGGCGCCGCGCCTGTGGGCCGCCCCGAGGGCCGGCAGTCCAGGATCACCGAGGTGGAGGGGCCTTGCGTTCTCGTCGATCCGCGGGAGAGGGATGTTGCCCGCGAGCTGGAGGCGCTAGGAGTGGAGATTAGGCTCGTCACCCTCGAGGTAGGCGACTACGTCGCAAGCGAGCGCCTGGGAATCGAGCGAAAGACCGCCCAGGACTTCGTCGCTTGCATCGTCGATCCCGACCGGGGGCTCTTTCGCCAGGTGGGCGATCTTTCCCGAAGCTATGAGAAGCCCCTCTTGATCCTCGAGGGAAGCGACCTCTACACCCGGCAGATTCATCCTAACGCCATTCGAGGAGCGCTTGCTTCGATTGCAATCGACTTCGGCGTCCCTGTGCTCCCAACAGCGGACATCAAGGAGACCGCGGCCTTGATCGCGCTCTTAGCAAGGCGAGAGCAGGCATCCGGCGGGCGCGAGGTCAAGCCCCACGGGAAGAAGACCGCCCGGACGCTCGTCGAGCAGCAGGAGTACCTCCTGACGGCCATCCCGTCGGTGGGGCCCTCGGTTGCGCGAAACCTGCTTCGCCACTTCGGGTCACTGGAGAAGGTGATGACCGCCACATACGATGAGCTGATGGAGGTCGAGAAGGTCGGGCCGAAGATCGCAGAGCGGATACGGGAGCTTGTGGGAGGAGAGTATAAGGGGTGAGGGGGGATCGAATATAACGGGAGCCGGAAGCATCGAAGCTTGCGGCCCAGATTGCTAAGGCGATGCAGCTCGCGGGCGATTCCGCCCTGTGGCGGTGGCGCCTGTCTTCGCCTGACGGAGGGTGGATACGGCTGCTGGAGAGGCTACGGAGGCTTTGAGAAGGTCGGCCAACCTCAAATATCCCCATACCCTTATCTCCCGTCTCATCGCATCTTCCCGTCATCTTTTTCACCTCCAAATGGCATTTTCAGGATGCAATAGCTCCCAATCATTCTTGATATTGAACAAAAGATCGTTTTGAAATAAGCTTAAATCGATGGGGCACATTGCGGATCAATCATGAATAGAACGATCGCTTCTGGTGCCATGTTTATCATCATGGTGGCCATCGCATTCGGCGTCTCTATTGCAGAGGACGACGCCAGCGTTTCCGTGAACCCGGGTCAGTCGTCACAGCCCATGCAGGACTCATCGCTGGCAGAGCTTGTGGATTTCGTGAGGGAAGCTCGCGATTATGCCAATGAGGTGGGCCGCGAGATGGCATGCCATGAGTTTGACAATAAGACAGGCAGGTTTGTGAGGGGAGATCTCTACATCTATGCCTACGACTTTCAGGGAACGAATGTCGCCCATCCCTTCCGCCCGGATTTCATCGGCGAGAACAAGATCGATTTGACGGATCCCAACGGAGTGGCCCTGATAAAGGACTTGGCCGCTTGCTCCCTCAGGGGCGAGGATTTCACTTATTTCATATTCCCCAACCCAGACCATGGCTCAAGGGACGAGCTGAAGGTCGGCTATGCTGCCAGGGTTGATGACGAATGGTGGGTTGGCTCTGGTGTCTATCTGTCAGATGTTCCAGCATTCTTCCCGCAGCAGGAGAGGGAGAAACTGGCTTCCTTCGTGGATGGGGCAGTCGAATATGCCAGGGAGAACGGCAGAGAGCAGGCTCTGAACGCCTTCAATGACAAAAACGGCTCGTTTGTATATGACAACCTCTATATCTTTGCCTACGACTACAACGGTACTGTCCTTTCGCTGCCATTTCAGCCGCATCTCACTGGAGAAAGCCGCATCAATTCCAAGGACCCAAACGACGTCAGGTATGTGCAAAATTGCATAGATCTGGCAAATAGAGGCGAAGGATATCTGTACTACATCTATGCCAACCCAAAAGAGAACATGACCGAAGAGCTCAAGCTCGGATATGTGAGGGACGTAGACGGCAGTTGGTGGCTGGGTGCAGGGATCTATGCTTCCGATTCAAACACCACGAATGCCGCCGGCCAGACCTATCTGGGAGAATTCGCTGAAAATTCGACCGATAAATGATCTTGGTGGACGATTATCCGCCTATTTTTATGGAATCGCTGTACATTTTGCAATGTAATAGCAAAAATCGACCATACATGATAAGTTATATTTCCTAGATGAGGATTATATTCTAGCCAGGTTCTCTTCCTTCGATAGACCAACAATCCCCATCCCATACCCTTATCTCCCATCGACTCCTCAATAATCCCCATGCCAAATCGCGCCCCCGACTGGCTCGCCCAGGCCCAAAGAGACCTGGAGCAGGCCGAGGCCTCGCGAGAGGACGGCCGCCATGAGTGGGCCTGCTTTGCCGCCCATCAGGCAGCGGAGAAGGCTGTCAAGGCGCTCCACTTGCACCTCGGAGAGGAGGCCTGGGGCCATGTAGTCGCCCGCCTCCTGCAGGAGCTGCCGATCGCCCTTCCCCAGGATCTCGTGGAGAAGGGCCGGGTGCTCGATGGATTCTACATACCGACGAGATATCCAAACGGCCATCCGGAAGGAGCGCCATTCGAGCACTACGGCCGGCTGCAGAGCAAGGAGGCTCTGGATTATGCCTGTTCGATCGTTGAATTCGTCCGTCTTCAGATGGCCTGATCGAGAGGAGGTAGATCTCGCAGTCCGTCGCTGGGCCGAGGAGGCGGCCCGTTGCCACGACGGCGTCTTAGCCATTGGATACTTTGGCTCCTACGCCCGGGGGGACTGGGGCGTAGGAAGCGACCTCGACATCGTCGTGATTTTGGAGAGCTGCTCTCGGCCGTTCATCGAGAGGGCCAGGGATTGGGACGAGTCAAGCTTCCCCGTTCCCGCAGATATTCTCATCTTCACTGAGGAGGAGTGGTCGAGAAAGGAAGGCCGCTTTGGGCGGACCCTTGACGAGGAGGCGATCTGGGTATATCTATTGGGAGAACCTATAAGAACTTCCTCTGTAAAAAATGCAGTCCAGGATCTATGATCATGTAGGGACGTTTTCCCTCCAATTGATCCAAGAGGTGCTCTCCATGGCCGATGAAAAGAAGTCCTTCTGGTCGACCCTTCCAGGAATCCTCACTGGAATCGCCGCAGTGATCGGCGCAATCGTATCCTTGATCGCTATCCTGCATTCATCGAACATCATTCCGGATGGCGGCCCAGAGGAAGAGATCGCGCCCCTTGAGATCCACGCCTTCACAGCCTTGCCTCAGTCGATCGAAGCCGGGGATCACGCCACATTGAACTGGTCGATTGCCGGGGCAAACGATGTCTCCATCTACCCCGGGATCGGCGACGTGGAGCTAGTGAGCGGGACTAGAATCGTCGCTCCAGAGAGAAACACAGACTTCATCCTCACTGCTAGAAACGATACTCACGGCCAGGTCGCCGTGACCAATGTGAGTGTGACCGAGAATGAAAGAGAGCGCCTGGAGATCGCATCCTTTGCCGTTAATCCAGACAAGATCAGGCCAGGGGATTATGCTACTCTCATCTGGTCTGTCTCAGGCGCCGACCATGTGGAAATCTCGAATATCGGCGATGTCGAGATCAGAAAGGGCTGCCGGGAGGTCAATCCAAAGGAGTCGGCAACCTATATCCTAACCGCCGGTAATATGGAGGAGAGCGCGACCGCCAGGGCAGAGCTTGCGGTCCTATCGGAGGAGGAGAGCGCAGCCTCGATCGATCGCTTCGTCGCAAATCCGGAGAGCATCATCAGAGGAGGGTCCGCTATCCTGAGCTGGGGGGTCTCGGGCGCCGATGAGGTCATACTGGACGGAAAGGTCGTGGGTGCGAAAGGCGAGATGGAGGTCACACCAGTGGAGACGACATCGTATCCGCTCCTCGCTCGAAGCGGCGATCAGGTTGTGAAGTACTCGATACAGGTGCACGTGGAAGACCTGGAGTTCGCCTTTTCCCCGCGCTCGGCCGCGCCCGGAGAGGAGGTGGAGATCGGCCTGGGCTTCAGCCCGCCTGGAGGCGTCGCTGTTTTCTACGACGGAAAGGCCCTCACGACAAGGCCCTCATCGGATGGAAAGGTGCTCGCCGTGACGCTGCCAATGGATGCCACGAGCGGCTACTTCGAGATCGAGTGGCAGGGCAGGCGGTATAGGGCCGGCGAGATGATGGAGATAGAAGGGGATCAAAGCGTTATCTATGCAGAACCCACCCAATTCAGCAGAGATGCCATATTCGCGCCAAGTAAGCTGGCAGATATGGAGCGAGTTCCCGTTTCGCCTGTGTAATTCCGTGATAACAGAGATGGATGAGTAAGATAGAGTAAGAGGGGGGACAAAAGCCTCCTCGCGTATGGCGCTTGAGGGGACTGGTATCAGCCACACCCATAGGGTATATGGCGTTAAGGGCACACAAGAGATCCCCGATGGGAGGGCGGCTGCCCTCCTGTGATCCAACAGGTCCCCGAAGAGGGCGAACAAAGGATCGCCTCTTCTTCTGCCTTATCTTCTTAAGATCCTGGAGGTCCCGCGAAGGGGGCGAGAAGGGGAGAATCCCCTTCAGTACATCCCGAAGCACTCCGAGGAGAGGTCCCTGAAGAAGTCGAAGGGCTCTGGAAGCGGCGCTACAGGAAGCTCGGGCGCGCTCTCAGCTTGAGTAGACATGCTCTCAGTTAGGTCGCTCTCTGCGATCTCGGAGGGATTTAAGTCCTCAGCAGTGCTCTGATCCTCGCTTTGATTCTTCAGCCACTCTGAGTAGGTGTAGAGCCTCGGATCGTATCCCATCTCTTCGAGTGCGAACCAGACGAGGGCGGCCTTCCCCCCGTTCGAAGTGAAGACTGCAACCGGCCTATCCATGGAGAGCGAGGAGAAGGTCTCGTTGAGGGCTTCTCTTCCCTTGAAGATCCCATAATCCGGATCGATGACCGAGTCGGATGGGACGCTTATTGCGCTGCCTATGCTCCCCTCGGCATAATACTCTGCTCCTCTTGCGTCGACCAGCTGAAGCTCGCCTGCGCTTACGTTCTGGTACTCGGCGAGAAGCCAGGACCTTGGGCTGATGCTGGCGAGGTCTCCTGGCGGCATCGAGGCCGACATGGGCTCAGTTGGATAGCCCGAACTCGCCCAGGCAATCCGATCGCCGTCCATGAGGCTCACCTGGTCGAATCCCACGTATCTTAGAACCCAGTAGAGGAAGGCGGAATCGGCGCACTCCATGCAGTCGCCGTATACGACGACCGGCTGGTCGAAAGAGACGCCCGCAGCCTCGATGATCTCGATCAGCTCCGGAATTGGGCGAAGCACCCTCTCCTCATCGACCAGGCTCAGCGTGGGAAGGGAGATTGCGCCTGGGATGAACTCCGCTGGATCGTTGGATGCGTCGAGCAGAATGACCGAGCTGCCGTTTTGAAGATCGAGATAGAGATCCTCCATCGATATGAGCCTCACGTCGATATCCATTGGGATCACGGCATTATCCATGGAGGTTGCGCCGATATCCGCCGAGCCGGGGTCTTGGCCATCGGCATCATCGCTGTATGTAATCGTAAGATCGCTGACTGCAAGGTTGGAGACGTTATCCATTTCGACGGTTAATAGATCATCGGCATTCTCCCCGTCGGCTTCGGCCGCGGCAGGAATTGCAATCATTAGAAGGATGAGCATCAGGGGCAAGCGCCCCATCATTCCAAACGTCCGTTTCTCGGCATAGAGATGGATCATGACTAACACTCCTCGACTATGACGCCCTAAAGCATCCTTGGCACATCCCCTTCCCGGATGCCAGCCGCTCCCTCTTCGTTATGGCACCGGTTCGGGCGAGACCTCTAATCCAGATATATCCCTCGATCTACTTAAATGTATGCCACTTAAATGATTATCAGGCGATTATGCAATCCTGTATCAACCTAGCGGCAGAGCTTGATGCTCCGCTCTCCATTGCCTCATCCGCCCCAACAGGAACATCCCCCGGTTGCCGGAAGGATCCTCTCCCACTCCCTCTCGTAGCAGCCGCTGCAGACCTTTACACAGCCCCGGTCCCTATGCCTCACCTTGATCAGGGAAACTCCCCTCATGCCGCATATCTGGCAGTCCATACTTGTCGGGATGCCGCCTTCAGATATATATGGCACGCAACGACCGGGGATGGGTGTCCCTAATATACCCCTTCGCCAAATACGCCTTCGGAGTCATGGATACCATGCCTAAGATCTCTATTATCTGTACGTTTGCAGCCCTCCTGATCTTGGTCGGATGCGGCGCTGGCTCGATCGCCGTAGGCGGAGGAGATGACGACTGGTGGATCACATATCCCAGGATGAATCCCCAATCGGGAATGGATGTGCCCCACGCAAGCTGGGCACTCGATGCCCTCCAGAGCAAGCCGGTCTTCATATTCCTCCAGAAGGAGCAGTGCCCCGCCTGCGCCCAGCAGAGGAGGATCCTCGACGGCCTCCTGGACGGCTATCTGGGAGACATCGCATACTTCGATATCGATGCCCTAAGGGATCACAGGGTCTATGATATGATACCCTACGACCCGGACGGCGGGGTTGGATCAATTCCGCTCATGGTGATCCTCACCTGGGTTGTGGATTCCCAAGGCCGGGTCCAGGTGGGATGGCACAGCACCGAAGAAGTCGTAGGCGATGATAGGCTCAGATCCTATCTCGACGATGCCCTGGCCCAGTTCCGGCAGAACTCACCCCAGGATTGATCCATGGATCGAGCGAGATATCTCCTGGCCCTCTTGGCGCTCCTTCTCGGATGCACCCAAGCCTGCGGCCTTGCGGAATCCGGAATTGATCCATCCGTTCTGACCTTCCGCGACCTGGATGGCCAGGAGATAGCGCTCGGCCAGGGGGAGTATTCGATCCTATTCATGGGGAGCATCGAGTACCCGCTCTGCCTTGAGTGCGAGCCCTCGCTTCGCGCCCAGCTCACAGAGCTCGACAGGCTAGATGCAATCGATCCCAAGATCAATATAATAACTCTGAACATCAGGAAGAACCCGTTTTCCAAGGACGGCAGAACGCTTGCTCGATCATGGTGGGGCCTCAATATCAGCTGGCCCTGGGCCGATGATATGGAGCCTTACCCGATCTCGCGCGAGTTCATCGATTATGCAACCGTCGATGGCGGCTTCTCGAATCCCACGCTGCTCTTGATCGATGGGGACGGGCAGGTCTCGAGGGTATACCACGTCTACCGGATGGGCCATGGCAACCAGGAGGGTGTAGTGGATGCAGCATCGCTTAAAAACGCCCTTGATGAGCTGGACCGAGAGGTGGGCGAAGGAGCGGATGGATATGTGGACGCATCCTCCCAAAGCTACTCCTATCTTGGCATGTTCTTCCTAGGAATTGTGACCTCGCTTGCGCCATGCTCCATTGCCCTGATGGTTGCCATATTCTCCTACATCATGACCTCGCGAAGGAGGGAGGAGTACCTGCATGGATCCGGCTCGCTGGAGGGCTTCATGATCGGCCTTGCCTTCACGTTTGGAATGGGGCTCGTCTTCTTCATGATAGGCATCTTCATCTCCCATATAGGCGTCTTCGTGCGAGAGGCCAGAACATTCGACCTACTCGCAGGCCTCATCATGATAATGCTGGGGATAAACGGCCTCTGGCCCCTCGACGGCCTGCTTTACCCCATAACGTCCAGGCTTAACCTGGGGCAGGGGGAGAAGAGCTTTCTCGAAAGGACTGTGGGGTTATCGATGGATCTCTTCAAGTACTCGGCCCTGCTTGGAGCTTTCACGCTTGGCGTATTATTCGCCCTTGGCTGGGCCCCCTGCGCCGTCTCGCTAGTCTTTCCGGTGCTCATCTGGCTTGCCTCACAGCAGGTCGCCCCCCTCGTTGGAGGATTGATGCTCTTCTCCTTCGGCCTGGGGCACGGTGTTCCCGTGATCCCCATATCCACCTTCTCCCGCAAGGTGGCCGGCAAGGTGGGGGATAGATACGTCCAGGCGGGACGATATCTCACAGCCGTCTTCAGCTCGGCGGTGATCCTCGTGGGACTCGCCTATGCTGCTCGCTACTTTGGCCTTCTCCTCTGGTAGGGGCGTGCATTGTGGTGAAGCTTGCATTCTGGTGAGGCTATGCCCATCTTTTGAGGCCTGAACTCCAACGAGGCTTAGCTCCTCTGACGAGGGGCAAGACCGCCCGCAGATCTACATCTGCTCATCAAAAGGAATAAATGGTAAAACACTGAGATAGGCTCATAAAGGAGGTCTCTATATGAAGGTAAAGATCACCCTCATCGTACTTTTGATGTTCATGGCTGGCCTGCAGATGGCCAGCGCCAGTGACGTAATGGATCTCAGCACACTAGGAAAGAAGCCCGTGATCGATCCCGTAGCCCTGCCTAGGATCAGCTCGACAATGCCCACTTCTGCAGGTCAGGCGGCCCCTGCATACATTCCCCTTGACCTCAGCACGCTTGGCAAGGTGAACAAGCCAGTGATCGATCCAACGGTCATCAAGGGCCCGACGCCGATCACCATAACCCCCATGTTCTCCATCAGGAACGGAAACATAACGAGCGGCTCCAACACCGTCGTCACCCCAGCCCATGCGCTTCGCGGCCCTGACATAAATTACCTCACTCCCAGGACCACGGTCTACACTCCGCCAATCGCCATATTCGGCGGTGCTTGAAAGCAACCAAAGGATCGGGATCCAAGCGACCCCGGTCCACCTCATCTATCTTGGAGAGGATTTTAATGAAGGTAGAAGTCAAAATCGATGGATCGGAGATTCCCCTTAGCGGCTTTCCCCAGGAGATGCTGGGAAATGTCGTTGCAAGCATGACCGAGTGCCTCCATGGAGTGGATCCAAACTGGAGGGAGATAACGATAAGAGTTGATAAATGACCAATCGGTCGCGGCGACGATGCCGATTGGCCTGCTCAGTCCTTTCTTGATCTGCGAAATGCAGTGGATAGGTCAATCACATAGGTCCCCTCTTTCAGGGCCATGACGAGCTCATCCCTGTTGAAGAGGGTATCGAGATTTAGCTCATAGGATCCCGGCTCTTCGATCCTGATGCTCTCGAGATCCCTTTCGTCCTCCTCTTCTGCCTTTTCTGGATCCCCATCCATAACTCGGTCAGTATCCCCATTCTCGGCTCGATCCCTTTCCAGCTCGCCCTTCTCCTCGACCCTGGGAGGCCTCCTGACCCCCATGGCACTCGTTATAACCGGCCTTTCCAGGACCTCCTCTGTCGCCCCCCTCTCCCAACTTGCCAGGCCAGCCCTCTGACCAGCCTTCATGAACTGGAACTTCTTCCAGCCGCAGGCAGGGCATCCCTGGAGGAGGTCGATTCCATCTTGGAAGACCTTCCGGCATCTTGTGCACATATGGGGCATTCGATCAATCCCCCACAGAGACCTTGGTGCTGATCTGAAACTGATCCTTCTCCACCGTCCGGAGCTGGTTTGCAGGGCCGATCACCGTCATCCTGCCCTTGTTGCTACCTTTCCCAAGGATCCTCTGAAGAAAAGATCCCTCCCGTCTCATAGGATAGGTCTCGATCTCGATCCCGGTGAACTCATCGACCCTGATCTCGGTCATCGTCATCTCTATCAGCTTGACCTCCTCTTCAGGGGTGAGGCCGCTCTCCAGGACCACGATCTTGCCCGTCTTGACCTTATCCAGTATAAGCCTGATCTTCTCCATGGACGTCATGTGGGAGAGCATCTCCTCAGAGATCAGATCCATCTGTACTTCTCGCATGGGATCACCCGAAGTTGGCCGCTATGGCATTGTAGAGGTCATCGATGTTATTGCCATCCAGGGCCGAGATTGAGACGATGGGATGCTGGGGGAAGGCCGACTTGATCCTTGACGGGGAGGCGTCGGGCAGGTCTATCTTGTTGGCTATTATGAGGATGGGCAGCCTTCTCGCCTCCATATTGCCTATAACGGTGACGTTGACCTGTGTATAGGGATCCGCCGTCGCATCCATCACCAAGAGGACGCCATCTAGATCGTCCAGCCATTTGATGGCCTCTATCACCCCTTCGGTGGCCTCCTTCGCCCTTTTCTTGGCCTCGGCCTCGTCCATGCCAAACGCCATGAACTCCTTGAAGTCGATCTTCGTTGCCATGCCCGGCGTATCGACGATATCCAGCTGAATACTGGATCCATTCCCCTTGACCAATACGCCCTCCTTTCGGACAGCCCTCCTCGTCTCGTGTGGGATGTGGGAGACCGAGCCCACCTCTCCACCGCTGAAGTCCTTCACGATGCGATTGGCAAGCGTCGTCTTCCCCGCGTTCGGCGGGCCGTATATGCCGATCTTAGCCCGGCTCCTGCCGAATATGCGTCTGACCCACAACCCAAGGCTCATCCTGAACCTGTTGATAACATCCATATCCATCCTCTGGTTTAGCTTTGCACCATTTCTCTACTAATAATTTTCCATAACTTTTTTTCAGGTATATAATTGTCCGTCTGAGCGAGGAGACCTACAACCATAGGAGAAGGAATAACGCGGACTCGCAGCCGGTCCCCAGCCGGAACTTTCGAGGAGATGGCACGACCCATACAAATATAATATTTTAAAATTATTATTCTAACGAATCGGAGGACATTGGCGAGGGGCTCAGGGCAGCCCCTGAGCCGGACAACTTCCCTCGAATCCATCGAAATCCCCTGATGCGCGCATTCTCTTCCATATCTCCTTGAGGGGGAGGTCCAATACGTTCCCGTAGCTCTCCTTCAGGTATGGACAGCCACGAACGCTTCCGTCCACTGCCACGTGTTGCCACCTCCTCCCGGCCATGCAGCCCATCATCTGCCCTTCGAAGAAGGTGCTTGCAAATACCCTAGGACCGTCCCGGCTCGAGTTCGCCTTTTGGTAGAGGCGCAGTATCTTCTCCCTGTCTATCTGGGACAGGGCATCCTCGGCATCCCGGGGTATTCCCTCCCAGATCGAGAACTCATGGACGCCCAGGTCCTTTGCCAGGTCGTAGAGATCGGGAAGCTGGCTTATGCCCTTGGACGTGACGTGCGTCGTCATGGTGACCATCAGCCCCTCGTCCAGTGCACATCTTATGGCAGAGATCGCCTTCTCAAATGCCCCCTCGACCCCTCGGACGCGATCGTGCTCCTTGGAATCGGTGCTGTATACCCCCACCAAGAGGTTGTAAAGCCCGGCGTTCTTCAGCCTCCTTGCTACATCGTGAGTCATCTCGATGCCGGGCGTAAACAGATTGGTTACAGCAAGCTCCGGATCCACATGGGCTATCAGATCGAAGATATCCTCCCTGAGTAAGGGATCGCCCTCTGTGAATGTGATGATGCATGCCCCAAGATCCAGAGCTTCATCGATGACCCGCTCGATGTCCTTGCCCTCGAGCTCCTCCTCCCCCTCCCTGATGTTGCAGTGATCGCAGCGGCAACCGCATTCCCTTGTAACCTCGATGCTCACCGTCTGAGGAACCGGCCTGCCTATCGCCATCTTCGCCTCATTCAGTATGAGCCTCTTGAATGGCCCGCTTGGGATCGGAGGGAGCCAGGTCGTTGCGACCACGTCCATCTCACGGACCATGGCGGGCTTCTCCACACTCAACCGATCGTTCATCCTGTCGAGTACCGGTTGTACCACCCGGGAGAGGGCTCCCTTGGCCAAGAGCTCATGCCGCTCCAGAGAGAAGTCAACTGTGAGGGCGGCAGTTCTGATTAGCTGGGTCATCGTTATCTCTTCCTTCGTGACAGTTAAAGAGTTATCGCCCAGGTCGGCAGAAGATCGAGGGACCCTCCATTCATAAGGTTAAAATAACTGATTCTCGATCTATCGGCTGGTGTTTGTTTTGTCCGAGGTTGTGCTGGCCTATTCGGGAGGATTGGATACCTCCGTCTGCATACCACTCCTGCGGGAGCGCTATAGCTTCGATAAGGTGATCACCGTCCTCGTGGACGTTGGTCAGCCAGAAGAAGATCTCGAGCGAGGAGACCTTCGTGCCGAGAAGCTCAGCGATGAGCACTATCATATCGATGCCAAAGAGGAGTTCGCCCGCGAGTACCTATTTCCACTCATAAAGGCGAATGGCTCATATGAGGGCTACGTTCTGGGAACGGCCATAGCCCGGCCGCTCATCGCCAAGAAGACGGTAGAGATCGCCCAGGAAAAGGGCGTCAAGGCGCTCGCCCACGGCTGCACTGGAAGGGGCAACGATCAGCTGCGCTTCGAAGCGATATTCCGCACGACAGCGCTCGATTGCATTGCCCCGATGAGGGATCTCGACCTGAGCCGCGAGTGGGAGATCGACTACGCCCGGGAGCACGGGATAGATGTCCCCGTAACGAAGGAGCGACCATGGTCGATCGACGAGAACCTCTGGTCCAGGTCGATCGAGGGCGGCAACCTCGAGGACCCCGCCTTCGAGCCGCCTGAGGAGATCTACGCCTGGACGAAGGCGCCAGATGCGTTGACGCCTTCACAGATCGTGGAGATCGGCTTCGAGTCCGGCGTTCCGGTCTCGCTGGATGGCCAGGTGATGGGGGGCGTGGAGCTCATAGTACGGTTGAACGCGATCGGGGGTCGCCACGGAGTCGGCCGGACCGATATGATCGAGGACCGAGTCCTCGGGCTGAAGGCCAGGGAAAACTACGAGCATCCTGCAGCAACGATACTATTGACCGCTCACAAGGACCTCGAGCGCCTCGTCCTCTCCAGGTCGGAGCTCCGATTCAAGGCCTCGGTCGACGATGCCTGGTCAGAGCTCGCCTACATGGGACTTCTCGATGATCCCTTGTACGCCGACCTCAATGCCTTCCAGGACCAGGCCAACTCCCGCGTCAATGGATTCGTCAAGATGAAGCTCTATTGCGGCTCTGCAAGCTCCGTAGGCCGATCCTCCCCAGATGCCCTCTACTCCCAGGATATGGTCTCGTTCGACTCCGAGACGCTGAGCCAGAGGGATGCCGAGGGCTTTTCTAAGTACCACGGCTTCCAGGCGAGATTGATGCGGCGAAAGGCGCAAGGGCAGCCTTTATGATATATCGATAGCCTAAAGCGAGAGCATGAGAGATCTGGTGATATCCGAGAACTCGACGGCCGAGGATCTGCTTCCTCTGGCAATCGCGGTAAACGAGCTGGTCAGGTTGCCCGTCACGATGCGCAGCAAGAACCATCCCGGCGTGAGGGTTGAGAAGGGAAAGGCTGTGGACGAAGCCTACACAGGCCCTGTGCTGGAAGGGGTGCTCGCATCTGGAGAGCCCAGCCGGACAGTTCCGCAGAGCGGCACCTATGAAGGAGTGCCTGTGGCAGTTTCGCCGATCATTATCGACGGCAGGGCGGTTGCAGCGATTGGAGTTGTCGATCTAGTTGGGACGATAGACATCCCCGAGGTATTCGGCGCCTACGCTGAAGTGATCGAGCAGGTCTCGAAAGGAAGATGAGAATGCGCAGAGCCTGGGAAGGGGATCTTCCCAGGATGAACGAGATCGATCGACTATGCTATCCCCAGGAGAAGGCCTTACCTGGGGGTATGTTCCTCTTCCACCTGAGGCATGCCCGGATACTCGTAGCTGAAGGGAATGCAGTCGTTGGATTCATAATAGGCTACACAAAGGGGAGGACCGGGGCCATCAAGATACTGGACATCGATCCAGGCCATCAGAGGAGGGGCATCGGCCGAAGGCTGATGGGCGCCATGGAAGAGGAACTCTCCACGATGGGGGCATTGAGGATCTATCTTGAAGCAGCGCAAGAGAACGACGCTGCCCTCTCCCTTTATCATCAGGGAGGATATAGCGAAGGCCAGCTCCTCATGGACTTCTATGGACGAGGAAGGGACGCCTGGCGCCTTTGGAAAGATCTCAATAGGGCGAGCGGCCCGGATGCGGGGTGAGATCGGGAGAGATCCCTGTCCAGGGGGTCGCGCTACCCCACCGTAAGGTTTATGTAACGAAAGGTTACTAACTTCATAATATCACAAGGCGGGGCATATGGATTCGGTAGAACTCCTGAACGTGCTGGGAAACGAGAACAGAAGGCGTATACTTCAGCTATTATCCTTTCGCCCCTTCTACTTCAACGAGATCTCCAAGCGGCTGGACGTGGGTCCAAAGGCGGTCATCGACCACCTGGACAGGCTCGAGAGGGCCGGACTCGTGGAATGCTACAGCGATAAGGGAAGGCGAAAATACTTCCGCATAGCAAGAAACCTCGTGCTCGAGGTGGCCGTATCCCCCCACTCTTACGGCGTCAGGACTCATAAGCCGGAGATGGGCGAGCCCCCGGTTAGGGAGAAGGGAATCGACATCAGGCTGGTCCAGGAAGAGCTCAGCCTATTGGAGAAGCGTCGACTGGATCTGAGACAAGAGATGAACCTCATCGAATCGCAGATGATGGAGGTTCGCCAGCTTGCCTGGCTGGAGATCCATAGTGCGGACCACGATCAGCTCGATTCCGAGATCCTAGCAGCCCTTTTATCCGGAGAGGCCGAGATCGAGGCCCTCTCGCGAAAGATGGAGGTCCCAACCATCATATTGGAGGACCATCTAAGAAGGCTCCATGATCGGGGCTTGGTTAGGGAGACCGGCGGGGCATGGTCTCTGGACCACATGAGATGAAAACAATGACTGAACCCATTATCCTCAGGGTGGCGGAGGCCTATCATAGGGATGCAGGCAGGAGCATCGCGCGCTTCAGCTCTGAGCTGATCGAGAGATTGAGGCTTGGAAACGGCGACATAGTCGAGATCCAGGGCAAGGACAAGGTATGCGCCCTTGCCTGGCCATCCAATCCCAAGGATTCGCCTGAGATGATCCGCATAGACGGGAACCTGCGCTCGAACCTGGGCGTGGGGATTGACGACAAGGTTCAAATCAGCCGGACGGAGGCAAGGCCTGCACGGAGAATAGTCGTCTCCCCGACGAGGGATATCAGGTTGATCGGAGGATCTCAATATCTGATGAGGATTCTCGAGGGGCGGCCTGTTGTAAAGGGCGAGCATATCAGGGTGGATATGATCAGCAACTCGCTTGGATTCGTCGTGGTAAGCACAACCCCCACGGGGCCCGTCGTCATCACAAGGGATACGACGATTACCATCACCAAGGAGAGGGTGGACGATCCGGATCTTCAAGCGCGTGAGATCTCGTATGAGGATATAGGCGGCCTTGCAAAGGAGATTCGCGCTATAAGGGAGATGGTGGAGCTTCCCCTGCGCCATCCCGAGATCTTCTCCCGTCTCGGGATCCGGCCGCCGCAAGGCGTGCTCCTTCATGGACCGCCGGGGACTGGAAAGACGCTGATTGCCCGGGCGGTGGCAAGCGAGACCTCCGCCCACTTCTTATCCATATCCGGGCCCGAGGTCGTATCCAGATTCTACGGGGAGAGCGAGGAGAGGCTACGCGAGATCTTCGAAGAGGCCGAGAGGACGGCTCCCTCCATCATATTCATCGACGAGATAGACTCGATCGCCCCGAAGAGGGAGGATGTCTCAGGCGACCTCGAAAGAAGGATCGTTGCCCAGCTCCTGTCTTTGATGGATGGCCTATCGGACAGGGGCGAGGTTATAGTGATCGCTGCCACCAATCGGCCAAACGCCCTCGATCCAGCCATACGACGAGGGGGACGATTCGATCGGGAGGTGGAGATTGGAATCCCGAACAAGGCAGGACGCCTGGAGATACTCTATGTCCATACGAGGGGCATGCCGCTGGACGAGAACTTCGACCTTGCCGAGGTCGCAGAAATAACGCACGGATTCGTGGGCGCCGACCTCTCCTCGCTCTGCAAGGAGGCTGCCATGCACACCGTTGGACGGACCCTGCCTGACCTCGACGTTCAGGATGCGATCTCTCCCGATACATTGGAGGGGATGCTTGTTACGAGGGAGGATTTCCGCGCTGCCATGGCCAAGGTGGAGCCAAGCGCCATGCGTGAGGTGATGGTCGAGGTCGGAGAGGTCCGCTGGTCGGAGATTGGGGGGCTCGTTGAGGCAAAGCAGGCCCTGATCGAGTCGATCGAGTGGCCCATCAGGTACCCAGAGGCCTTCCAGATGGCCGGGATTCGCCCGCCAAGGGGCGTCCTCCTCTATGGGCTTCCCGGGACAGGAAAGACGCTGATCGCTCGAGCGGTTGCAACCGAGAGCCAGGTCAACTTCATCAGCATAAAAGGGCCTGAACTCCTCTCCAAATGGGTCGGCGAGTCGGAGAGGGCTGTAAGGGAGGTATTTAGAAAGGCCCGCCTGGCAGCGCCGGCTCTGATCTTCTTCGATGAGATCGACGCAATAGTCCCCGCCCGGGGCTCGGGTTACGACAGCCATGTGACCGAGAGAGTGGTAAGCCAGCTCCTAACGGAGCTGGATGGGCTCGTGGAGCTCAAGGACGTTGTGGTCCTTGCAGCCACCAATCGGCCTGACCTAGTCGACCCATCCCTGCTCAGGCCGGGCCGCTTCGACCGCTTGATCCATATACCGATGCCCCGACCTGAGGCAAGGCTTGCTATACTGAGGATATACCTCTCCCGCATGCCCCTTGCCGGGGATGTGTCTGCAGAGGAGCTTGTCGATAGGACGGACTCCTTCACAGGGGCCGATATCGAGACCCTCTGCCGGGAGGCCGGGATGCTTGCCTTGAGGGAGATGATCGGGCCTGGGATGAGGCAAGAGGAGCTCATAGCCCGAGGAGTGGAGATCGGACGATCCCATTTCCTTGAAGCGCTCGATAAGGTCTCGCCCCACCTATCCACCGATACACTGGAGGAGTACTCCCGCATGATAGGGGAATTCCATCCCTGAGGACGAACATGATAATGCAAATCCCCATACCAGACCACTTATATATGATAGAAGGTCATTGTGGCAATAATGAGAGGCCGATAGCTTGACTATGGACGAGACGAATGAGCTGTTGGGCGATATCAGCTTCGATGATACGAGCAGCATCAACGTGCCGGAGAGCCTGATCGAGCATGTTATCGGCCAGGAAGATGCAGTTGAGGTAATAAAGAAGGCAGCACATCAGCGCCGCCACGTAATGCTCATAGGATCTCCCGGAACGGGCAAGTCGATGCTGGGAAGGGCCATGAGCGAACTCCTTCCAGTAGAGGAGCTACAGGATATACTGATCTACAATAATCCTGAGGACAACAACAACCCCCGCGTGAGGGAGGTTCCGGCAGGAAGGGGCAAGCAGATAGTTGATGCCCAGAAGATGGAGGCGCGAAAGAAGGTCCAGACCAGGAACATGTTCTTCATGCTCCTCGTAATGGCCTTGATAGTCTACGCCTACTATACAGGCCAGCTCCTATTCGGAATCATAGCTGCAGCCTTGATCTTTCTCTCCATGCGCTATCTCATGCCAAAGGAGGAGTCGATCATCCCGAAGCTCCTTGTGGACAACGGGTCCAAGAAGAATGCCCCTTACGTCGACGCCACAGGGGCCCACGCAGGCGCCATGCTCGGGGATGTGAGGCATGACCCCTTCCAGTCCGGCGGCCTTGAGACGCCCAGCCACGAGAGGGTTGAGTGCGGAGCGATTCATCGGGCTCACAAGGGAGTTCTCTTCATCGATGAGGTGAACACGCTACGGATGGAGTCTCAGCAGTCGCTCTTGACTGCTCTCCAAGAGGGGGAGTATCCGATCACCGGACAGAGCGAACGCTCGTCGGGAGCGCTCGTACGGACAGAGCCCGTGCCCTGCAAATTCATCATGATCGCTGCGGGCAACCTGGATGCCGTTCAGGGGATGCATCCGGCACTTCGCTCCCGTATCAAAGGATACGGCTACGAGGTGTACATGCGAGATACCATGGACGACACCTTGGAGAACCGCAATAAGCTGATGAGATTCGTCGCCCAGGAGGTGGTGAGGGACGGAAAGATCCCCCACTTCACGAAGGCCGCTGTAGCTGAGATCATCCGGGAGGCGAAGAGGAGGTCGGGGAGAAAAGGGCATCTGACGTTGATGCTGCGAGATCTCGGCGGCCTTGTGCGGGTCTCAGGAGACACCGCCCGCGCCGAGGGGGTCTCCCTGACCGATGCAAAGCACGTCATCCAGGCGAAGAAGATGGCCCGGTCGGTCGAGCAGCAGCTTGCCGATCGCTACCTCGAGAGGCGCAAGGACTACAGCATGTACCACAACGCCGGCGACGAGATCGGCCGCGTCAACGGCCTTGCAGTGATGGGGGACTCTGGAATAGTCCTTCCCATAATGGCCGAGGTAACGCCTGCTCAGTCAAAGGAGGAGGGGCGCGTGATTGCCACAGGCAGGCTTCAGGAGATCGCCCGCGAGGCCGTGACGAACGTCTCGGCGCTCATCAAGAAGTTCCTTGGAGAGGATATCACAAACAAGGATGTCCACATCCAGTTCATAGGGACCTACGAGGGCGTTGAAGGTGACAGCGCCTCCATATCGATCGCGACAGCTGTGATATCGGCGCTCGAGGGCGTGCCTGTCAAGCAGAGCGTTGCAATGACCGGGTCGCTATCGGTTCGGGGAGACGTGCTTCCCGTAGGAGGCGTAACCCAGAAGATCGAGGCTGCGGCGCTTGCGGGGATCAAGACCGTGCTCATACCCAAGTCCAACATGGGAGACGTCCTCATCGACGACTCTTTCAAGGGGATGGTGGAGATCATACCGGTCTCCACAATAAGCGAAGTCTTCGAGCACAGCCTAGGGGCACAACGATCACGCCTGCTCGAGAAGCTCAAGCGCTTTGCGACGGAGAAGAAGCTCGGGATATCCCTTCCCGAGACCATCCCCACCCCAACCCCTAGCCGGAGCCTTTGAGAGATATGTCCTCATTTCACGACGTTAGGGTTGTGCGAGGCCGAAGGATCAGGATCGTCCTCGACAACGGCCGGCTTGAGGAGATCTCGGAGAGCCACTTCCATGGGGCAGCAATCCGGGCTCTCGAGGGTAGCGGCTGGGGTTTTGTGACCACCGAGGACATGGAAGGGATTCCCGAGGGAATTCGAACCGCCAAGGAGGTTGCCCGCAAGATCAACAGGTCGGAGGACCTATCCCTTGCAAAGGGGCTAGCCCCTGAGAACGCCCATATCGATGTTGCCCCCAAGGTCGATCCCTCCAGCCTAAGCCTGGAGGAGAAGGTAGCCCTTATTCGGGAGATCGAGGACAGGGCTAGGATCGACGGGATAAGCTCGACCCAGGCCGTTTATACCGAGCTCGAGTCGTCGACCCATTACTCGACGTCAGATGGGGTCGACGTCGAGCAGTCGCTTACGAGGACCGCTTTTGCAATCAGCGCCGTTGCCAAGAGAAACGGGCTCTATCAGGCGGGAAGCGAGAGCAGGGCAGGCGTATGCGGCCTTGAGCTCTTCGAGATTCACGACGCCCATTCGCTTGCCGAGAATGCTGCAAAGACCGCTCTCGACCTCCTCGATGCCCGCGTCCCGAAGGGTGGCGCGTTTCCCGTCGTTCTCGACCAGGAGCTTGCCGGGGTCTTCGTTCACGAGGCTGTCGGCCACGCCACCGAGGGGGATATCGTGCTCGAGGGAGGATCCATATTGGAGGGGCGTCTCGGAGAGCGGATAGGGTCTGATCTGATCACGGTAAAGGACGATCCAAGCCTTCCCAACTACGGATACTATCCCTTCGACGACGAGGGTTCCGCGTCCATCGAGACGGTCCTAGTGGAGGATGGTATCTTGAGATCTTACCTTCACTCTCGCGAGACCGCAGGCAAGCTTGGCGGGGTTCCCAGGAACGCGCGCTCCCAGGGCTATGCTAGGCCTGTTGTGCGAATGTCCAACACCTACATCGAGAATGGCGACTGGAGCTTCTCCGAGATCATCGAGGAGCTAAAAGATGGCGTCTATCTGCTCGGAAGCCGGGGAGGCCAGGTGAACACCGCAGAAGGCGTATTCCAGTTCAACGCAAAGCGCGGCTATCTGGTAGAGGGAGGGGAGATCGCTCAGCTCCTCCGGGACGTATCCCTCTCGGGCCACACGCTCGAGATACTCTCCCAGGTGTCAGCAGTCGGCAACGACCTCAAGTTCAACAGCGGCCGGTGCGGAAAGGCAGGGCAGCTGGTGCCTGTAAGCGACGGATCGCCACATATCCTCGTGAGCAAGGCGACGGTAGGCGGGGCTGGATAGGGGGAAGATCCCTCTATCGGGATCTGGCTTTCTGTACCCTCTGTCGACCTTTTTTGTCAGGCGATCTGCTCGGTCTTTATGACGCAGGCCTTGAACTCCGACGTCTTTGCCTGAGGATTTATGCCAGGATCCCAATGACATAAATCCTGATTAAAACTCTTTTTCTATCAAAAGTTGATTAGCATTCTTTTTAACCAACTCGAATTTGTCGTTATCCGCATAGTATCGAAGCAATTTTACAGCGGTAGAATCATCGATTTTGCCGAGTGCAAAGATTGCACTTAGTCGAACTGGTCGAATTTCCTCTTTTTCTAAAAGTAAACCTATAGGATCAACTGCTTTTGGGTCACTGATATCGCCAAGTATCTCGAGTGCAGTCGATCGGACTTTACCATCTTCGTCTTTTAAAGCAGTTATTAGCTGATTGAGGTATTTCGTTTTTCCTAGTTTTACCAAAGCGCCCATAGCGGCTAATCGGACTATTTCGCTGTTGTCCCGTTTTATAGCTTCTTTTAGAGGTTTAACTGCTATTTCATCACCAATATTACCCAAATTTTCTGCAGCCCTTTTACGTTTAAACTCATCGTTGTGATTCCTAAGATCCTCAATAATTCGATAAATCATCTTAATTCCATATCTATGCCTCTTTCTATAAGACATACAACCGCATATAATGGATGTAAATATAAAAAATAGTACTAAATAAAAAACAATTTCACAACGCAACAATTCTAGTCGATTAGGTTGCAGCATATAAAAAGGAATAATAATCCCAAATATACCGATTAAAACGCCAGATATACGCAAAAATTGCATAGACTGGGACGAATTCGTGATTGAACTTAGCATATTTTTTTGTTCGAATTTTCTTATTTTATCATCTATGTATTTTGATTTTGCTTTTATATCTAATAATAAAGTCCAATAGTAGATATAAAACTCTCGTTCTTCTTTTCTACTTTCATCATTTCCATACAATTTATCATAATATCTTTTATGGTCCTCTGGGATGTAACCTAAAAATGTAAGGACACCCTCAGCTTTTTCAAAATGTGGATAAACTCTATCCATAAATTGCTCAAAGTCCTTTCTAGATTCTATTATATAAATCCAATTGCCTTCAAGTGATCTTTTCTCGACCACAGCCAACTTACGGGTCAAATAAGTGTATAATTTATATTGTAAAGAGATAAAAGCCTGCAAAAACGGTTTATACTCTTCATCTATATATTTCCAACTATTGGATTCTACATCTAACCTTTTCCAACGATGATAACGCTCTATCACTTCTTTTTTAAGATCGTTTAACTCTAGATCTAACCGTGGATGCGGTGGTAGATTTCGTGCATTAAAATTAATCTCACAAAATGCATTTATTAACTTAGTTAAGCTTTTAAAATTATCTTCTAATCCTTCTAATCGTTTATATTCAGAATCACGTTGTTGCCATAAATAAATAGCTATTACCACAATAATTGAAACTAAACCTAATACACTTGATGCAAATGTAGAGTAAAAAACCAAATAATTACTGCAACTCATTTAAGGATCCTCTTGCGGTTGATGCTCTAAATCACATTATGATATGGAAGAGATTCATGAGTTAAAAACTTGCTGGAACCATAAACCTAGTTAAAAAAGGATTTATCTTATTTATAATTCAATATATGTTAAAATGTTAGCTGAAAATTTAATCGGTATAACTATATTATACCAATTAAGAGATGAAAATATTAGTTAACGAAACATATATTATTATATTACTGGATAAAAGTAGCTCTACTTTCCAACTCGTCATCTAGATATATTTATAATCAGATAGCTGGGAGCATATATTTATTTTCAGTAATTAGTTATTTATAGATCAATATCGGTTGGTATGGCGGGAGTAACATGATCAAAGTAACAAGCCTGCCGCTTTCAATCGAGGAAAAGTTAATTCCATATAAAGAATCTTTCACATATAGATCTTTCACTTCATTTTGCGATATGGCTTCAGCCTTAATCGTATGCGATAAGTCTAAAAACATTCAAAACCTCTCGGAGTCCATGGCACAGGATCGCGATGATACAAAAGCTAGATCCTCATACAACTGGTTTTTCACC
>Ga0268276_1000271_pt1 | contig 62882 bp, 58 predicted proteins | sample saktaG_4_FD_190145 | JGI IMG/M metagenome (GOLD analysis project Ga0268276, IMG submission 190145) | Saline water microbial communities from Sakinaw Lake, British Columbia, Canada - sak_2010_1_5_45m | ecosystem: Environmental > Aquatic > Non-marine Saline and Alkaline > Saline ... | reverse complement strand
TCTACGGTAAGTGCGCTGCCAGTGGGGGCGTTGCGGGCGGCAATGCTAACTTTAGTAATAGTGATTGGCGCGTCGGGGTACAGGCCGTCAAAGGCGGTGTCGTTGGTTACCGCCGTGCCTTCGTATGGAATGGCGATGAAGGCAGTGGCGTCGTCACCGGCTTGTTCGCGGTAGTGGACGATGACGGTGAGATCGCGCCCGGCTTCGGTGGAGCCCACGCCGGTCACTTTGAGACCAAACGTGTCGGTGGAGGTGTAGGCGATATCAGTTATATCGGTGGACTGTGAGTTGGAGCCTGCGGCCAAGGTGGCGGTATGGGATTGCGCCGAGCCGTTTTTGGTAAGGTCTACAGTGAAGTCACTGCCGGTGGGAGCAGTTTTGGCTGAGAGTGTCACTCTGGTAATGGTGACGGTCTTGCCGAAGGTAAAGCCGTCAAAAAAGGTGTCGTTGATCTGGGTTTGGCCCTCGTAGAAAATGGGTAAATACTTTGATCCGCCGGCAGAAACGATGTTGCCGCTCAAACTGATGTTGCCGGAGTTGGAAACGGTGACGCGGGGGATGCCGGAGGCGGAAGAGGTGAAGATATCGTTTCCGCCAGTCTCATTAAAGATTGCTAAAGCTTTTCCAGTATTCGTTCCCGAGACCTCAAATTTGGAAACCGGACTGGTCGTCCCAATCCCCACATTGCCAGAATCAGCCGCCAAAAGGCTGCCGCCGGTGGTTTTTAAAGAATAGCCGCCGAAGTTTGAAGTGCCGGCCGGATCAAGGCCGTAAGCGGAATTTGAGGTATCGGCAAAATAGCCAGCTAAACTAATACCGGAGATATTAAGATTGCCTGTTTGTTGTGTGCCGGGTGAGGAGGCTTGCAGTTGGACAAAAGAGTCATTAATGGCCGTGCCATTTTGATAGAGAGTCTGACCATAAACATTTTGCCATTGCAAGGCGGATGAACCAAGATCATAGGTATTGGTGGCATCAGGTCCGGCATGACCAGTTACCTGAAGCTTAAATGAGGCGGGGTTGGTTGTCCCGATGCCGATATTTCCAGCGTTGGTGACAAACAATCGGGAAGAAAGTCCTGCGTCTCCGCCAACAGAGGTTTGTAGATTAAAGGTGCCGCCGTTTAAGACGTTTAAGGCAGTGGCAGGATTAGAACCCGTTGGAGAAGCTAAAGCAAGGTTGCCGGACATTGAGGCGGTTGGCGTTCCCGAATTGACATTAATAAAAGCGAATTTGGCTGATGAGGTAGCTTGTCCGCCGATTAAAAGATCAATAGTGGAATTTAAAGGATAAAGAGCTCCAGTTGTCTGTCCCCAATAAGAATCTCCGCCCGCTCCTGATCCCATCTCTGTCCAGGTACTACCATTATAATAGTAGACTTTAGTGGCAGTTGAGTCGTAATACATTGAACCGGCGCCGATGGTTGTTGGAGCAGAATCAAAGTTGCCCAGACGAATTTGTCCTGCATTAGCATAAATATTGCCAGAGACTTCAAGTTTTTGAGAAGGAGAAGTCGTCCCAATCCCCAAATTTCCACTAATATACGTGTTGTGGGCGACGATGCCGTTGGCGACGAAGTTGTGCGTATTTTCAATCTGTAAATCATAAACATGTTTTCTGCCGGTAATCTTAATGGAGACAATCTTTTCAAAACCGTCAAGAGTAGCAATCTTATCACCCTCTTTAAGATAAATTACCTTGACCCATTGGTCGTTGACAAGGAGAGTGCTGTTTGTTAGACTTTTTTTGATGAGAGATTCATTAACGATTCCTAAATTAAGATTTTTTTCAGGACTATTTACTAATCTATCAGCCACCTGGTTGGCGGTTCTTTTTGTTACCCCCAATTTTGTTTCCTTTAATTTAAAAGTATTGACATACGATGTGTTAGGTTTTATAATCTCTTCATGGTTAGCAATTAAATTAGAGGAGAAATTAGAATTATGAGCGCTAAACTTTTTGAACAAATCGTCACCAGCTTTTGGTTCGGCACGTCTCTTTTTGCCATCGCTGTTTTGTTGATGTATATCGCTTTCTACAGAAGGCCCTCCAAACAATCTAAGTGAACTTTTTTTTCTCACTAAATCCGCCTCTGCTTCGCTGCGGCGGGACAGGTACGGATGATTACCGGTGGTTTCAATTCTTTTGCCCCCCTCCGTTACCAACTGATAAACCTCCTGAACACCCATATCCAAAGTTTTCTCTACTTTTTGCCATTCAAAAGTTCCGTTATCTTCATTTAAAGAAAGAACATACTCGCCACCTTTGATCTTGTCTATGCGAGAAAATTCCAAATCACAAGCACCAAGCTCCAAACAATTTTCAATATCCAAACTCCAATTTTCAAACTGTTTTGAATTTTGATTATTATAATTTGATGATTGTTTGTTATTTGGAATTTGTGATTTGTTTGTTATTTGGAATTTGGAATTTGGGATTTCTCTTACCATAGGTAAGAGGGTATCTCCAGTAACACATTGTCCCTCAACATGAAGTGTATTCCCTGCGGCAGGTGAGGTGGTGCCAATGCCAACATTGCCCGAGGAATTAACAAACAGTCCCGTAGTCGTCGTTCCACCTCGCAGCCACGCCGTGCCACTAACTTGAAGAGCACTGGCGGGCGAAGTGGTGCCGATGCCGACGTTGCCGCCATTGTCAACTAAGATTCTAGTATAAGTATCAGTCGTACCTCCAGTTCTAAATTTCAAGGTCCCACTTTCCGTCGCCTGAAGGACAATATCACCTGTTGAGGCGGACGTTAAAGTTACAGCGTTGGCGCTTGAGAGCTGGAAGTTGGCGCTGGTGTTGATTGACCGTACCCCAGGTGAGGCAGCTGCCATTAGCAGATCGCCGGCCGAATTGATATAAGGGACGTTGGACGTTTCCGCACCAGGCGGTAAGCCTTGAAGTGTTTCGGCATTGATGGCATAACCAACATTGGCAATCTGCTGTCTGGGGGTCATCTCGGAATCTGTCCCAACCGTAACTCCCAAATAGACATTGGCGTTTTCGGTGAAAATAGCGTTGCCGATTTCCGCTCCGCAGTCTTGACCAATTAACGATGAAAAAATTCCGTCCTGATCGGGTGTGGTGGCGCAAGTACCAGACGAATAGAGGGCAGAACCGCCGGATGAAACATTATAAAGTTTATATTGAACGTTCGTTGCTGTTACAATCGGATTGCCAAGGCTGTCGGTCAACCGACCTTGAAATGATATTATCCGTCCGGATCGAGTTAAAGCGGTTGGATAGGCGAGTGGTGTTTCTGTTTTTTTGAAGAATTGGTTATAAATTCCAGCCCCCAAAGCGGCCACAAAAATCAAAAGGACGATAAAGCCGATGTAGTGTTGAAGACCAAGTTCGCTTATTAATTGTTGCCACGCCCTTTTGTCAACCGCTTCGGTTGCCAGTGGCGCCTGGCGTGGCTCCACTCGTTGACTCCCAGTCATTCTGGCTTGTCCAGAATCTGATTCTGGAGTCGCTTCGCTCCCCAGAATGATATTAAGAAGCGGTATTCTCCTTATCAATCCAATAAACGACCTTATCTTATACGTCTGTAAATGAAATCTAAAGTAAACCTTGCCAAACAGACCCGCTGATTCTTTCTGCGTTATTCCGCGTAGTGTTCCGCGTTGTTCTGCGCTAATGACCTTTGTCAATCCGTCAGCCATTTGAGGTTTAATCAACCTTCGTGTTTTGCCCCAATTCACAAACTTTTTCACCGCTTGGAGCTTTCTTTCAATCACATCATTACTTTCTCCACGATCGTGGAGTTTTTGAACGTATTTTTGAATGGTTTCTCTAGTGATATTATTCATTTAAAACCCCACGTCATTCCCGCGTAGGCGGGAATCCATGAATTCCCGTCTTCACGGGGATAACGGATAATGTGTTTCCTTCGACTTCGCTCAGGATAAACTCCATAATTGCGTTGCCATAATCGTTTGTTAAATGGTTTCCATTTTTTATCATGTACGTTTTTGATATATTCATTGGTTGACATGGTTTTAAACCATTGGATTATTGTCCCGATTGTAGGGGCGGACCCGTGTGTCCGCCCGTCATTCGTTGGGTCGACTGCAAATTGTGACAAAACCTGCCTGCCGGCAGGCAGGTAATAATCCTGATTGGGAATAATCGTAATTTTTCAATCTAATTGATTTACGTTGTTTCGCGTTATGTTCTGCATTATTCCGCGATCTTATGTGTTTTTGGTAAATTTTTAGCATAAAACCTATTAGACCAATTTTTATCTTAAAGCCCAACGCCGTCTTAGTATCCAACTGGTATTATTTGTGTGAATCCGCTTTTCTGATCCGTGAAAATCTTTCTCATACGGATCTCCCTCCACCGCCGGATCAAATATAAGTCTTAGGCTTTGGTAAGCCTTAAAGATAGAAGATAGAATTTTTTTCATGGTTCGACTTCGCTCACCATGATCCTGAACTTGTTGAAGGATCATATTGATAAAAACTCCTGGATGTCATCCAGATAATTTGTAATGGTTTTTTGATCAAGATTTTCTTTAAGAATGTCCTGTTTGAATTGATTAAGTATGTCATCCCGCACTTGATGCGGGATCCATTTTTTCTGGATTCCCGCTTTCGCGGGAATGACAGAGGAATTGACGGGAATGACATTACCTATTTTTTTTGCCGGATTTTCCTTCATCCAGCCTTGAGAGATGCAAAATGAGCAGAATTTACGGAGTGTTGAAAGACGTCGATTGATGGTTTTGGTTGGAATCCTGTTTTCAACGAGGTAGGATTTGTATTCTTCTATCGTGTCATGCTGAACTTGTCCCGCTAAGCGGGATGAATTAAGGATGACATACTCGTTTTTTGATTTAAAATAAAACGTTAGCCACCCCAAAAAATGTCTAAAGTCAGATAGGTAGTTTTTGATTGTATTATTTTGTAGGGACAGGGCACTGCCCTGTCCGTACTTATTTTTATTTCCCGCAAGAAGGTAATTCTTGAATGAGGCTTCCAAATTATACAGATTATACCTATTGTCCATATACTTTTATATTAAAACAACTATAATAAATTTGTCAAGAGGTATTTTGTATATATTATGATACACTAATTAACGCGAAAAAGGAAAAAAATCAACACGAAAGAACACCAACTACTTAATCTCATAGTAAGATTTAAATAAATTTATTTCAATTCCCGCATAGAAAATTAACTTACCTTTCTATATCTAAAAATATCTTTAAACCTATAGAATAAATAGACAATAGTATATTTTATTTACAAGGTTGGTCTGTTGATTTTCACCACTGCCTGCCGGCAGGCAGGGATTTTCAGCGGATATCCACGGATGTGATTTTTTTCAATAATTAAAAAAAAGAAAAATAAGGATAAGCAACCATTTTAAAACTTATCTTTTATTTTTTAAGAGGAAATTTTTATTTTCGTTTTTCGACGTGAATCTGTAAATAATCGGCGTAGATCTGATCTATCAATTTTGAGAGTTATCTGCTAAAAAATCATCAACTTTTTTTAGTTTGTCATTCCGCCCAAATCACTACAGGTAGGATGTCGACGTTCGTTAAAACACTTCATGTGGTGTTTCACTAAAAGACTGTCCTCAAATGAGGACAGTCTTTAAATAAATAAAAAATCTGTTATACTAAAATTGATTTTATGAAAAGATCGATTCCATTTTTTTTAATTATTCTTCTTGTCTTTCTTCTTTCTGTTTCTTTTTTTTGGATCTATGAAGCCAAAATCTTTGTTGGCCGAGCTAATGTTTCACAGACGACTTTCTCTCCCGATAATTCCTATGTCTTTACTACGCCTCTTAAAGCCAAGGCCAACGGTCAAGAAAAAATTCGGGTGACTGTTTTTGTATTAAACAATCAAGGTCTTGGTGTGATGGGGAAACAGGTAACCATCGGTGATGTAGGGGCGATTCATGAATCGCCCGCGCCTTTTGATATAGAGACAATTCAAGGATTAACCGATCAATTGGGTAAGGCGGTTTTTGATATTACTTCAGATAGGGCGGGGGAGTATTATTTAGAAGTGAAGGTACAGGAGAATCTTTTACCACAAAGGGTAAGACTATCTTTTTATTAAATAAAGACTGTCTTTAATAAAGACAGTCTTTTAATTGGCTGATTGCATACTTTTCTCTCAAAACAATCGCCCTTGCCTTGGCCAACCTATGCGGGTGGAAAAAATGATTAATTAAAATCGACGCTAAAATGACGAATTCTGCCAAAAGACCGACTTCCAACCAATGATTTTTTATTGCCTGAAAAACCAACCCAAAAATTTTTAGAATAATCATCCACCAAGGCAGGACTTTAATGTTTAACATTAGACTTTTGGGTGAAAGAGAGTTTGCGAAGCTTGCTCGGGCAAAGGTACGTAGGGTGGTTGGGTTGCTGGTTGGAATACTGATGGCAAAATTGCCCTTCTCGTCGGATTTAGCTTTAAGTTCCGGAAAACTAAAAGCATTAACCGAGGGAATAAGACTGAATTTTCGCCTCTTGTCATCCTGACCCCGCTCAGCGGGGGAAGGATCTAGTCCCGACGTAACGTCGGGACGTAATATCACGCTTTCGCTAGATTCTTCGCTATCGCTCAGAATGACATTAGTTCTCCCACTTCCAGTAAAAAACGCTAAATCTACCTCCGCATTCGGCATCGTCTGTCCAGACAACATGGCTTCATCGCCTATAAAATATTCACCGTTGTCAACCGATACGGTCGGAGGCATGACTACCGGCCCGATCTCAACGTTATAAATAGTAGGAAAAGGCGGCAGGCAAAGCGGAGAAGACAATCGACCTAAGACGTCTTGGGCTGTCAGGCAAGCCTCTCTGGGCGAGAAAGGGGAGAAGCGGTTATTGAAAATAAAATATCCGGTTTCATCAGCATACGTTTCATCAAAAATTCCCAATCCAGAGAAAGTAACTTTAGCTTGAGGGCTGGTGTAGCCAAAAAGAGTAAAATGAAATTCGCCGATGGATAAGGAAACAGTAGTTTCATTGGTTAAGGTTTTGATGCCGGCAATTGATCGTTGACTAATTTTTGTTATATTAGTCAAATAGAAAAAACACAAACATAGAAAGGCGAAACTTAATAAAAAACCCTTCTTCATACTTTAATATTACTCTTTTCTCTTCTTCAATTCTTCCTTCAATTTTTCAATTTCTTCCTTCTCTTCCTCTACCTCTTCCTCAAGTTTGGCTTCTTTGACAACCACTTTCTGATACATATTTCTTCCAAGAAGAACGAGGATAATTAAGGCTAAAACAATGACTGTAGCCACTTTCCAAGGAAAAACCCAGATATAAATAAACCGATTTAATACCTGACCTTTCTCCCCGTATGAAGCAGTTAAATCAATTTTATATTTACCCAGCATCCATTTTTTTCCTAAGACGCTGCCATAAGCTCGGCTTGAGTCAGGAAAAATATTTTGTTCTTTTAAAACTTGCTGATCAACCGGTCCGCCAAAAATATTAGATAAGGTTAAAAGACCTCGCGGTCGGACATGATAATCGCCGCGATTGCTGATTTCGCTTTCAACATTAATTGGTCCATATTCAAAAAAACTTGGGGCAAAAAGACGAGAGACTAAGGCTTTTTCAGAGATCTCTCCAGCCACTTTAAGATAGACTAAGCCGGCAATCCTCGTTCCAACAGCTGTTCCTGCTTCTTCATTGGCTCCCACCGGTTCTGGGATATTGCCAGATGGTTCAAAATAAATCGCTACATACCGGCCTCCTGGATGAGCGTCATTTGGAATGTTAATTCTTGCTTGAACAGTGACCTTATCATTGGGAGCAATAGTGATTCGGTCATAGGGAAGATTAAACCATGATGAAGCGCTATATTTTGGATTGGACTGAAGAGGATTGTCAACTATAACCGGTGTTCCTTCTTTATCGGTTACTAGAAAATCTGCTGCTTTCAAAATTCCAGAAACCGGCAGTTCTCCAGAGTTGTAGAACTTGACATTAATAGCAGTTTTTTCACCAGGAACAATATCAAGCTGCTGCCGAGACGGAGCAACGATCAGAGGAAGGACAGACTGGGCAATTGCTTCTTGAGAATAAACAAATAAACAAATAAGCAAATAAGTAAATAAAATCAACAAAAATTTGAAATTTGAAATTTGAAATTTGAAATTGATTTGTTTATTTGTCATTTGTTTATTTGTTTATTTTAAAAGGTCGACACGGCCGTATATTTAATCTTATTATAATAATATCCGGCTGGCTGGGTCCCTGGTATAGCGATTCTGAAACAAACATGGATAGATGAACTAGACACTGGAACGGTGTTGTCCATGATTTCAGCTGTGGAATCTGATTTGCTTTCTGAAGCTTCTTGATCAGCAATTTGTTTTGCATTCCAAGTAGCCGCTGAATCATCCCAATTAAATTCTGAATCAGTACCAGATACATGGTCCAGAGAATAACCAAAACCAGGGTAAGTGGCCATGTCAGTCCAATCTTTTAATGTTTGATGATCGCAAGCTACGGCTCCACAAGCAGTATCGCGGATGCAAATACCAGCAGTAAAAGTATATTGATCTGCAGCAGGCGTGGCGCCAGTACAAACATTACCGTTACGGCCCATCTGATCATTTTCCTCTATATATACCTTATAGCCTGAGAGAGCGTTGGTAGAAACAGTTAGCAGTTGAGCTGCATTATGAGTGGCGGCCAGATAGGTTGAAGCAATCGTTCCCCAGGGAATAGAATAAGCGGTTGAGTCGGGGGATGAGGCCGTACGAGCGATATTACAGTAAGTTTGGTCATCGTCGGTAATTCCAGCCACAGTAAATGATAATGATTCATCTATTGTAGCAGAAACCAGCACCCCTTCAATCGGCGCCACCTTTGTATTAACATAGTCAATTAATTGGCCGCCGCTGTCCGGATCGCCATCGTAAGTATCAACATCAATTGTATAAGTATCAGCTGTTCCTTGACTGTGGGCTGTAGGCGGGGCAGGATTGACTAAATCTTTTAATGTTCCGTCAAAAGTGACAGTAATTGCGCCCGCAGTACAGGCGGTTGTTGTTAGCACTTTATATTTATGACCATCCCCAGTTCCAGCTGTCAAAGTTTCTGTATTCCAGGTGCAGCCGGTTCCACCGGTTGTTGCAATATCGGTAACGGCCATTCCATTTAAATCAAAACCATTTAGAGCGGCTGTTGCGGCGGTATCCGGAGCGCCGTCATTGCCGCCTGATGCCGGATCAGGAATCGTCACTAAGACATAGCCGTTAGCCGGAATATCATTAGTGATGGTAAAGGTAACGGTTAATGCTCCTGATTGAGTGGCGTAGACAGCATCTTGATCACTGGCTCCGACTGTCAATCCGGCTGATAGAGCAAAGTTTGAGGTATCAATAATTGAACCAACTGTAAAATTACCATTAGGCCCAACAGAAACCGTATCGTTTGGAAAAAGGTGATTAGTATTATTATCTGGATTGTCAGAAGCGTCAAGAGCAATGGTGGTATCGCCTGCTGTATGAGTGCCATTAACTCTACCGTAAAAAGACAGGCGGGAATTAGAAAGAGTAGCTGAAGCCGAGGTTAAGTTAGCCGTGTCAACCTTTTTTGGTTTGGCGAAAAACCAAAAGGAAAATTGAAAAAAGACAAAAAAAAAGAGGACCAATTTATAAACTAATTTATTTTTTCTCACCTTATAAATTACAATAAGTTATTTTAATTTGTTTGTCAAGAGGTAAACGCAGAAGAAGAAAAAAAAGAAGAAAACCCAAAAACAGATCGAAATTAATAGAAATTGGTAGAAATTTGTAGAATAAAAACTCTTGACCCCGCAGAACGCTTTCCACTCCCGTCCCGCTCAGCGGGACGCGTCGTGGTGGCGCGTCTACGGGGTTCTACTTTACCCCTTGACATTAAAAATTCCGTCTGTTACATTGACAATTGACATGCCAATAAAAGAAAGACGGACGAAAATTTTACTTCTGTTATTTTTAATGTCGAATTTATCGACAGAAGATCAGATTAGTGAGACGAACGTTAACTTTGAGTTTGTCGGAATTAATCCAACACTTCAAAATATTTTTGATTTGTCGTTTAATCAAAAAACAAAAGGGACGCTTTCAGCGATGATGAGAGAGGGATTGATAGAAAAATCCCAAACAAATCCCAATGACCAAAATTCCAATAACCAAAACCAATACAAATTGACCGAAAAAGGCTATGGCGTTCTATGTTTGCAATTTCCTTTCTTTAGGTTTTTAAAGGAAGAATGGGATGGTCGTTGGCGGGTTATTTCCTATGAAATCCCTGAAACCAAAAGAGAAATTCGCGACCGTTTCCGTCGAGAAATGCGCGGTTGGGGACTGGGGCCCTGGCATCGTTCGTTTTGGTTGACTCCTCATCCAATTATTGAAAACTTGCGAGACTTAGTATACGGACGTGAGGAGGAAAAATATATCCAAGCCTTTGAATCAACTCATGTTTTTGGTGATTTAAATCTTTTAGTGGAGAAAGTTTGGCAGAAAACAGAGTTAGAGAAAAAATATCGGGAGCTTTTTAAAAAATGGCATGACGTTTTATCAGCTGAAAAAACCAAAGAACAAAAAATGAAAGAGATTATTAGTTTTTATATTGAACTTCTTCGTCTTGATCCTGGTCTTCCTAAAACTCTTATTGGTAAGAAATGGATAGGTTTTGAAGCATTTTCTATTTTTAAAGAAGTAAAAAGCATATTGTTAAAATAATCCTCAATTTAACGCTCTAAATCTTCAGTTTTGCGGCATATAGTCCGTTGACAAAAAATAAAAAATAATTAGTAATTAATTACAAAATATTTAATTACTAAAATATGCAGTTTTTTGAAGACACTCTCAAAGAAAAAATTTCATCTTTTTGGGAAAGCTTTCGGGCAGAGATTATTCTTATTTCTGTTTCCTTAGTGATTGTTCTTGTTTCTTTAGCAATTTTCATTAAAGCGAACAATGAAGAGAACAAAAGCCAATTTGTATTTGAAGAAGAACCTAATGTAGAGACGTCCCGTCGGGACGTCTCTACAAACAAAATTTATATCGACCTCTCAGGTGCAGTTGAAAAACCGGACGTTTACGAAGTAACATCCGGGGCTAGATTAAAAGATGTTTTAATTTTAGGCAGTGGTTTATCAGCAGAAGCCGACCGTCAATTTTTTGCCAGAAACTTTAACTTAGCCAGAATTTTAACCGATCAGGAAAAAATATATATTCCTTCGGTTCAGGAAATAGTTCAGGGTTTGTTTGGAGAAAATCCAACAGTTGTTGATCAAATTCAGCCGCGGATAAATAATGTAGAGACGACCCGTCGGGTCGTCTCTACGGACAAAATAGACATTAACATAGCCTCCGTGGAACAATTAGACACTCTTCCCGGTGTGGGTCAAATAACCGCCCAAAAAATCATTTCTAACCGTCCGTATAATTCAGTGGAGGAATTATCAACAAAAAAAGTAGTAAACAAAGGTGTGTATGAGAAGATTAAGGATTTGGTAGTGATAAATTAACCTAATTAGCCTAATTGATCTAATTTCTAATCAAGTGCCAAGCACCAATGATTCAATGATCAAAAAATTAGATATTGGGAAATTGGGATTTTTTAGGTTAATTAGAGCAATTAGAAATTAGAAAATTATAATGCCTACTCCCTCAATTTTCACTTCAATCATCAATTCCTATCTTCCCGAGCCCCATGCTTCACTCTTAAATGGGATTATATTCGGCGTAAACTTAAAAACAACTAAGGCATTTTATGAGCAGCTAAAAATAGTTGGTCTTCTTCATTTGGTGGTTTTGTCCGGAATAAATATTACCATGTTGGCGGCGATGGTAACGTCAACCACTGCTTTTCTTGGCAAATTTACATCAATCCTGATAACAGGGATAATTATAATTTTATTCATTGTTTTCGTTGGTCCACAAGCCCCAATAGTCAGAGCCGGTTTTATGGGAATTTTAACGCTCGTGGCAATTTTATATGGAAGAAAAAAAATGGTTCTATATTCTTTAGGCTTGTCAGCTCTCTTTATTGCTATTTTTTGGCCTCGTTGGTTAACGTCCGTTTCTTTTCAACTTTCGTATGGGGCTACTTTGGGCATTGTTCTTTTCGGTCGGGTAGAGGAGAAGAAAAGCAAAGATTGGTTGGAAAAACTAAGAATAGATATTTGGAAAGACATCAAATTGTCTTTGGCTGCCCAACTTTTTACTACACCAATTATTTTTTTCTATTTTAAACAAGTTTCGCTGATCGCGCCATTATCTAATCTTTTAGTCTCGATTTTAATTCCTCCTTTAATGATTATTGGCTTTTTAACCGCTATTTTAGGCAAAATAAATTTTTGGTTAGGGTTAATTCCTGCCTATATTTGCCACGGTCTTTTAAGTTATATGGTTTTTATTATCGAAGTCTTGTCAAAATTGCCGTTTGTCTATTTTAAATTTTAGAATTATGGATAAATCGCCAGTTTCTTTTCAATCGATCGTCTTTACAATTGCTTTCTCTTCTGTCGTGTTGTTTTTGATCGGATTTCAAGACATTTTTTATAACAAGACTAAGATTGTATTTTGTGATGTAGGGCAAGGCGATGCGGCTTATATCCGGACGAAAGAAAAACAAGATATTTTAATTGATGCTGGCTCGGATAGAAAAGTCTTAAGCTGTTTGGGTAGATATATGCCATTTTATGACCGAAAGATTGAGCTGGCTTTTTTATCTCATCCCCAGAAAGATCACTACGGTGGTTATTTAGAGATCGTTGATCGTTATCAAATTGATAATTTCATCGTGGATCCGCTTGATAACGACAATCAATCATTTAACCTGCTGAAAAGGAAATTAAAAGAGAAAAAAATTAAGGTAAAAAATTTATATGCAGGTGAAAGGATCGTTTTGGGGGATGGTGATAAACAGCGTTTGCTGATAACTTTTCTTTGGCCAAGCCGACAGTATTTGGCAGAGAATGTCAATGAGAAGAACTTTTCTAGCAAAAGAAGCGTTTTGGGCGCTTTTTCTACCAATTCTGACTTGAATGATTTTTCAGCGGTGTTTATTTTTTCCCAAGGCGATTTTAACGTTCTGTTTACCGGTGACGCCTCGCCGAAGGCGCTAAATTCATTGGTAGGGACAATTCATGAATTGTCCCTACAGAATATTGATATCCTTAAAATCCCCCATCACGGCTCAAAGAACGGACTAACAAAAGAATTTCTAATGTTGGCAGACCCAGATCTATCAGTGATAAGCGTTGGTAAAAACAATACCTATGGTCATCCGGCAAAGGAGATATTGGACATGTTCAAGGCCCTAAGAAAGAAATATTTACGGACGGACGAAAAAGGTGACGTTGTTATAGAGGTAGAGGAGAAGGGATGGAGAGTGAAATAAAATTAACCTAATTGCCCTAATTTCTAATTGACCTAAAGAACTCCCAATATTTAATTGTCAAATGTCTAATTTTGGTTATTGGTTTGTTGGGATTTGGGAATTGATTAGGGTAATTAGAACAATTAGAAATTAGAAATTTATTAATTATTCTCTAACTCTTTTTACTATAAAAACAACGATAGTTATAGAAGATAGGATCGCAAGAATAAATTTTAATGGCATGGCATAAAAAGTAACATAAGCAAAAATATTAGGTGTTCCCTCGCCAAAATTGATTGAAGTGGAAAGACGATATTTACCTAAGAAAAAGCCGGAAAGAACCAATGATGTAGGGAACAGGCATGCCTGTTCCTTACGATTATTGTTGCAATCAATTTCTGCGGAGGGAGTCGCTTGTGTTAATCGTTGTGATTCAGCCAAAATATTTTGAGGAAGAATTTCAAATTTTGCCCGTTCGCCAAAATTACCTAAAAGATCAATTTCTCCTTGCGGCTTAATGAGATTTTTACCTTGATTTTCTAAAATTAAAACGACCGGTACTTTATCAGTAGATTCAATAAAGTTAAATATTTGCCCAAACAGTTTAAGTTTATAACGGGAAGTAACGTCAAAAAAAGCCACTTTGCCTTTGATATCAACTTGGCCGCTTTCAGTGACCGTAATAAGAATGTTTGCGCCAATGGTGGCTTTCGCCAAAGATGAAGTGGTTCCTTCTGTCCCTTTTGAATGTTTTGTTTCGGTCAAGAGGGTATAATAATAATCTCCGTTTGGGGTTCCTTCAGGCACGCGGATACGCAAAAGTAGTTGTTGGCTGTCTTTCGTTTTCAAAAAAAACGGATCATCTAATTTTAAATTAGCATTGTCCAAATAAAAACGAATAGGACCGGCAAATTCTTCTTTAATTTTGATACCGCCCTGGTTGCCTTGCGGCACAAAAGGGAGAACCTTAGTTGATAAAATCGCAGGATCGCCCAAGTTTTCTAGGTTATAAGCGATTAATACTGATTTACCAGGCTTGATAAAGAGTTCAAGAAGAGGAGGAGAAATTGTGAGGCTCACTTGTTGGGCGTTCGCCTCGCTCAAATTAAAAATTAAAAGTGAAAAAATATAAATCACAAAGAAAAATATTAAAAAGGTCTTTTTTAATTTTAAATTGTCGTTTTTCATTTTTATATTTCCATTTTTAATTTAAAACGACGGTGTGGCCACAAAATTAATAACCGTTTGATAAGTGCCGGCAGTTTGGATAGGTGAAACATTAATTTTAAAAGTAAAAGTTGATTGACGATTTTTACCCACATCGGCGCTGTTCATAACGACTGCTGGTGGCTCAGCTGACGTTCGATCGGGAAATGGGCGAAAATGAGATGATTCGGTAGCAAAAGCTTGAGGAACATCGTCTCCGTCAGTCCGATAACCAAAACCATAGGCGCTATTTAAAGTCCAAGGCTTTGCCCAATCTTCATTACAAGTGTCTTCCTCGCCGCCATCACAGTTGGTGTCAGGAATGTTGTTAGCATCATCTAAAGTTCTTAACGGACCCTCTTCGATTGCGGTCACCTGGTATTCACCGGCGCCGCCAAAATATACAGTAAGAGTAGTCGTTTGCGTCACTGGTGTTGAGGCAATTAAACTGCCGAAATTAATATCAATATTAGAAATTGAAAAGCGAAAGGGGATGATCGAATGGATGTATTGAAAACCCGCCTTAACAATATAACCGTCCGACTGAAATTTTCCGGCGGCGGTTTGACCAAGGGTATCGGCGAGTTTGTAATTTTCTGAAGTTTTGTTACCGCCGGCGATATTGATGTTGCCAAATTGAATACGGTAGCGGGAAGAATCCATGTTAATTGCGACCACGTCGCTCAAATTAAAAAATAAAAATGAAAAAATAAAAATTACAAAGAAAAATGTTATTTTAATTTGATTTTTCATACTCTTCAATTAATCTTTCCATCCTATGGGCAGATTTTTTAATCTTATGTAGTTCGTGATCGCCCATAAAATTATCCACGGCCTCTTTGATGTTTTTTAGATGGTTTTTGATTACCAGCGAAAGAAATAAAAATGAGTCTTCTTCTAATTTTTCATTTTTAACACGTTCTTGACCCAAAAACAAAGCAAAAGGAGTTAAAAACGGTAAGGAAAAAATAGGAAGTAATTCATTTATTGTTTGATTTTCCGGAAGAGAAAAAAGGTAAAAAATCACCAAAGTCAAGGTGGCGGTAATGGAAATAATTGGCTCAAGAATTAAAGACAGAGCAAAAATGAGAAAATAATTAAGAAAAAAAAGCGGTGATTTAGTGGCGCCAGTTGAGTTAACGATGTTTAAGATAAGCAAAGTAAAGATAACAGAGTCGAGGATTTGATATGAAGGTAATTGGCGATTCGTAATTCGTAATTTTGGAAGAATTCTTTTAATCGAAAAATAGATAATAAAAATCAAAGCGGTTATTTGCAAATCGTATTGGTAAAATTGAGTTTTGACCAACAAAAAAGAAAAGGCGATGGTCAAGATTAAGACGATAGAATGGAAAATTTCTACTGACATAGAATTATTATATATGTTACAATATTTCTATGAATAAAAACCCTAATTTTTTTGCCGATGTTTTGGAAGAGTTGAAAAAGGTCACCTGGCCAACCAAGAAAGAAACAATTAGATTGACAACAACAGTTTTTGTTATCTCCTTGATTGTGGCGATATACGTAGGTATAATAGATGTTTCTTTGGCAAAAATATTAGAGTTATTGACAAAAACCAAATAGATTTATGTCTGACAGCAAACAAAATCAACAAGAAGTTGCTCAACCAACAAGTTCAGCAACTCCACCGGGTGGAGAAGCCAAATGGTATGTCGTTCATGCCCAATCAGGGCTTGAAGCTAAAGCAAGGGAAGCGCTAGAGCAGAGGATTAAAACATTGGGTTTTAAAGAGAAAATTTTTGACGTAGTGATCCCCATGCGGGACATTATAGTAGTAAGAAAAGGTAAGAAAAAAACAGTTCGGGAAAAAGTTTTTCCAGGCTATATTCTTGTTAGGATGATTCTTAATGACGATTCTTGGTTGGTGGTTCGGACAACTCAGGGAATCACCGGTTTTGTTGGCGCCGGCAATAAGCCAACTCCAATTTCTGAAAAAGAAGTTGAGGCAATCAAAAAATTTGTTGAGCAAGAACAACCGAAATTCAAAACGAAGTTTTCTATTGGTGAGGCCGTAAAAGTTACCGATGGTCCGTTTGCTGATTTTATCGGAAGCATTGAATCAATGGATGAAGCAAAAGGGAAAGTTAAGGTATTGATTTCTATATTTGGTAGAGAAACACCAGTAGAACTCGACTTTTTACAAGTAGCGAAATTATAAATTGACCTAATTAACCTAATTTCTAATTGACCTAAAGAATTTTCAATGCCAAAATGTCCAATGCCTAAATTTTAGTCATTGGTTTGTTGGGATTTGGGGATTGATTAGGGTAATTAGAGCAATTAGAAATTAGGAATTTGAAAGATGCCTAAGAAAATAAAAACCATCATTAAATTGAATTTACCTGCCGGAGTAGCTACGCCTGCTCCGCCTGTCGGCCCGGCTTTGGGTCAACACGGGGTGCCGATAATGGAATTTATCAAAGAGTACAATGAGGCAACGGCTAAACAAAAAGGTCAGGTGATTCCGGCGGTGATTACCATTTTTGAAGATCGCACTTTTAGTTTTATCACCAAATTGCCTCCGGTATCAGAAATGATCAAGAAAATACTTAACATCAAAAAAGGCTCGGGCAAGACGGGTTTGGAATCAGCCGGCAAGTTAACAAAGAAACAAGTAGAAGAAATTGCCAAAGACAAAGTGAAGGATTTGAATACTGACAATCTTGAAGCGGCTAAAAAAATTATTGAGGGAACAGCCAGGTCGATGGGGATACAGATTGAAAATTGACCTAATTGACCTAAAGAATTTTCAATGCCAAAATGTCCAATGCCTAAATTTTAATCATTGGTTTATTGGGATTTAGGGATTGATTAGGGTAATTAGAGCAATTAGAAATTAGAAATTTTAGAAATATGGGTAAAATCAGAACAAAATTAATCGGTTTGGAAGAAGTTGAGAAAAAACAAAAAAAAGACGCAAAAGTCAGGCGAGAAGAGAAAAAGAAACGAGAAGGAATCAAGGTGAAAGCCGGTGTCAAAGCGGTTGCTGGAACCGGGGAGCGGATTAGGCCTGTGGGAGGAAAAGGCGGCGAGAGGATGAAGCAAGTTGAAGCTTCCGAGAAAGAGCTAAAGAAAATGGACAAGGCCAAAGAGATATTGGAAAAACCCTCCTCTGCCGAGGCTACGGAGGGTGAGAAGAAGACCACGTCTAAAAAAATTAAAAAACGCTCTCGCGGTAGAAACTATCAAGAAGCCAAAAAAAAGATTGACAAAAACAAACAATATGAGCTAAAAAATGCCGTTGCTCTTCTTAAAAAAATTAAATTTACTAAATTTGACGAAACAGTTGAGTTGCACATTAACGTAAGAGAGAATGGGGTAAAAGGGGAAGTAAAATTACCTCATGGCACTGGTAAAGAAATCCGGGTGGCGATTGTTGACGAGAAAATTTTAGCTGAGGTGGAAAAAGGCAATTTTAAGTTTGATGTTTTAATCACCCATCCTTCTTTTATGCCAAAATTGGTCCGATTTGCCAAGATTTTAGGTCCAAAGGGCTTGATGCCTAATCCTAAAACCGGAACGATTTCGGAAAAACCAGAAGAAGCGGCCAAAAAATTTAAGTCCGGTTCAATCCGTTTTAAAACAGAAACAAAATTTCCTATTATTCATCAAATAGTAGGAAAACTTTCATTTAAAGATGAAGCCTTAGTGGAAAATATCACGGCCTTTCTTAATGCGATTGGCAAATCCAAAGTCGAATCAGTTTTTCTGAAATCTTCAATGAGTCCTGCGATAAGGTTAGATGTTGAGAAAATTTAGCCTTAAACCCCTGATGTTGTTTTTTTAAGAACTAATCTTTTCTCTTAAAAATAAAATTAGGCAATCCATAATCATTCGTGTATTGGGAGTAAAAAAACCAATTTTCAAGAGCGTGATTTTTAAGTTTTTCGATTTCTTGTTTTAAGAACCAATGAGTGGTAGGAGCCAAGATAAAAATACCACCTTGATTAACTAATCTAAGAACCGCTCGTCCTTCTTCAAATATAGTGTCGCTAGTATCTAACGAACCAACCGCGATTATAAAATCAAAACTGCGTTCAGGAAAACCTGTTTTTCCAGCATGACATATTTTTATTCTACTTCTAGGTAAGTATTTATGAGAGGCAACTGGAGGATGAAATATTAAAGTTATTCCTCTCATATCAACACCAGGATAAGCGTCCATAAGTTCGGCCGCTGCTCTGCCAGTTCCACAACCCACATCTAACGCTTTAACCTCTTTTTTTGTTTGTGTTAACCCTGTAAGAAGATCATGAAGGCAAGGAACCATCTCTTTATAAAGATTAAGATCACGATCTGCATGAGGATAAAAATTACTTGCTATTTCGGTAGCAGAGGATAATCTGTCTATATGAAGACGATGTGGTAAGGGCGACAACTCCTGAAACTCACTAAGATCAAACATACTTTTATTATACTAAAAGGATTATTTATTTATGCATAATTTATTAACTTCAGTCTGTTTTTTCAGTTAGTCAAGACAATTTCTTCTACCTCATCTCCAATGAATCGATTCATCGTAAACATTTAGCGTCATGAGGGAGGAGCACACGTTACATGACAGGGACAAACTCCAATGAATCGATTGATTGGAGTTTAATCGAGGGAGATATTAGATAGGTTGTTGGCGGCGGAGTTTATGCCGGAAGTAGGTTTTTTTATTAGATCTCCAATCAGAACCTTTTCTTGGCATTCCATAGAAAAATTCCACAAAGACATCTTCAAGAAAATTTTTAATTTTCTCCCGGGTTAATCTTTTTGTTAAGAAATCTTTTATCTCTTTTGAATTTTCAAAAACATAAGTAAGATGAGTTATGGTTGACACTGATAATTTAATTGAATTAGCAATTTGACACGCGGGGACTTTTTTAAATATAAGATAAAAACAAGCGATGCGTTTAGCAATCATGACTTTTTCGGTTGGTGTTAAGAATTCAGCTAAAACATTTTTGGCCTCACTTTTATCTTTTAGACTGACAATTAAATTAAAAAATAAATCAAAAATTCTTCTTAATTTTTCTTCTGGAATATATCTTTTTGAAACTTGTGGCATTGTTGAGAAAGGATAAAGCAGCTTAGTTTTAATTTCAACGGACTATAGACAACATTTTGATAGATTTGGGTTGTTAAAATAGCTAAAAACTCTTGAAAGATCAACTCCAATGAATCGATTCATCGAAGTTTAGAGAAGAAAGCTTGCCATTAAGGTTTACTTATCATCAGGGAATTGGGAATTTGACCGCCAATTTCTTTACTTCATTTCTCAATTTCTTGATTTGTTCATTCATCTTCATCTTTTTTTCAAACGTCTTAATATACTCCCTCCTAGTATCCTTATTTGGGGGTAGGTGGTAGCATTTGATCAGATTTAAAACTTTAAGAATTGTTTCTCCGATAAATTTCATTTCTTTTTCCTTCATGCCTCTGGTGGTGGCCGCCGGCGTCCCGAGTCTAATTCCAGACGGATAAAAAGGTGAAAATGGTTCGCCGGGAACCGTGTTTTTATTGAGGGTTAATCCTACAAAGTCTAAAGCCTTTTGGGCAAAAACACCGGCTCCTGGTCCGTGAGTAGAGGAGAGATCAACTAAAATTAAATGGTTTTCGCTGCCGCCGCCCACGAGATATAACTCGCCTTCGGTTAAAACCTTAGCTAACGCTTTAGCATTTTTAACAATTTGTTGAGCGTAATGTTTAAATGAGGGTTGCGCCGCCTCATATAAAGCCATGGCTATGGCGGCCGTCTGATTATCATGTGGTCCTCCTTGAAGACCCGGGAAGACTGCTTTGTTGATTTTTTCAGCGAGCTCCGGGTCTTTTATTAACCCTTTTTTTGTTACCATAATCAAGGCTCCTCGAGGCCCCCGCAGGGTTTTGTGAGTGGTGGTGGTGACAATGTGGACGTGGGGAACGGGGGAGGGATGAGCGCCGCCGGCAATCAATCCGGCCACGTGAGCAATGTCTGCGGCTAAGTATGCGCCAACTTCGTCGGCGATTTTCGCAAATTTTTCATAGTTGAATTTTAAAGGATAAGCGGTGGCCCCAACCCAGATGAGGCGTGGTCGATATTCTTTAGCCAATCGAAGAATTTCGTCGTAATCAAAAAGATCATTGGCGATCGCGGTAGATTCTGTCATGTTTTTCCTTCCCGTCAGTGCTCGTTTTAACTGCGCGCTGTCGGGAGCCCTTCTAAACCTGCCACCTACCGCGATGTTTTTCAAACTATATTGTACACTCTTATAAAATATCCCCGTTGCCGAGACCTTGTGTCCGTGAGTTAAATGACCGCCGGCGGTTAAGGCTTGGCCCATAATGACATCGCCGGGTTGACAAGTGGCAAGATAGACAGCTAAATTAGCCGGTGAGCCAGAGTAAGGTTGGACATTGGCAAAAGGAACGCCGAATAACTTTTTTACCCTTTCTTGGGCCAATCGTTCCATTTCATCAACTACTTCATTGCCACCATAATATCTTTTTCCCGGATATCCTTCTGAATATTTATTGACAAAAACCGAAGATAAAACTTTTCGCACATTGGCCGAGGCATAATTCTCCGAAGGAATCAGTTCAATTCCTTCCTTTTGCCTTTTTTCTTCCTTTTTGATTAGGTTGTAAATTTTTGTATCTTTCATTTTAATCTCATGTTAATATAAAACAAAAAATAATTTTTTACAAGGAGAAATTAGAAAGCGATGCAAGAAAGTAACTTAAGTCTAAATTTGACCCGTGATCGCCTGGTAAATTTGAACCTTTCATAAAAAGTTAAAGAAGTTATAATTAAGCTGTTAGATTGTGTTGTTATTGAAGAATTTAACATTGTGTTGTAAAATCTGCTTTTTATGAAGGAAGTAAATACACTTGAAAGACATCGGCTTAAAGACAGAACATTGTCTTTCATTTCGCAGGGCATGATGGCAATTGCCAGGAGGCGGCCTGATATTTTTATGGGATTGTTTGCTCCGATTTTAGATAATTTTCCCATAGGAGTTTATTGTACAGATCTTCAGAACCATGAAGTAATTTTCGCAAATAGTGTTTTTACGGAAATGTTTGGTTGCAAGTCACTTAGGGAGCTTGAAGATTTTTACAGGAGAGATGAATTATATCTACATTCTAATGATCGTGTTGGGTGGTTACAGCGGGTTTCTGAAAGCGGCAATCTGTTACCTTTTGTAGTGCAATTGAAAAAAACCGACGGAACTACTTTTTGGGCAAGCGATACAGCCGCATATGTTGTATACAATAAAAGGGGAAACCCAAAGAGCGGGATAAAACTTATCTTTGGTTTTCTAGAAGACGTGACTCTGCAGGAGAAAGAGAAAAAAAGGTTGGAATATGAGGCGAATCGTGATTCTCTCACAAATTTGTATAATCGAAGGTATTTTCAAGCAAAAGGCCAAGAAATTTTTGAAGAAGCGCAAACGAATGGTTTACCTCTGTCTTTAATAATGTTTGACATTGACCATTTCAAATCAGCGAACGATAAATGGGGTCATCCTGTAGGAGATAAAATTTTAAAAAGAATCACGGCAATAATTAGTTCAACAATGAAGGAAGATGATTTGTTTGCTAGATACGGGGGGGGATGAATTTATTATTTTAGCGCGGGTTGATAGAAAGACGGCAGAACAAATAGCCGAGAGGATAAGAAATTTAATTAAGGAAACTGAGGAGAATTTCGGGGTAAGCATTACGGTTGACGGTCAACAAACACATCTTACTTTAAGTCTCGGCGTGGCTGAAATCAGTCCCGCATTAACAACTTTAGATATCTTGATTAACAACGCAGACAGGGCACTATATCATTCAAAACACACTAGAGATAAGGTAACATTATATAATTTAGACGAAATTAATAGATGTTCACAATGTCAGCAAAGACTAGCGGTCGGTCTTCATGTTTATCTAGATGAAAAATAAAAATCACACCCTAAACCTCTTCTTCGCCGCCGCGACAATCAGATCAGCCGCTATCTCAATGTCAAGTTCCGGCCCGGTACGAATAACCATATCGTAATGATGAGCCTTTTTTTGATCGTGATAAAAAAGAGTCTGGGCAAACTCTCTTCGTTCTTGATCAGACAGATCAATTCTTCTTATTGCTTCTTTTTTTGAAATCTTTTCATATTCCATTTCCCATTTAATTCTTTGTTCCATTTTACAAATAATTCTTACATTAAGAGCGTGAGGAAAAAGGAAGTTGGCACCGCGACCAACAATTACTCCGTGTCCTCGTTGCCCAATTTCCGTCAATACCCGGACAAGGCTTTTGTAATAGGTGGTAAGAGAAACATATTTTTTACCAAAAAGATCAAGGATTATTTCTTCAATAGTTGAGCGCTTTTTTTCATCAATCTCCTCAATTAATTTTTTTTCCAACTGGGATTCTTTAGCTATTTTATCAATTAAGTCTTTATGATAAAGTTTCCATCGCTTGCCTAATTTTTTGACTACCAATTCGGCAATGGGCCGCCCACCCGATCCCGTTTCTCGCGAAATGGTGATCAAAGGTTTGTCTTTTTTGGCTTTTTCTTTTTTTCTTAGAAAAAGACTTGACAAATTGGAGAGAGAAACATTTTTATTAATAAGATCAAAAATAGTTTTCATAGAGGAAATTATATCAGAATTTTTTTTTCAAGTATAGAAATATTTTAATCTTTTTGTTTATAATTAATTGTTTTATGGATATCAATCTTAACTCCGGTCTTTGGCAGTACCTCTCCCAATCTCAAAAAGATTTGATTTTGGAGGGGCAGTTTTTAATGGATAAAATAATCAAAGAAGGTAAGTACAATTTTAAAGACTATTCATTTTTGGTTTTTCCTTTTGCCAAGGCTTATGAGGGTTTTTTAAAAAAGATTTTTTTAGACATTGATTTTATTAGTCGTTTGGATTACATTTCCGATCATTTTCGGCTGGGAAAAGTCTTATCCCCAAATTTAGTGGAGAAATTGGGTGACCGTTCCGTCTACAAAAAGATTGTTGATTTTACCGGAAGCGAGTTAGCCGAAAAAATCTGGAATACTTGGAAGACTGGCCGTAATCAAGTTTTTCATTATTTTCCTCATAATTTAAAATCGTTAACATTTACCGAGGCAGAAAAGATTATTAATCAAATTATTGAGACAATGGAAGAGGCGGTTTTGAAACTTAAATGTTAGAGGTAAATTTTTCATTTGACATCATTATTTTTTTTGATATACTTATCATTTGTTAGTTGTTATTTATCGTTTTGTTTTTTAAAGGTTCTTTTTTGGAGTCTTGAAAGCAACGAGAATTTTATATTTTTTGTGAGAGATTTATTTTGGTTTTTTTCGCTTCTTCTGTTTTTCTACGAAAGCATATTCTTTTGCCCGCCAAATTTTCCTTTTTGCCTTAGTACATTTGTACTGCGGCTCAAAGGGCAATTTATGGCGGGACGTCAAACGGCACTGTCAAACGTGCCTGTCGAGTTTGACTCGACGTCCCAGCCACGTTTGACTGTGGCGGGCTTAAGAAAATGCAATGCTCACTTTTATTATTTAAGTTCGCAAACATTTTCTAAAGGAGGTGATATTTAATGAGTAAAAAACTATACGTTGGTAATCTACTTTTTGAAACAACCGAGGATAATTTGAAGGAATATTTTTCCAAACTCGGAGCAGTAATTTCGGCGACCGTTATTCGTTTCCGCGATGGCAAATCAAAAGGATTTGGATTTGTGGAAATGGAAAAAGAGGAAGATGCGCAAAAAGCAATTGAAACCTTAAATGGTCAAGAATATCAAGGTCGAAAATTAGTGGTGGCTGAAGCCAGACCACCCAAACCTAGAGAAGACAGATATCAAGGCGGAGGTGGAAATTATCAAGACAATCGATAAAAAACACATTCTGATTTTACCCCGACGCCAGAAAGCCATGAATGTAAACTTGTGGATGAATGGCTTTCTGGGTCGGGGTTCCGACCTCTGAAGGGGCGTCGGAACCCCGAAAATAAAAATACCACGGCTGTAAAGCCGTAGGGGTTCCACAATTAAGTCAAGCTCTATTTGGTCGAGTTAGACTCAATTTAGTATAATAAAAAAATGGTAGTTCAATTAATCATTTACTTGGCGGCTTTCTTTTTTATTTGGATTGGGGCAGACTTGCTTGTTAATTCCGTTGTTCGTTTGGCTCATAAACTTAATTTGTCTTCCTTTGCAGTTTCTTTTTTTGTCTTGGGGATTCTAACCTCAATTCCTGAACTTTCAGTTGGGATTAGCTCGATCATTGATAAAGATCCGCAAATTTTTGTGGGAAATTTAATCGGCGCCTCGTTTATGCTCTTTATGTTGATTGTGCCTATTTTGGCAATTTTTGGCAACGGCATTAAATTAGCTCACCAACTAACAGAAAGAAATCTTATTTTCTCTTTGTTTGTTATTTTAACGCCGATTATTTTTATCTCGGATGGAATAATTACCCGCAAGGAAGGGTTGTTTATGATTTTAATTTATAGCTTGCTATTTTATTTTATTGAAAAGAGGAAGGGACTCCTGGAAAAAGTTCACGATCGTTTGTTTGATGGTACTAAAGAGGGTCCGGTTGATTTGGGAAAAATTGTTTTAGGCAGCATCATTGTTTTCTTGTCAAGTAAGATCTTGGTTGATAAGACAATATATTTTGCTAACGTGTTTGGGATTTCTCCCTTTTTAATCAGTCTTTTGCTTTTGTCGGTGGGAACCAATTTGCCTGAATTTTCAATTGTCGTAGACTCTATCTTTAAAAAACACAAAGAGGTGGCTTTCGGCGATTACATAGGTTCAGCAGCGGCTAATACGTTTTTATTCGGCTTTTTAGCTTTGATCAATGGTCCTTTTACCATCGAAAGCGGTTACTTTTTCCTGACGTTTATATTGTTTGCTTTGGGTATAGTTTTGTTTTACGTTTTCTCCCGGTCAAAAAAAGACATTTCTCGGCAGGAAGGAATAGCTCTGCTTTTGGTTTATGTTTTTTTCATAGTCTTCGAGCTTATTCAATAAGGAGATGCCCCAAAAAGCCATTCTTATCTCATAGTATATGGTATAATTTCTGATTAAATGGAGAGAGTTCCAATATGTCCTGATTCTAACAAAACTATTGCCGAATGGTTTGATAAAATAGGCTTTTCAGGCGATGGGGTTACTCAAGAACAGATTGATAATACTTACCGATTTGTATTTACAGCTGGACAGAACCTTGATCAAGAATTACCTGTTCCAAAAGATTTCTTTGAAAACCCAACTGTTTTGGCCGCCGCTGAATTAGCCTGTCAATTGCATCAAGAAGATAGAAGAAAAGTTGGCGGAGACCCTTATTTTAAACATCCATTAAAGACAGCTTGTTTATGTGCGCAGTTAGTTAGAGCGGAAGATTTTAAACAAGGAGATTTAAATCAATATTATTGGGAGATAATGGAAGCAGCTGCCTTTTTGCATGATGTAATTGAAATAAGACGAGATAAAGACAATTACAATACGGAACAATTAACTAAAGATTTAATTGAAGCTGGTATAGAAAAAGAAAAAGCGGCGGCAATTACCTATTTAGTTAACAAGCTTACTCCCTCATCTAAAGAAGAGGGGATATCTCCCGAGCAGCGAAGAAGAGAGAAACAAGAAGATTTTTTAAGGATTATGACCGAAACATGTAATGATTGGCAAGGATCTGATAAAGAAATGATGGCTAATATTTTAAGATTGGTTAAGGTCGCTGATATCTTGGCAAATTTAGAAGAAACAGTCGCCGATTTGCCATTGGGGAGAACGAACGGTTTGTTTGCCGGAAAGCCAGTAGAGTACGTAGTTGGTGTTGTTGGTGATAGGGTTGGATATTTAAACGAACGTCAAGATTCAATCCCGAACTGTGCTATTGATAGATTGCAGATTTACCTTAATCAATTAAATCAACTTCTTAAGAGGGAATAAACGATAAAAAATAAGACGGTGATTGTTTGGTATGAGGCGACTAGGGGATTTAAAAGATACGGTGAGGTTTCAGTTTTAAAATGAAAAACAAAAACCAACCAAACAAACAGGAAAAGAAAATTATAAAACAGTTTAGCCTTTAAATTTTTTTGGCGTTCCAGAGTTTTAAGATAGACGATGAAAATGAGAGGATAAGCAAAAACCAAATGATGCTGCCAGGAAAAAAGTCCGCCGATGGAAAAGAGGGCAAAGACGAGGGAAAACAGCTTTATTGTTACATTGTTACATTGTTTTATTGCTCCAGCCACGTTTGACGTGGTTGCCTTGTTTTTGCTTCTATAGAACCTAAAGAAAACAAGGACAAAGACCGTGGATAGAAAGAGGAGCAAAACAATTTTTGCTACCGACACATCAACTCCCAGCCTTAATAAAAACGCTAAAAGCGATTGGTCGTAGAAATTTGGTATTCCTACAGCGTTATTTAAATTGGGAACAATTTGAAAATAATATTGTTTAAATAAATTAAGCGACGGCAAAAGATTTAGAGCGAGGAAGATTCCTACCACAGAAAAAACAAACTTAAAGTCTTTAAGGATTATAAAGAGCGGGAGAGTGAAAAGGGGAAAGATTTTAAGGGAAGAAGCGAGAGAGAAAAACACTATAGAAAAAAATTGATAGATTCTGTCGCGGGTTTCCCTCCCGCCGATGCTCGTGAAAAACTGCGCGTCGTCGGGAGCCCTTCCCTGCCTGTCCGGCAGGCAGGCACCCGCGCCACCTATCAATTTTTTATATGATTTAAAATATAAATACAGTCCTCCATACGCCAAACCCAAGACAATTAAATTTATTTGTCCCAAAACTAAAGTGAATTTAACGGGAAAGGTTTGATTTAAAAAGGCTAATAAAATTAAAAAATGAGGAAGAGAAATTTTGATTCTTGACATCTTTAGAATTACCCAAAAAGTTGACCAAAAAGCTAAAAATGATAATATAACCAGTATTATTTGGGTAATTTTCATGGGAAATAATTTTAATGGTAAAAGAACCAAAAGAGCGCTGGGAGGATAATTGAAGGGGATTTTATCGGGCGGCTGACCGTAGAGAAAGTTATAAGGATTTTGTTGATTGAGGAATTTCTCAACCGCGCCGTTGTAAACAAAAAAATCAATAAAGTTCTTTTTTGGTAAAATTTGGAGAAGATTAAAGAGAATATGAGTAAACGATAAAATAAAAAGTGTTAGGCTTAATAAAAGAAAAATTTTTTTCATTATATTTATATTCTATATGAAAAAATTTCATCATGTTGGTTTGGGTGGGACGTTTGATCGGTTGCACTCCGGTCATAAAAGTCTGATTGATTTGGCTTTCATCATGGCTCACCGTGTTTCTTTCGGTATTGCCAGAAAAATTTGTTCAAAAGATAAATTCTTAAGCGCGAATATTGAGAGTTATATTATTAGGCAAAGAGCGGTAGAAGATTATTTAAAATCTAAAAAGCTATTGGATCGAGCTTTGTTTTTTCCTCTGGATGATATTTATGGCACTGCCAAAACTGACAAGACGCTTGAGGTAATCATTGTTTCTAAAGAAACTTACCCCAACGCTTTAAAAATTAATCAATTTCGAAAGCAAAATAATTTATTACCACTTAAAATAATTGTTGCGCCGTATGTTTTAGCTGATGATGGGAAAAAAATTGCTTCGGGAAGGATAAGAGGGGGTGAGATTGACAGAGAGGGAAACAGTTATCAGTTGTTAGTAAGGACAGGCCAACGGCCTGTCCGTACCCATCAGGAAAAGAAATTAATTTTACCAGAGCATTTACGGGAAGAATTAAGAAAACCATTAGGAAAGGTTTTCCATGGACAAGAAGAGGAGGGGGAAAAGACGGCTAAAAAAATTGTTCAATCGATTAATCGATTAGACATACCATTGGTGATTTCGGTGGGCGATGCGATTACCATGTCTTTACTTAAGATTGGTTTTGATCCGGACGTAAAGATTATTGATTTTAGAGTAAGAAGAAAAAAAATTAATTCGCTTTATTTGTCCGATCGTACACAAAAAGTCAATTTAGGTAAAACCACGTCTGACGTGGTAAAAAACCAGCCGGGAACAATTGCTTTAAATATCGTCAGTGTCTTCAGGCGAGTTATAAAGAAATTTTTTAAAACAAAACAAAAACAGCTGATTATCGTTAACGGCGAAGAAGATTTAGTTACCTTACCGGCTGTTCTTCTTGCGCCATTGGGCTCAATCGTTTTATATGGTCAGATGGATTTGGGAGTGGTGGCGGTTTCTGTGACGGAAGAGAAAAAAAAGGAAGTTTTAGAAATATTAAAAAAATTTATCTGATTGAATTGTTACAAAGCGCCGCAATCTAACCTCCGAGGTTGGTATTAAGGCGATGTTGATATTGAAAAAATTATGATAAAATAAAAATAATTTATGAAAGAACCAAAATATTTAGACGAGGCGTTTGAGAAAGTTTGTCAGGAGGCGCTTAAAATGTTTCTTAAAAAACACAAAGATTATGGCAAGGGAAATGTTTTAGACATGGGCGAGTTGGGGATTGCTTTTCGCATTTCGGAAAAATTCAATCGTATTAAACATCTTCTCGTGCAACAAAGAAAGCCGGAAAACGAGTCGCTTGAAGAATCGTGGATTGATATTGCCGTTTATGCTGTGATTGCCGTTCTTTTGAAAAGAAAGTGGTTTGAAAAATTAAAAGTGAAAGAATGAATTCTTGTAAAAACTCTCTCGGTCTTTTATAATTTTCCCTATGATCAAATATTTACCTTCTCAATTTGAATCAAAATGGGTAGAAGAATGGGAAAAAGAAAAAGTTTATCAGACTCCCAAACTGACAGCTGATAACCGAAAACTGAAAACTTACTGTCTCTCTATGTTTCCTTATCCGTCAGGAACTGGTCTTCACGTGGGTCACGTCCGTATTTATACTGGAACGGATGTTTTAGCTCGATATTTAAGGATGAAGGGTAATGCGGTTTTATATCCCATGGGTTGGGATGCCTTCGGTTTACCAGCAGAAAACGCTGCTATTGTGGCCAAAAAAAACCCGATGGACATAGTGCCTCAAAATATCGCCAATTTTAAACGGCAAATGAAGATGTTGGGTTTTTCTTATGATTGGGGAAGAGAGTTTTCCACCACCGACCCGCAATATTATAAATGGACTCAATGGCTTTTTATTCAGTTTTTTAAAATGGGGCTTTTGTATAAGAAAAATACAGCGATTAATTTTTGTCCTAAGTGTAAAACCGGCTTGGCCGAGGAGGAAGTTTTGTCGGATGGAACTCATGAACGTTGTGGTAATAAAATAACCAAAAAAGAATTACCACAATGGATATTTCGCATCACTGCCTATGCTGATCGGTTACTTTCCGATTTAAAAGAATTAGATTGGCCAAAGGGGATTTTAGAGATGCAAAGGAATTGGATTGGGAGAAAAGAAGGCATAAACATAAAATATCAAATATTAAATATTAAATATCAAATAGAGTGTTTTACCACTCGCCCCGACACAAACTTTGGCGCGACTTTTATTGTTATTGCTCCGGAGCATGAATTTGTAAAAAAAATATTAGATGGAAAAATTACCCCCCCTCCTGTCATTCTGAGCGACCCCGACGTTGAGTCGGGGGAGTCGAAGAATCTATTAAAAAAGATTAAAAAATATGTTCAAAAAGCGATTTCAAAGTCAGAATTGGAACGCATCGCTGAAGGTCGAAAAAAAACCGGTGTGTTTACGGGATTTTATGCGATTAATAATTTAAACGGAAGACCGATGCCCATTTGGATTTCGGATTTTGTTTTACCTCAAGTTGGAACGGGTGCGGTGGTTGGTGTTCCCGGGCACGATATCCGCGATTTTGAGTTTGCTAAAGAGTATGGTTTGGAAATTGTTCGCGTTGTTGTCGGAAGAGATGGAGATACCTCACCAATTATCAAAAAAGAGCAAGTTCAGGAAGAAGAAGGGAAAATGATTAATTCAGGATTTTTGAATGGTTTAGATATTCATGAAGCTACAAAAAAGATCATGGATTACATTGAGAAAAAAGGTTGGGGAAAAAAGACAGTGAGCTATCATCTTCGCGATTGGATTTTTTCAAGACAAAGGTATTGGGGCGAACCAATTCCGATGATTTTTTGCGAAAAGTGCGCAAAAAAACGCATCAATTATTGGAATTCCCCAAAAAGTCATCCTGAACGAAGTGAAGGATCTAGCGAACGAAGTGAGTGTAATAACGCTTCGATAGATTCTTCGCCCCGCCACGGCAGGGCTCAGAATGACAGGGAATTATATGGTTGGTTTCCCATTTCTGAAAACGAACTTCCTGTAAAACTTCCGTACGTGAAAAGTTATCAACCGACGGAAACGGGAGAGTCTCCACTAGCTAAAATTGAATCTTTTGTTAAAACAAAATGTCCTCATTGTGGTGGTTCAGCGCGTCGTGAAACCGATACCATGCCTAATTGGGCAGGGTCGTGCTGGTATTTTTTAGCATTTGTTTTTTGGAATCAGGAGGCTCGAGGCCGTGTTTCTCGTCCGCCTCACCCTAAAGGGACCCAGGCGATTGACTCGAAACAGGCATCTTCGCTCCCTTCTTTTGAAAATTGGTCCGCCAACTGGCGGATGAAAATTGAAAATTCCGGCAAACAATGGCTTCCTGTTGATTGGTATCTTGGTGGCGCAGAGCATGCGGTTTTACATCTTTTATATTCTCGTTTTTGGGTTAAGGCTCTGCAAGACCTTGGATTATTAGATTTTTCCGAACCGTTTTTATGTCTTCGTAACGTTGGTATGGTTTTAGCCGAGGATCATCGAAAAATGAGTAAGTCATTGGGAAATGTAATTAATCCTGATGATGTGGTGAATGAATACGGGGCTGATACATTACGGATCTATGAGATGTTTATGGCACCATTTCCTTCTGAAATCGCTTGGTCAATTAAAGCGCTTCAGGGCGGATACAGATTTTTAACCCGAATTTGGCAAATTTACCATAATCCTGCTAAGTTAACTAACAACGAAAATGAAGAGGATAAAAAACTTGTTGTCAAGCTTCAAAAGACGATTTTAAAGGCTTCTTCCGATATTACGAACGTAAAATTTAACACGGCAATTGCGGCTATGATGGAATTTCTTAACGCTTGGGAAGAAAGCTGCCAAGGAAGAACCGCGGCGGTTTTAGAAAATAGTCCATCTGGAACCGCGGCGGTTAAAATGACGAGACGTTTATCTCAAAATAACGCCAAGAAATTCTTGCAAATCCTCGCTCCCTTCGCTCCTTTTGTTACAGAACAAATCTGGCGAGAAGTTTTTGGTGAAAAAACTTCAATTCATCTTTCTCGTTGGCCTGAGGTGGAAGGAAAAATAACAGAAGAGGAAATTGTCATTCCTATTCAAGTTAACGGTAGGCTCCGTGCCACTATCAAAATGTTGATAACCAACCTATCCGAAACGGCCATCATCAATAGGTCATTAAAAGAGGAGAAAGTAAAGAAATACTTAGAAGGGAAAAAATATCGGGTAGTTTATGTGGAAGGAAAGATTATAAATTTTATTATTGAAAATTGAATTAAAATTTGATTTTCCAATTTCTATTACGATTTTCTATTTTCCAACAACCATTTTCTAAATTCATGGATCGTCAAAAATATATTGAGGCATTAAAACAACAATTAGAACCCAATATTTTCAAACATTCTTTAGCGGTTGAGGTCTGTATGGCTGGGCTTTATAATTATTTTCAAGCCAATAATTTGCTTTCCCCAGACGAACCATCAAAAGAGGAGTGGTTACTGGCGGGATTAATTCATGACATTGATTATTTAGGGGGATTTAAAGCTACCCATCCCCAAAAAACCACCGAAGTTTTAGCCAAACATGGTTTAATTATCAATGAATCGATTCATCGAATAATAAAGTCGCACGCTCCTGAGTTAACAGGAGTCCAGCCAAGATCAAAAGCAGAGTGGTCGATTTTTTGTGCTGATAGTCTAACTGGTTTAATTGTGGCCACCACCTTGGTTTATCCTTCAAAAAAATTAGCTGACGTTAAATTATCATCGGTGTTAAAACGTTTTAAAGAACCCAAGTTTGCTGCCGGGACAAGAAGAGAAGATATTAATAAATGTAGTTTGCCTGAAGGGTTAAATCTTTCCTTAGAAAAATTTATTGAGATCTGTTTAAACTCAATGAAAGAAATCGCTTCACAGATTGGTCTTTAAAACTTAGTTACCATCTTGACACGATCGGACAGCAATGGTATCTTAAATTAACATTATGACTCAATTATGTCCCAGAGAAAATTAGACAAAACAAACGAACCAAGTTTTCAACACGGAGAGTTAAGAGAGATAGTTTTGAAAAGTATCGCCTTAGGATTATTTGTTGGCGGGACCTTCGTTTTTCCAAATTTTCCTATTGTTATTGGTTCAATTATCAAAGTAATTGAAGAAATAAAAGGATTTAAAGTTTCTGAAAAAAAGGTAAAAAGAGTTCTAAAAAATCTAGAGAAGAAAGAATTAATTGATATAGAAAAAAGAGGGAGTGACATTTTAGTTCATCTTAAAGAAAGAAGAAAAGACATCTTTATCAAGTATTCTTTAAAAGCTTTGCTGGATCTTAAAAAGAAGAAGAAAGAATGGACGGGGAAGTGGTATTTAGTTATTTTTGACGTGCCGGAAGAGCAGAATAATAAACGACACTATTTAAGACGCTTTTTATGCGGTTTAGGATTTTATCCCTATCAGAAAAGCGTCTATCTTTTTCCATATGAGTGTAAAGAAGAGGTTGATTTGATCAAGCAAATAGTTGAGGGTGGAAGATACATTAGATACATTGTTGCCGAAAGGATAGATGATGAAAAAGCTGCTAAGATTTTTTTTGGAATATAGCCATTTCTGTTTCTGTCCGATCGGACAAAAACGGTAATTATGTGAGCGTGTGAGGTTACCATTGTTGCCCGACCGTGCGTAGATGGTAATAGTGGCGGGTAAGACCAAGAAGTAGTTTCTTCCTATCTAAAATCAATTTTAATTTGGTAAAATTGGAGTTGAATGATTTTTGCGAGGTGGTGTAATGGTAGCACACTTGGCTCTGAACCAAGTAATCGGGGTTCGAATCCCTGCCTCGCAGCTAAATATGAAAATTTCTTCAAGTTCAGCTTTGATGAATTCGAGCATATCTATTAGTAACTGGGTACAGATTGGCTCGACGCTTTTCTTGGGAATAATAGCTATTTATGCTCCTTATCTAGCTGAAAAGTTGAAACATAAATACTTCTCGCCAAAATTAAGAATAAAATTTAAATTGGCACCTCCAGATTGTCATAAAACACGGAGGGTTGGTAAAAATTCGGACTTTCCCGTTTATTATTTTAGGTTTTTAGTTGAGAATTTTGGCAAAACTAAAGCAGAGGAGTGCGAAGTGTTTCTAGAAAAGATTTTTAAAGAAAATAACGCTGGTGAGATGGTAGAGAATAAAAAATTTTCACCTGTAAATTTAAAATGGTCAGGAATTAGAGATCCTTACAAAAGAACAATCCAGCCAGAAAAAGAAATGTATTGTGACTTAGGTAGAATTCAGCATCCGGATGACAATTACGATTCCGTATATAAAGGATTTTCTAATAGAGATCAAGCAACCAACAAGTTTATCTTTGAACTTCCTGAAAGATACTATTCTCAGTGGGATTGTTTAACTCCAGGGAAATATATGATCAAAATATCTATTTATAGCAATAATGCCAAAAAAATTTCTCACGAATTTTCATTATCTTGGACCGGAAAATGGGAAGATGATGAACAGAGCATGTTTAATGAACTGGTTATATTGAATACATAACACTTATGGGATTGAAAGGTCCTAGACCGGCCCGCTCAGTCTTTCGACTCGTCGCTTGCAAAACTCGTTCCCTCATTCATAAAAGTTTCCCTCCTTGCATTTATTATAGGATATAGTATAATTACATTATTCTTATGACAGAACATATTCGTGGAGCAACAATCATTCCTGAGCGTACGCTTTATCGTCTTGGTTTACCTCCTAAAGAAGCCCGCCGAGATATAAAAAGACACATTGAGCATTTATATCTTGGTGAAGAATGGCAAGCCATGAAAGCATACGAAGGTATTGATCAGCGGTTGGAAAACGGCGATCCAAAACAAAGAGCCTTTATTCTAGATACGCTTGAGAGATATATCCCAAATTGGACTCATTTGGCAGCCTGCCAAGAGCTTCAGCATCCATACTTCTCCCAAGTATTAGACGATATTACAGAAAGATATCCTGAGGACAGGCGAGTTTTTCGTCTTCGATTACGGGCTTTTTCGCAATATAGTAACGATGTTTATTATATTACTGATGAATATAAAAAAATGAGAGATGGGATTAAACAAGAAGCATGGGACTATGTTAATGAAGTTGTTGGGCAAGGTGAGACGGTGCTTCAAGATAGAACAACAAACAAGATGGCGAATGATGTTATTGAAATTTTACCCGGCATTCTATTACGCGATGATTACAGGATATACGATATTGATGGACTAAAAAATTATATTCGTCAAGCACAAGAACTTACTCCGGCAGAGAAATTTTCTTTTATAACTGCAGTATCTCAAGCAGAAGAGATTTTTTCCAGACTTGATAATTATCATATTGTTGATTCCTCACCAGACAGACTTAAGATAAGCAAAAGTCTAAACCATTTAAAAGATGAAGCAGTTTTCCACTGTTTAGACGGACAAATCCATGCCTCAATGCCATCAAATGCCAATGCTCTTTTAAATGAAGCCTACGATATTGATAGATTAGTTAAAAATCTTGAAAAGCTAGTTCAGGTTGATCTTTCAGCTCTTAGAGTTGATCTGGACCAACATGGCTTAAGAGGAGAAATGGCTCAACAGTGTCTTAGAAATATCAGAGAAGTTCAAAGACCATTTACTAATTATTCTAAAGGAGTAAACGATGAAGTTAAAAGGAACACAGCAATTTATATCGAAAGAATTATTAATCCAATCGTTAATCATATAACGGCTACTTGTAAGGACGACATCCATATTAATCTCAGCCAACCAGATGTTCAAGAAATAGGCGACATATTACACACCGCCGCCGACACTGATGCAATTCTGGCGAGAGATAATGATCTTGAGAGAGAAAATGGACAATTATACAGACAGAGAGCGCAGGAGTGTTATTGTCATTGTGTTTGGATTGATACGATGAATTATCATAGTGGCAATACTGTCAAAGAAGCCAAGAATATCACTCATCACCTTGAAGAGTTATTTGAGAGTGATTATTTAAAACCTCAAGCAATCGGAGAGTTTCCAAAAATATTTTCATTTGTTAACGAATTATCTAATCAAGTGGATCAAGCAATTACCCAAACTTTAGGAAGAGAGGATGGGTCTATTTTACCACGAGAGCATGAAGCTTTAGTATTAATGGGAGCAGAGCTGACAAAATTTATTGCTCATCAGATCAAGCCAGATGAACAAATAGATAAAGGGATTTTAAGTGAGGCTTACCTCCAGGCGTTAGAGCGACTACAACGTTATTATCGTTTATTAGCTAAAATGTATGAAAGTAACAATAAATACCAGGATGCCATAGATACCTATACCGAATGGATAGGGGCAACCAGAGAATTAATAGTTAATTCTGATGAATCTGAAATTACAAAAGAAGGATACGACGGCTTACTTATCGATTTAGTCAAAATCTATCATGAAAGAGCTGCCCGTTTTGCTTGGCCGGGAGAGCGGGAAAGGATGTGGGAAGCAGTGATAAAAGAAGATTTAAACCCGTCTTATAGCACAGAATTACCGGAGGGAGAAGAAAAGTTGGTCCGGAAAAAAATAATGCACTATGAAGAACAACTTCTTTGCGGAGCTTATCAAGATGATATTTTGTTACAGCGTCTGGTGGCTGCCCTGGTTATTTTTACAGAAGATCAAACAGGAGATAAGCCCGGATTATTTTCTTTTAAACAACTTTACCACGCTTGTTACAATATTGAGTAGAAGGATCTACGTTTTAGGCGTCAACCTCCACCCCATCGGGAAGCATTAACAATTGCAGAATACTTCTTACAAAACTGGAGATTACCGAGTGAGTATATTGGAGGAACAAAACCAGGGTACGAAAACGTTTGCGCATCACAACGGGCTGGCCTTTTTCAATTACTGGCTGGAGTGTGTCAGAAGGTAGAAGGATTTAGTATCTGCCCGGTGCTTACTGATGGAGTTCATAATGCTTTACAGATCTCTGTTTCTACAACCGGAACCTATCCCGATCATTTATATAGAGAGTTAAAAACCTCTAGAGAAGTAGCTGCGCCGGTAAAAGTTACCAGTGATCAGGAATTTCCGATTTACTCTCCAGAGTTATCTCTTCATTTACGTCAGGACTCTCAAGGAGAAAATCAACAAAAGTTAACCCTCGCTCAATTGGCTAAAGAATTGGGAGTTCCTCTTGGGGCACAAACAGCTCGGATTATTGACGCGATTATTCCTTTACCAGCAAGTGAATCACCATACGCAGCAAAAGCCCAACTTAAATTTTGGTTAAATGCTCAAGCAATCGATGGCCCAGCAATGGTTTATGTTCTTAAAGAAGGAGAGCCTCTTGAAAGTTCGTTTATTATTCATGGGGGCAACTCTAATATTGACGTTTGTGAGACGAAGAAAAACGGAGGATCAACATTGTGGGAAGCAGTGACTCAACAGATAATGAAAACAGACGAGGAATATGAGCACCAATATCATACTGGAGGATGGCAGGTTGTAATTATCCCCATGAAGATAGAGGCAGATGGAGCAAATTATCAAAGTAAATTAAATTTACCTTCGCCAGTTAATTATGATAAAGTAATTTCTGAAGCCCAAGCATTATATGATGAAGAAAAAGAGAGGAAAATAAAGATTAATAGTCGGTTAAAATTCCCTCCAGTTAGTTGGGAAGGAGTTCAAAGGAATGTTGGTTTAATAATGCAGACACTCGAAGCGCGAAATAGAAGGGGGATCAATGATCTTACTCACACAAAGTTGATGAGTTCTGTACCTCCATCACTTGAAGTAGGCATTAGAGACACACAAACAAGAGGTGCTAACTATGGTAAATTTGAAGGGGTTTTACTACCAGACAAAGAGAGAAAACCGCTAATTTTGAGAATAAAATGCATTGGGGTGACAAAAGACAACAAAGATCAGGCAGTTATATATTTAAATTCTATTTGAGAGGAAAGTGCCAATAAATAATTTACTTCTTCTTGTCAAGGGTTATTTTTTAAGGTAGAATTGAGAGATGAAACCTCAAGTTCATTCTCTTTCTAATGGCCTTCCGGTTATTTTTATTGATACAAAAGCCTTTCCCACTTTAACGACTTTGCTTTTGGTTGGCGCTGGATCCCGCTTTGAAAACGAAAAAAATAACGGCATTGCTCACTTTTTTGAACATATGGCTTTTAAGGGCAGCAAAAAGTATCCCAACTCCTTCGTTATTTCCTCAACCATTGAAGGCTTGGGCGGAATATTTAATGCTTTTACGGGCAAAGACCATACCGGTTATTGGATAAAAGCCACCACCGAGCATTTTGAAACAGTGATTGACGTGATCGCAGACATGGTACAAAATTCATTGCTTTTACCGGAAGAAATTAATAGGGAAAAAGGGGTAATTGCTGAAGAGATTAATATGCATGAGGATATGCCGCAACGGAAGGTGGGAGATCTGTTTGAAAGGCTTTTATATCAAGATAGTCCTTTGGGCTATGATATATCTGGCAAAAAAGAGATTATTAAAACGTTCCAAAAACATACTTTTGATGATTATATACATCATTTATACCAACCAAATAATGCGGTTATAGTGGTTGCTGGTGGGTTAAACAACGTTCGACACCGTGTTTTTTCGTCTGCTTCACCCCCTAAAGGGGGTTCCCCCAAGCGATTGACTCAAAAACAGGTGTCTCCACTTTCTTATTATTTGAAGGTGATTGAAGAAAAATTTTCCGGTTGGCGAAATGGAGAAAAAGCATCTTTTCAAAAAGTTGAGGAAAGACAAACTCGTCCGCAACTATTATTAAAACATAAAAAAACCGAACAGACGCATTTTTGTTTGGGATTTCGGGCTTTTTCTTTTTTTGATAGCCGAAAATACGCCTTAAGTCTGTTGTCGACAATCTTGGGCGGAGGAATGTCCTCCCGTCTTTTTATTGAGGTGCGTGAACGCCTCGGCCTTTGTTATTATATTTCTACCGGTCGTGAACTTTATCATGACGTTGGAAATATGGTGACTCAAGCGGGTGTAGCCAATAATCTTGACAAGCTAAAAAAAGCCATAGAGTTAATTTTAAAAGAGCACCAAAAAATCGTCAAAGGCGAAGTAAAAAGAGAAGAATTAAAAAAAGCCAAAGAGTTGATTAAAGGGAGACTACTTTTATCAATGGAAGACTCATTTAACGTTGCTTCATTCTTTGGGACAAAAAAGTTACTTCAGAACGAAATTGAAACACAGGAAGATGTTATTAAAAAGTTGGAAAAAGTGACTGTTGATGATATAGTTAGTATAGCTTCTGATGTATTTAAACCAGAAAGATTAAATCTCGCCGTTATTGGGCCTTTTGAGAAGAAAGAGGAGTTTGAGAAGGTACTTTTTATTTGAATACCCTTCATTCCCAGTCTATATCCTCACCAGCTTAAAGTGCAAGTAATACACTCTATAGATTTAATAGAATAAGAAGAAATTATAGAATTAGGGCTTATTATAGAATATATAGATATATTACAAATAGTACTTGACATAGAATGAGTAGATGTTTTATAGTTATTATTGATGAATCCGCTAGAAGAGAAAATACATCGATTAAGCCCCAATCAGCTTAGGGGTCTTCTTATTTTGGCTAAATCGGCAAAAGGCATAATTTCTTCAACTGCCTCCAGTAAAAAAATAGGCAAAGAGGGTAAGGCCTTAGGAGGAGTTTTTTCTTCATTATCAAGGCAAAGAATTAATAATGAAAAGTTGGTTATTCCTTGGGGGAAAGCCGAAAGCGGCAGGGGATTGAGATGGAAGTTGAATACGAAGTTAATTTCGCAAAAAAGGCTGTTGGAAGTTACGAGAGAATTGTTAGAAAGCTAATTAATTTATAACACAGAAAAAAACATGCCAAAAATTAAAAAGAAAATAATCCGGAGAACCACCAAGAAGCTGATTGCTTGGGGAACGATTTTGACGGTGCTTTTGCAGCAGTTTGGGTTTTTGACCTTGGTGAAGTCGCCGCTATCGCCCAAGCTGATTGAGGCGGCGTCAAGTACAATTACTTCAAGAGTTGATTTTGATACAGGATTTCACAGCAACACCGAGTCAAAAAGCAGCGCTGGCAATTTGAAATTGAATGCTGATGGAACTTGGAATGCCAGAGTATGGAGAACGCCAAATTTAACACTAACTGATGGCACCACATTTACTACTGACGGCACTTATACCTATATGCTTGTTGGTCGGGATAACAGACTGTCGCGCTACCGGCCCGAAGAGGACAGATGGGAAACGTTAGCACGATCACCTCATACCGGATATTCCGGGGCTGATATGGTTTATTTAAATAATTATATTTATGTCTTATTTGGCGGGTATCAAAAGGAATTTAGTCGATATTCAATAGCAACCAATAGTTGGTCAGAATTGGCAGACGCACCAGAATTAACTTATTCAGGAAGTTCATTGGCCACAGATGGTACTTATCTTTATGCTCTCCGTGGTTCATCAACAACTGATTTTTGGCGGTATAATCCATCAACTAATAATTGGTCAATTTTAACCGGGCCTTCAGCAACCATCAGCACCGGCGCCGATTTAATTTATGACAACTCACTGGGAACGTCATATCTTTATACTCCTCGTGGCGCCAACACTACAACATTTTATCAATACGACATTAGTGCAGGAAGCTGGACGACCAAAGCAACAGTCCCAGCAAGTTTAAATGACAACGGCAACATGACTAAGCGGGGTGATTATATTTATGTTTTGCGTGGTAGCAACACCCAAACTTTTTATCGCTACCAAATAAGTGCCAATACCTGGTCAACCTTAACCAATACTCCGACTGCAGCTCGTTACGTCGGCTTAACATACAACACATTACAGGATTTAATATATGTATTCCGAGGAAACAGTACCTACGACTGGTGGAAATATAACGCTGATACAGATTCATATCTTGGTTCTGCAGACCTGCCTGCAACCCCAGGGACAGGAGCTGATTTAGTTTATTTAAATAGTAAAGTTTATTACCGTCGAGGTAACAATCAAACAGCTTTTTACGAATTTGATCCTAGTGGTAACTCCTGGACGACAAAAACCGCAGCCCCAACAACTTTCAATGATGATAACAAGGGAATTGCGGCTTCAGGGAATTTATATTATTTTGGAGGAAGCAACACAACTGTGTTTTATCGCTATAATGTTTTAGGCGATTCATGGGATACTTTAGGGGTGACTCCCGGCAACGTTTCCTATGGTGCTAGTTTAGCCTATCCTGGGAGTGGAGACTATATTTATGGAACGCGTGGTGCGTTGACAACGGCCTTTTGGCGTTACAGCATTGCTGGTGATTCTTGGGATGATGGGGCCGTTACAGACATGCCGACGGATTCAGAAAATGGTTATGGAGCTAGATTGGTCTCGGACGGAACTGATATTTATGCCATAACCGGAAGCGGCATCGCTCGGATTTTGAAATATTCCATAAGCGGTAACAATTGGACAGTGCTTGGCAATTTGCCCTTTTCACCTTATTATGGAACAGACACTGTTTACTATAATGGGAAAATATATGCGATCTCCGGTTACTATAAAACTGGATTTTGGGAATATACAATCTCAACTAATACTTGGCACAGACTTTCTGATTATTCGGGATATTATGCCTATGATGTTGGCTCATACAATGGTGGATCAATTGCTTCAGACGGAAGTGGTACTTTTTATCAGATAAATGGGGCGGGACTGTCGCGAATCTTATCTTATACTGAAAGTAGTTATAATTATCCAGTCAGCGGTACTTGGACGAGTTCAACGATAGATTTAGATTATGTTTCAAGTTGGACATCTTTAACAGCTTCAACAACAATATCTGGGGATTCAAGCATCAGCTATCAAACGAGATCAAGCAGTGATCAAATAACTTGGAGCGATTGGCAAGCGGTATCTGATGGCACAATATCATCACCAACGGCTCGTTATATTCAGGCAAGAGCAACATTAACAGCAACAACGGACAGGACGCAAACTCCAACATTGTCAGATATGACAATTACATATTCTGGAGATACGAATTCTCCGAGCAACCCCACATCATACACGGCCAAATCTCAAGCAGTTGCAGGAATTACCTTAACCGATAATTATGCAAATGGTTATAATTATGCAAATCCATATTTTGTCTGGGAAGGAGCAACAGATAGTGAAACAAGCATTGCTGGTTATTATGTTTATTTTGGGTCAAACGCTTCGGCTGATCCAGAAACGGCGGGAAATTATCAAACTACGGCTAATTATACCGCAACAACTTCACTATCAACAGGAACATATTATTTAAGGATAAAAACAGAGGATGCTTTATCAAACATTAGCGATGCTGAGACCGTATTTACTTATAAATACGTTGGTGTTTCGCCCCCCGTTAGTTTAACAAAAACCACTACGGCTGATTTTGATGAAGGAACTTTAACCAACGTTTCTTCAACAAACGATCAAATAAAACTATCCAGCAAAGTTGGTTTTTGGCAACAGGAAAGGATGAGTTTAGCCCCGGCCGGTTTTGGTTATGGTTCTGGATTTGCTTATGTTTCATCATCAAACAAGCTATATTCGTTTCGGGGTCAAAATACCACTTCTTTCTATGAATACGATATTGCAACTGATACTTGGAGTTCCTTGGCTAATGCACCGGCGACTGTGTATTATGGAGGAGAGGTGGTTGAAGGACCTGCTGGTTATCTTTATGGGCTGAGGGGATATAATACTAATACTTTTTGGGTATATGATATCGCTGAGAACGCTTGGTCTGATGCTAATGCTGCTGATGTTCTGGTTTCTGTTAGTTACGGTTCATCGCTCATGTATGATGGTAGCCAATATATCTATTTGCTCCGGGGCAATAGTGATGATGGTTTTTATCGTTATGATACTCAAACCGATTATTGGGAAGCATTGACAAATGTCGATTTCGGAGCGCCTAGTTCTCAAGTTAACAACTTTGTTTATATTGGTGGCGATTTAGCCTATGATGGTGATTCAACTCTTTATGCTCTTCAGGGTAATACCCGTTCTGGACTTGCGGCCTATGACATTCAGTCAGATGCCTGGTCGCAATTAACCAATGTTCCAGCCCTGCCTTACGACGGAGCACAAATTGCCTATGATTCTACATCAAATGCTATTTATTACACCAAGGGTTGGGGAGACCCCAATTTTTATAAATATGATTTGACATCCCAGACGTGGCTAGCATTAACCGATGCTCCAGCAACGCTAGCATATGGATCGGCAATGAGAAATATTAATGGTATTTTATATATTACCCGCGGTTCAAATACTAATACTGTATACAGGTATAATATTGCCAAAGCTTCCTGGTTGGTACCCACTGTTGGTTTGTTTGGCGGCGAATATCGGGGTGGAGACTATCGAACCTACGGGTATGGTGCTCAGATTGTGAAAGGTGATGGCAATTACTATTATCTGACGCGTGGTAATTATGACGATCTTTTTGTAAGATACGATTCAACAACGGGGGAGTCAGTTCTTTTGGCGGACGCTCCGACGGGTTTTTATAGGGGGAGTGCGACTACCTTCAATGAAGATGAAAATAAAATATATATCATTGGTAGTCAATACGACCCTTTTTTATACACTTACGATATCGCCACTGATAGTTGGAGTCAAATAAGTAGTGATCCATTACCATACGACAGTGGAACTGGGTCTTCGCTTGAATATGATGGGTCGCAATATATCTATTGGATTCGTGCTGGTGGAACAACGACATTTTACCGCTATGATACTCAGGGTTCGGCTGGGAGTCGTTGGAGCCAAAGAGCAAATACTCTGGCAACTTTGTCATACGGTGCCCATCTTGTCTATAAGGACGGCTATGTCTATACAATGCGTGGTAATAACATAGCCAACAATCCCTTTTATCGCTATACACCGGGTTCTGATTCTTGGGATACTATGTCTAACCTGCCGATAGATGTTTATAATGATGGAATTTTAGTTGACGGCGGAGACAATTATCTTTATGCGTGTAAGGCAGAGAATACGGCAAACTGCTATCGTTATTCAATCTCTGGAAATTCATGGGAAGCCATAGCTAACGCTCCTGCAAATATTTATCAAGGAGGAGCCGGAGCAAGCAATAGGACCGACCACATGTATGTAATTGCTGGAGCTGGTGGAACAAACACTTTTACTAATGGTGTATATTCCTATATTTTCCAGACCTCAAACTCTTCGTTTGAGGAGAGTGGTAATTATATTTCACCCACCCATGACATGACTTCAGTATATAAGTATGCAAATATTTCTTTGAACTATACCTCATCAACAAATACCTCTCTTTCTGTTTACACCCGGACTTCAACTGATGGTTCAAATTGGGGATCTTGGGCTCAGGTAACAGAAGAAAAGCAGACAGGGACAAACTATTCTTATAAAGTTGCATCAACCCCATATCAATATATGCAGGCAAAATTTGAAATGTCTTCTTCTGACGGTATATATTCAGGAGTTATCAACGACTATACAATTTATTATTATCAAGATTTGAACGTCCCCACTAATCCGACAATTGATCCAATATCAGTCTATTCAACCGCAACGCAGGCGGCAAGTATCAATAACAATACTTGGTACAATTATGATTCACCCTTTTTTGACTGGCCGGATGCTGAAGAAAGCAATGGAGCGGCCGACGGTGTTGGAGGATCGGGGGTAGCCGGATATTATGTCTATTTTGGCACAGATTCTAATGCTGACGCCTCAAGTTCTGGAACTTTAACGACTTCATCGAATTATACTGCTTCAAATTTGACAAGTGGCAATACCTATTATTTGAGAATTCAAACCGTTGATGATGCTGGTAATTTTTCTTCGGAAAACTGGCAGCCGTTTATTTATAAATTTGATAATGAAGTTCCCAATAATCCAACAACAATTGTTGTTGATCCGCCAGGATATTCAGCTACTAACAGTTTTACTTTTACCTGGAGCGGCGCCAGTGATAGCGCTTCTTTAGTTTCCCAGTATTGTTACAAAACCGGTGTTTCAGACAGTGTTGATACCTGTATTTCCGAGGCCTCGGCTAGTGGGGCCTTGGCTTATCAGACAGGGACAAACAATTTTTATGTTCGAGCAAAAGATACGGCCGGAAACTATGCTTCCTCTTATGCCAACGCCTCTTTTTATTACAGTTCAACGGCACCTTCAGCGCCCCAGAATCTGCGTGTGACCTATCCGGCTGACTCAACCAGCAACACCGTTAACGAGTTTGCTTTTGCCTGGGATCCGCCGTCAACCTACTATGGTCAGCAGGCAGGACTGAGATATTATTACTCATTTAACGAACTACCTACCATCGACACTGTTAACAGTATCGGATTAAGCGTCACTTATTTATCCAAAGGTTCTTGTCCAGCACACAAGGGCGTTAATACGCTTTATGTCATAACCCAAGATGAGGCGGGAAATATTGATTTCAATCTCTATTCCTCAGTTAATTATACCGCCGACACGACGGCTCCGGGAATTCCCAGAAACATTGATGCTTCCGATGTTTCAATTAAAGAAACTTCAAGTTGGCGATTAGCCTTGTCATGGGATGAGCCAACCGCCACCGGATCGGGGGTAGCAGATTACGAAATCTACCGGTCAGCCGAGACCGACGCTAACTGCAATACTGATTTTTCCGCCTTTAGTTTCATTGCGACTACCACGCAGACCTCCTATGTTGATACCGGATTAACCCAGACGAGAAAATACTATTGCACCAAGGCTTGCGATTCAACCAATGAATGTTCGGCTGTTTCCGACACGGTTAATTATTATCCTGATGGAAAATGGCGGATTGCGGCAACTTTAGTAGCTTCACCCTCGGCTACGGTTAGGACCAAATCGGCGACGGTCACCTGGTCAACTAGCCGAACTTCTAACTCTTTTGTTAAATATGGTAAATCATCAGGGAGTTATGGAGAGGAGGTTGGCTCCTCAACTCATATTACTTCACACACAATTACCTTAACCGGTCTTGATCCAGGGACAACCTATTACTATAAAGTTCTTTGGACCGATGAAGATGGTAATACTGGCCAATCAGACGAGTTGAGTTTTGCTACCAATCCAGCCCCGTCTGTTTCCGATGTTAAATTTTCTAATGTCAATATTAATTCCGCTTATGTCACTTTTACGATAAAAAATGCTATCAAAGCGACCATTAATTACGGCAAAACCCTCTCTTACGGAGTTGCCGAAACCATCTCAACTTCAACTACAGAATCAACCCATACCGTCGTTTTAAGCAATCTTATCGAAGGAACCGCTTATCACTTGAGCATCGTTGCCGAAGATGATGAGGAGAACTCATACAGTAGTGATGATTATACCTTTGAGACTCTGCCAACGCCCAAAATCCTCAATCTTAAAATTCAACAGGTGGTGGGCATGCCAACCGCCACGTTGCGGCTTTTATGGATATCAAACACTCTGATTTCCTCAATTGTTACTTATTATCCAACGGCCAATCCCGAACGAGCGGCCGATCAGATTAGCTTAGCTTTGAAAAAAAATCATGAGATAATTATGAAAAATCTATTAGATAATGCCGAGTATACTTTAATTATCAAAGGCAAAGACAACGCTGGTAATGAGGCAACAGCCGAAACAAGAAAAGTAAAAACCGCCACTGATATTCGGGCACCGGAAATTATAGATCTTAATGTTGAAAGTACGATTGTTGGGGTGGGGGAGACTGCCAAAGCCCAAATTGTTGTTTCTTGGGACAGTGATGAGCCGGCTACCACTCAAGTGGAGTACGCTCAAGGGACAGGCACATTATACGGGCAAACAACCCAAGAGGATACCAGTCTGACTTCAAATCATACGGTAACAATCACGGGCTTAAAGCCAGCCACCATTTATCATTTAAGAGCTGTTTCTAAAGATAAAGTTGGAAACATCGCCTATTCTTTTGATACGGTTATTGTTACGCCTAAATCAACCAAGGATGCTTTGAATTTGGTCATTGAAAATCTGTCAAAAACCTTTGGTTTTTTGAAAGGAACGAAAATTTTTAAATAAATAACATGGACAAAATACTTTTACAGACAACCGGTCTTAAAAAATCTTTTCCGGTCGGTGGATCTTTAATTGAGGTTTTGAAAGGGATTAATATGCAAGTGAAACAAGGAGAATTTGTTATTATCTTTGGTCCTTCGGGCTGTGGTAAATCAACCTTTTTACACACCTTATTGGGTCTTGAGCCGCCAACTGAGGGAAAGGTGTTTTTTGCAGGCCGCGACTTTTATACCTTATCCGAAGACGAACGAGCACTCTATCGTCGTGACAAAGTGGGGATGATTTATCAACAACCATTATGGATCGGGGCCTTAAACGTCTTGGAAAATACAATTTTTTCCTTACATCTTTTAAATTATGATGAAAAAATAATGGTGGATAGGGCAATTAAATTACTTTCCAATATTGGCATGGAGAAATGGGCTTACTACAAACCAACCGAGCTTTCATCGGGCCAGCAGCAAAAAATAGCTTTGGTACGAGCTTTGATGACTGACCCAATCTTATTAGTGGCCGATGAGCCGACTGGTAATTTGGATACAGTTTCCGGCCAGGAACTTTTAACCGTTTTTATGGATTTAGTTAAAAAGGGAAAAACCATAGTTATGGTTACCCATGATTTGGAATACTTGAAGTTCGCCAGCAAAATTTTTCATATAGTTGATGGTAAGATAGTTGAAGAATATAGTCCCAAAAACAGAAAGCATAATCGCGTGAGAGGAAAAAAAGAAATAGACGGCGACATTTTGGAATCAAATGTCCGCGATCCAAATTTTTTAGGTAAATTAAAGTTATAAATAAAGGTTGATATGAAGAATAAATCAAAATTTAACCCAATACAATTAGGAATTAAAATTATTACTCTTATCAAATCTATTCCTGGCTTAATTAAAGCAATTTGTCTATTTAATGTTTTTTTTATCCTTCTTTTATTCTTTCTTATTGGAAAAATGTATGAGGTTCTGACAAAAATCCCCATATTAGGTCATATTTTTATTATCTTAAAAAAATTTTGGGATAAAGCAATTAAATCACGTTTCAACTTTTTAATTAATAAATTGGAGCTTGCGGGTTCTGCTAAGGTGAAACGTTCTTTCTTAATTTCTTTGGCGTATAAAAATTTAATGGCTAAGAAAACTCGTTCCTTAGTAAGTATTTTAGGCATGTCAGTGGGAGTGGGGATAATTGTTCTTTTGCTGTCCTTGGGTTATGGTATTGAAAGATTGATCATTAGTCGCGTTGCCAGCTTAGATGAGCTGAAGATAATTGATGTCTCAGCCGGCGAAAACACGGCTCTGCGTCTTAGCCGCGAGGTTTTAAAAAAGATACAAAAAATCCAAAACATTGAAAAATCAATTCCTTTAGTTTCTTTGGTGGGAAGGGTGAGTTATAATAAGGCTTCAACCGATGTTTTGGTTTATGCGGCGCCCAATTCTTATTTAGAGCTTTCCAGAATCAAACTAATGAAAGGAAAAATGTTTTCTAAAAATAATGAATATGAAGAGAGAAAAACAGCGCTTGAATCGGCTTGGTCAACTGGTGAGATAGCTGGTTTAACTACTAAGTTAACAGAAGCCACTCTGGGAGCCAAAATTACTGGAAACACCGTTCTATTTAATATCAAACCGGAAACTGAAGCCATCGCCTGGGAGGATTGTTCTATTTCTTCAAAGATGTTGGGTTATACCGCAAGAATAGAGGGCGGTTACAGCGGCGTTGAGTATTGGGGCGGCGATTATTATCCCTTTGCCCAAAAAGGCAGAGAGGCCTATGATAAGAAGCAAGATGTCTACTTAGGCAGATGGGCAAAAGCTAAAGTGCCTCTTTTTGAGAAAACTGTCAATGAAAGTTTGATTCCTGTATTGGATGAACAAGGTAGGCACAAATGGGAGATGCTTTGTCTTCAACAAAAAAATATTCAAATTTTGGAAGAATTTAATTTCGGTCAGGTGTTGGGAGAAGCCACTGACAGTGCTAGCATGGCTTCCGCCACCGACAGTGCATCGTTGGAAAGCGCCACCGCTACTGATTCGGCTGCTTTAACCTATGATACGGTCAGTATTTCCACCGGTTCTGGAGGATTGGAATTTGTTTCCCTTCAGGCGACTACCTCAGCCAAAACCAAAAAAGAGGCTGAGATTAAATTAGAAGAAGATTTCGCCGGCGAAGCGCTGGTTTCCAGAGGTTTTCTTAATCTATTAAATATTTCTACTCAGAAAGCCATAGGCACTGTCTTTAAAGTAAAATTTATTATTACCAAAAATTTAATGCCTGAAATAGAAGGAAAAGCATTTACTTCGGAGGTTGAATATAAAATTATTGGGATAGTTGATGACCCAGACTCTTCTTATTTTTATATACCGTTTACTGATGTTGAGGTGTTGGGTCTGAAAACAACCAGCGTGGTTGATACGGTAAAGCAGATTGAAGGTTTATTCGGAAACTTACGGATTGTTCTGGGAATTTTGGGACTGGTCGCTTTGGCAGTGGCTTCTTTAGGGATGTTTAACACCCTGACAGTCTCGTTATTAGAGCGCATCAGGGAGATCGGTGGTATGAAGGTGATGGGCATGGTTTCTGAGGAAGTACAGGAATTATTTTTGGCCGAAGCCATGATTATGGGATTATCCGGCGGAATTGGCGGGGTTCTTTTAGGATTTTTAGCCGGCCAAGTCATTTCTCTTGCGGTTTCTCTAATCGCTATTTCTAAAGGTCAGGGATATTTAGATTTGGTTTATCTTCCGCCCCAGTTTGTTATTTTTATCCTCGTGGCTTCCTTTATCGTCGGTGTAGTTACTGGTTTTTATCCGGCCCAGAAAGCCAAAAAAACATCGGCCCTGAACGCGTTAAGGTATGAGTAAAGAAAATTTATAATTTATATTAATTTTAAAAAATGGCAAAAAAAAAGAAAAACTTAAAAAAAATTAAAATTTTTAAATCTAAACAACACAAGTATAATTTTCTTTTCAAAAATATTATTTTTCCTTTTTTGCTAAGTTTTTTAGTTGTTTTTATCTTAATTTTTTTCTTTTTAAGGATTAAAAGTTCAATTATTAGTAAAAATCAACAAAAAAAACCAGACCTCAGTCTTAAACAAACTATTTCTTCTGATAAAATAAAAGAAGTATTACTAATAGAAAAAGAAGTTTATCTTGATCCAGTTGATTTGATTAATTTAATTAAAAATAACAACAATGATTTTGTTTTAGTTGATTTGAGAGAAAAGTTAAGCTATAATAAGGCTTATATTAAACGAGCGTTAAATTTTGATAAAAAAAACCTAACTAAAGAATTAGTTAAATATCGTAACAAAACAATTATCATTTATGGGGAGACTAATTACTCCAGTAAACCCAAAACTATTGCTTTAGAACTTTTAAAGTCACGCTATCAGGTAAAAATTTTAGCTGTGGGATTTAATGAATTTCGTCACTTTCGCAATCTTTGGCTTCCTGAAAATTTATGGGATGAGATTGATGTGGATGCATATATAGAGACTTCTAACATTTTCTCTAACCAAACGAATAACTGATGGCTAATGCTATAATCAATAATAATGATATTTCTTAATTTTTTAATTTTTATCTTCGGCGCTGGGATTGGTTCCTTTTTAAATGTTTTAATTGACCGTCTGCCTAATAATGAAGGGATTGGCGGCCGCTCTTACTGCAATCACTGTCGTCACCAGTTGGCCTGGTATGATTTAATTCCGATTGTTTCTTTTTTTCTTCTTAAGGGAAAATGTCGTTATTGTGGCAAAAAAATTTCCTGGCAGTATCCGGTGGTAGAGTTGATGACGGGAGCTATTTTTGTTTTTACCACCTCCGTCATTCCGAGCGAGGGAGCGTTAGCGACCGAGTCGAGGAATCTCTTTATCTTTAATTTTGGTTCAACCTTAATGGGATCCCTCGACGCGCTTCGCTTGTTCGGGATGACAATTAGGCTTGGTTTAGTTTCGTGCCTCATTGTCATCTTTTTCTCCGATTTAAAATATCAAATTATTCCGGATACGATCCAGGTTGCCTTCTTCGTCTTTATTTTATTATTAAAGTTGGGGGAAATTTTTCAGCAAGGGTGCATTGGTAATCAATTGTTACATTGTTACATTGTTACATTGTTACATTGTTACATTGCTGGATTGTTGGTTTTGACTCCAATTCTATTTTTGTTTCTTGTTACGGGTGGTCGGGGAATGGGTTTTGGCGATGTCAAATTAGCTTTTAATATGGGCTTTCTTTTGGGGGCAAAAGCAGGGTTTTTGGCTTTGTATTTTGGGTTTGTTTTAGGAGGAATAGTGGGGTTAATCTTATTGTTAGCCAAAAAGAAAAAATTAAAAAGTAAAATTGCCTTCGGGCCGTTTCTTGTTCTTGGTATAATAATTATGCTTTTCTGGCAAAAGGAGATTTTTGAATTTGTCAATAAAATTTACGGATTCTAAATTGTTATGGCCTTCCGAAAATCAACCTGACAGGTTGATAGTAATATGAAAAAAATTTATATCGGTGTTGTTGGTCAGATTGCCGCCGGAAAAGAAGTCTTTGCCGAGTATTTAATTAAGAAATACGGCTTTTGCACCTTTTCTTTATCTACGGTTCTTCATCAGGAGTTGACAAAAAGAGGAGTGGATTTATTTACCAGAAAAACGCTTCAAGATATTGGCGATGAGCTTAGGAAAAAATACGGCGATGCTGTTTTAGCCAAGCGGGCGATTGAGATTTTAAACAACGACAAACGACCGGTGGTGATTACAGGAATTCGAAACCCCGCCGAAGTAAAATATTTACGAACGATAAAAAATTTTATTTTAGTGGCAGTGAAAGCCCAAAGAAAAATCCGTTTTAAGAGAGTTTTGCAGCGGGGTAAGCCTTGGGATCCAAAAACCTGGCGAGATTTTTATAAAACAGACAGACGTGACTTTGGTATTGGGCAAGAGAAATCTGGGCAGCAGGTGGGGAAGTGCATTGAACTGGCGGATTATACATTGATGAATAATTCTAATGTGGGGAGGTTTTATGGGAAGATTGAGAAGCTGATAAAGAAAATACTCTAACGTCATTCCGACCAAGTCCCGACGAATGTCGGGACGCGTGGAGGAATCCTTTCATGAAAAAAAACTATTATGTCTATCTTATGGCAAGTAAAAGCGGAACATTGTATCTTGGTGTGACAAATAATTTACAAAGACGAGTTTATGAGCATAAACAGGGTTTAATCGATGGATTTTCCAAAAAATATAGTTGCATAAAATTAGTTTATTCTGAACAATATTCGAGCATTAATGACGCAATCGTACGAGAAAAACAACTGAAAAATTGGCGAAGAGAAAAAAAGAGTGGCTTATTAGAAGAATAAATCCAGGATGGAAAGATCTGAGCGAAGATTAGAGAAGGGATTCCTCGACTTCGCTCCGATTCAATCGAGGCTTCGCTCGGAATGACATCAAGGTCCAAACATTATTTCTTCATCCGCCCGCTCATATTCAAATAACTCATCTTCGGTAAACCAAACCTTGATTTCTTTTTCTGCGTCTTGGATTGTATCCGAGGCATGAATGACATTTCGTAACGGACGTTTATTTTCATTTGCCAATTCAATATTATCGTGGGAAAAATCTCCACGAATCGTGCCAGGAGGGGCCAAAAGAGGAATGGTGTTGCCGCAAATTTTTCTGATAATTTCGACGGTTTCATGTCCTTCAAGCGCGGCGCAAAGAATAGGGGATTCCTGAAGATAATTAATTAACCAGCGTTTTACTAATTTGCCGATTTCAACAGGGTTGTCCGTTCCTAAAATCTTTTTGGCATCAAGATCTTTCTTTTGATAATTAGTTAACGTCCGTTCTCCTACCTTTTTAAACCAAGTCTCGGCTTCGGGATAAAGATTTTTTACTTGATCTTGAGTTGCCCAAACAAATTTTAAGCCAACAATTTTTAGGCCAACTTGTTCAAGCCTTTTTAAGATTTCACCAATCAATCCTCGCTGAACAGCGTCGGGCTTTATTATAATTAATACTCTTTGTTTGTTCATAAAACTGTGTTATTCGGTTAACGGGTTTCGCGGTTTAACGAGTTAAAAAAAATAATCAACTCGTTAACACGTTAACTCGTTAACGAAAGAACTATTTAATAAGATATAATTTATCAACTTCTCTTTCATAACTTCTAAACTCGTTCGTCCCGAACCAATATTTAATTTCCCTTTGTGCTTCCGCAGCGTCTCCTGATGCGTGAATAAAAGTTTTGACTACCCGATTTAAGCTGGTGGAAAGGAGAGAGGAATCATACAAATATGTAGCATGAATTGTTCCAGGGGAAGATAAATAGGGAATAGTATGACCTCTTATTTTTCTGGCAATTTCAATAGCGTGTGGTCCTTCCCAAACAGATACAATAATAGGCCCCTCCATCCAATACTTGATTAAACGGTCGTAAACAAATCGACCAAGCACGGTAGGATCATCCGTTTTCAAAGTTTTTTTAACATCGGCGCCAGATTGTTTAAAGCTGGCTAAAGTTTTTTGTCCCATTTCCGTTATCCATTCTTTTGTACCCGGATAGTGATTTTTTATTACTTCCTGATCCGGTTTGACCATTTTAGCTGTCAAAAGCTTTAAGCCAACGTTTTCAAAATATTCGAAAATTGTTCCCACTAATCCGCGTTTAACCGCGTCGGGCTTGAGGATAATTAGTGTTCTTTCCATAGAAACATTAAAGACTAAACAGTTAAATGTTAAAAAAACTGTTAAAGATTTAATATTTTATTATAAATCTCTTTCGCTATCTCGTCAATCCCTCTTTCTCCATCTATATCAATCCATCCTGTCCAGACTTGATTTTTGATTAGTTTTTGGTATTGTTGGTAGGTTTTTTTAATGAACTGAAAATCTTTTTCCCGCCGGTTTTTTTCTTTATCTTCTCCGGATTTTCTTTTGATAGCAATCTCCGGCCTGACATTTAAATAAAAAACCAGATCGGGTTTTTCAATTTTGAAATCATCAGCAAAGCGAAGAGCGGTTTTTAACTTGATGCCTTCTAGGGTTTGATAACAGAGAGCACTGGTAAAATAACGATCAGCAATAACGATTTGGTTTTTGCGGCGTTTGGCAATCTCTTCTCTGTCTAAAACAAATTGCAGACTATAGAGCAAAAATTGTCCCTCGGCTGATAGATTTTTATTTTGATATAAAAATTCTTTAATCAACGGGCCAATGTTTTTTTGATAATCGGGATATTTTATCAGATGTGTAGGGACAGGACATTGTCCTGTCCGTACCTTTTCATAAACCAACCGCGCCTGGGTTTCGCAACCGGCGCCATCAATACCTTCAATAACAATGAACATTTTCTTATTATAACATGTAAGACGAAACACACAACGCAAAAAATTTGTTAAAATACTACTAAAGCCTCCATAGCTCAACGGATAGAGTAGCCGCGTCCTAAGCGGTTGATGTAGGTTCAATTCCTGCTGGAGGTACATGCGAAAATCACTTCACCATCTCAAAAAAACTTTCTCAACACCAGAGTTTCTCAAAATCCTTACCCTTCGCACTATTGGGAATTTTTTGGTTTTGCTCTCGTTGTTTATGATTGGTAAGACATTTTACCTGCCAGCTAAAGAAGAAATACGTTATTTTATAGAAAAGAAATTTGAAAAAAAATATATTGTTGAAGATAAACAAAGACTGTCTTTGTCCAAAGACAGTCTTTATAAAACTCAACCGAAAGGCTTATTGGCTAAAGCTCTCAATATTAAGTCAATTGAGATTTTAGTTCCCCAAGACCCGAATTTTAGTATCGTCATTCCTAAAATTGGGGCTAATGCTAAAGTTTCTGGGAATGTTAACGCGGGAGACGAGAAAGAATATCTTGAGGTTTTAAAAAAGGGCGTAGCCCACGCGGCGGGAACAGCTTTTCCGGGTGAAGGAGGACATATTTTTCTTTTTGCTCATTCAACCGATTATTTTTGGAATGTAGGTTCCTATAATGCTGTTTTTTATCTCCTTTACAAACTGGAAAAAGGAGACGAAGTTAATCTTTTTTATCAAGGACAAAGAGTGGTTTATCAGGTGATTGATAAGAGAATAGTTGATCCATCCCAAGTTGAATTTTTAACTAAAAAAACCAATCGTGAGTTTTTAACTCTTCAGACCTGCTGGCCGCCGGGAACAACATTAAAAAGATTGTTGGTGTTTGCGAGAAGAGCAGTGGAGTAAAAAACTTCTAATTATTTTATTCCCACCGCATACACATCCGGCAATTTGTTCGTTTGGGGATTAAGATTGGCCAAAATCAATAACTTACCGTCAGAGGTGACGGCAACAAATTCTTGTTCGAACGGCCCGGAATAGACTGCCTGTTTATTTTCTCCATCATAATCAACAATTGAAACCCGCTTCTTGCCCTCCGAAGCCTTGGCGAAGGAGGAGCTTTCGTTAATGACTAAATGACGGGAGTCAGGATACCAAATTATAAAATTACCAATTTCTAATTGACCTAATTGGGATTTGGGATTTGGGATTTGTTTAGGAATTAGATCAATTAGATTAATTAGGTCAATTTTATAATTCTTATCTTCTTTTTTATCGTAAACGTAAAAACTGTCTTTTTTTAAAGTTCGTTCTTCTTGGGTTTGGTTGGCGCCGATAAGAGGTGGATTAATTATTAAGGGCAGGGGAGTGTGTTTGGTTGCCTGATATAAAATTTTTGATTCATCAGGAGAAAAACTGACAATCTTGAACGAGTCGGAAGCGATTTTGGGCAGTGGATCTTTAAAGGTTTCCAAAATCTTTTGGGTATTTTTTTCTTCATCTCTTACCCAGGCTTGATCGATGGTTTCTTTTGAATTGGTGATGTCAAAAGGTTGCAATGTTTGTTCTTCGGTTGAGATTAAATATGCCGTGGTTGGTGTAGTAAAGGAAATTTGTTTTCCATCGGGAGAAAATTTTAGGCCGCTTTCTTTTAAATCAAAATCTTCCAAAAAAGATGACTTTAAGACTAAAAGCTTTAAAGGATTAAAAATAGAAAGGGTTCTTTTGGTGTTTTCCAAAAGATAAATACCGTCTTTTTCCGCATCGTCATTTTCAGAAAGAATAATAGTCTTATTGTTAATTTCAGAAAATTGAGCTTTAATAACTCCTAAAGAGGTAATAGGAGAGAGCGACGGACTTTGCGGAAAAAGCAAGGCGTCGACTTTTACCACCAATTCACCTTTAATTATCAGGTTGCTCTTCCACGATGAATAACCGTCTTTTTTAATTTCCACCTGATATTTTCCCGGCGGGAGGGTGAGATTTGAGTTGGTGGCTCCGGAAAGCTCGTTGTTTATATAAATTTTAGCCCCATCAGGATATGATGAAGCGACTAAAATACCGGTGGGGGTAATTGTTTTTTTGGAAAAATTAATTCGATAGCCTCGAGCATAGCTTATAAGAGCAACAAGAATCAAAACGAAAGAACTGAATATTATTATTCGGCTCAAAAGAGATTTCATAAGGATATTATAATAAATTAAAAATTAAAAATTAACCTGACATATTGTATACTATTAATTATATATTATAACGTTGTTATTAGAAAATTTATTCATGATTTTTCGCAAAAAGATAGCTCTTGATTTAGGCACAGTTAATACTTTGGTTTATTTAGCTGGAGAAGGAATTGTTTTAAATGAGCCCACCGTGGTAGCTTATTCTTTGGAAAACTTGTCTGCTGGCAAGGCAGGTAAAAGAATTTTGGCGGTGGGAGATGATGCTTACGAAATGTTGGGTCGCACTCCTGGAACAATTATTGCTTCTCGGCCGTTGAAAGAAGGTGTGATTGCCGACTATACCGTAACTGAAGTCATGGTTGGTTATTTTTTAAAGAAGGCGCTGAAGAGTTTTTATTTAAGGGTTGACATGATGGTGGCGATTCCTGGTGGGGCGACGCAAGTTGAAAAAAGAGCGGTTGTTTCTGCTTGTAAAAATAATGGGGTTTCTGATATTTATTTAATGTCAGAGCCGTTGGCGGCAGCCATTGGAGCAAAAATCCCCATTTCTCAAGCGTCCGGCCACATGATTATTAATCTTGGTGGTGGTTCAACTGAGGTGGCGGTTATATCTTTAGGTCAGTTAGTGGCTTATAAGAGTATTCGCGTCGCCGGGACCAAAATTGATGAGGCAATTATTCAACATATAAGAAAGAAATATAATTTAATGGTGGGAGATAGGACAGCAGAGGATGTAAAAATCAAGTTTGCCAATGCTTTTGTCGAGGAAGCAAGTAAAGAAAAAACTTTTGAGGTGAGAGGAAGAGATTTTCAGTCGGGCTTGCCCAAAATTGTTCAAGTCAACGAGCTCTCAATTTCTGAAGCAATTCAAAAACCGCTAAAATTGATTTTAGAGGGAGTGAAAGAGGTCTTAGCCCAAACACCGCCTGAATTAGCTTCGGACATTGTTGATCGCGGAGTTATTCTTTCAGGGGGAACAGCCCTTTTAAAAAACATGGACAAATACATAACTTACAATATTAATGTAGCCGCTTTTGTTGCCGAAGAACCGTTGCTTTCTGTTATTCGTGGATTAGGAATGGCCATGGAAAATTTAGAGAGCTACAAAGAAGCAATTAGATAATAAAGCTATCCTATAAAAATATAAAATACATAGACAATACTTCAATTATTTAAATAATTGAAGTAATAGTGTTTTAAAAAATTGGATATAGTTAAATTTATGATAAAAGAGGTCACTTTAATTACGATTAAGATATAATATTGTTACGTAAGTTAAATATGCGTTCAATAAAATTGAACAAAAAGCGGTTTTGTTTAGTTTTTCTAGATTTCTTTTTAATCTTATAATAAACAACTAGAATGGCAATAAAAAATTTATTAGGAATACGTGTAAAAAACTTATCCCAAAATGATATCCTAGAGGAAATTATAAAGTTCCTTCTTTACCCAACCAATTTTATCCACATTGTTTCCCTTAACCCGGAAAACCTAGTAATTGCCCAAAAAGATAAAGAGTTTAAAAAGATTTTACAGACAGCCCAAATACAAATAATTGATGGTAAAGGTATTGTTGTGGCCGCCCGAATCTTAAACATACCTCTTCATAACCGTATCAGTGGGGTAGACTTAATGTCAGACCTACTAAAGCTGGCGAACAACAGACGCTTAAGAGTGATGCTTATTGGAGGTGGGCCAAAAATAGCAGATAAAGTGGTTGATTGCCAAAAGGAGAAATTTCCTGAAGCAAGATTTTATCCTCTTGAAGGAATAAAAAACATTGCCGACCCCAAAAGAGAAGAAGAGATAAAAATCTTCTCTATAGTTTCCCGTTTTAAGCCCCATTTGATTTTTGTTGCTTTTGGTTCGCCGGCTCAAGAATTATGGTTGTATAAACATAGAGGAAAATTTAAAGGCATTGTTTGTATGGGGGTTGGGCAGGGATTTGATGTTTTAAGCGGTCAAGTAAAAAGAGCGCCATTGTTGTTAAGAAAAATTGGTCTTGAATGGTTGTATCGTCTGATAACTCAACCATGGCGGTGGAGGAGGCAACTAAGGTTAGTTAAGTTTTTGTGGTTGGTGTTTAAAGAAAAATTAAGCAATAGGGAAACATGAAGAAAGAAATTTTAAGAACAATTAAATACTTCAATTTTTTTGACTATTCACCAACGATTGATGAGGTTTATACTTTTTTACCCATAAGAACCACTAAAAAAAATTTACTAAGCTGGATGGAGAACCTTGTTAAAACAAAAAAGCTAATAAAAAGCCGCAGCCTTCATTTGTCACTTTGTTACGGCCGTATCAAAATGGTTAACTTATATACCCTCCCCCCGTATTGTATATTTTTCAAAAATAAGATTGTTAGAACAAGAATATCTCAAGCAAAGATTAAAAAAATAGGATTTTACATTCAATTACTTTCCTTTTTTTCCCAAATTAAACTAATTGGTTTATCAGGGGCGTTGGCGATGATGAATGCGAAAGAGGAAGACGATATTGATTTATTTGTGATTACGGCGAAAAACAGATTGTTTACAGGAAGGTTTCTTGCCTTATTAATCGCTCAAGCTATGGGTATTCGCAGGAAGCGACATACCTATAGGCAACGGTCGTCACGGATAGGTAGCAGAGATAAAGTCTGTCTTAATCTTTTTTTTGATGAAAACAGTCTTGAGGTGCCGGATTTTAAGAAAAACGAATATGTAGCTCATGAAATTTTACAGATGAAGCCGTTAATAAACAAAGAGAATATTTATGAGCGGTTTTTAGAGGCAAATAGATGGGTGTTTAATATTTTCCCAAACGCACGTTCAAATTTCAAATGTCAAAACTCAAATGTCAAATCAAGCTCAAAGCTCAAATATTTAAAATTTAGATTTTGGATTTTGAATTTTATTTGTCATTTGTCATTTGTCATTTGGATTTTTGATAGCGGAGAAAATTTACTTAAAAAACTACAACTCTACTTTATTAGAAAACACCAAACTACTGAGCCTATTACTGATACCCAGCTTTGGTTTCACCCGGAGGATTTTGAAAAACAATTACCAAAATCTCGGTGAAAATAATTAAAATAGCCGGAAAAATAATTAACAGCCAAGTGCCAACTGGAGTTTTGGCAAAGCCGATAGGATAGCCTAAGTAAGGAATTATTAAAATTACCTTTCCAATGATAAGCCGGGGAATCACTTTTTGTTCGTCTATCGCTTGGTTGGCGTCGCCTTTGGTCAGATAGATATTGCCACCGATTCGAAAAATACGATGAGTGACGATCTCTTCTTTTCCATTGATTTTCGCGTAATAAGAAATAATATTACCCACATCATATTCGTAAGATTTTTTTACCACAAGAAGACTGCCGGTATTGATGGTCGGGTTCATCGAATTGGATTTATTGGTAAAAATCTTAAGTTGGTTAAAAAAACTTAAAGACAACGAGGCGACGGAAAAGGCAAAAATAACATAAAGGACAATAAAAGCATAATAGAATTCAGAGTTAGCAAGTTTTAAGATTTTAGATCTATAATTTGACATTAATTTTATTATTTTACCAATTCCCACTAGATATATTATTGTTCAACAATCGTTGCGCGTAAAACCCGCCAATATTTTCATCGGGGGTGTTGCGCCAAGTTTTAAAATCAAAGTTAAATTCGCAGTTTTTATTTTGTAAAGACGTGCTGTCATCATCCAAGCTAATAAAAAAAATCCAATTCTGCGGATTGCTATTGTCCACGTTTGAATCAAGCGATAAATCAACCAATTTGCCCTGATATTTGAAAACTCCCTTTTGCATTACCTGAATATTTAAGGCTTGACAAAAACCATCATCGCCGTTTACTTTGACCGTTTTCATATGATATTTAAAGTTCAACTTGCCATCTTTTTTAATTCTCACGGCTCCAACATCAAATCCGTCAGGTTGTATTCCCATAGTTCTGAAAAGCATCAAGATGTGACTATTGTTGGCGGTGTGTCTTTGGGAAAATGAGAGGGTGGTGGCAGTAAATTTATTATTTTTAACCGTTCTTTCAGCCACTAAGTCGGCATCGGTTCTGTCGGTGTAGATTAAAAATAATGAGATAAAAAGAATAATTATTAAAATTATTTTAGTTCTGCTACTTAGCATTTTTAAGTTTTAACAATTCATCCAAGATTAAGGTAAAGGCCGGAACAAAGATTAGTATAAAAAGACCCGGCAAAGACTTGCTAAAAGCAACAAAATAACCAAGCTTGGGAATAACCAAAATAACTTTGCCGATAATTTTATCCGACGTAACCATGTCGTTATCTGATGATCTGTTGGCATCACCCTTGGTGGCATAGACAGTGTTTTCCGCCTCTTTTGAGTCAGAAATAATTCTGTGGGTGACAATTCTTCCCTCGCTGTTGAAAAAAGTAACCACGTCATTTTTTAGATATTCAGACTGCTGATGAACAACAACAATATCTCCGGTCATGATAGTAGGTTCCATTGAACCGGATTGAACGAGGTAGGATTTATATCCGGCTAAAAGATTGGTGTTTGAACTAAGAGTGAATAAAATTACAGAAGCAAAAGCAATTAAGAATAACCAAGAAGTAAGATCAAAAATTATTTTAAAAATACTTTTGGATTTTTTCATGGTTCGACTTCGCCAAGTTAGACTTGGTTTCGCTCACCACAATTGTGGTTCGATTGAAAATCAAGAGGCGGCTTGGGGCCGCCTCTTGATGGACCGGTAATTAATCTTTGAATTGGATTAATTTTTTACCTTATATATTGGTTGGGCTTGGTCCGCTAATCAGCTGAATCAATCTAAAGTCGACATCAAATTCAATGCTGTCGCTTTGGATCTCATTGCCGTATTCATCTTCACCAGTTGCCCAGTGGATGGTGATAGTTTTTTCTTCTCCTGCTCCAAGAATGACGGGCGTCAAGGCGCTCCAGGCCAGACCGATAGTCGGTTGGTCGGCTGTTGCCAGGGTTGATTCAACTTGATCAACTCCGTCAAGGGCGACTTTGGCGGTAATAACGCCTCCCATTTCGCCATCATTATCAGCCTCGCAGTTAGGCTCAGTCAGTTTTTCCTGGTCGTTGCAACCATTATCTTGGTTGACAACGTTTTGCAGCCTGACAAGCAGTCTACCTGGTAAAGTGCCTGTGTTTCTCACTGTCCAGGTTTTTGTACCGTTTATGTCACCATTAGCCCCGATGTTGTCAATGACAAAGGGTTCCAGTGCGTTACCATTGGCGGAAACATCCATATCCAATGTGCCAGTAGTAAATCTACTGGTAGTAACGGTTCGCCTTGCGACAAAGAAAGCGATGGTACCGGCGATTGCAGCTGTGCTGACAACGGCAAGAATTAAAACACCCAAAAAAAACCTTTTTTGTTTTTGCATGGTATTTTAACGGTTAACTTATAACATTTATTTCAGTATACGCATATATTACATACCTTGTCAAGTACATATTTAATACACATATTTAATATAGAAATAGATTGCTATAATAGGATAAAGAAAGTTTTTCTACTTATTCTTTTTCATATGATCAAGGAGAAGATTTCTGATGAAGGTTGATTTGGTTATGCTGCGGGCCTTACTTATTTTATTCAAATAGGACAGAAGTTCAGGGCTTATGAAAAAATTAAACCTTTTGTCTTTTATGCCTTGGGCTTCTAACAATGTTTCTTTCAAAATTTGCTTTAAATCGTCGTCGTTGTAACTTTTCAAAATAAGTTTTTCTTCGTTGGCTCCCAATAAGAAATAAGGAATATTGTCTTTTAAATAAAGAACGATGGTAGGTTTATTAAGATCTAATGTTTTTTCAATAAGAAAGCCCAAGGATAGGCTGTTAATACTGCACTCGTATATACAGATATCAGCCTCCTGTATTGATTTCATCTTTCTTTTATATAAGTCAATGTTTGTTTGTTTTCCGCCTTTTTCTAAATTTTCGAAAAATTTGGCAGTTGAAACAGTTAAGATATCATCTTCCATCGGTTCATATCCCAACTTTTTGATGGTGGCCGTTATTTTTTTATAATAATTTTCAAAATATTTTTTTCCCTCATGCGAGGCGGTGAAGAAGACTTTCATACGATATTAATATACATATCTGTTTTATATCTGTCAACAAGTAGTAAGTCTGAGTAAGGATGGTTAAGGAAGATTGTTTCGGTAACATTGGAGATGATAGGCGACTTCTTTTTTTTGATCTTCGTCGTGTAAAATAGTCAAATAATTACCAAGTTCGTATAGCAAGTCTTCCATCTCTGCTACTTGAGAAGCGCAGGCAACAAGATAATTGTCGTGTTTTGATGAAGAAATTTCTTGTTTTTCTTTTTTAAAGCTGTTGCTATTTTTTTTCAACCAATTTAAATAATAGTTGTTAAAGGCGTGGTGCATGGTTTTGTACATCTTAATGTAATCGTTTATTTTTTTAGAGCCATTTTGCGAGTCGCTGAATATTTTTTCAATAAGAGCAA
>Ga0268276_1000270_pt1 | contig 62882 bp, 66 predicted proteins | sample saktaG_4_FD_190145 | JGI IMG/M metagenome (GOLD analysis project Ga0268276, IMG submission 190145) | Saline water microbial communities from Sakinaw Lake, British Columbia, Canada - sak_2010_1_5_45m | ecosystem: Environmental > Aquatic > Non-marine Saline and Alkaline > Saline ... | reverse complement strand
ATTAGGAAAGATCTGAATAGAAATTCCTGTAGAAAGCTTATTGGAATAAAACCCCAAAGAAGATGCTGGTTTGTCCACCAATGTATTTTGTGATCCTTTCTTAGTATATTTCTAGAGATTACAATCAATAGAATAGATATTGCAATTGTGAATATTAAATAAGGAAGTAAATCCTGAGTGAAGTTATCAAGCCTGAATCCAATATCCGCAAGACTCCAATTCTCAAGAAGTATAATGTTAATTGCGATTATAGTTATTCCTGTTAAAGCATAAAATCTATACTTATACTTAACAAGATTAAAGTAAAATAATAATGGTGGAATAACAAACAAGCAAATAATCGTAAGTATGTCCATTACTATTGGATTATATATTATCATAGGGCATCTAACTCACATGTATTCTAATATAACTTGGTGAAATAGATTTATAAATAGATTATATATTTTAAAAAAAAGAAAAAAGAAGGTAGTTAATTAAATTAACTACATTCAGCTGGTGTTGCTGAACCAGTTCCATCATATCCAAATCCTGGAGCTGGTGTATCTGTTGATAATTGGATGCTACATTCAGATGGTGCGGTTGTGAATGCTGCACATACTCTGTCCAAGATTCCCTGTGGACTTCTTGGCATGTTATCAACCTTTATTCCATTAATAACTGTTGTTGGAGATCCTGCTACTCCAAAGGCCTTGTTTTCTGCATCATATATAGCAAACTGTGGTTCATTTGCTGTAAGTCCATATGTAGCATCTGTTTCTGCAACACATGCATTTAATACACTTGTATCGAAGCCTTCCTTTGCAACACATCTATCTGTGTTTGAGTCTTCTAAGAAACAACTTAAATAATCATAATATTGTGTTGGATACTTTTGTTGAATACAATATTGATTAATTTGTTCGTTTGTTTCTTTTTCTCCATGTAAAGTATAATTAACAAACTTAATTGCTATATCTGCCTTATCTCCTAATAAATCCACAACTGGAAGAAGACCCTTCTCAATTTGTGTTCCATATGGACAATGTGACATAACATACACATCAATCTTAGGTTTGTCTACCTTAGGAATAGATGCTGCTTCTGCTTCTGCATTTGCATTAAGTTCTGCTTGTAGTTTAGCAAATTCTGTTTTATAAATTGGTGCTCCTCCAGGAATAAAAACAATTTCTCCATCAGTTGATGTATAAATATTCATATCCTGTCCTTCAACATTAATTGTAACATTTATAAGACCTCTTTCAAGAACTGAACTCTTTAATATAAGTCCTGTAACTGGAAAGTTTTCTTCTAAGAAAGTAACTGTTTGTTCTCCAATTAGGCTTGCATCAGGTGTTATTGAACAAGAACCTGCATCTGGTAGGTCTCCTGGTAATCCAAATAAACCTGTTAAATTTCCATTATCTGAGTTTGTGTTTGCTGTTAAGAAAAGTATTAATACAACAACAAAGGCAACTGCTAAAATTGCAGTAGCTATCATCCACATCTTTTCTTTGCCAAAAGAACTCTTCTTTTTTTCATGTTCTTTATGATTAGCTTCATTATGATGATTTGCATGGTGTTCTGTTTTATTATCTGTCATAAATTATTCCCCTTTAAATTATTTGATTTAAATCTTAAGTTTTGTATTATATATATTATGAATAAAAAGGTTTAAAAATAAAAGTATTTAATTAGGAAAAAATTATTAAAAAATATTAATTTTATCCATTTTTATAACTTATTTTTATCCTTTTTAAATTTTATATATTATTATTTTATAACTCCCTAATTTTTGTTAATGGATAACCAGCATCAAGAAGCTCACCTTCATTATACCCTGCTTCCTTTAAATTTTGAAGTGAATATCCAACACTCTTTAAATCTCTTGCACTAAACCCAAGAGACCTAACATCTTTTGCAGTATAGTGAACAACCCTTAGTAATCTTATTCCAACCCCAAGGTTAAACACATCACTAGCTGGATAGCCCGCATTATGTAGTTCCCTTACTGTATAACCAGCATCATATAGTTCAACTGCTAAATAACCAGCCTTTCTCATTGAAGATGAAGAAAAACCAACTCTTCTAAGCTCTTTAATAGAATAATATCCCTTTAGATCATTTGGAGCATATCCTGCTTGGGACATTTCTCTTGCAGAATAGCCTGCATCATAAAATTCTTTTATAGGAATAGCAAGCCCATTAAACTCCTTTGCTTGATATCCAGCAAAATAAAGAGTTGCTAATGAAAAACCAACCTCATATAATTCCTTTGCTGTGTATCCAACAGAATGAAATTGCTTTGCTGTATATCCAACTGTAATTAAATCCTTAGGAGAAAAACCTGCTTTTCTTAACTCATGAAGAGAATATCCTTCCAAGTGAAGATTAAGAGCAGAAAAGCCAGCAACTCTAAAATCATCAATGGCATACCCCATTCCAAACAAGCTTGAAATTGAACAGCCTGCTTTATATAAATCTAAAAGCCCATAGCCTCCGTCCCTCAATTGAGTACAGGTAATTCCTTCATCAAATAATTCTTTGCTTGTAAATCCATCTTTATAAAGATCATTTATTTTATAGCCAAGAGATAATATATCCTGAACTGAATAACCTAGATATTTTAGTTCTCTTGGACTAACCTTGTCCTTTGAAAAGGATTCCATATCAAGTATATCTTTGATATCATATCCTCCTTCTCTTAATTCTTTTAGGGTAACTCCTGCCTTATACAAAAGTATAGCCTTAATTCCTGCTCCATAGAAATCAGAAACATTAACACCTAATGAAACAAGATCTTTAATTGAAATGCCTGAATTAATTAGATCATGTAATGTATATCCATTTGAATAAAATGTTTTTAAACTAAATCCAGAGCCATATAATTGTTTAACTGTAAACTTACTAGCTATGAATTGCTTGAATGTAAAACCAGTTTTTCTTAATTGAGAAATTGTAAATCCAACAGTGTATAATTCTCTTAATCCATATCCTGCCTTCTTTAATTCTCTTATAGTAAATATTTTCTTAAAATCTTTTAATTTAAGTTTAGCTCTTTTTAGTTTGCTTATTGTATAACCTAATTTTTTTAATTCTCTTAACTTATATCCTAGAGAAATAACTATTCTTAAACTATTACAGGATAATAATTCCTTTAGGTTATAGCCTGCGTTCTTTAAAGATTTAATAGGAACTCCTGCGTTCTTTAGGCCTCTTGCAGTATATCCTGCATCTCTTAGATCCTTTGGAGAATATCCATTATTGATTAATTTTTTAATTGTGAATCTCATTCTAGCTAAAACTTTAGTTTTAACCTTTCCTTTCTTTAAAATTACTAGGGCTTGCTTTAAACCTATCTTCGCATCAATTATGTGCTTAATAGTAATTGGCTTAATTATATACCTACTTCTAAAAATGGGTTTAGATGCTTGTCTTTTAAGTTCTTTAATTATTTGTGCTTTTGATAAACTAGATTTATTTTTCTTAATATTAATTTTATTCTTCTTAATACTTAATTTATTCTTTTTGATATTAAGCTTATTTTCATTTATACTTGTGTTAATTTTCTTCATTTGTGCTTTTGATAAACTTATCTTCACTTTCTTTGAAACCATAATCAAAACCTCCTTTAACAAAGAGAAATGCAATGTCATTAATTAATGTTACTTAGATAATATATTTATGGTGAAAATAGTTTAAATACCTATCTTTTTCCTAAAAAAGAGGTATTTTTATTTACTTTCGATTATTATATAGATATAAGTGATTATTTATGACTGCAACTACAAATGATATTAACTCAAAAGAATTGCTATTAAAGCTTTCTAGAAATTATTCAAAGGACGCTCTTGCAGAGAGGTTCATTAAAACAATGATGCAGAAAAGGTTCATGAAGTATCATCCACAAAAACCAGAATTTAATCATCTTAGAACCGTTGTTAAAATTGTATCAAAATACACTAAAAATAAGGATGTAATTATTGCTACCTGGCTTCATGATGCTGTTGAGGATAAATACATAACCTATGAACAAATTGAAGAAAATTTTGGGAAAAAGGTAGTATACCTAATTTATGAACTAACATCAGACAAGACCATAGTTCAAATTATTGGAAAAACAGAATATCTAATAAACAAATTAAACAATATGACAAATGAGGCACTATTAATTAAGCTTGCAGATAGGCTTGATAATGTTTCTGATCTTAAAGTTACAGAAAATAGTTTTAAAAAATACTATAGAGAACAAACATTAAACATATTAACTAAGATAAATAGAGCTATGCAACCAGAACACATTGCACTTATGAGTAAAATACATGATTGTTTAAATAAAATTTAAATATATGGTTAGAATTGGGGTTCCAAAAAAAAGAAGACAAACTGAAAAATTCGAATTTTAATTTAACCAATTAGAAGGAGAAGAACTAACATTACTCCAATTCCTAAGATTATTCCCATTAACTGTAAAAAAGATTTACCTACAGAGGTCTCTTTTTTTAGCTCAGGAATTAAATCAGCGGTTGCTATATAGATGAAACCACCAGCAGTAAATGGAAGAATAAATAGCATAAAACCTTGAGATAAGTGTCCAACAATTAATGCAATAACAACACCAAGAATAGAAGTTAGTGCAGTTAAAAAATTCATAATCAATGCTTTTCTTTTTGTAAAACCACCATGCACAAGAACTCCAAAGTCTCCTAGTTCCTGTGGTATCTCATGAAACAAAACAGCAAGAGTAGTAGCTACACCTAGTGGAATAGAAACTAAATAGGTTCCACCTATTACAAGCCCATCAATTAGATTATGAAGAGAATCCCCAATTAGGTTCATGTACACAAATGGATGGGGATGTACTTTGGAGGTTGGGACATGACAATGTCTCCAATGAATGAATTTTTCAAGCACAAAGAACAATAATAATCCAGATATAAAATAAAGAGAAACATGCAAAGTAAATCCAAACTCCTTAACCACCTCTGGAAGAAGATGAATAAATGCATCTCCAATTAGTGCACCAGCAGAAAAGGATACAAAGAACAGAAGCAGATTATTCATGCTCTTTTCTTTTATAAATAAAGTCACAATTCCAATAAGTGAGATAACAGATATAATAAAAACACTAATTATTGAATATAACCAAACAATTAAGATCCCACTCATAATATCAAATTTAATTCTACTTTAAAATATATATCTTTAAAGGAGGAAAACCATTAAACCCAACTGAACTCAAGGTTGGAACATAGGCTCCTGCAGTTAAAACATACAACCTATCCCCTTCTTTTAGACCTGTTGGAAGAGTATATTTATAATCCTCATATAGAACATCAAGGGAATCACAGGTTGGCCCTGCTAAAATAATTTCCTTAGAATCCTTTGAAGAAAGAATTCTCTCAGAAAAGATTGGATATTTAATTGATTCATTAATTGTATCAAATAATCCATTATATATTCCACAATCAATGTACACCCATTCATATTGATTAATAATTGATTTCTTGGATATCATAATTACCTCAGTAACAAGAACACCAGAATCTGCAACAATTGATCTTCCTGGTTCAACTATAATGGTTGGAAAATTATCTCCGAAATCATCCTTTAATATTCTTGTGATTTCTTTTGTATAGGTATCAATGGATGGAGCAGACTTTAGATAATGTGCTGGAAAACCACCACCAATGTTTATTGCCTTTAGATCAATCCCATCTGCTTTCACAGAATCAAATAAATACCTACATTGGGACACAGCATTATCCCATTGTCCAACATCTCTTTGCTGGGATCCAACATGGAAGGATATCCCATAGGGTATCAATCCAAGATTCTTTGCTTCAATAATTAAATGATAAATCATGTCTGGATGAGCACCAAACTTTCTTGAGAGTGGCCAATCAGCTTCTCCACCTTCATTAATAATTCTAAAAAACACGTTAGATCCAGGAGCATTATTTGATATTTTTTTAAGATCAGTAATTGAATCAGAAACAAATAACCTAATTCCTTTTTCATAGGCATATTTCACATCTTCTTCTTTCTTAATTGTGTTTCCAAAGGAAATTCTATCTGGAGTAACACCAAGCTTTAATACCTGTTCAAGCTCAAAGATAGTTGCAACATCAAAACAAGAACCCTTACTTGCAAGTAACTCTAGAACTTCAGGCATGGAATTTGCTTTTACTGCATAATATATCTTAGCATAGGGCATAAGACGAGCTAACTCATCAAACTTATCTGCAATTTTTCTGAGATCAACAACAAGAAAAGGAGTTTTCTTATCTTTTGCAAATTCCTTAACATCATTCAACTCTTCTAAAGTCAAATAATCAAATATATTTTTTGAATCCCCATTTCCCATTCTAATAATCACCATATATGAATCTATAAATTTTTACTATTTAATCTAAAAAAAAAGAAATTAAATAAAATAATTATATATAAATCTTTATTTAAAGGTTTTTATTAGGATATTAAAAATGATTATTTTAAAATATAGGCCTGTAGAGGAGGAAATCCATTAAACTCAATGGAGCTATAGGTTGTTGTGTATGCTCCAGTACTAAAAATATATAGTCTATCTCCTTCTTTTATATCAGAAGGAAATGAATACTTGTAATCCATATACAAAACATCCATTGAATCACAGGTTGGTCCAGCAAGAATATATTCTTTCCTATCCTTAGATGAATTTGGGTTGTCTACAAATATTGGATACTTAATTGATTCATTAATTGTTTCAACAAGCCCACCAAACAAACCACAATCAACATACAACCATTCATATTGATTTAAAACAGATTTCTTGGATTTCATAACAACTTCTGTTACAATTACTCCAGCATCCCCCACAAGTGAACGCCCTGGCTCAATAATTATTTCAGGAAGATTTTCTCCAAAGTCTTCAGTTAATCTTCTTGTTATTTCGTTAGCATACACATCAAGTTCATGGGTTGGTTGAAGATAATGTGCTGGAAAACCACCCCCAAGATTAATTAATTTCAATTGAATACCATCTGCTTTCACAGAATCAAATAAATACCTACATTGGGAGATTGCTGTATCCCATTGTCCAACATCCCTCTGTTGGGATCCAACATGGAAGGATATTCCATAGGGAACTAAACCAAGATTCTTTGCTTCAATAATTAGATGATAAACCATGTCTGGATGAGCACCAAACTTCTTTGAGAGCGGCCAATCTGAATCTCCTCCTTCTGATAGAATTCTAAAAAACACGCAAGATCCTGGTGCATTTACAGCAAGCTTCTTAATGTCTGCTGTTGAATCTGAAGCAAATAGCCTAACTCCCTTTTCATAGGCATATCTAATATCTCTATCTTTCTTAATTGTATTTCCAAAAGATATTCTATCAGGAGTAATTCCAAGATTTAATAGTTTATTAAGTTCAAAAATGGTTGCAATATCAAAATTAGAACCCCTATCTGCAAGAAGCTTAATTACTTCCTCATGGGGATTTGCTTTAACCGCATAATATATTTTTGCATAGGGTAGGTTTTTCCTAAGCTCACTATATCTCATATCTATTTTATTAAGATCTAAAATTAGAAAGGGAGTATTCTTATCTTTTGCAAACTCTTTAATGTTTGTAAACTCATCAAAGGTCATATAATTCAATATAGACCTGGAAGAAGAATCAATTACCATGCATACACACCATTATTATGATTGTCAAATTATTATTTTTAATCAAGAATTCGATAAAATCATTTATATATTTTGTTAAACCTAAATTGTTTTTATACAATATATATTTAGAAATATATTTAAATCTTTTTATTATGCAAAACCAAAAATCATCTTTTTCCAATAGATTCTATATTAAAATTTCTTAATGGAGCTTCCAATTAATATTGCGGCTGTGATTATTCCAGCTGTTAATATAACATAGCCACCATCCAAATTATGATAGCCTGCCCAACCAGCACCAACCTTAATTACCCAGATTGAAAATGCAAAGTAAACTATTGCAAGAACAATAAGTAGTAGTGAAGTAATCATTACTCCAACCAAAAAGCCTATTGAATTTAAAAATTTATTCATAATTATCTTTCTCCAACTCTATTCTTATCTGTAATAAATATAAATTTAGCTTCACTTACTAGTTTAAAAAATCTAATTTGTTTCTTCTTTTCCTTTGAATCAAATATAATTAGATTCATACCTTCCCACAAAAGGAACCAACCAATTAATTCAAAAATAATTTGAAAAAAGGAGATTGCATTTAAGAATTCCTCATATCTAGGAAGTATATAAAAGAAAAGAAATATGGCAATAACTCCAAGCCCAATAAATAATGCTCCCTGCCTTACTAATTTTCTTTGTTTGGCTTTATGAACCAGATATTCAATATTAAAGAACTCGTTTAATCTTTTCTTGATTGTTAGCTCTTCTTTAACTATTCTTTGCTCCTTTGGGATAACAAACACTATATGATATTTGTCATAAACCAATTGCTGATCAACCCTATCAAGCTCAGAGATAAAATCATCTGAGATTGCCTTTGCACTATAGGGTCTTGGATCAAAATCAGAGAATATTTCACTATACTTATCTATAGATAGTATTATGGTTTTTATATTACTTTTTTTTGGCTTATTTATCTTCCAAAACATGATTATCAACCAATATTATATATACAAATGGATATAAATAAATATGTATTTATAAATGTTATAGACAATAAAATACATATTTAAAAAAGAACCAATTTGGAGCTGAGGACTATGGGACTTGCTAAAGGAATTAGAAAAATAGTAATTAAAGAAAGAATGAAACTTAGGAAACCAATAGAAAACAAGAAAAATTATACGGTTACACCTAAATACTTTGAGATTGGGGTTTCAAGAGAATCTAGAGCTCTTCTTGACAAGAACCCAGGATTAATAAAAAGCATACTTACCTTATCAAAAGAAATAGGAGTTATTACAGCAAAGGGAGTAATCAAGCAATATTCTGATCCAAAAGGTGGGTTTACTCTTGATCTAATTAGTAGAAATAAAATATTCACTCTTGGAGATAAGGCAACAAATGCAATATATAAATTAAGTTTAAAAAATCATAACCAAAAATACATTGTGGATGTTGGGATATCAAATTATAATTATGTAACCAGATCAGTTCAAACTGATGTAATTAAGAAAGCTGGTTTCAATGTGGTTGATCCAATTCATGCTGTGCTGGATAAAAAGAATAACAAAGGATTTGCAATTTATCCTGATTTTTCACAAAATTTAAAATCCATATCTGAACTAGGTTTATCAAGAAAGATGTACACAGCAATGAAAGAAAAATTAGATGATGTAAACAAGAAGGTAATTCAAACAATTAGGGAACACCACGGAGCACTTAATGTTACAGCAGATAGCACAATTAAGATAACTATGGAAAACATTAGAATTGACCCAAAAACAAAGAAGATATTTATTATTTTCTAAATATTATCTTTAGTTTAAAATATATATTGAGATTGTAAGAATTGTTGCAAACAAAACCCATAGAGCATATGGAATTAATAAATATGCAGATACTCTATTAATTTTATAAAAATAAACTATTGTAAACACTATCAATATCTCTAATATAACTATTTCTATACTTGATATTAATAAGAGATGTGCTTCAAAGAAAAGGTAACACCATAGTGCATTTAAAAAAAGTTGAATAATAAATAAAATCTTAGCAATATTAAATGTATTTCTTAACTTATGATGAACTTTTGAAATAAGTAATAAATAAAAGGATACACCAATCAAAATAAAAAGAATTGTCCAGGCTATTGGGAAAACAAAGTTTGGTGGTAGAAAGAAGGGTCTATTAATCAGCAAATACCAGGTAGCTGTGTTGCGTCCAGTAAAAAAAGATCCAATATATGCTGTTAATGCTACTAGAAACACAGACAACAAAAGTGCCTTTAGCTTAAGCTTAACTTTATTCATATCAAAAGAATAATAGGACAGATTTATATTTGTATCTTTCGAAACAATTTCTTTAATTATAATATATTAAACCTATCTTCTTCTAAATGGTTTTTTATTAACCGTATGGGCTCTATCTACATTATGTGATGAGGTTCTTTCTCTTCTTGGAGATGAGAATCTATCCACATGATCTTGACTTCTATCTCTTATGGAAGAATGATTTCTTTCTCTACCACGTGATGATACTCCACCTCTATTTGAAGATCTATTTCCAGAAGGGCCTCTAATTGGTTTTGTAATAACTAGTAATTTAAAGTTAGGTAATGTTTTTAGTTTAGCCTTAAAATTATATCCTCTTAGAATTCTTGTAAAATCATTAACCTCACTTGAAGTTATTATGGTTATTGCAAGCCCTTTCTTGCCAGCTCTTGCAGTTCTTCCAATTCTATGAATATATTGATTATCATCTCTTGGTAAATCAAAATTATAAATATATTCTAAATCATCTATGTGTATTCCTCTTGCAGAAACATCTGTAGAGATTAATACAGCTGTATTGTGTTTGTGGTATTCTGCTAAAGTGTTTGTTCTTTTGTTTTGCTCTAGCCCACCATGTAACCTAAAAGCTTCTATTTTGTTTTCCTTTAGATTATGATAGATTAGATCAACCTCTTGTCTTGTATTACAAAAAACAATTGATTTCTTATCTGAATGATTTGATAGTAAATCAACTAATAATGATATCTTATTGTGTTGCTTAACAATATAATAATCTTGCAATAGGTTTGTTGGATCAACATATGAATCAATTACAATTCTTTTTGCATTCTTAATGTATTCTTTTTCAATTTTAGATACATCTCTTGTAATTGTTGCAGAAAACAAAAGAATTTGCTTTTCTTTTGGGGTTTGCTTGAATATTTTTGTAATGTCATTGTAAAAGCCCATATCACACATTCTATCTGCTTCATCTAAGATTAGGTACTTAATGTTTTCAAGTCTTAGGTTACCTCTATTCATTTGATCAAGGAGTCTTCCAGGAGTTCCAACAACTATATCTGCTTTTTTTAAATCTGTTGCCTGCCTACTAATGGATGTTCCTCCAAAAACTGCACAGGTAAATAGTCCAGTGTGTTTTGAGAGCTTAACTGCTTCATCTAATATTTGATTAGCGAGCTCCCTTGTGGGGGTTACAATTAAAACTTTTATTTTTTTGTCTTGTTTTATTTGAGAACCAACACCAGCAAGAAATGCTAATGTTTTACCAGATCCTGTAGAGGATTGTACAATTAAGTTATTCCCAGAAAGTATTTCTGGAATAGATTTTTTTTGAACTTCAGTTGGTTCAGTGAACCCTTGATGTTCAATTGATTTTAATATATCTTTGTTTATTTTTAGTTTTTCAAATTCGTTCATAAATTATTCTTATCCTATTTTTGTATTTTAAAAGAGTGACTTCTTTTAAATTTTATTATCTCTTCGATTTTAAATTAAGAAAAAGTTACTTCTAGTAATATATAATATACTATAGAAAGAATATATAAATATATGGAAAATTCAAAAATCTAGTAATTATAACCCAATTGTATTTTTAAAAGAAACATCTTTTACATATTTTTTAGTGCATCTTTCTTTATAGGTATCAATAATTACCTTAAGATATTTTTTATTTAGATTAGATAAATCAGTAACATTGAATTGATTAGAAGTCCAAAGTGGTAAGTAATAATTTAATAACCATTCATCCCAACTATTAACCATTTTAATACCATATTTTTTTGGATTATTAGATATAGCACTTCCTGGATAGGGCTTAAACAAGCTAGGGAGTATAAAATCAACTTGTTTAGTTAAAATTAAGCGCTTAATTTCATTTAAATTTTGGTTAATTGTTTTATTAGTAGTACCTGGAAGTGCAATCATCCAATACACCCCAATTAATGCATTAGAATTGTCTCTTATGATTTGCATTGCTTCTTTCATCTGGCTATAACTTAATTGCTTGTTATTCTTATGAAGAACAGAATCATTACAATCTTCAACACCCAAGTTAATCAGTTTAAAATTTGCTTCATCCAACTTTCTTACAATTTCTGGTGTGGTATGATTTGCTCTCAAGTCACAAACAAAATATAAATTATTTAAATTTGATTTGATAATTGCATTCATTAATTTCACAAATCTGTTAACATCAATGCAAATTATATTGTCTGAAAAATGAATGGGGGTATTTGGAAGAAGGTGCTTATTTAAAAACTTTAATTCAGCAATAATATCGGTTGTTTTTCTAAATCTTATTGGGCCCTGAAACTTTGCACAAAATGCACAATTATATAAACATCCTCTCATATAGGTAATGTTTATATTATAATTATTCAAATCATCATCAAATAAAGAATAATCAGATGTGGGAATGCGTTCATTACCCAAATAAGTAATAGATTTATTAATTACAATTCTATCTTTCTGTTTATACCCAATACCATTTATTTTACTAAGAGGTTTGCTTGTTAATAATTTCAGAAAAGAAATCTCTCCTTCTTCCAAGACTACAAAATCTACAAATTTAGATTTTAAATAAGTTTTAGGATCATTAGTTGGACCTGAACCACCAATTACAACTTTAATGTTTGGATTACTTTTTTTAATATTTTTTGCAATGTTTAAAACAATAGAAAGAAAAGGAGATTTTGCGGTTATACCAATATAATCATATTTTTTTATATTTGAATTAATTTTATTCAAATCCAAATAATTGCAGTAGTCTATCTTAATACCTTTAATATTCGTTTTAAGATAGGTGCTCAAGGTTAGTAATCCTATTGAAAAGGTTTTTTTTGTGTAATTTATTACAGATGCACCTTTTGTTTCTGCCCACACATCCTCTAGTTCACACTTAAGCCTATTCAACCTTTCAAAATACTTTGGTTGAACAAAGGGAACTGAAGGAATATCAATTAAACCAATTCTCAAACAAAACACCTTTTTTATTATACAATTGATTTCTAGGATCGCAATTTTTACAAGTTGGTTTCTCTAGTATAGGACTTTTTTTAATTTTAGTGTATATTTTATTTAGATCCTCTTTTTTAAAATTACCAAACAAACAAAAACTATCCGAGTTATTATCAAATGAATTACATCTATATATATTCCCATTAATATCTATAAAAATCATTTTCTCGCATATTCTACAAGCATTTTTTAAATAGAACTTCGAAGTATATTCTTCACGCTCTAAATTATCAAAATCAATATTTGCTTTAAAATTAAATGAAGAAATTATCTTGGATTTATTTTTAATATTATTATAAATAGTGTTAAATTCAATCCATTGCGTCTTAGTTAAATGCAAATCATTATTAAACTTAACTGGAATTAAGTGCCATTCATCTACTTTTTCAATAAAATCAAATTCACTAAATTTAATAATTTTTTTATAATTAACATTAGTTATAACTGTATTTATTGATGTTTTTATATTCATGCGTTGTGCTTTTTTAATTCCAGAAATAACAATTGTAGTTAAATTCTTGATTCCTCTATTCTTTGAATGATAATCATCAACACTATCTAAAGAAAAAATGATTCCATTAGGCAACTTATATTTAAATAATTTATCCCAATTATCAACTAAAGTGCTTCCATTGGTTATCAACCCAAAATTCAGATTATTATCCTTTAAAAATTTATTTAACAAAGTAAACTTTGGATAGAGAGTTGGCTCCCCACCAGTGAATATTACATTAGCATATCCTTTACTCTTAAAAAATAAAAGTATATCCAATAATGTATTATACTTAAAATGCTCTGGCTTTCGTTTCCAAATACTACACATTCTACAATTTGCATTACATTTAGTTGTAAGGCGTATAAATATAATCTTAGAATTCATATTTTATTCATTTATTTTAAACTTTTTAGTGAAATCAGAATAATCTATAAAGGGCATAAATGTAAACCCTATATGTTTATTCCAAAAATCAGTTGCATCTTGTTTTGTAGAGGCATCAAATTTACCTAGTTTTTTTATAATTGGTTCTTCAATTAGTGGTAAAGGATAGATCCTTTCAAGAAAAGGATTCTTTTTAAGAAGTTCAATTGCTTGAACCTTATTATTTACAAGAAACACAATTCTTTGATAAGCAGACGTGTAACTAGGAGCAGTTTTTTGAACTTTAATATATTTATATTTAGTTAATTTATTAATTATTTTGTTCCCATTATTAATCCTATCTTCTAATAACAATGTAAAATACTTTAATTGAGGCAATAATACAGCCGCCTGAAATTCAGTCATTAAATTTTTACCACCAATAAATTCAGAAACAAATACCCTGTCTTTATTTTGAACTAGGCCTGCATGTCTTATTGCCTTTGCATAATCATATACCTTTTTTGATGAAGTTACAAATAGACCTCCATCTCCACAACTAATGTGTTTACAACTATTAAAACTAAAAGCAGAACAATCTCCAAAAGTTCCAACTGATTTTTTTTTATATTTTGCACCAAATGCTTGTGCACAATCCTCGATCAAATAAATTTTGTTTGATTTACAAAAATCACTCACTTCTTTAATCCCTGATGGATTTCCAAATAAATGAACAAAAATTATAGCTTTTGTTTTCTTGGTTACGCATTTTTTAAGTTCAATCACATCTAAATTAAATGTATTTGGATTTGTTTTACAGAGTACAGGTGTAGCTCCCACATTTAGAATTGCTTGTGCAGTAGCAATAAAAGTAAAACTGGGGATAATAACTTCATCCCTTTCTTTAATATTTAGTGCTTTAATACACATTTCTAAAGCACTACTTCCTGAATTAATTGTTAAACATTTTGCACCAATTAATGATTCACATTTACTTTGTACTTTATTATTAAATTCGTCTCTATAAATATTCCATTTCTTATTATCTATTAATTTATTTAGATTTTTTTTAATATCTAGGTCAATTTGATTAAAAACATTAATTATATTCATAATATTATCACTTCTTAAAATGTAGAATCATCTTTATCTTGCCATTCATTTTCCAGCTTATCTATGTATTCTTGTTTTATTTCAAAATATTTCTTTTGAACAATAGTTAATCCTGCTCCAAATTTGAAATCAAAAGATTGAAGCTCCATATCTTTTAAAATTTCTAATAGTACCTTTCTTGGGCCACTCCATTTTGGGTTTTTAGACCTACTAATGGTATCATGAAATAAAATTAATGCATTTTCTAATAACTTATCCTTAAAAGCACCCCAATCGAATTTAACAAATTCATAAAAATGAGAAGCATCAATACATAATAAATCAATAGAATCTATACCTTTATAGACATCAGTATTTACAAATTCTTGAGTAGTAAATAAATAATGTTGAATTATATTTCCCACATCAAAACTATTGAACCACTCTTTTGTTTTTTGTGTATCTTTCCAAAAGTCATCATCCAAAGAAGGATCAATAAAGTAGGCTTTACAATCAATATCATTATCTTTCATACCTTTCGCAATTAAAATTGGTAAAAAACCTCTACCTAATCCAATCATAACAGCTATTTTGGGTTTATACAATCTTGCAAATGAATAGTATAACCAACCTAAACCAATATTTTTAGTATTTATGTCTTTTTCTTCGTTATAGTCATATCGTCCACCAAATGATGGTTCTCCAGCAGCTACTGAGCCCTGTCCAGTTCTATTAGGATAGAGATCCTTATTTGATAAAAAATTATCTAACCAACTATCTAGCATTTATATCACCTAATTAAATGTAATTCCCACCATTTATACTAATTATTTGACCAGTAATGTGCTTTGATTTAATTGATAACAAAAAATCTATTAAATCTACTATATCTTCTGGTTCTCCTAATCTCTTCAAGAGGATACTATTTATAATTACATTTTTTTTAATACCCTGGGCCTTCAAGTTCTCATGTAACAAAGATGTATTTATAGGTCCAGGAGCAATTATGTTGACTCTTGTTTTTGGAGCTAATTCTTTTGCTGCAACTTTAGCAAAGCACTCTAGTGCAGCCTGTGTTGGAGCATATAGACTTGATCCAAATGGATTTGATCTTGGTGCAGTTGAAGAAATAAACACTATTGAACTATCTTTATTAAGCACAGAACCTAGGTCTTTCAAAACTAACATGTAACTAAATAAGTTTGTATTAAATACATCTATAATTTTTTCATAATTAATATCTACAATATTGGTTAGATCATAGTGGGAAGCATTAAAAATAATATAATCAACTGTCTTAAACTTTTGCTTAATTTGTTTAATAAGTTCATTTATTTTTTGTGTGTTTTTTAAATCAAATTCAATATAGGTTATATTCTTTTTATTAATCAATCTACTTCTTTGAATAGAAATAATCTTGTTACTTGTTTTATACTTATTTATACAAGCTTTTCCAATTCCCTTACTTCCACCAAATAACAATATATTCTTCATCTTTCCACCTTATTATGATAATTTATTTCTTTTTTAAATATAATGTGCTTAAGTATTTTATAAACCCCATGTATTGCTCCTAGTGATTTATAAAATACACCTAGAGGTATCTCTAAACCAAACAACCTAAGTTTATACACTTTAAAATCTGTATTTTTATTAAGAAAGTTAATTACACACAAATATCCGCTTAAATAATAAACCCAGACAAAAATAATCAATAACCAGAACAATAAAGCATTATACATTGTAAAAATAATTAACACAAATATAACCAAAAAAGGTCGTAATGCCCATTTAATTGCTAAAAACAGATGATTACAGTTTTGTAAAAATGCTATAGATAAAAACTTACTACTTCTTAGAATTCTATAGAATGTTAGATTTCCGAAAAACCAAAAAGTGTGTTGCTTATATAATGTAATTAGGCTTTCGGGGGATTCACAATAATCCTCAAAAGGAACAGGGTAAATTGGAATGTTATTTTTAGTTAAGGTAAAACCAATTTGAATTCCATCTGCAGGCCCAATCTCTGAAAAACCATTAATCCTAGTTAATACTTCCAACTTAAAAAATTCTCCGTGCCCCATACAATAGGGAGGAAATCTACTTTTCTTATTTGCTAATATTCTTCTATTGGTTGTAATAAACTGATTAATTTCAAATAAATAATTCCACATAGTTTGATAATAGGCATTAGCCAATAGAACAACATTATGTTTAATTTTATGTGAATTTAATAAATAATTCATATTCTGTTGAAATGCAACTTTTTTATTATCTTGTGTATATTTATAATTAATATATTTCAATGTGTCTAAATCAGGGTGAGAATCAGCATCATAGACCCCAATAAAAGTATGTTGATGAGTATTGTTCTTTTTAATATATTCTAATGCTACATTTAATTGATAAGCTCGTTTTTGAGCACTACCAGCATACTCAATAAATTTTACATTTTTAGATTTATGTTCTAAAATAAATTTATTTATGAAATCTTTGGTTTTAAGATTATCTTTTTTTCTAGAAGACTCTTTCTTATCTAGAGCAACAATAATTTCAAATTTGTTTTTTGAGTAATTAAAAGAGGAAATGTGCTTAAGTGTTTTTTCAATTACGTTTTGTTCTCTTAATGCGGGGATAAGAATATAAAAATATACTTTTTCAATAGTTGATTTTTTTTTAGTTAAAAATTGTTTTCGCTCTTTAAGATAATAGCTAAATGAAACAAATAAACTAATATATCCATTAATAATAAAATAGAGTATAATAAATAATCCAACAATTGCAAATGTATATATTAAAACCATAAATAACATAGATTAATAAGTATTATAAATTATTTGTATATGATGAAAAACCTTAGATAACACAAGTAAATATAGAATCCCTCCTCCCAGATTCGAACTGGGGATCTACCGGTCACTGCCTTTCTTCTCAGTGTTTACATAAAGTCTACAGCCGGTCGCACTAACCGCTGTGCTAAGGAGGGATTTATTCCTTAATAAAATACGGTTATATAATATATTATAAAGACAAAAAGGTATATAAATAGATTTCTCATAAACTATTTATAGGAAAATAGAAAAATATATAGTGAAATAAATGAAAAAAGAATACACAGGAATAACCTATAAAAAAATAGATTATTCAAACAAGAGAGAATTAACACTAGACTTGCTTAAACAAATCTATGAAATAAATGAATTAATTAATAAAGATATAATACCATTTCATAGATATGCTACTGCTCTTCAAACTAAACTTGGAAATGAAAAAAACAATCCTGAATGTTTCTATCTTGCTTTTAAAAATAATGAACTAATTTCGGGAATAGAAGGTTACTTTACAACAAAGGATCATTTCCATATAAATCATGGGTTCACTAGGAAAGAATATCAGAGAACAGGAGTTGGAACCAAAATTCTAATAAGAACTGTAGCTGATTTACGTGTACACCATAATGTTAAAACAATTGATGCAGTAATACACTCAGATGGTTTTAATATTGTCACAAAAAAGATAACAGGGCTTTACCCAATTAATAAAGAAAAAACAATCTATAGAATAAATAAATCAAATAAATTCAAATATGAATTTAAATCAGAACCAGAGATAGGAACAACGCACAAGAGAAATACAATTACAGTAAATAAAAATAAGGTATCTAGATTTGAACTTATTAAAAAATTATTTAAAGGCAAAAGAAAATAGTTTAACTCTTACCTATAATTTTTTTTAATTGTTTCTTTCGTGCTGGAAAAATTATTCCATGATAACCTATAATAAATCCTTTTGTAACCAAATACTTCTCAGTTAGGTAAACTACATATGCTTGAGCAAGAGCAGCCTTTAAATCTTTATGCATATCTTCTACGAGAAGAGCAATGATTATCTTTTTTGTTTTTGCAGAATTAACGTCTGTAAAGAACTTAGCAGGTTCCTGTGCCATTAAACTTTCTGTATCCTTACTAAATTTAGTAATATCTATTATTTGTTCAAGATATTCTTTTATTTTTGTATTGGTTGAAATTTGAATAGCAGCTAAAAATTCAACAATATCTGTTTTAGTAACCTCTGGAGTAATCTTCATTTTTTTAACAGAAACAAATCCTTTTAAATTTGAAACAAATTGTATATTTTCTTCCATATTTTATCATTCCTTTTTTAATTCATATTATAAATTATAATTATCTTTATTTAATCATAGAAATAAATGTTTATATTCCTTGTGGTCACTTCTGTTTAAAGCATTTAGTACATCTTGCTTGATAGATATCTGTCCCACCAATGACCACAGTATCTGTTTGATGTCCTTTTCTATAGGTTTTTGTTGCTGCTTCACCACAATTATTGCAAACAGCATCAAGATGAATCACATAATCAGAAATTGCCATTAAAAAACCAATATGATTTTTCCCATCTTTAAATGGAAATGGATCTCCAAGATAGGTTTGATTTAATCCGCTAGTAAATACATTAATTCCTTGACTTGTTAATCTTTTAATAACATCAAGAATATCTGATTCAAAGAATTGAACCTCATCAATAAAAATATTTTTTAATGATTGTTCTTTATTATTTGCATTAGAAAAATATGTAGAGCATATTTGATAGATCTCTTCTGATGTTTTCACAATATTTGCAGGGATTGCTCTCCCATCATGATTAACAACCTTCTCTTCTGAATATCTATGATCAATAAATGGTTTAAAGAGAAAAGATTTTCTTCTTCCAATCTCTTCTCTTGAAAATAGTCTTAGAAGTTCAGTTGTTTTCCCTGAAAACATTGGTCCTGTAATTGTAGTGAGCTTACCCATAATTTATCATACATTATTTAATTTTTTCAAAACTTGCTTTATCTAAAATAAATTTATACCCTGGCATTGGAACAAAACGCGTTTTAACTCCAAAATAATTATTTAAAATTTCAAGATAAACTTTTGTAGGAGGCATTTTATTTTTAATTCTTAATTGCATTAAATCAAATTTTTTCTTTGTATATAATTTTTCACGTAATAATCTTTCAAATAAAATGCGTTTTTTAACCATATTATAAAATGCATAGTCATTCTTAAGTATATTAATTGCTTCTGGATTATTTTTACAATAGGACTCAATAATGTCCTTATCTGTAATTGTATGTTTATATTTTTTATATTCTTCATTAATTATTTTATTTGTTTTTTTTGTAAAAGTAAAAAAGGTTCTCCCTATGTTTTTACTTGTTTTTTTATCAATAATTAAAATTCCTTCTATATCTATATTTTTAAAAAACAGTTTATCTACATGCCCAGCAATATCTCCAACAGATGGAAGAGCAGGTTTATCATTGAACCTACGGCTAATATGAGAATGATAGGCCCTATCTTGAAGTTTGCCTAAGTTTAAACTTACGGTCCTTTTATTTCTAATCTTACTTATTTCTTCTAATTCAGAAAATGGAGCATTTTTCTTTGTAAAAATAGCTTCTTTTTTAGTTATGTTAGGAGTAGATTCAACAATTTCTTTTGAAGTTCTATATCCAATTGGCTTAACATATTTACTTAGTTTTTTTATTGGAGGCATAATATCAAATAAAATTAAGAACCAGATATTTTAAAAATAGATTTCTTTTAAATTGTAAATAAAAGAGGCTAGTGGTCTGCTATAAGCCGCTTTCTGTACTAAATTGGCAATCTGTCTTATGCGGAGGTAAATTTCTCCTTGCACCACACTCTTTCTGATAAATTTTTCAGCAATTCTTGTTTCTCCTCAGTGATTACACATCACAGGATAACAGAAACAAGCTGTCCTTTTTCTGTTCAGAAAGCATCCTTTGCAGGATGTTTGTCTTTTTATTAAGGGTGAGCGGACTTTCCTTGTCTGTTAAACCCAAAGGCTTAACAAGCATGCCAAAACACAAACCACTAACATATATATTAAGAGAAAAAGTATATTTAAAGATATTGATTGGAGGACAGTAAGTACTGTCCAACAAATATAACAATATCACTTATTCCTAATTACTTCATTCACAGCTGAATAAAATCCACCCATAATTACATAAACAATAAATAACAAAATAATTGCACCAATATAGTACATTATATTTGCATTTATTCCCAATAATTGTAGGATTCCTAATAATATAGCAACGCCTAATAAATACATTACAAAGTAACCTATTAAAAAAAGCATTGAAACTAAAAAGTTTTTTGTCCAAATAGTCTTTAGATTAGATCTGAATGCAAAGAAGTTTTCGAATTTCTTATTTTGGAAATATTTAACAAATCCAACTAGTTTAATCAACTCTACAATTCCAGCAATAACCATGAATATTGCCATAATTATTGAAACAACTAGTATTAAGGCTGGATTTATTGTTGGACTTAGTGTAATTAAATAATAGGGAATAAAACCAATTAAAACAATTATTCCTTCAATTATAAAAAATATAATTGATACAAGAATAAACATTCCAGAAAACTTAAGTATGTTTCCCCAGGTTTTATTATTATATTTATTTAATTTTCCTGTATTAAGTAAACTTGCAAGGAAACCAGTACCTAGAATCAAGATAAGTGCTGCAGAGATTATTAAAGTAACCTCACTAATTAATGCAAAAAGCATAAGAGCAAAAATAATCCATAAAAATTTGATATTAATATATGGGAAACCAAGTGTTTTTCTTAAATCAAACATATCTTTTCATTTCTCCTAAATATTTTTTAAATTAGTAAATTCTTTTATTGATTGAAAGTAAAATACGTTGCTTGAAATTTAAGTGGACTCTGCGAGACTCGAACTCGCGGCCTCGTCCTTGCAAGGGACGCGATCTACCAACTGATCTAAGAGCCCAATATATAATTTATTGTTGATTTTCTTACTATATACTAATATAATTATGCTTAAATATATTTATAAATACATCTTATACTAAATAATTTTTTAAAAATCAAATTTAAGGAAATACTAGTTTCCAGCTTAAACAATTAAATAAAGGTAAAATAAAGATTAATAATAAAAGAATTAATAAAGACAGGATTAAGTAAAAAATGATTTGTTTAACCTTTATTTTCTTTTGCTTATTTGTTCTTTTAAATGCTTTTCCTAATCTAAAAAAGAGTATTGGAATCAAAAAAGATTGAATAACATAAAAAGTACACCAAATTGATGGAGAGGCTGTGCAAACATTCACAGAGAAAAGAAAATAACCAACAAAAACATAAATTGCACTAAGAATGAAAGAAATATCTGCAATAGTTAATAAATAAATTAATATTGTATGCTTTGATTTATCATCTTTAATCTCAGAATTTATTTTGAAAGCACAAATATGCCAATAAATAAAAAAGAACAACCAAACTATTGCCCACAAACCAGCAGAACTATGTTGCAAATAAAAGCTTGTTGATCCAAAAGTTAGTGGAGAAAAAATTATTTGCAAGGAAACAAGAAAAATAGGAATAATAGCTATCCAACTATATATTTTTGTATTTGATAAGATTTCAAGTGATCTAAGAAAGAAATATACAGCACAAATTGAAATTATTAAACCAATTTTGTAGATTATTGTATTATTTGTTAATAAAGATAAAAATTCAAAAAATTGATGCAATCCAATACATAAAAATATAGCCATTGAAGAATATAAAAATGGTAGTAACCATTTTTTTTCTGAATTTTCATATTTATTTTTATAATAGAAAAAATAAATTACAGCAGATATTAGAATAATTAAAGATGTGGCTAACTGCACTCCAAGACTATAACACATAAGTTAATTAATGTAATATAAATTTATAAATAGATATTGTTTAATTGAAAATAATCTACTCTGATAATAGGATAGAAAATAATAATTATCAGAACTTAGAATTAAATTGAAAATCGAAGTTAAGATCTTGTATGTGGAGAAAACTTTCTTTACATTTTTTCTTTGAAATAGACATTTGAGTCATCTCAAAATCAATTTATATTTTGTATATAAATTATTTAGGAGGTGATCCGTCCGCAGGTTCCCCTACGGACACCTTGTTACAACTTAGTCTGTCTCGCGGGATATAGAATTACTTCGACCTCTAAAGATTGAAGTTCATCCACACTCCACTCAACTGGCTTGATGGGCGGTGTGTGCAAGGCGCAGGGACATATTCACCGCGCGATAGTGACACGCGATTACTGGGGATTCCAGCTTCATGAGGGTGAGTTGCAACCCTCAATCCGGACTTGGATTACGTTTCTGTGATTGCCACCCCCTTTCGGGTTAGAGACACATTGTCGTAACCATTGTATGCCGCGTGTTGCCCAGGACATTAGCGCTATACAGACCTACCTTCGCCCATTCCTTCCTCATTGTTACCAATGCAGTCTTATTAGAGTGCCTCTCCATCATAAAGAAAGAAAGTAGCAACTAATAATATGGGTCTCGCCCGTTACCTGAGTTAACAGGAAGCTTCGCAGTACGAGCTGACGATGGCCATACAGCAGCTTTCAGCGTATCAGGTAAACCCTTCAGATTGACCGTCATCTGGCTGTCAGCCCTGGTGAGATATCTGGCGTTTCATCCAATTAAACCGCAGCATCCACCCCTTGTAGTGCACCCCCGCCAATTCCATTAAGTTTCAGTCTTGCGACCATACTTCCCAGGTGGTGGATTTAATGATTTCTCTTCGGCCCTGAGTTAACTCGTAGTTAACCCAACACCTAATCCACATCGTTTACAGCTGGGACTAACCGGGTATCTAATCCGGGTTGCGCCCCCAGCTTTCGTGTCTCATTGTCAGATTAGTTCTCGTTTGGCGCCTTCGCCACAGGTGGTCCTCCTAGTATCTTAAGATTCTACTCCTACTCTAGGAATACCCCAAACGTCTCCCTATCTCTAGTTCTGTCAGTATCTTTTGCAATTCAACTGATTAAGTCAGCTGCTTTCACAAAAGACTTAACAAACCAACTACACACGCTTTAAACCAAATAATGCTGGATACCACTCGGGGATTACGTATTACCGCGGCGGCTGGCACGCATATTGCCCCCCCCTTATTCGTATTGTTATCGACACAATACAAAAGCTTACGAATGTAAGCACTTGGAATTCCTTTATCACGGTTTCCCGCATTGTAAAATTTTCGTAACTGCTGCACCCCGTAGGGCTAGGAACATTATCTCAGTTTCCTTCTCCGGGCTCCCTCTCTCAAGGCCCGTACAGATCTTCGGCTTGGTAGGCAATTACCCTGCCAACTACCTAATCTGACGCAGTCCCATCTTTTCGCACTTAAATCTACATGACAACTTAAGCCTTTGAAAAATCAATCATTCCAGATTTGATTTTCTATAGAGCATTATCCTTAGTTTCCCAAGTTTTACTCTTCAAAAAGGTAGGTTGACTACGCGTTACTGAGCCGTTCGCCAAAGTTCATCATGGTTAGAACTTTTAGACTTGCATGTCTTAGTCGAATTCCAATAGCAGTACCCACCAGCAGGATCAGCTGGAATTGGTATTAATTATTATGCACACAAAGATATTTTGTAAATTTGCACAAATTGCTTTTGTTTAGCTATTTGTTTCGTCTTCTCCCAACATCAGACTCAAAAAAATTTGAGACCTCATCATTATACAAGATCCACAGTTTTACCTAAAATAGATTTAGATAAAAAAGAAACTTGATATTACCTCATTTGAAAAATTCAAACGCGGTAATATAATAATGGAGTAGAAATGTTTATAAAGGTATATGTCGTTTTCCTCAGAAAAAGAAAGATTTCGGGTAGACCTATAACCTTATTTAGTTAATTTTTCAAGAAATCTTATTTTTTTAAGATATTTCTTATTTCCTCTTAATAAGTATATATACCTATACATTTTAAGAAGCATTCCTAATTTAACAACAATTACCTTATTTTTTTTGTATATTATTGTTTCTCTAAGCCTATAATCTTCAAGAACAGATAAAGCAAGCTTATCATAGGATCCTTTCTTGAAAGCCATTATATCTATTTCTGTTCCAAACAATTGAAAATCAAATCTTCCACCAGTGTCTGATTTATAATCCTTTGAATTAAATGTAACTTCTTTTATCTTAGAAAGAACATTATCTATCTTCCTTAAATCTTTATAAAAAATAAATATATCAATGTCATTTGCTATTTTTCTAAGCCCTCTTATCTTTAGAGACAAAGATCCAAACACAAAATAAGTTATTTTTTCTTTGTTAAATAAATCAATTATAAAAAATAGAGCTTTATTAAAATTTTTCTTCATTGATTATCCTAATTTTTTTTATTTTTAGATAGTATTTCTTTTGCAATTTTTTGTCTTTTCTTAATATCCATTTTAGGCCCAACTAATGTAGTTATATATCCAGGATATTTTTCAAAATAAATATTACCTGACAACTCTCCAAACTTGGAATCATCAATTTTGGGCATAGGGTATAATTTAGTATGAATGTGATTTACTCCTTGCCCTTCAAAAACCATTGCAACCCTCTTAACCCCTAATCCTTTTTCAAGAATCTTTGCAACCTTCTTTGAAATTAATAGTAACTTTGTATATACGCTAGGAGATAAATCAAAAACATAAGAACCATAATGTTCTTTTGTTAATACAAGAGTTGCACCTTTTATATTTGGGTGGGCATCTAAAATAGCAATAAAAATTTTATCTTCATATATGATTGCAGCTTCAAGTTCCTTCTTTGCAATCTTACAAAACACACAATCAGATTTTTGCTTCATAATTGTCCAATAAATATAACACTAACCTTAATAATAAATAGTTTTTTAAAAAAAAGGAAAAATAAAAAAAGAAAAGTGCTTCATTTAAATTTATGAAGCAGCTTTCTTTCTTAAGTATCTTCTCTCTCTCTTCTTCTCTCTCATCTTCTTCTTCTTCCATTTCCATCTTTCTCTGGATCTGGTTTTCTTAAACCTACTAGAATCTTTTTTTCTCGTACCCATTTTTTTCACTTCACATTTTATTAATCATTATTTATTTTTGGGAATAGAATACTTTTCTTTGTTTCAGAATAACTTATTGTTTCTTCTTCCCTTTTCATGGTTTATTTTTTTATTTTAAACCATTGTACATCAACCATCGCCTGTTAATCTGGCGTGCAATTGAGGCTATGCCCCGAATGGGATTCGGACCCATGTTGTCGGCTTGAAAGGCCAAAGTGATTACCGGGCTACACTATCGGGGCATATATTAACAGCTCTAGATGTAAAATAATAATAAATTACAAAAACAGCCTAATATAATTAAAGAAGCGATTTATTTATATATTATTTGTTTTCTATAATATTAAAGGTAATCTAATTATATTTTAAGAAAGTATTAATTTTAACCTAAAACCATGGAGTATGAGTGAAAATTTATGGAAACATTAGCAAAAGAAAGAAGATTAAAAAATATGTGGGTTTGCATGGCCTGTAATGGAGTATCACGTGCAAAGCTAAAACCTACTTTTTGTAAAAGATGTGGCTCCATTAGAATGAGAGCAAAGAAGAAAGGAAAGAGAACAAAGTAAATTTAACTTTGTTTTTTTATTTTTTATTTCAAAACCATTTATTTATTGTTCTTTGTTTATCTTTTTCTTCTCTTGCTTTAATATATTCATCAAGTTGATTCTTTATTCTATCACTTGAGAATCCAGCCTTATTAATTAATATATTTTCAATCTCTTCTCTTGAAAAACTACCTTTCTTTATTTCAGGAGAAGGAGTTATATTTGGATTTCTAAATATTTTTTCTATTTCTTTATAATTAAATGGAATGTCTTTTCCTTTTTCTTTCAGATATTCATCTATCTCTTCAAAGGAACTATATTTTTGTACTAACTTATAAGCAGTTTGTGGACCTATACCCTGTACCTTTTCATTAAAATCAGTCCCTATTAGGATTGATAACCACAATAATTTATCATAGGTTAGATTAAGTTTAGTGTATATACAATCAGCATGAATAATCTCTGGGCTAACATCAACATATACATTTTTATGTGGTATTTTTTTCTTTCCAGAAACAGCAACGTTCTTTAGAAGATGGGGTGAACCAAAGAGAATACAATCATAATCTTGTGAAATAGTATAATCAAGCAAATTATTATTTGTTAGATAAGATATTTGAGCTTCTGCTTCTCCAGGAGCATCAATATAGGACAACCCCATTGCAAGAATCAGCTCCTTTGCTTCATTAATTATCTTAGAATCAATGGTTGCTGCTTGACGAGCAAACTTATTCATGTCCTGTAAATTGCCTTCATCATATGCTTTTTGATAATTTTCTTTTGCGACTTCTCTTTTTCCTCGTCTATAATCTTTTGTTTGTTTTTTAAGCTCATGACTAACTCCATCAAAAACAAAAGTTATGTGTGGAGTATACTTTGAAATGTTCATAAACCTATAGAATAAACCAGAATAATGACTTGTTATCTCTCCTCTTTCATTCTTAAGAGGCTCACCATCAATCCCTCTAATGGTTGTAACAAATTGAAATAAAACATTATAGGCATCAAAACCTAGTCTCTTATTTTTAAGATTATTTAAATCAAACTTAGTTTTACAGGAATCAATAAGTCCAGAAAATGCAATACCCATAAATTCTTCTCCTAACATAATTGGATACAGAAAAGCATTTAAAAACATGCTTATTATATATTATATATAAACAAATCTGCATCTATAGTACAGTGGTTAGTATGAGAGCCCTCCAAGCTTTAGACTCGAGTTCGAATCTCGATAGATGCACTCTCAAATTTATATATTATAAGAAATTTATTTTTTTCTTAAAAAAGGTTTAAAGGTATGAGGCTCAGATTTGCTAAATTTGGAAAAATAAGAGAAAACATTAAATCAACTAGTTCTAGAAAAATAAATAACACATCAACTAAAGAAAGAATTGCTAATAACACAAGCTTCAGTAGAAAATTAACTTCAACTAGCAATCTATCTATTAAGAAAAAAATACTTGCTGCACAAAAATTAGCAAAAACATTACCTTCATTAAAACAAAAGGAGCCAGCTAAACCATCTATTAAAAAAAAAATCAAACAAATTAGTAGGCCCCCACTAGTAAATGAACATATATCAAAAACTAAAATTAATCCAATTAATAATTTACACGATCTAATTTCTCAAAAGAAACAATTGATTCATAATCACATTGAATGGATATGGACTGAATATAATAAAAAAAGGTTAGCCAAAGATAAAAGAATAAGCACAACGATAATTTATGAAACACTAAAAGCAAAAGAACTATTGAAAGAAACAGAACCTCTTGAGATAAAAGTAACTAGTCATTATGATGTAGAAATAGAAGAACTAAAGAAAGAATTAAAAGAATATGAGGAAAACCCTGAACGGATTGTATTTAAAATTAAAAAAGAAGAAGCAAAAATAAGGGACCTTGATGAGAAAATTAAAAAAATAAACCTTCAATCTATTATTGATGAACGTAACATCTTACATAATGAGCTTACGGTACTCTCAAAGTTAAACCAAGAACACCATCATCTAAGAGATGAATTTACTAAACAAAAATATGTTCGTGATGGAAAATTGAACGTAATTGCATTACTAAAGGAAAAGTTAGATTCAATCTGTAAAGAACATAAAGTAACAGGAAGGTTAAAGATAGCATTAAACTCTTTGGTTGATAATTATACAGTTAAATATTTTAAACAAGATATAATTAATCACATGAAATATAGAAATCAAAGAATAGATGAACTAGACCTAAAATATTCACAAAAGGAACATGAACTTAAACCATTACTTTTTGAGAAAGAAAATATTGAAAAAAATATCAATTATCAAAAGAAACATTTACCCGTTCATCAAAGAATTGTAAAAAAATATGAGATAAGAAGAGAAATAGATGATCTTGAAGGATTAAGAAGAAGAGAAATAAACCAAATAAAGGTTGAAAAAACAAATGAACAAATCTATTCTCAAAAATTAGATCAAGCAAGAAAATTAGCCAAAATTGAAAATAGATTATATAAACTTATTAATTATATTAAAAAATAGAGGAATTAATATGAAAGATTGTATATTTTGTAAAATTAAGAAAGAAAAGGTTCCTTGTCACAAAGTTTATGAGGACAAGGATTTTATTGCTTTCCTGGACATCAATCCAATTGCAAAAGGGCATACTCTAGTTATTCCAAAGAAGCATTTCACAAACGTTCTTGATGCTGATGATAAATTACTTAAAAAATTACTTCCAGTGATTAAAAAGATAATGTTGAACCACAAAGAAAAACTTAATTGTGATGGATTCAATATCCTAAATGCAAATGAAAAAGCAGGCCAACAATCAGTATTCCATCTCCACTTCCATATCATTCCAAGATTTAATGATGATGGGTATAACACATGGCCAATAACAGGATATGAAAACGAAGATCTTACAGAATTATCTGAAAAATTAAAATTGTGAGAAGCTATGCCAATAAACAGAAGAAGTGTACTTTTAAATGAATTAAAAAGAATAAAACCAAAAACAAATAATGGAAAACACGTATATGATCTTGATAAAAGACATCTAGTTCTTGATTACAAACACTCACCTTCTAATCCCATAGGTAAACCAATATCTCTTAATAGTTTGTCCGCAATTAAAGAAGGATACAAAAGATTAATTCAAATACAAAAACAAAAAAATAAGCAACTTATCTTAGACATGGAAACTGCAAACAAGCTGCTTAGAGAGGAAGGAATACCAACAACTAGAGAGAAACCAAGAGAGTACAATCAAGCTATTAGAGAAAAATTAGTGAAATCAATATCAGAACATGCAGAACATGAACAAAAAGAATTAAATATAAAAATTAAACAAATTCTTGATAAAACAAAAAGCTCAAGACAATTATTGGAACAATATAACAGGCTCCAGGATATTTTAATCTCCAAAATAAACTCTCAATTTAGAACTAGGGGTAAATTAATAGACCCAAGAGGAGAGATATTTAAAAGAAATGCACTTAGAGAGATTACAACAATTTTAGAAAACACAAACCCAAACAATATACCTACTGCTCTTAATCGTATACAATTAATTATTATTAATTGGTAATAAATGAATAAAAAGAATACAATAATAATTACATGTGTTTTTTTAATATTAACAGTCTATGGATTTACTATGAATGAACAAAAAAATAAATTTGGAAAAGATGTATTCCAAGCTCAAGTTGCTGGACATTTCTATCCAGGAACAAGCAAGAACATAATAAAAGACCTAGATTCTTTCTTTAATAAAGCAGAAATGAATTATTCTGGAGAAGAAGTCTTTGCTCTTATTACTCCACATGCTGGCTACGATTATTCTGGACAAACAGCAATGGATGCATATAAAAAACTTTATTTTTCTCTTATTTTATCTAATAAAAATAATTATAATGTAATTGTTATTGGTCCTGCCCACAGGCTCTATTTTAAAGGAATTTCAACTCTTTCTTCCTCTGAGTATCAAACACCTCTTGGTAAAGTAAAGCTTGATAACACAGAATTAAAAAAATACACTAATGATTCTGCATTCAAAGATGAGCATTCAATAGAAGTGCAAATTCCTTTTCTACAATACATATTTAATAAAGCAAATAAAAATCTTACAATCACTCCAATTCTATTGGGGGATATAAATAAATCAGAAACCATTAAGATAGTAAGTGAACTAATAGATGAAAACACAATAATCATTGTCTCATCTGATCTTTCTCATTTTAATAAAGATAAAATTGCAAGAGAGATTGATAAAATTTGTATAAATAATATTTTATCTGGAGAAGAAGATATTGATGCCTGCGGAGAAGCAGGAATAAATATATTAAACGAACTTGTAGCGAAAGACAAGAACATTAAAAAAGAATTTATTAATTATTCAAACTCTGGAGACGTCACTGGAGATAAAAATTCTGTTGTTGGGTATGCTTCCTTTTCCTATTATTATGCATCCAGTGAAAATATATTAATTAAGCTTGCAAGAAAAGCAATATATGATAAACTATCTAATCAAAAAACAAACAAAGAAGAAATAAAAGAAATTATTCCAAAGGAATACCTAGAAACAAAAGGTGTGTTTGTAACTCTTACAATAAATAATAGACTACGAGGTTGTATTGGGAATATTATAGGAACCAGTCCTATCTATGAAGGGGTAATTGATAATGCAAAAAATTCAGCATTCTCTGATCCAAGATTTAATCAACTAACAAATAAAGAGCTTGAGAAAACTGATATTGAGGTTTCTATTCTTTCTGTCCCATCTCCTTGTTCCCTCAGAGATATTAAAAAGAATGATGGGGTAATTCTAGAAAAAGGATCTAATTCAGCAATTTATTTACCACAGGTTTGGGATCAGCTACCAAGCAAGGATGAATTTCTTGGAACGCTTTGTGAAAAAGCAGGTTTAGAATGGGATTGCTACAATGATTCAAAAACAATTTTCAAGAAGTTTAATGTGGAGATAATTAAATGAAAGAAGCTCTCTTTTATAAAAAACTCAAAGATAAAAAAGTTCAATGTATTGCCTGTAATAGGTTTTGTGTTATTCCCATTGAAGAGACTGGTTTTTGTAGGGTTAGGAAAAATATAAATGGTATTCTTTATTCTCTGGTTTATGGTAAACCTGTTGCAATAAATGTGGATCCAATAGAGAAAAAACCTATTTATGATTTTCTTCCAGGAACAAAGACTTTAAGCTTTGGCACCCTTGGATGTAACTTTGATTGTTCATTCTGTCAAAATTATAATATCTCTAATGCTAAAGAAGAAAAAGAAATAAACAAGATTTGCAACACATCTCCAAAAAAAATTGTTTCTCTTGCGCTCGAAAATAATTGTCCAAGCATATCATACACCTATACTGAACCAACTATCTTTATAGAATATGCTCTTGAAACAATGAAACTTGCAAACGAAAATGGGCTAAAGAATATTTGGGTAACAAATGGGTACATGTCAAGTGATGTTGCAAAAGAAATAACTAAATATTTAGATGCAATAAACATAGATATTAAAGGGGATAGTGAATTCTATAAAAAGCTAATTAATGAAACCGATGTTAACCTAGTTCTTAAAAATATAAAATTCTTTAAGGAGAATAATGTACACGTTGAGGTTACAAACCTTCTAATTGAAAGAGAGAACACAAGACCTGAACAAATTGAATGGATATGCAAAGAGATTGCAAAAATATCAAAGGATATTCCAATTCATTTTTCAAGAAGCTTTCCTCACTATAGAATGCGAAAAATAACTCCTACCAGGATAGATACTTTAAAACTTGCAGAAAAAATTGCAAAAAAAGAAGGACTAAAGAAAGTATATCTTGGAAATATTTAATTTACAGAAAATAAGGCAAGATATTTAATATTAATAATAGAACAATTAATGCTCCAAAGAATTTTGCAACTCTCTTCATTCTTTTTCTTTGATTATGTTTCTTATTTAAATAATCAGAGAAGATTATCTGTGACATTCCACCACCATCGAATGGGAATGAAGGAAGATAATTAACTGTAGCAATTATGAAATTCAATAAAGCAGACCACAACAGAACACCAAAGATTGCTTTATACACATAATATTTAAATGGGATTTGGAGATCAGGATCAGGAAGAACTCCACTAGTAAATCCAAGTCTACCCATCTCATTTGCTCTTAAAACAACCATTTTTTGTTCTCCTGTGGTTGGATTCTTAATTATAAAATTATTATCTACGTTTAATTTAACCGCAGAATTCAAAGAATTTTGCGTAACAATTATTTTATTGTTAACTGCATAAATAATATCATTCACATCTAAAACTCCATAGGCTGGAGAAGGGAATACACTTCCACAAATATCTGTATTTTGATCAACAGCATAAACATAAACTGAATCCATCTTACTAGTCCCTATTGATTGAGAATAGTTTGTCATTACTGGAGTAAAAGCTAAAAACAATAAAAAGAAAACAATTGCTAGAATTACATTACTCATTGGACCAGCAGAATACATTCTTGCAATATCTCTTTTATTCTTTTTTTCAATATCTTTTTCATCTGGCTCAACAAATGCACCAAGTGGAAGAAGAGCAGCAAACATAAAACCCATTGATTTTAGTTTTACTTTCATTTTTCTTAATAGCACACCATGAGAAACTTCATGAACTATTGCAGCAATTATTAAAATTATCCATCCATACCATGGAATAAATATATCTACCTTTGGCATTTGTACACCAGGAATAACTAATCCAACTCCTGGACAAGCACTTCCTCCCTGACCCACAGCCACCTTTGCAAGTATATCATAGGCAGAGAATAGGAGTGAACCAAGAGTAAACCCAGCAAGCCCCATGATTCCAGTTAATACAACAATTCCCATTGCAAACCATTCAGGAATAAGTACACTTGAAAATAACATTTTTTGGGTTAAAATATAGGTTAGATAAGATAAAACCAAACCAGATCCAATAAAAATTAATAAACGTTGATATATACTTTTTACTTTATCACGAATAATATAGTCTAAACCAAAAGCACCAAAACCAATAACAATACCAATATCTGTTATTATATTCAAAAATTTAGTTGGTTTTGCTAGTTTGTCTAAATACTTGATTAATCTCTTTGTTCTTACCATTATAAGAAAACCAAGATATAAATCTAGTTTTAATAATTTTTTTGCAATTATTGCAAAAACGCCAATAATTAGGATCACTAATAAAATCCATAAAACTACAATCATGTTCTTCTAGCTCGTTTTGTTTTGTGTTACTTTTAGCCTAAATCTTGTTTATATTAATTAAGCTATTATTTATAAATGGGTTTGTTTACTTAAATTATTCCAAATAATAATAAAATTCCAAGTATAAATAAGATAATACCTGCAATTAAATGAAAGTATTTGATGTTTCTTTGCTTCCATTCTCCAACTTTCTGTACTTCGGTCACTCCAAAGTAAATAATAAAAGTAATTGCAAGCATTGGAAGAATAAAAATCACATTGTATAACAGTAGTATTGGTAAGGCAGATAATAAACTACCATAGGATAGGAGATTACCAAGAATCACATAGGGTCCAATGGTACATGGAATCAAAAATACTGATACGAAAATACCAACAATGAACGCACCAGCTGGTGAAGTTACTTTTGATATTAGTCTTTGAACCCTTGATCTAAAAGACATGGGCATTTCGGTTCCAATTGTTCCTGGTCTATAATTAAAATAATCCTTTAATTGCATAATAGCAAGGAATAAGGCAAATAAAGCAATTACCTTATAGATGACTGTACGAATAATATCCACGCCTGGTATTAATTTAAATATATTAACTAAAAACAAACCATAAATAAAATAAAGTACAAAGATAGCAAGAGAAAATGCGAGCCCAGAATATAGTACCTTTCTTCTTTTACCTACATTGGTTGTCATTATTGTTAACAATAATAAGATTAGAACCGCAAATTCACAAGGATTAACAGCATCAACCAATGCTAAAGAAACAACAGTCCACAGAGACACTTTTTTTTGAGAAGTATTAATTTGTGAAATTCCATTACAATTTGAATCTGAATTAACATCAACAATAATCTCCTGTGATTGGCAAACTTCTGAAATGGTTGTAGTCCCATTCCAATAAAAATTATAACCATTAAGCTCAACAGCATTATCAAAATCTATCTTTCCATAGGATATTTCTATACTTGTATTAAGTAACATCTTATGATTATTATTACGAATAACTGAATCCACATCAGAACTAGTTAATAATTGATATAAGTCTTCGTTTGAAATAGTTGATTGCCCAGTTTTAAATAGAGCTCTGTCTTTATACCAGATAGTTGGAAGCCCAGAAAGATTATTTATTTTAAGATTAGAGAATGAATTAACATCTCCTTCAGAATAAATACTAACGGGAAGTGGATAAATATTATTCACGTTATTTGTTTTTAAGTATTCGTCAAACTGGGATGTAATTTCTTCAAAAAAGAAAACATTTTCTTTATCCAAGATAAGTTGAGGAACATTATAATTAGAATTATAGCCACCTGTTACATAGGGGATGATCTGTTGACCATTAACCTGCTTATCTCCCACTTCATATTCTATAACAAGTATATTTTCATTTCTAACGGTATCACCAAACAAGATAGGATCAACCTTTGCACAATGAGGGCATCCTAATTTAGTAAAGTAAACCGCACAAATAGGTTCTGTTGAAGGGGTATCTGCAAAAAGAAAACCACTAAACATACTTAAAAATAAAATAATTGAAATAAAAACAATAATTTTATTTTTTGAAATCATAATTTATCAGGTCAGGTTCATATTCTTAAAATTAGAATTAATCTCATATATTATATATCTAAACCTTTAAATAGATTATTGTTTTCTTCGGCTTCTTGGAATGGAATACGTAATTGACTTCTAACTTTTTTTTCTGCTCTATAATCAACAGTTTTTTCTAACACTGGGTTTAGTCTTCTTAGCCAATCAATTAATTCTCTTAGTTTCTTAAAATCAGGATTAGTTATTAATCTATTACATTTAACTGTATATTCATGTGTAAACTGATGGAATAGTTTTCTTAGGAATTCATCATAACCAAGAATATTAAAATCTGATATTTTATTAACAACACCTAATAATTCCTTTTCTAAATTTTCTTTGTATACCTTATAATTTGCATGTTTAAAAACATCCGCTTCTTTTAATATTTTAAATAATGCAGTTGTATGTAAATCCATTTTTTTCTTATTATTTCGAAGTTGGGAAGCATATTTTTCCAGGGTTCTAAAATTAGATATTATTTCCTTTTGATTACGTAACTTTGCATTCATTGATTTTTTGGTTTTCTGTTGTTCAGTTAAATTTTCAATGGACAGACTTTTACCTTTCCTATTAACAGGATCAATAAATATTGGTCTATAATGACTATCATTTACTTTCAGATGATACTTAAGAGTTCTACCAGAATCTGAAACTTTTTTATTATATTTATCTAAAAGAGTGATTAAATCAAACTTTGGTTTGTATCTTACTATCTTTTTATTTGATTTACTGATTTTAAGAATTCTATGAACATTTAATTCAAACTCTGGATATTTCATTTCCTTTGGTGTTCTTGGTCTTTTAACTGATGGCATGTACTATTCCTCTGTCCTTATCTTAAATAATATTTATATCCAACAAGTTTATAGACTAATTTTGCTAGGGTATAGCTTTCAGGAAAATAATCATCTTCCTTCCCTGTTGGTGTAAACTCAACAATATCTGCACCAATTACATTCTTTTCTCTAAATATAACTCGAAGAAGAGAAAGAAGTTGGTTATAGTTTATTCCTCCAGGCTCAAGTGCTGCTGTGTTTCTAATAATTGATGGATCAAGAACATCCACATCAATTGAGATAAAGATATTCTTTGGTAGTTTTTTTAATTGATTAAGAAATAATTTGTTTTTAGATAAATCATAAAACGTGCTTTGATTGTCCAAGAAGTCTTGCATTTTTATTAAAGAGATATTTTTATTATCTTTACTTTTTAGAAATTCATTTTCATAAAAGTCCATTGTTCTAACTCCAACAATCAAAGATTTATGTTTTTCAGAAATTATTTTTGTAGTACATGCCTGCCACCAGGTATCCTTTCCCCATGAATCATAGCAATCAGGATGAGTATCAAAAACAATTATTCCAAATTCTTCATTCTTCTTTTCATAGATCTTTTCAAAAGCAGAGATTAGAGGAATAGTTGTTGAATGATCAGATCCTAGAATAATTGGAAACTTATCCTTAGTTAGTTTAAGATCAGAGAGATAATTAACTATCTTTGGAGATATCTTAATAAAATCCTTATCTTTAAGAGAGAAAATATTTTCTGTATATATCCCTTGGAGATAAGATTCTTTTCCAAGTTCAAGATCAAAATAATCAATATTAGTGGATGCTTTAAGGATTACTTCTGGTGCCCTGTAGGCTCCACTACCATGAGCAAGAGGGATATCATAGGAAATTGGTATGATTATAACCTTTGATTTCTTTTTGTCACTATGTTCCTTTGGAACATTCATAAAATTTAATTTTTTTACCATTGGGATCATTCCTCAAACTCTATTTCTGGTCTTTCTAAATTAAAAAGATCTGTGTAATAGATGTAAGCTCCTGCATTTAAAAAAATTAATTTAGCTCCTATCTTCGGTTCTTTTCCTTCTTTGAAATACACCCTATACCTAAATATATCTTCTGATGCTGGGGTTAATCCCTTTATTGTGAAAGGAGTTCCTTTTTCAGCATCCACATCATCAACCTCACCATCAACCAATAATTTAATGTGGGTTACAAGTGTATCCATTGATGAATTGAAAAGAGAAGCGTCTATAAAGATGGTATTATCCACAATATTCTTGATTGTACTAACAAGCTTACCAGCAGGAGCAGCAATTGCTCTTCCTGGCTCAATAATTAATTGAATATTATTTTTATTTACAAAAGTTTTTAGTTCTTTTATTTCTTTGTAAACATTATCAATTACAGAAACACTTATGTTCTTGTAGGGAACAGGAATTCCTCCACCAATATCTAAATATTTAATTATACTTATTGTTTCTTTGGTTAATGAATCAGATAATTCATTAATTAATTCCCATTCAGATAGATTTTGAGTTTTTCTATGAACATGCACACCAAGTGCTTCAATTTTTTTATTACCTTTTAGTTTAGAAATTAATTCATTTACTTCTTTGGAATAGAATCCATAAACAAAATACCTTCCTGTTTGAATTGTGTATTCTTTTAATCTCATTCTTAAAAGAAGAGTGATTTTTGTTTCTTGGGAGGTATCACTGTCCAAGAAATATAACAAGTTATTTAAATCATTTTGATTATCAACAATAAATTTATTTATTTTATTTTTAAATAAAATATCAAGTTCTTCTTTTTCTGGAGAATGGAGCATAAACCAAATCTTTGTTTTATCTTTAACATAGATTAATTCGTTTATATGATGAAGTAGGAAACTTGATGTTGTGTTGTCTTCCAGGATTGTTGTGAGATATGGATTAGATTTAACACTATAGGCAATAATATTTGATAATTCACTTAATTTATTATACTCTGATATTACCTTTGACTTTGAAAATATAAATTTTGCTTTTGACAACATAGTTTAAACCATTTTATTTTATTTCACAAACATATTCAGGGAAACTATCAACTAAATCTGTTGTTGACATCTTTTTTGGCTCCAATAAACCAGTTTTTTTGTTTTTAACTAAATAATCTATAACTCCTTTTTTAAAATTAAGATGAGTGACCTTCTCAATCCCTAAAGATAAAAGATCTGTTCTATACAAAATAACCGCTCCCTTACTTGTTGGCTTAAATCCAAGATGCTCTGCAAATCCAGGAAAGCTTTCAAACATCCAAGTATTTATAACTATTTTTTTAATATTATTTTTTTTACAATGTTTTTTAAGATAATTAATTGAAGTTTTAATTTGATGAAGATCGCTTATTGTTTTAGGACCCTTCCGCTCTATCTTTTCTATATATAATATTTTTCCATCTCGTTTTGATTCAACAAAATAATTTTTTGAAAAAATTCCAACATTATCTCTCCAAACAATAGTATGATAATTATTATTTTCAATGAAGCTATGACCTCTTTCATATATATCTCTAAATAGTTCTTTGTGTGATTTCCTAATTTTATCATTCTTGATTATATTTTCATTAATTACTACTTTTTTATTATACTTCTTATCTAAGTAATCAAATACTTCATTTACTCTTTCTTGTTTCCTAGTTGTTTTACGAAAAGGTATAAATCTCATATAATCATCAAATTACTTAATTATTCCTTCATTAACTAGATCATCCAATGCTTTTGTTATTGCTATTGGGAAAGTAATGGTCACGTCTCCAATCACAGTGACTGCGTCTGCATCATCCTTTATCTTACCCCAGGATTTTGCTTCATCTGTTGTTGCTCCTGAAAGTGAACCAGACTTAGGAGATGCAGTTGTCATATAGAGTGCATAGTCTGCTCCTCCGTTAATCAAAGTTGTTAAAATCACGTGATGCTTAGAAATTCCACCACCAAGAGCAATTATTCCTTTCTTCTCATCATGACTTGTTGAAAAAATAATATCTTTAAAATCATTTATAATATCCACATTGAAATCAGGATGATCTTGTTTAAACATATAAAGATGGAACCCAAATGAACCATCAGTTATTGCAGGACAGAAAATTGGAACATTATTCTTTGCTGCTTGATAGAGAATAGAGTTTTCATCATTTAATTTTAATCCAATCTCTTTAATCAATTCAGAGATTTGCCAAACTTTCTTAATACCATACAAATCCAATAAAAGTTTTTGCATCTTTCCTTCAAAATTAGAATAGCTCTCACTTGTTATATAAATATCCCCAACCCTATTATGTCCCTTCTCATATAATTCTTCATCATTTGAAGAAAAGGTACCTAAAATAAACTTTTCTCCATCTGCTTTCATAATATCTTCTTCAATTGAACCAACAGTAGTTACAATAACATCACACATTTTTAATTTAATTAGTTGTGCAAAAAAACCTCTAAGTCCAGAAGTCACCATATTAGAAGTAAATGAAAAATATATTTTTGCTCCATTCTTTTTCATTTTTTTAATTAACTCACTAGCTCTATATAGTTCATAGGATTGAAAACCAACCCCAGAATAGGAATTAACTAATTCTGATACTGTTAGTCCTTTCTTCCAAAATAAATCCTTTGTGTATTGCATAATTTTATCACATAATAAGTATATTATATATATTTTATGAGAAAAAGCAAATATAAATATATTTATTAACAAAAAGCAGACTTTTTAAACCTAATTTACATATAAATAGATATATGCCTTTAAGAAAGCCAATATCTGTTCCAGAACCAAGAATATTTAAATATTCAGCTATTGGTAGAAACAAATTTTCAAAAAAATTAAAACTGGATCCAGAAATTAATCAAAAGGAAACAGCTCTACTTATATTACCAGGAAAAAATGGTATTCATGAAATTGCAAGAGAAAGAAGAAAAAAAGCAGTTGTTGTTGATGATCAAAAACTTGAAAACAATTTAAATAATTTTTTTTTAAAGATGCATTCAAAGGGAATACTTAACTTTAGAAACAGAGCGCGTATTCTACACACCCACATCATGGATTACAAAAAAGTAATCAAGGGTGTTGAGAAATTTGTTGCTCTCCCAAGCATTTCTGATATAAAGGATCTAATGAATAGCTATCAAAGACTAAGACATGGCTATGAAATAATAGGTGTGTTTGATTCAAAAAGAAATGAATGTGGATACACAGTAATAAAAATAAACAGAGAAAAGATAAGTAAAGATAATCTTAAGTTTATTGCTGATCTTAAAGAAAACTCACAGGGGGATAAAGAAATTCTTTATTCTAGATTATCAAGAATGGGACTTGAGATATACTTTACTCCAGTGCCAGGATACAAGCTTGATAGAAATTTTAATTATGTTAAAGAAAAATAAAAAGAGGAAATTAAATGACAAAAAGAATATATAGATCTAAAAAAGATATGATACTAGGAGGAGTTTGTGGTGGATTTGCAAACTACTTTAATCTTGATCCGGTTTTAGTTAGGATTATATGGTTCGTCCTATGTTTCGTGGGAGGAATAGGAATCATAGCATACATTTTATTTTGGATATTCACACCACTTAAATAAATAAAAACAGGAGGGAAATATGATTAAACATTGTGTTGGTGCAGTAATCTATAACTCAGAAGGAAAGATTTTTCTAATGACCTCTGAAAAATGGGTTGGGTATATTGTTCCTGGTGGAAAAATAGAAGAGGGAGAGGATGAAATTAGTGCGCTTAGAAGAGAAATTAAAGAAGAACTTGGAATAGAAATAATAGATATTAAAAAAGTTGGAGAAAAAGTTAAATCTCCAAGTAAAGATTTTAAGAAAGATAGTACAATAACAATTCATTTCATTGATTTCTTCGCAAAAGCAGAAAGCACGAGAATAATTCCAAATCAAGAAGTTAGTTCCTGGGATTGGTATTCAATTGATGATGCACTTAAGTTAGCTCTACTGGATACCACTAGAGAATTTATTGAAAAATTTAAGAAATATGTAACCAGTGGTTTAATTAGATTTGATTAACCTGAGGCATACCAAACTTAAAATTTGCTTGTGGAAAGTAATCAACCCTGGGAATCTTTGATTTTTGAAATCTTAGAATATCATCTTTTTCTGTTATTCCACTATTATGAAGCATTCCATTCATTTTTGCAAAGATTATATTTGTTGCAACACAATCCCCCATTGCCCTATGTGCCTGTGGGTTACTTACCTCAAAATAATCACACAAAGAAGCAAGCTTTCTTGATGCTAGATCAGGAAGTAGTCTTCTAGAAAGCCTAATTGTACACAAGCGATTATTCAAAAGAGATCTTTCTAAATGTTTTTCTGAATTATGATTTATAAATCCAAAATCAAATCCAACATTATGTCCAACCATAACATCTTCTCCTAAAAAATTAAGAAATCCAGGAAGAACTTGTTTAATTGGTTTCTCATACCTAACCATTTCATTATCAATTCCTGTTAAATTAGTAATAAACTCAGGAATTAAACATTCTGGATTAACAAGAGATTGAAACTTATCAACAACCCTATTGTCTCTTACTCTAAGAGCTGCAATTTCAGTTATCTTACAAAAATGTTTTGATAGTCCAGTTGTTTCAACATCAAGAACAACATAATCTGTAAGCATATTTTATCTTTCCTTATTTAATTTATAGAAAATAGGTTTATCTTCTAGAAGATAGTAAAACAAAATATTTATAAAAAGATTTAAATTAAAAGAAAAAAAAAGAAAAAGGAAGGAAATTAGATGAGATTTATATCTCATCTAAACCGAAATCATTATCGTATGATCTTCTAGATCCACCCTTTGATGGCATTTGAGGAGAGTTCTTTCCAGTGAACATTCTACTACCTTTAATGAATGGTGACTTTACTCCTGTAAAGATTGCAATTACTTCAATCTTGTTCTCAAATGTAGGATCTATTCTTGCACCCCAGATAACAGCTGCGTTTGGATCAATCTCATCTGTTAACATTTCACCAACAGCGTTTGCTTCTCCAAGTGTTAATTCAGTTCCACCTGTAATGTGTAATAAACAACCAGATGCTCCTGTAATATCAACATCTAAAAGTGCATTCTTTAATGTGTCTTCAACAACTTCTTCAATCTTATTAACTGATTGTGATTCTCCAACAGCAATAACAGATAATCCCTTACCGCCCATTACTGTTCTTATGTCTGCATAATCTAAGTTAATTAATGAAGGCTGTGTTATTGTTTCTGTAATTCCTCTTACTGTTCTAGCAATTACTTCATCAGCAACCCTGAAAGCATCTTGCATTGGTAAGTTTGGAACTAATTCAACTAATCTATTGTTATCAATTATAATTACTGTATCACAAACATCCTTTAGTAACATAATTCCTTCTTCAGCTTTTACTAATCTTGCTCTTTCAAGTGCGAATGGATATGTAACAATAGCAACAACAATAGCTCCTTGTCCTTTAGCTATTTGAGCGATTACTGGAGATGCTCCTGTTCCTGTTCCTCCACCCATACCTGTTGTGATGAAAAGCATATCAACACCATCAAGTATTTCTTCAAGTGCGCCCTTTGAAACTTCAGCAGCCTTAGCTCCGATTTCTGGATAAGCTCCTGCACCAAGTCCGTTTGTAACTGATTTTCCAATTAATAATTTTGTAATATCATCTGAAATTATTCCTAAGTGTTGTCTATCTGTATTAACAGCAACTAATTCTGCACCAGCAACTCCCATAGCTGAAATTCTGTTTACAGAGTTGTTTCCTGCACCACCAACACCAATTACCATAATCTTTGGAGCTGCAAATTCTTCATTCTTATTAAAAGTAGCAGATCCTCCTGATCCCTGACTATCTACTGCACTCGTTACAATTGATTTCATTTAATACACCTCATATCTTTTTTTTCTTATTTACTTAAATAAACAACTAGAAAAGGCAGAAAAACACTCCTTTTCAAATATAACTGCTATAATACAGTTATTTCTTAGATATTATATATATATGAAAGGTTTTATAAACCTATTGGTGCTTTACCTTTATTTGAGCAGGTTGGGGGGTTTGTGGTCCCTTGTAACCGGAAATCCACATCACGCCGGAACTATACCTATTAGAAGGGGAACAAGCAATATGCTACCCTTTATAAAATTGCTGACAATTCGTCCACGAAGATCGAATTTATTAGCTAACCCTGCCAGGTCCGGAAGGAAGCAGCAGTATTCTAATGGTTTGGTGCTTTATGGGTAACGGATTCGAGATCTTGTAAAGTCAAGTAGTAGATTAAACTGGTCTTCGACTAATGGGTGCTCATAATCTTTATTATTTCTGTTTCTTAAAAAAATCTTTGATTTATAGTTCTTTTTGTACTTAATTTTACTTAACACGATAAATAAGTGTAATATTAGCTTTAATTCTTAATCAAAGTGTATTTTTCCCTATTACAAAACAAGCTGAAAATCAAAGAAAAGTGAAATGTTTATATATATTTTTGTACATACTTATAATATATATAGCAAGATTACTTTTTCTAATCTTAATAAATTAAAATTAGTAATTAGTTGTTATTTAAAAAAGAGGAGTTGAAGCAATATGCAAAAAATAAAACTAACTTTCCCAGATGGTGCTATTAAAGAAGTAGAATCTGGAATCTCCTCTTCTGATGTAATAAAAAATTACATAGGGGAGAGGTTACTTCAAGCAGCAATAGCTGTTAAAGTAAATACAGTAACACAAGATCTAATTACTCCTCTAACAACTGATTGCACTTTCCAAGTACTAACCTTCAAAGATGAAGAAGGAATAGAAATATTCAGACATTCTTCTAGTCATATTCTAGCTCTGGCTATTAAAAAACAATTTCCAGAAGCTAAACTAGCTATAGGTCCAGCAATTGAAGATGGTTTCTACTATGACATAGATATTGATAAACCATTTAGTGAAGAGGATCTAAGAAAAATTGAAGAAGAAATGAATAGAATAATTAAAGCTGATCTACCTTTTAAAAGAATAGAATCACCTTCAAATGAAGCAAAAAAGTATTTAACAGGAGAACCCTATAAGCTTGAAATGATTGATGAGCTTAAGGCTTCTGGAGAAAAAATATCTATTTATTATCTTGGTAATGAATGGTGTGATTTATGTCTAGGACCACACGTTCCATCATCAGGAAAAATAAAAGCAATTAAATTACTTAGAACCTCAGGTGCCTATTGGAAGGGAGATAGTAAAAACAAACAACTTCAAAGGGTTTACGGTATTTCTTTTCCAGAAAAGAAAACTCTCGATGAATACCTAAAAATGCTTGAAGAATCACAGAGAAGAGATCATCGTAGAATAGGAAGAGAGATGGATTTATTCTCATTTCATGATGATGCACCTGGAATGCCTTTCTTCCATGATAAGGGAACATTCATTTGGAATACTCTTGTTGAGTATGTAACAGAAGTCATGAAAAAAAGAAATTATGAAATAAATAAAACACCAATAATCTTAAACAAATCTCTATGGTTACAATCAGGACATTGGGATCATTATAAGGATAATATGTATTTTACAAAAATTGATGATCAGGATTTTGCAATTAAACCAATGAACTGTCCAGGAAATATATTAATCTATAAAACACATCAATATTCATATAGAGATCTACCAATTAGAGCTGGTGAGTTTGGGTTAGTTCATAGGCATGAACTATCTGGTGCTCTTTCAGGTCTTTTCAGAGTTAGATGCTTTACTCAGGATGATGCTCATGTTTTTTGTACGCAGGAACAAATTAAGGATGAAGCTAAAGATTTAATTTCATTTGTTGATGAGGTTTACAAAACATTTGGATTTGATTACACAATGGAATTATCCACAAGACCAGAAAAAGCAATGGGTGATCCAAACCTATGGGAATCAGCAGAGAATACATTAAAAGAAGTTCTTGATGAAACAAAAAAAGAATATAAGATTAATCACGGTGATGGTGCATTCTATGGTCCAAAGATAGATTTCCATTTAAAGAATGGATTTGGTAAGCCATGGCAATGTGGAACAATACAACTTGATTTCCAAATGCCAGAGAAGTTTGATTTAACCTATGAAGGAGATGATAATCAAAAACATAGACCTGTTATGCTTCATAGAACAATCATAGGCTCCGTTGAAAGATTCATGGGTATTTTAATTGAAAAGTTTGAAGGGAAGTTTCCGCTATGGATTTCTCCAACTCAAATAACAATTCTTACAATTGCTGATAGGCACAATGAATACGCAAAGGAACTAGAAAAAGAATTCAGATCTGCAGGCTTCAGTGTTTTAATGAGCATGGATGCAGAGACAATGAACAAGAAGATAAGAAATGCAGAGGTTGCAAAAATAAACTATATTCTTGTTGTTGGAGACAAAGAACAGGAAAACAAAACAGTTAACGTAAGAACAAGAGATAATCAGATTCTTGGAGAAAAGAAAGTCTCTGATTTCATAAAAGAACTTCAGGAAGAAATTAAATCTAAAAAGATTTAATTTTTTTATTTCCTTTTTTCTTTAAAACACATTGAACTTTTTTTAAATACAAATCCATCGTTTGCTAGAAATTTAATTGTAACACCAAATTCATTATAAATATCAAATAAAATCTTAGTAGATAGGCCAATCAACTGCTCTCTGTATTCATCTTTTGGCTTGTTGCCATCAAAATACTTATCTAATTTTCTTTTTTCAATTATTGCATCATATTCATTGATTGCTCTTTCTCGAATATATTTTTTTAATGTAAGATAATCTATTACCCCGGGTCTTTCTTTTCTAGTAAACATCTTCGCATAAATTTTCTGGAATAAACTATTATTATTTTTAAGAACATCTATTTTATTATTCATTATTTTATTATCTACTTTAAATACAATTGCACCCTGTACCTGTTTATCAGAAACAACTACAATCACATCACTATATTTTTTCTTAAGACCATAGGGTTTGAATATATCTAATATGCTTGGAAGTATTGCATCTTTATAATAGTGAGTATGTATATCATATCCTTTTCTATTAAGTACTAACTTTCTCTCAAGTACACTTCTAAAAGAATTAAAAAGTGTTTTTTTCAGTTCAACATTCCCTTTAACTGGTTTAAAAAAAGCAGCTTCTTTCCTATCAAATTTATACAGTTGCTCCACCTGTTTCAGGATAGGTTTTCTTGACTTATTTACTAACTTCATAAATTAATCCAAATTTATTATTTAATTAAATATCTAATGTCGGGAACTTGATTCAAATTTGCAAAGCATTAAGCACAAGATCCTAAATCATGGCTATTAAATAACTCAGGAATCTGTATATTATAAATATATTAGAAAAGATATGTTTTTAAAAAGAAGTTAAAAAATAGTGATTCTATAAACCTAAAGTGGTGTGTAAAAAAAATTGAGTTTTTGAAAATCATTAACTAAATAACTTTCCTCAAAAAAACAATAAGTTCTAGCTTAAGCATACTAGTTTAAGAAAGATGCGAACCTTTCCAACCCTTTCTACACACCAATAAAATTAAGATACAGAATAATTATAAATCTATCGTTTAGAGATTATGCCGACTAATAGATAGTATTAAAAACAAGAAAAAAGAAATTTAATCAATAGTTACTTCAAGCTTAATTTTAACAAAAAATGCAGGGTACAGGATTCGAACCTGCGAAGCACTAAGCAATGGATTTTGAGTCCATCCCCTTTGACCGCTCGGGAAACCCTGCCTTAACCTCTTGCGCCAGGTTAACGAGCGCATGGTTGACATATTAATAAATAATTTATTCAGTTATTCTTAAATAATATATACATAGATACTTATTTTAATCTTTATTATTAAAATAAAAAATAGAAAGAAGATAATAAAGTAATTATTTACTTCTTCTCTGAAGTAGTAACGTTATTTGTAACCATATTTACTTTCTTCTGAAACACATAGAAATAAACAGTAGTGGTTATATTTGTAGCAATTATAACTAGGAATGCAATAGGCAATATCATAACTGTTACAGGATTAACTATATTCATTGCAATTGGAATGGTTGCTAAAACTGCAGCAGCAAGGCCTCTTGCATGTAAAGAAAAAATAACTTCTTTGTCATTTCTAATTTCTGCATTCTCTTTAGCTAATATCTTAATAACTAGAGATCTTGCAATTAAAGATAAAACAATAACTGCTATTGAAATCAAAAGAACCATTTGATTAATACCAGAAAAGTCAACTATTAGGCCTAAATATATAAAGAAAAAGGCTTTAATAAATAAAGATATTTCTGTTTGAAATTTGGTAATGGTCTCACTTAATACAAACTCTTTTGTTCTAAGTATCCTTGTTAATTCAGCACTGTTTCCTAGTATAATTCCAAACACAAGTGCTCCAATTGCCCCATTACCCTTTGCGAACTCAATTAAAACATAAAGTATAATTAAAAAAGATAAAGTTAAAAGATACCCATATTCCTTTGCATAATTAAAGTCTCTTAGTACCTTCATCCAAATTATCCCACCAACACCAACAATTACAATTGCAATTGCATAGGCACCCAAGAGGTTTTGAGCAATGGATGGAATGCTTGTTGTTTTTGCTAATATTATATCAATTACAACCATTGCAATAACAACACACAATGAATCTGTAATTGCAGATTCAAGAGTTAATAATGTTTTTGTTCCTGGACTTGCTTTTGTATCCTTAATTAGAGGTATGATTACAGCAGATGATGTTCCTCCAACAATGGCTCCAATTAAGATACCATAGAGAATTGGAATTGCAAATACAAGATTTAAAAATAAAGTTATAAAAGTAACAGTGAAAATGAAAACAAGAACAGTGAAAATAGTGGTTTTACTTAGCTCCTTTAGAACCTTATAGAAATTAAGAGATAATCCACCTTCAAATAATAATATCATTAATGCAAGTGCACCCACAAAAGGAGCAAATGCTTTTAGGGTTGATAAATAGGTGTTAGAGATTAAATGCAAACCAGGCCCTATTAGAAAACCAATAACTATTAAAAATACTAAATCAGATATCTTTGTTTTTCTTAGGAATAGGTTTCCAAAGAAACCAACAAGAAAAACACCAGCAATGGATAATAATAAAATACCTGTATTAATCATATTTATATGGTATAATAAAAATATTTATAAACACTATTAATTCAAGGAAAGATGAAGGAATTAATTCATTCCTTTATTTTTCTACACTCTAGATAAAACCTTTTCTCATTTGCTTCTCCCATTGAAAAGCTCTTTCTTGGTAAAGCACCATCAAGAACAACAGTTCTAAAGAATTGTTTTTTGGAGATTAGTGGAAGATAAAAACCACAATTTTTTTCTTTACTTGCTAATGTTGCAAGAACCTCAGAACCATGAACATAATCTATTTTTTCTGCAAAACCATTTTGCATGAACTTGTCCAAAAATTCCTGCAAAGTTCCAACAGGAAGATTATTTTTTGGAGGCCTTATTTTAATTAAACCACAACCTTTCTCAGAAACAAAGCCAATAACATGCTTTGTTTTTTGTTTCTCTTTCCTAACTAACTCAATCATCTCTTCTTTAGTTAGCTTCTTCTTCATTTTAAAAGAACCTCCAAAGAAAGCTTTCATTTCTTTAATTATATCCTTATTTAAATTAAAGATAACCCTATGTATTGCTTCAAACTCCAAAGATTCATCATGTATGTTAACAAGCTCAACAAGTGCATACCTTCTAGGGTCATTAATAATGTCTTCTTTATTAACTGTTGTTCTCTTAATTTCTTCCCAAATAGATTTTGCAGTTGCTAAAGAATGATTTCCATCCCCCATTGCATACAACAAAAGAGGAAGATCTTCCTTAAGCTTATATTTTTTCTTAAATACTTTCTGGGTTGCTAGCTTTTCAAGTCCCTTAACTATCTTCTTTTCAAATTTCTTCTTAACAAGATACCCTTCCAGGTGTCCACCATTCTCCATAAGCTCAAAATCATAGAGCTTATCCATATCTTCTTTCTTTTCGGTTAAGATATCCACTACTTTACCTCTAGGATCATCAATTAATACCATAACATGTGGGGATTCAATAAGAGCATCCTTTCTAATAGTGATTCTTGGAGGTAGTCTCTCTAAAATAGTGCCTTCTGTTGCTCTTATAAGCGTCTTTGAATCCCTATTATAGTCATATTTATCTAAATCTAGACAAACAACTAATCCTTTTCTTGTTTTCCCTTCTTTTATTCTTCTTTCAACATAAACAAACCCATTATGTTCTTGAAACAAACCAGAAGATAGATATTCATTCATTGTGTTAACTATACTTGTTATTCTTTCTTCCTTATTTGGTTCTTCTAGATAGATTTCTGGATAAACCATCTTTAGGGTTGAAGGTGCATCACCAACTATTTTTTTAATATTATTCCAATAATCTGGTTCTGAGGTATATTGATCAACTGCAACCATAGACCATTTATTAAGATCTATTCCTTTTTTAGGAAGTAGGATATCAGGAACACAAATTCCAATTTCTTCATATTTTCTAATGGGTTTTGATTTCATTTGTTTTCAACTCCTTGTTTCTTATTCATAGTTAGTTATATATAAGTTAGAATAATAGGGAAAATAAGTAAAATAATAGTAGAAGAATAAGTTTAAATAAGCTTCTTTCATATACTTATGTTAATCATTATCAATAACAGCGTCTGCTTCTATTTCAACTTCCCAATCAGGATTAATAAAAGCTTTAACTTCAACGAATGTGCAAACTGGTTGAATTTTTAAGAAATATTCACCATGTGCTTTTGCTACCACTTTCCATTTCGTGATGTCTTTTAGATATATTCTTGTTCTAATAACATCTTCTAGTCTTCCGTTTGCTTTTTCAAGAGCATCCTTAATTATTTCAAGACAGCGAATTGATTGATTGTAAGCATCACCAGGATAACAAGTAGAACCATCTTCTGAAATTGGAGCTGTTCCACTAATTGCTATTATGTTTCCAATTCTTGTAGCTCTTGAGAAACCAATCTCTTTTTCCAAAGGTTGATTATAAATTATATTTTTTCTAATCATACAATCATCAAATTGTAAATTTTTTTTTCCTGAGGATTTTTTTCTCAAGAAAGAAAGACTAGACACAGAGGACGGGATTCGAAACTACAGATTATAACCTCACGAACCATAACGAATATATATTCAATACCTTTAAAAACATTTCCTAACATAATATGAATATAGATTCAAAATAAAGGAGGAATTTTATGCCAAATAAAGATGGAACAGGACCAGAAGGAAAAGGATCACAAACAGGTAGAGCACAAGGTAATTGTAATCCAAATAAAAATCAAACAATTACTAAAGGTTTGGGACTTAGAAAAAGAGCTACCCAATAAAGTAGCCCTTTTTATTTCTTTTCTTTTTTATATATTTAATCAAATAAAGGAATAAAAATATGAAACTATTAATTTCATTGAACAATAATAATGGCAGGATGTCAGAATTAAGTAATCATTTTGGGGGTTGTGCCTATTATGCAATATACAATACCACAAACGAAAAGCTTGAAATAATTAAAAACACCATAGATCACTCCAATAACAAGGACCCTTTTACTAATCAAATATTGAAATTAGATATTGATTGCGTATTTAGTTTAGGTATGGGAAAGAAAGCAATTGATTTATTTAAACAAAACAATATATTATTAAAAACAGGAAAATACACCACACTCGCAGAAGTTATAAATAACATAGATAACCTGGAACCAATTACAATGGCTTGTAACCATTTAAATGATTAAATATGCCTAGACCAAGAAGATGTAGACGAATAAGTAACAAACCAGACATTACTTATTTTAAACCAGCTGGAATTCCAATTAGGGAATTAAAAGAAAATAAAATAAGTTTAGTTGAATTAGAGGCAATAAGATTAAAAGATGTTCTTGAATTAGACCAAAAAGATTGTGCAGAAAAAATGAATATATCCCAGCCTACTTTTCATAGATTAATAATAGAAGCAAGAAAAAAGATTGCAGACGCACTGGTTAATGGAAAAGCAATAAAATTAGAAGATAAAAAAGACTATATTTTTTCAAAATAATTAAAAACGCAGAGGACGGGATTCGAACCCGTGTAGTCTTTCGACTCTAGCTTAGCAGGCTAGCACGTTTGACCACTCCGCCACCTCTGCAACAACTCTTTTAAAAATAAAATTATCTTAAAAAGAAGTATTATATAATTTAGGAGACAGAAGTTATTTAAATCCTAGTTATAAACTTATTTTCTAATAAATAAAGAAGATAGGAAGGCCTTATTAGTAACACCATATTTTTTAATATCAACATACCCCTTATCTCCTAGTTTCTTAATATTTCTTGAAACAGTTCCTTTAGGAAGAAACAATTTCAAAGCAATCTTTTGCTGAGATAATCCATCTTCCTCAAGAAGAAGCTTAATTATCTTTTGTTCATTTTCATTCAAACCTAAAAGTAATTTGTGAGTTTGATCAACAGTGTTTTTTTTAATATCTTTCTCTTTCCTATTCTTTTTGTTTTTAATAACAAAAAAATAAGCAATAGTTAAACCAATCAAAATAATAACAAGAACAATGATTAACCAAGAATTATTTCCTTTTTCAGACTTAATATTTTGATTTGATATTTTATAGTTTGCTTTAAAGTTTAATAGGTCCTCATCAGTTACATAAAATTTATCCCTATCAGGATGAAGATTCTTAATATCTGTTGATAGGGAAATTATATTAGACCCAGCAGGGAATGTAATCTTAAATTGTCCAGTGGCATCTAAAAATAATGGACTATAGTCTATTGTCCATCCATTTATATCTTTTAGAGTGTAATAATCAGTTAAATAAGTAATATCAAGAAGTATCTCATTAGTTGAATAATTATCAACATTTATTCTAAGTTTGTCAATTCCAAAGGTATAACTTGCATCCTTACTATTTACCTTAACAATCATATCATAGACAGGGAAAATATCAAACACAAGCTCATTGGTGTCTTTAAAATCAGTGATACTTAGTTGTTCATTAATCTCTAGAGAACCATTAGTTCTCACTAAAATAGTTGTTGAAATATCATTTGTAGTATAGGAATAAATAGATGGAAGCAAAAATAATACAACTATTATAATAAATAAGTTTATTTTGTTCATATTTGTCAGTCTTTTTACATTTAACTTATAATCAAAATATATTTAAACCTACTTTATTATAATAAAAGAAAGAAAAGAGAATCATTTAAGATTCTCAGTTGCATTAACAATCTTCTCTACTTTCTTTGTTCCAAATGGAATAAATCCAAACAATTTATTCTGCTCTTTAACAGTAAATACATATTTAGGAACATCATCTATATTTACTAGTTGTACATCTCCATAGACGTCTTCTGAATTAATTTGACCTTCAGAAAGAACAGTTTCTATGTTTTTTATTTTCTTTGTTTGATTATTTTGGTTTATGTACATAGATGAAGCTTGCCCTGAGTTAGCAACATCTACTATTATATCTTCTTCAGATATCTCTGTAGCCATTTCTTTTGTTGCTGATCTCATTCCTTTGCTAGCACCATTTCTTCCTAAAACAACATTAACAGATCCTGAAGAAACTATGGTTTGTCCAGAGTTTGTTACTTGTGAATCATCTACAATTTCTGCAGCTTTAATTGGTTTAGATTCTGTTGTTCCATATTCCCAACCATTTCCGTTTCCAGAACCAAACATATCCTTTAGAATAAATCTATTTGAATAGCTTGGTGCTTTACTAAACGACAAGATAGTGCTTATTGATTTCACATAATTATTGTATGCATAATTATATTCTTTCAAGCTTATCTTTTCTTCTGTTGTCTCAGGATAAACCTTAAAAGTTACTTTATAATTTGTATTTGGTTTTAAATCCTTATAAATTTGTGAAGAATAAACATATTCATAACTTGAGGGTTCTGTTTTTTGAGAAGCAGAATCAATTGTATTTAATTCATCTACTTTTTCAAGAACAGGATAAAAGAATGCTTTGTTACTTGTGCCTACCTCTTCAAGAATAATTAATGTTGGAAGTTCAGTAGTTGAAACATATCCTGCTTCAATAGTTAATGGATTTCCTGCTTTTACAACATATGGTGCTAAATCAGCTGAACCAACAATTATTCCATTTATTTTCATATATTCGTTACTTGGAATTGTCCATTTTACAGTTGATGGTTGTGGAACAGGTCCTGGTTTTTGACTAAATACAACCTTTATTGAATCTCCTGCAAATGATTTTCCAGTGTAATCATTTGTTTCAATCAAACTAACATTTATAGTAAATGTCTCTGTTTTTACTGAATCTCCAAATTGGTTTCTGATTGCATCAGCAGAATCATCTAATCTAATTACATAGGTGTGTACATATGTTGATAAATTTGATGTATCTACTCCTCCTAATGTTGAACCAGCAGTATCTATATATTCAACAGGCAAAACCAATCTAGCAATAACCTCTCCTTTTGGATTTGCTAAACCAATATCAGCAAGCAACTTAAAATTAGATATATTACTTTCTCCAGTTGTTACTGAAATATATATATTTTGGTTTTCTATATTCACATATCTAATACCTGTAGTTGCATCCATTTTCACTTGTGGATCAAACTTAAAATTTAGATAATATTTATTACCTGTCATTGGAGTAATAATTTCTTGTGGTTCAAGAGTTGTATTTGCGCTATTCATATCCTCAGCATTTAACTTTGGACTTATTGCAAATGCAGATAATACAAAAGCAAACGCTAGCAAAACAACACTCATTGTTTTAATTGTTTTATTCATTTTCATTTCACCTTTTTTAATTTTATTTGAATTTTTCTTTTTCTATTATTATGTTGAAAAAAGCAGGAGATTGCAAAAAATAATTTTTAATCTTTGAGGAGATAAAACCAATTCCTACTTAATTTCAAGCATAACAAACTTATGAATTTTTGTATTTAAATACTTTAGGTGAAACAAAGCGAAACAAAGAAGAACAAAGGGGAACAAACCCCTAAAAACCATAAATAGAAGCAAAAAAGAGTATAAAGAATATATTAAAAACCTAATCATAATATATATCTACTATGAATGAAGAGTATATGATCTTAGCTTTACAAAAGGATAAGCCAACTGCTCAAACCATAGCTGATAAGCTTGATATTCCAATAGGAGACATAAATGTTAAGTTTGCTATGGGCACAGAAACAAGTGTTGATGTTCAATCATACGTTAATAATAAAACTATTTTTCTAATATATAACATAACACAACCTGCTAATGAATCTCTAATGCAATTATTGTTTATTTGTGATGCGATCAAGAAAGAAGGAGCACAATATATTTATTTAATTACATCCTATCTACCCTACACAAAGATAAGAATAGATGTTCAACAAAAACTTAATTTTTCTCTAGTAACTAGATTCTTTGAAGAGGTTTCCATAGACAAGATATATGCCTTTGGATTATATAACCCAAAAATAACATACTATACAAAAATTCCATTATATAATATCCCAGTATCAATCATATTTGCTAAAATACTGGAAGATAATTTTTCAAATAATAAAGACCTAATTGTTACCTGTATTGATCATGAAATGCAAGACGCTGCTCGTGATGTTGCTAAAAAAATAAATGCAAGAACAATATTTCCAGTTAAAGATTTTTCAAACAACAAACCTGAATTTGAAATATATGAAGAAGTAAATGGAAAGGAAATATTAATTGTTTCAGATAGTGTAAATACAGGAGAAAATCTAGTTGGTTACTCAAATTATCTTACTTTTAAGGGAGCAAGAAATATATCTGTGTTATGTACACATGGGATCATGAGAAAAGAAGCAATTATTCCAATAGAAAAGTCAATAATCAAGCAAATATACACAATAACTCACATTTATCAAAAGTCTACTAAGATTAAGCTTATTCCTGTAACCAGGATTATTGAAGAAATAATTAAGAGAACCATAGAAAATAAGAACATCAAACCTATTTTGAAATGATTTAAATATGTTTCTATGGTATATTATATATAATAAATAATGATACTAATATTAATAAAACTATAAAAGGGTAGATGAGATATGTTAAAAAGTGGGGTCGCTGAAATAATAGGCAAGAATGATAATTTTCTAACAATTGTTCTTGATGATGGAGATGATGTTGTTAAGTGCATTGAGAGTGCATTTAAGGAACAGGGTATTAAAAAAGCTCTTTTGGTTTCTGCAGAAGGTAAGCTTAAAGATACTAGAATTGCAACATCAAAATCAGGAGTACTAAGACAAAGAACCTACTCAGAAGGAATCAAGATTAAACAGGTTTCTGGTGAGTTCAATAAGGTTAATAATGATTATTTTGGAGACGTTAATGTCTCACTTGCTAGAGATCCAATACACACAGTTTCTGGTATTCTATTAATGGGAACTGCAGATGGAGAAGTAACAATTAGGTTTAAGATTGTTGCAGATCTTTCATATTCTCCAGAGAATTCAAACAAAAAGAAAAGCTTTGAAGAAATGAAAGATGGTGCTGCAAAGAAAGAACCAGCTCCATTCCTAATATCCTAGAGAAAGGATATTCTTTTTTTTATTTAAAAATAAGCAAAAGTTATTTAAAGAAGATAGCTTTAATATTCTATTGATTTACATATATTTGTGATAGATTATGCCTATTAAACCAAGACACTTAACAATTTCAAAAGCAATTGAATTAAGAAGGAAAAATCCAACAAAGAACAGAAGAACTGTAAACGAAGTATTAAAAGAAACAAGAAAAAAGAGATATGAAAGTTGGAATTATTGTGATGGTGGGGCTCACAGATATAGAGAAATATACAAAGAAAATCTAAATAACAGACCACTAAATTTTCTATTAGAAAAGCTAAAAATTAAAGATCCACAGCTAATGGTATTAGGGCCAGGACATGGATATGATAATGCTTTGTTTAAAAAAGAACTTCATGAATTTAGAGTAAATATACACATTGACACACTAGGATTTAGTAAAACAATAAATCAGAAATTGTTAGAAGACAAAGTAATAAGAAAAGACTATTCTCCAAGAATTTCAAAAGCAATTTCCTTTGAGCATATAAATCCAATTGAACATCCTAGGCTTGTAAAATCAATTTTAGGCAAATATCATCTAGTCATGGGAGAAAGATCTGTTGGGGTATATGGAGCATCACACGCCTATGCGTTATTTCAATCATCATTGTTGCTAGCAAAAAGAGGGAGAGCATATATTGATTTGCAATTTAATAGCCCACTAAAAGAAATACTGGATGTAACTAGAAGAATGATAAATTCATATAATAAAACAAATAATACAAATTTGAAGTTTTTAATAAAAGAAATAAAAGAAACCTCTGGAACAAATTCAAAAGGGAATTACACGTATATCCAAATAGATAGAATTGAGTAAAATCAGAAATCTATTTCTGAGAGCATACACCAATGAAATTAAAATGTTGATAATCATCAGGATTAACTTTTCTTGTCTCTAAATCAAAGATGTCAGTGTAAATTTGTCCATACATACTATCTATCTTAAAATACTTTGAAAGAATCTTATTAAATTCATCTAAACTAAATTCAATAATGTGAAATGGAGAACCATGTGGTTTTCTTGGAGTTGAAATAATTAATCTTCCTTCTGGTTTTAAGATTCTTTTAACTTCCTTTAAGAATTTATTTGGATCTTTAACGTGTTCTATTCCTTCAAAAGAGACTACAACATCAAAATATTGATCTTTAAATAGTTTCATATCTTGCATATCACAAACAAAGAAACAATTATTATCATTTAAAAATAATTCATTAGCATGATCAATTGCTGGAGAACAAATATCAACTCCATAAATTTTCTTTGATTTATTAGTTAATAATGAGCAACCATAACCACCCCCACAGGGAACATCTAAAATCACATCATCCTCTTCAATGAATTGTAATGCAAATTTATATCTTATTAGATGAGATAGCTCTGCCTCTTCTATTGTTTTTGGAGCTTGTCTTTCTTTATCAGATTCAATCATATCTTTTTTCCACCCACAAAAAATATACTTTTTTTTTCAAAGATTTTTGTAATTTCTTTTCCTTTTACGTTATTTGAAAATGAAATTAAACTAATATTATTCTTCCTAAACCAGTTAGTAACTTCACCCAATGTGTGATAGGATTCATGGGGAACAACATACCTATCATGTAATGAATTTCTAGGAGCATGGGTTATTGATTTTGCAACCCAACTATTATCCAGAAACCTAATTATTTTTCTTGAATCAAATGATCTGGAAACAAATATCCTAATTAAAAAACGAATAAGTCTATATCTCAAACGAGCATAGCTATGATACAATCCAAGAATAATTATTCCATCCTTTTTTAATTGATGAGATAGCTTTTGAAAAGCAAGATAGGGATCTTTAGTGTGATGAAGAACTCCTGTGGAAACAATTATATCAAACTTACCTAGATCAGAAAGATCATCGTTAACTAAATCCTTTTCAATAAATCTAATATCAAGATTACTTCTCTTTGCAAGCTTTCTTGCATGAGTTAGTTGACCTATTGAAAAATCTATTCCTGTCACCTTTGCTCCATACTTACTAAACATTATTGATTTTTCTCCACTCCCACAGCCAGCATCAAGTACTCTCTTTCCAGAGAGATCATTAGGAGAAAGATTACCATAGGAAAGGATCTTAGAAATAAGCTTGAGATGATGTTTTCTTTGGCGATTAGTATAGAGATTAATAACAGGATAATTATAGGTGTTATAATATTTTTTTACATCAGTTGTAATATCCATATATTAATTATACTCCATCTCTAGCTTATCTGCTTTTTCTTTTAATTGACTAGCAATATTAAGATAATTGTTTGCTTTTGCATAATCCCTATTAAAAGAAAGAGATAAAATTAGGTTTCTAGTTAGTTCTTTTGTTTTTTTTAGATTTTTTCTAATGTTTGCTTCTGTTTCTTTAATCTTTCTATCAATTTCAACTAACGTATCTTTCATGATTTCAGATTCTGGGAGCTTATGTCTTTTAGCATAGGAAAAAGCATCACTGAATTTATTTGCTTTACATAACTCCTGAGTAACCATTGTTCTTAACTTTCTTGATAGGTTATATATATTTGTATCAGATAACACGCTTAATCTATATTCTCCTAAATAAAAATCAGCAAGCAAATCATATTTTTCAAAGGATTTAAGAGCTCTAAATGATTTAATTTTGTTAGCCTTTCCAGATAACACCAGTTTATTATGTTTTTTCATATTTTCTTTTATGAAATTAAGCACATCCTTATTTTTTGGATCAAGTTTATCAATATGCTCTAGACCATCAAAAAATCTTTTCTTTGGTCTTATTTGTTTATCTATTTTGTAGATTAGTTTTTTCATCATTTGGTAATCACTTTGGTTGTTTTGCATATATTTTAATTATTATATTAAAATAAAGATTGTAATCTTTTTAAATTAATCTCTTTTGTGGATTTAACAATAATATTTGGATTTATTTCAATAAAATCATTCCTTTTTGTAAACTCTGTAATGATTGCAACAGATTTAAATCCTGCTCTTTTCATTCCAAGAATTCCATTGGGCCCATCCTCTAGCCCAACACACTCACTAGGAGAAACTTTTAATTTTTGAGCAGCAAGAAGGTAGGTGTCTGGTGCAGGTTTTGCATTCCTAATCTCCTCTGTTGAAACAATTATTTTAAAATATTTATTTAATCCCAGCTTTTTTAGATCATAGATAATTACTTCACGTCTGTTAGCTGAAGCAATTGCAATCCTAATCTTCTTTTTTTTAAGTTCTTCAATAAGCTTTTTTATTCCTGGATTTGGAATATACCTATTATCAATTAATTTATTATAGGTTTCTCTTGTAAAGGAACGCATTCCATCAACAGTTATTTTAATATTATATTTCTTATTCATTAGCTTAACAAAATCAGGAGTTGGGGTTGCTAGGTACTTTTTAAAATCAGACTTTTTAAAATCAATTTTAAATTTCTTAAAGTATTTCTTTCTTGCAAGAAAAACAAAATGAGTGGAATTATATATGGTTCCATCAAAATCAAACACAACTGCTTTTAACATTACTAATCAAATCCAATAAATAAACAAAATAAACTTAATTTTTATATTTATTTAATTATAACTCATCCTGATCATATATATATTCTAGATCAACTTTTTCATAATTAAATAATTCTGCTTCTGCAAAGAATCTTTTAATCTCAACCTTTGCTGATGTATCAGAGTCTGATGCATGGATTACATTAAATTGTTTGGATATTGAAAAGTCTCCTCTGATTGTTCCAGGGTTTGCATCATATCCTTTTGTAATTCCTGTTAAACTTCTAACAACAGTAACTGCATTATATCCTTCTAGAGCACAAACAACGGATGGTGTGCTTTGCATATATCTCTTAAGCCCAGGAAAAAATGCCTTCTCACTATGATGCCCATAGTGATCGTCTATTAGCTTATCATCAAGATGTAGCATCTTAATTCCAATGATCTTTAATCCTTTTCTCTCAAATCTATGTAGGATTTCACCTACTAGCCCTCTATTCAATGCATCAGGTTTGAATATAATTAATGTTCTTTCCATATTTTATCTTTTTCCTTTATTTTGTTTTATTATTATAGGTGGTTAAATATATAAATTAAACTTTTTTATTTGCTTTCACTAAGTTTTCTATCAATAATTTCAGAAAAGACTGAATAGGGTTTTGCACCAACAACTTCTTCTCCATTAATAAAGAAACTTGGTGTGGAGGTTATTCCTAAATCAACCCCATCCAGATAATCTTGCTTTATTTCATTATAGGTTGTGTTTGAATTAATACACTTAGTAAATAAAGCTTCATCAAGTTCTATTTTTTTTGCATAGTCTATGTACCTATCCTTTATTCCTGAAACCCCATTAGTAAACAAAAGAGTATACATTTGATAGTAATTGTTTTGAAGCCCAGCACATTCAGCTGCAATTGCAGCACCTTCAGCAAGTGGATGTCCAGAAAGAAGGGAATCCCTATAAACAAACTTAACTTTTCCTGTTTTAATATAGTTTTCCTCTATTTGGGTATAGGTTTCATTATAAAACTTAACACAAAAAGGACATTGAAAGTCACTGAACTCAACAATTGTTACAGAAGCATCTGGATTACCAGTTATATAATCATTGTTTATGTATTCGCTATCAAGTTCTGATAAATTAAGATCATTGCTTCTTGTGGTTGGGATGTTTTGATCATAATTATAAATTATGTTTCCTTTGTTAAGCATTGATGAGATTACAAGAATCAATACAACTAGAATAACTAGAGAGAAAAATATAATCAAAAATTTATTTTCTTTTTTCATAAAGGATTACCTCGCGTTAATTATAGGGGTGTGTCCAACAAATATAACAATAATATAAAACCAAGATGTTAATCAATCATATTTTTAGATTTAAAATTCTTTGTAAACTTGTTTGACGCAATCTTATTATCATATGCTGCTTTCTTTTCCAAATAGATTTCTTCATCTGTTAAATTTGATATATGCTTTTTTAATTCCTGTGCAGACATTACTCCTTTTTCAAGAATATAAATATTTCTTAATATTTTTGATCCACTAGGAGTATTATAAGGAATTGGATTAATAATATTTAACTTACTTGATAATTCATTTGAAGGAACAATCTTAAACCCATGAGCTAAGAATACTCTCTCTGGAAGTTTAATTATCTTATCATCATAGGTTTGAAATTCAGGAAGAACACAAACAACCCTTCCTTTTCCTTTCAAGTTAAATGTTAAATTATCAAACAAAGCAGAATATAGTGGAATTATATCCCCAAGTATCTGTTTTACTCTATGTTCATTTGGACGACTATCTAAAAAAGGACCCATATATGGCTCAAAGCAAGCTCCATCAGCTCTAAATAAAACCTTTGAAGAATTTCCTATAATTAATTTGCTTTTTCCTTCAATTTTAAAGTTTTTTTCTGCCCAGGCAATATTTCTACGTGCCCCAGCAATCATTTCATTGTTCTTATCAATGCCAATAACATCATATCCATCAATTAATGCTTCAATTAGAAAGGTCCCAACCCCACAAAATGGATCAACTATTGTTCTTCCACTGGGAAGCCCCAATAGATTAAGCATAATCTTAGTTAATCTAAAAGAAGTTGAATATAGTTCCTTTTTAATAGGTCTTTTTTTGTCTTTAAATATATAGTCCTCAGATGATGAGCAGGCAATTGTTTTTGCAAAAACATATTCATCATCAACTTTAAGAACAAATAATTCGAATCCTGTTTTTAAAAGTCCCCAGGACATAACATTATCTGGATTAATTATATCTCTTCTAATAAGTTTCTTTTTACCCTTAACAAGAGGTAATAATTTTGGTTTCTTATAAACTGCTTTTGCTTTTTCTTCTCTAAAGTACAATTTAATTATTTCATTTATGTTTGCAATTTCTAATTCATCAATATCAATTGTTGAAAGAGCATAGTTGAAGCTTTTTTTATTAATGAAATCAAGCTTATTAATTAGTTTTTCATTAATTGTTTTTGAGCTATGATAAACAATAGCAATTCTTGTGATTCCACCAAGGTCTGTAATCATCTTCTTTGAATTAATATTATATCCTAGGAAATCAATTAGGAGATAATTATCTTCTTCCTTGTTAATTTTATAATTAATTTTTTCTTTATCCAAGTAGGTTGATAGTTCTAGTTTTGATAAACTAGAATTTCTTCCAAGTAAAAATAGGTACATAATTTTTTTCCTTTCCTTTATAATTGAATTAATATTTTTTTATTGCTTTGAGGTATTATTCTAACCTCTTGACCTTTATCTAATTTATATTCCTTTACAATATCTGAAGGGAGAGTTATTGCTAAACTTCTACCTGCATTAATTATTGGCCTTCTAAATGCAAATTTAGCATGTATTTTATCATTTAATTCATACATCTGTTCGCTGGTTGCAAACTCTTCTTTACATTTAGAGCATTCATAATAAGGAGAATTTTTGAATGTAATATCACCATTATTAAATTTCATTTCTCTTGATCTTAATACTGCTTTACCTTTACAAAGGTGACATTTTATTTCTTTTTCATATTCCATATTTTAACTTCCTCTTCATTTGCTTCCCACAACGTAATTACATAAATATAATCTTTAGTTTCTTTCTTAATTGCTGTTAATACAAATTGATCAATATTAAATATTGTTTTTATATTATCTTTTTCTTTAATTTTAATCTTTTGTTCTTTAATATAGTATTCTATGTCTCCATAATTTAGTCCTAAGATTAATGCTCTTTCACAAAACCTATCTTGTGCATGAAGACTCCATCTTATGATCATATATATTACATATACCAATTAGTTTATAATAATATCATTTAATAATATGGTAATACCAAGTTAAATAAATAGAATTAAGAAAAAGAAAATAAAAAGGAAAAGAAGTTACTTCTTTCCTTTTGCTGCTGGGGCTTTAGCTGCAGCTGCTGCTGGCTTTCCTGCAACTGGTTTTCCTGCTGCTGGAGCCTTAGCTCCGCCTGCAACTGGTTTTCCTGCTACTGCCTTGGTATCAGTTGGTGCTCCACCTGTCTTTGCAGCCTCTGCTGCCTTAGCTTCATCTTCCTGATCCTTTAGCATCTTTCTCTTCTTCTTAACAGTTCCAACAGACTTAAAGTTACTTTCATTTTTTTCAACAACAACCTTCATTTTTCCTGGAACCTTTGAATCACATCTATCAAGTATTGCTACAACTGTAGGAACATTAACTTCATCAACTAAAACACTTAATATTTTTTGATTAACTC